>Ga0209580_10000497_pt1 | contig 21450 bp, 21 predicted proteins | sample Coa_R1_5_FD_187153 | JGI IMG/M metagenome (GOLD analysis project Ga0209580, IMG submission 187153) | Surface soil microbial communities from Centralia Pennsylvania, which are recovering from an underground coalmine fire - Coalmine... | ecosystem: Environmental > Terrestrial > Soil >... | reverse complement strand
GGCGAGCCGCGGCGGAGAATGCTTGCCGGGCTGGATCAAGTCCGGCTTCGGCTGAAGGGCGCAGACCAGGCTTCTTGGCGTCCGGCAGATCGGGCGGCAAAGGCTATACTTGTTTTGTGGCAAAGATCAAATGCCGCGCAAGCGGAGTAAATCGTTGCCTCTCAGCATCTTTAACGACCTGGTTTTCATCTTACAATTAAGAAGTCCGTTTCCAGGAGATCCCCTGAATGTTTCTTGTACCTCGGCCACAGCGTCGGAAGCTTTCTGCCTGCCTCGTTCTGGCCTTATCCGTTCTTTCGTTGCCGGCGTTGGCCGCTGAAAAGGCGCATTTCCGCGCTGACGATTACCAGATTGACGCTGTTCTGAACCCGCACGAGCACAAAATCGCCGCCCGGGCCAAGGTCAGAATTACGGCACTCGAAGACCTTAACATTGCGACTTTTCAGCTGCACAACGACCTTCGCTTGACCAAGGTCACCGATCCTTCCGGCAAGCCGCTCACCGCCGACCGTATTCCGCAGGATTCGAGCGTACGCGTTTCGTTGAACAAGACTGTACCCACAGATCAGTCTACGACCTTGACGTTCGAGTACGAAGGCTTGCTCGACTCTGCCGACGACTCCCCGGTTCCGGGGCTCAAGCTGACTTCGATTAACGACGATACTTCCTACCTGCTCTACGCCGGAGATTGGTTTCCGGTGAATGCGTACGGGATTGACCGCTTCACCGCGACCATCAATGTCACGGTGCCGGCCCACATGATCGTGCTCGGCAGCGGTACCCTGACTCCAGGCGAAGCCCCGGCTTTGAAGGGAGCGTCAGCTGGTTCAGGTCCAACCAAAACGTTTTCGCTGAAATACGACAAGGCGAGTTTTCCGGGAACGATTGTCGCGGGATCTTTCGGCGACTACTCTAGCACCGAAGCGGGCATTGACCTTCATGTATATTTCAAGCCCACTCACAAGGATTTGGCTGCAGCGTATGCGGAGACAGCGGTCAAGGAATTCACGTACTTCATAACTCTCTACGGCCCTCCTGCTTCGAACGTGTTGCGCGTAGTCGAGTTGCCGGACGATACCGTTCCGTCTGCGTGGGCGCCCGAACTGGCGGCGCTGGCCGGCCGCGGCATCACTCCGCGAACCAACTATCGTTTGCTGGCGAATACGATTGCGCACCAGTGGTGGGGAGTGTCGGTCAGCCCGGCATCGCGTGACGACTGGTGGCTTGAAGATGGCTTCGCGCGATATTCTGAGGCCCGTTATATCGAGAGCGCGGCCGGCGAAGGCGGGTTGCAGGAAGCGATCAAAGATATGTCAGTCGGAGCGCTCGCCTACGATACCGTCCCGCTTTCGAGCGCGGGCAAACTGGATTTGTTTTCTCCGGAATTTCAGTCGCTGGCCACCGACAAAGGAGCGATGATCCTTCACATGTTGCGGTGGGTGATCGGCGACCAGAAATACGATCAGACCATGCGGGATTTTTTCACTCAGTACCAGGGCAAGCCCGCCACGGCTGATGCGTTTCGCACGCTGGCTGAGAAAAATTATGGCGACAAGCTCACTTGGTTCTTCTCCCAGTGGTTGGATTCAACCGGCGCGCCCGAGTTCAAGACGAAATACACGGTCTTCCGGCTTGGCAATAACAAAGGATTTCGCGTAGTAGGTCAGATCGCGCAGGACCTCGATTTGTTCCGCATGCCGGTCGAGCTGAAGATTGATACCGACGGCAAAACCGAAATCAAGCGCATCGACGTCACCGGTACGGATTCCGCCTTCAGCGTGGATACGTTTGGGCGGCCCCGCCGGATCAGCATCGATCCAGACAACCGTCTGCTGAAGAATGCTTCCGATATTCGGCTGCGCGCGGGAATCCAGCGTGGGCAGGCGATGGTGCAGCAGGGCGACATGACGGGAGCACTCGCGGAGTTTAACAAGGCGCTGGACATCAACAAGAACAGCTCGCTAGCACACTATCGCATTGCCGAGGTTTTCTTCCTACAGCACAACTACCAGGCGTCGGCGAATGCGTATCGTGATTGCCTGAACGGCGACGGCGAGCCGCGCTGGACTGAAGTCTGGAGTCACATCCAACTGGGCAAGATTTTCGACATTACCGGACAGCGTGAACGCGCCACCAACGAGTACCGCCAGGCAATTCAAACCAACGACAACACTCAAGGCGCGCTGGACGAAGCTCGCAGGTACTTGCAGAAGCCTTACGAGCAGCCTAAAGGAGGGCCGGCGAACGGGCAGTAGGTTTCTCGGTTGATGATGGGCGGCGGGTTGACGATGGGCGGATGTTTGGCATGCGCCCTACCCGCGGGAAGCCGTTCAGTCGGCCACTGCCTCGCTTTGTACCTGCCGTTTTTCTTTTTGTACCCCAACGCCGGCCCTGGTTTTCATGGTCGTAATCGCCACGACGCTGACTAGGATTAGCGCCGCTCCAAGAATCGTGCGGCGTCCGATAGTCTCTCCGCCCAGCCATGCGCCCACAACCACGGCGACGATTGGGTTCACATACGCGTACGTCCCTACTTTGGTCGGCGACTCGTAATGCAGCAGCCACATATAGGCCGTGTACGCAACGATGGATCCAGCGACAATCAGATACATGAGTGAAAACCAGGCGCCAACGGATATATCTCTTGCATGAAAGTGTGCGAACTCGCCGGTCACGGCAGCAAGCACGAGTAACAGTACGCCTCCCGAGAGCATCTGCGCCGCCGCACTCATGGCTTTTAAAGACGGCAGCACCAGCCGGCGGCTCAGTACCGTCCCGATGGACCATCCCAAAGAGGCCACCAGCAGCGCAATCGCGCCCCCGCGATCCAGCGGTTCTTCACCCAACGAAGCCCATGGGGCCATGAGTACACCTACTCCCACTACCCCGACGGCCAAACCTAATGCCAATCTGGCCGTCAGTCGCTGAGTTCTCAGGAAAATAATCTCCAGCAAGGTTATGCATACCGGGATGACGGCGATGATGACAGCGGCAATTCCGGAAGGCACGCTCTGCTCGGCCCAAAACAGGCAGGCGTAGTCCACCAGAAACATAAGCGAGCCCAGCAGTGCGGCAGCGCGCCACTCGGGCCATGTGAGTGAAGGAGTGCCGCGCAGCCGCATCCACGCCCAGAGCGCCAGTCCGGCAATCGTAAAGCGAATGCCGGCCATCAGAAATGGAGGCATCTGCAACACCCCGACGCGGATGGCCAAGTACGTTGAGCCCCAGACGAAATAAATCGCGGAGAAGGCCAGCAGAATCTTCCAGCGCGCAGGTCGTGCTGACGGAGAGGTCACGTTTTCATGATAATGGAAGGATTTCATCTGCAGGCGATACAGAATCAAGTGGAACGTTGCAGCACACGCTGCTTTCGTTGGTTGTGACGTTCCTCACTTCGTTCCGTGGGCGCCGTCACTGACACTTTCGCGATTACGCGGTCGAATAGGAGTGGAGTGGTGTGCGAACGGACGCGCCAGGAGGTGTTTTATGTTTGCGCTCAGAATGGTCCAACTGATTGAATCCCACGCCGGGGACCTCTCTGATGAATTGATGGGGCGGCTGAGAAGCTCTGAACGCTGCAACGACTTGCTGCGCAAAGTACCAGCACAGGAGCTCAAGATGCGCACGCATGAGATCTATCGCAATCTCAGCGACTGGATCCTGGCCAAGACCGGATCAGAGATCGAAGAGCGATATGTCGGGCTGGGCATGCGGCGTGCCAAGCAGGGCGTGCCCTTCAGCGAGTTTTTGTTCGCTCTCAATGCCACCAAGGAATGCCTTTGGCAGTACTTGCAGCAAGAGGGATTGCTTGAAGATCCGGTGGAGTTGCTGGGCGACATCGAGTTGCTGCACTCGCTGGAGCGCTTCTTTGATCTTGCCGCGTACTCGGCCTCAATCGGCTACGAAAGTGTGCACAAGGAAACCGGCCACAGCACTGTTGAGGCAGATGCCGGCGGAAAAGCTCATCATCAGAAGACCGCATGACGTGCTTGTCTCGCCGGCGATTGCAGGTATAGCGAGCGCATGTGAATGAGTTGAAGAGAGGCTAAAAAGCGAATGCGCTTTGGTTCTTGGGACTGTGAAAGAGCCGCCGTCGGAACCCCAAAAAACAACCGATGTGACAGTGCTCACAGACTTCGCATCCTGATCGGCATACATTAAATTCACGGGGTTCTCGTGGGAGATGTGTCATGGACGCTCTCACTCTGTTATGTATTGATGACCGTCCTCAGCTGTTGGAGCTCCGCAAAGCGCTTCTCGAATCCCAGGGTTATCGTGTCAAAATGGCCTTAAGCGGCCACACCGCGATGAAGATGCTACAGGAAGCGCCGGTGGCCGCTGTTCTACTGGAGTACAAAACTGAAGGCATGGACGCGGAGGCCGTAGCCTCCCATGTTAAGCTCCGCTTTCCCAGCATACCGATCATTCTTCTTTCAGCTCACGCCTGTATGCCAGAGCGAATACTCTGGTTAGTGGATGAATACGTGATGAGGAGCGAACTATCGGAAAGGCTGATACCGGCCATTGAACGAACGATCTCGCGGCCCCAGACAGATGAGATACGCAAACCCGCATCACGCGGTAACGCGGCCTAAATCCTCTCCAAATATGGCCCGACTGCGAGAAAAAGGAATGTCTGCCCTAAGGTCAACTGTCGCTATCAGGCGTTATCACAAGTTTGAGTTTTTATTCGCCCGCCGCTTATCTGGTGCTCCCATTCGATCTAGAATTGATGGGTGCCACGCAATCAGAAAGCAAAGCTCAAGTGCCCGACGTGTAAAAAGCCCGTCGCGAAAGCATCCGAGGACTTCCCTTTTTGCAGCGAACGGTGCCGGCTGATCGACTTAGGTAAATGGGCCAGCGGCCAGTACGTGGTCTCATCGCCCGTGAGCGACATCTCGGACGACATAGACTCCACAAGCCTCCCCGGTCAGAACGATGAAGACTGAATCCCCCGCGAAGCAGTCGTCCGCCACGGCTCCTGCTCCACTTTGGGCGTCTGTCGTCGCGACTTTCTTCGGAATCGGAAACCTCAAACCCGGGCCGGGAACCTGGGGATCGCTAGCAGCCTCGTTCATCTGGTTTGCCCTTTCACGGGAGATTTCGCCCAGGCTTCAGCCCGAAGTGCTGGCGGGCCTAATCGTTATTGTGATCGCACTCGGAATTCCAGCAGCCACCGCGGTGGCAAGAAGTTCCGGCACAAAAGATCCGCAGAACGTTGTTATCGATGAAGTAGCCGGCCAATGGATAACGTTCCTATTCGCGCCTGTGTCGTGGAAAACTCTGCTGGCCGGCTTTATACTTTTTCGAGGGTTCGATATCCTGAAGCCACCGCCGGTGCGGCAGTTAGAACGGCTTCCCGAGGGGACCGGGATCGTGGTGGACGATGTTGCTGCCGGGCTTTATGCGTTGCTGGTAATGCAACTCTTGCTTCATTTCGGGCTTCTTTCACCTTAGTCCCCGTGAGTTGTGAATTCCATGGCTATCTCCAATAGGCTGCTGGGAAAGAAAAACGTGAACGGGCGGCCGCACATCGAGGCCCTGTCTCCCCCGGCCGCGTTGCCCGGAGGCGAGGTGCGCATTCTGGGTCATGGATTACGCGCACCCGAACTTCGGCGCCCCCACGTTCGAGTGGGAGAGGTTGAGGCGCCTGTAGTTGTGAGCGCTGATGATTTTGTGATTGCGCGCGTGCCTTATGGGGCTGCTTCGGGCCCACTGGTCGTGTCGACCAATGGGCACCTCAGCAACGCACAGCAAATCAAAGTCGCGGCCATGATCGCTGAGAACCTGCATCCAGTGACTAATCCGGCGATCGATCTCGAAGGCAATATCTACGTCACCTTCTCCGGTTCGCGCGGGCAAAAGGTCCCCGTCTCCATTTTCAAGATTGAGACGAATTACAACGTGAAGCCGTTCTTGACCGAGTTGATGAATGCCACGGCAATCGCGTTCGATCGCGCCGGACAAATGTACGTGTCATCGCGCTTTAATGGAACCGTGTATCGCGTGGCTCCGAACGGGACAATGTCTTCATATGCCGAAGGCATGGGTGTAGCCACGGGGATCGCATTCGATCGCAATGAAAATTTGTACGTGGGCGACCGCAGCGGAACTATCTTCAAGATCGCGCGCGACCGGCAGATTTTTGTTTTTGCGACGCTGGAGCCGAGCGTTTCTGCTTATCACCTTGCGTTTGGCCCCAAGGGAGATCTGTTCGTCACCGGTCCGACCAACTGCGGCTTCGATTCGGTTTACAAAGTGGACCCGCAGGGCGCGGTTACCACGTTCTATCGCGGGCTGGGACGGCCGCAGGGCTTGGCGTTCGATCGTGACGGAAACCTCTACGTCGCTGCTTCAATGGGCGGCCAGCGCGGAATTATCAAAATCACGCCTGATGGCAAAGCATCGCTAGCGGTAGCCGGATCCGGCCTGGTCGGACTCGCCTTTGCTCCCGGACACTCCGCGATTCTTGCCAGCAATAACGCGGTTCATCATCTGGCCTGGGATATTGCCGGACTGCCACTACTCGATCCCTCCTAGCCCTTTTCATTTAAACTGCAAAGCGTGATTGCCGAGATCATCGCTGTCGGGTCGGAGCTTCTGACGCCGTTTCGTCAGGACACCAACTCGCTCTATCTCACCGCAAAGCTCAACGATCTGGGCGTTGAAGTTGGCTTTAAGAGCATCGTTGGAGACAGTCTCAAGGACATCGTCCGCGTCGTGACTACTGCACTTTCGCGCGCCGACATTCTGATTCTGAGCGGCGGGCTGGGACCGACCGAGGATGACCTGACGCGGGATGCGGTGTCGCAGACGCTTGGGCTTGGTCTTAAACGTGATCCGGAAATATTGCGCGCCATTGAATCGCGCTTTGCCGAGCACGGCTGGAAAATGTCTCCCAATAATGCAAAGCAGGCTGATGTCATTTCCGGCGCCACTGTGCTTACGAACTCCAACGGCACGGCCCCGGGGCAGTGGATCAGCGGAAAATCCGACGGAAAAGAAAAAATCGTTGTACTGCTTCCCGGACCGCCTCACGAATTGAAGGGTCTTTTCGAGAATGCGGTTCTGGAACGGCTGCGGGCGCGAGTCCCCAAGCAGTTCATTGCGACGCGAATTCTGAAGATCACGGGAATGGGCGAATCGGCCTGCGACGCGCGCGTGGCTCCCATTTACAAGCGTTTCTCTGATGTAAACACAACCATCCTCGCCGGGGCCGGTGAAATTCAGCTGCATCTGCGCACGCAGGCACAATCTTCGGAAGCCGCACAGCAGCGCGTCGATGAATTGGTGGACAAGATCGAGGACGAGCTTGGTGACTTTGTCTATTCCGATAATGGCGATTCGCTGGAACAGATCGTCAGTTATTACCTGCAAATGCGGAATGCGACGATCGCGGTGGCGGAGTCGTGTACCGGAGGCCTGGTTGCGGAGCGGCTGACTTCGATCAGCGGCAGCTCACGGTCATTTATCGGTGGCGCGGTAGTCTATTCCAACGGACTGAAAACCGAGTTCGCCGATGTCCCGCAAGATTTGATTGACGTTTATGGCGCGGTCAGCGAACCGGTGGCAAAGGCGCTTGCGGAAGGTATTCGCAAACGCTGTGGAACTACGCTAGGGATCGGTGTCACCGGAGTCGCAGGCCCTACCGGCGGTACCGCAGAAAAACCCGTGGGATTGGTCTTCCACGCATTGGCTAGCGAGAGCGGCACCGAGGTGATCAAGCGCAACTTCCCCGGCGACCGCGAACGCGTGCGCTGGTTCGCCTCGCAACAGGCGCTGGATATGGTCAGAAGAAAGCTGATGTGAGGAAACTCCCTCGGACGATGAGTGTAACGGCGATTTTAAGGACAGGGTCAGAAACTCTTCTCAATCCAGGATGCAGAGGTCACTAAAATTGGGATCGCTCCAGGTTTTGTTATGCACGTTCTTGCTGGCCAGCGCCCAGCCGGTGAGGCCAGTCGAGGTTTTGACCTTAACCCACCACTCCAGCACACCCTTACTTGATATTGCGAACGTGCAGTCAGTCTTGTCGGCGAAACCACATCCGCCCTTGAGATCGCCTTCAAATTCATAGTACAACGTGTACCAAACGCCTTTGGCCCAGAAAACATAGTTCCCGTCACCGCGAAGGCCATAGCCGAGCACTTCGTCGCCGGGTTGGAGTGAAGGATCTTTGCCGGGTTGTAGGACTCGAATTTTGTCGGGCTCACGGATCACATTGACGCCTGACAGCACGGATAGGTCTTCGCCAGCTTTTGTCGTCGCAACCGGAACGCGGTCAGGTTTCCATGACGAGTAAATTTCGTCGCTTCGTTTGATCTTAATCTGGACCGGTTCCAGCACGCCATCCGTGCGGCGGCTTGGACCGGGACAGGCATTATCATCGACGACAGGCGGTTTCGGCACCGCGGTATTGGAACGACCAATTTCAGGGGTGGTAAATTCCTGACCAAATGCTAGTGAGGCGAAGATGAAAATCGCAACCAGCCGATAGGTAGTCATGAAGCGAGTATAGGTTGGGCACCTCGCGAACCAAACGTTACGTGTGTACCTATCCGGATTCTAACGAGGTATTTGACGCTATCACGCTAGGACAATTTGCCCCTTTGTTCGCCGGGAATGTGCGGATTCAATCCCGTATAATCTCCTGTTTCTCTTCACATGCCGTTTCACACGATCCAACTCGCTTATGATTCCGGCGTCGCCACCATCACGTTAAACCGTCCCGAGAAACGCAACGCGCTTAGCCTCCAAATGCTGGACGAACTCGTGTCAGCGCTGGATGAGATCGAAACCTCAGAAGCGCAGGTCGTTATTCTGACCGGCGCAGGCAAGGCTTTTTGCGCCGGCATGGATCTGGACGAACTGAAATCGCTGATCGGCAAATCCCATACGGAAAACATCCAAGATTCCCGGCGCATGGCGCGTTTTTTTCGCCGCTTGTATGAGTTCCCGAGGCCCATCATTGCCGCGGTAAATGGCGCGGCCATAGCCGGCGGCACAGGAATCGCCACTATGTGCGACTTCACGTTGGCGGTCCCAGAGGCAAAATTCGGCTATACGGAAGTTCGCATCGGATTCGTGCCCGCGCTTGTATCCTCCATTCTTGTGTGGCAAGTGGGACATAAAATCGCGCGCGACCTGCTGTTGACCGGAAGAATCTTTGATGCGGCTGAAGCGCACGACCTCGGACTAGTGAACGAGGTTCTTCCCCTTGAACGTCTTATGCCGCGGGCGCGCGACTTGGCTGCGCAATTAATGGAAAATAGCCCTGCGTCGCTGAAGGCAACAAAACAATTGATCAACGGCTTCATCACTGACGCCCTGGACCGCCAGTTCAATCAAGCTGTCGAAGAAAATGCCGGAATCCGGCAAACCGCCGACTTCCGCGAGGGCATTGCCTCGTTCCTGGAAAAGCGCAAGCCGAAGTGGAGTGGCGAGTGAGCACGCAAACGCAGAACGCGACAACTACCGGCGCTGCTGGGCAGGTTTGCGAGGTCAACATACGCGTGCGTTACGCCGAGACTGACCAGATGGGCGTGGTCTATCACGCGAATTACTTCGTCTGGTTTGAAGTGGGACGGGTTGAATTCTTGCGACAGCTGGGTTTTTCGTATCGTGAAATGGAACAGAGTGATGGATGCTGCATTGCAGTCGTGGACGCGCGCTGCCGCTACAAGGCCCCCGCGCGTTATGACGACGAAGTTCTTGTTCGCACCTATCTAAAGAATGTACGCGATTCGCTGGTGCACTTCGTATACGAACTCGCTCGTGTAAGCGACGGAGTGCTACTGGCCGAAGGAGAAACAACGCACATTGTTGTGGATCAGCAGATGAAGGTGCGCGCGATCCCAGAAAAGTATATGAAGGTATTTCAGGAAGCGGTTGGACGAAAGACTTAACCACAGAGAGCACAGAGGCACACCGAGGTGCGCGGAGAAATGCCGAGAGCAAAAACGCGAATCGCATCTAGCCCAAACACCCTAAAGCTAACGGCTAAAAGCTAATAGCTATCGGCTTCTTTATGAAAGCTCTTCACATCAACGGCAACGACCTCACGCTGGAAGACGCGCGTGAAGTGGCGGTCGAAGGGCGTCCGGTGCTGCTCGCCCCGGATGCGCGTGAAGCTGTGGATCGTGCCCGCGAGGTTGTGGAGGCCCTGGTCATGAGCAATCAGGTCTCGTATGCGATTACGACCGGCGTCGGCAAGTTGAGCGACGTTCGGATCGCCGGAGATCAGATTCGCGAGTTGCAAATCAACTTGGTGCGCTCGCATTCCGTGGGCGTGGGCGATCCGCTTTCTATTTCGGAAACACGCGCCATGATGTTGCTTCGCGCCAATTCTCTGGCGAAGGGGTATTCGGGAATCCGTGCTGTTGTCATTGACACGATTTGCGAGATGTTGAACCGCAAGGTGACGCCGGTCGTACCGTCACAAGGCAGCGTGGGCGCAAGCGGAGATCTTGCACCTCTGGCGCATCTTGCTCTGGTGCTCATCGGCGAGGGCGAGTGCTTGGATGACAAGGGCGCCCGCATTCCCGGAGCTGAAGCTTTGCGCCGAGCGCAAATCAAACCTTTGGTTCTTGAAGCCAAAGAAGCTGTCTCACTGATAAATGGCACTCAGGCCATGCTCGCGGTGGGAACGCTTGCCTTGCTCGCGGCTGAAACACTAGTTGATTCTGCCGATGTGATCGGAGCACTCACGCTGGACGCCTTGCGTGGCACCGATGTCGCTTTTGATGAACGCATTCATCGCGTGCGTCCCCACGCCGGGCAGATCAAGACCGCGGCGAACCTGCGCCGAATGCTCGAGGGCAGCCAGATTCGCGAATCGCACCGTGAGTGCGGCCGCGTTCAGGACGCGTACTCATTGCGTTGCATTCCTCAAGTTCACGGCGCCGTCCGCGATACTCTCGCCCATTGTCGCGGAGTCTTTGAAACCGAGGCGAACTCCGCTGTGGATAATCCGCTGGTGTTCACTTCGAGCATAAGCGATCGGCCCTACTCGGCTCACGTGGGGACGGGCGCCCCCGCCCGTCCGGCAGATCGCAGATCCGCGGCGGACAGCGCCGAAGTCCTTTCCGGCGGAAATTTTCACGGCGAACCCGTCGCCTTCGCCCTGGACTTTCTGGCGATCGCCTTGAGTGCTCTAGCGGGCGTTTCGGAGCGCAGAATCGAGCGATTAGTCAATCCCGCTTTGAATGAAGGCCTGCCGCCGTTTCTTGCGCCCGAAGCAGGCTTGAACTCGGGCTTCATGATGCCGCAGGTCACGGCGGCCTCGCTGGTCAGTGAGAACAAAGTCCTTGCGCATCCCGCGTCAGTGGACTCGATCACGACTTCCGGCAATAAAGAGGATTACGTTTCCATGGGAATGACAGCTGCGATCAAGCTGCGGCGTGTTGTCGAGAACACGCGCAATGTGCTGGCAATCGAAGCCATAGCTGCAGCTCAGGCACTGGATTTTGTCGCGTCTCTGAAGACCAGCCCGCGTGGACAAAAGGCGCATGACGCAATCCGGGCAGTTTGTCCGCGCATGGAAAAAGACCGCGCTATGTACGGCGATTTCGCGAAGGTCGCGCAAGTAATTGCGGATCGAAAGCTTAGCGCCGTGTTGGAATAGAATAGCGGCCTTAAGCGGGCGTCACCACAACGACGAGCTATCACGGAGATCCAAAGGAGTGACTATGAGCAACCCGGAAGGAAAAATTGACCGCAGACAATTTTTGTCTAACTCCGCAGCCTTGATCGCTGGAGGCTCCGCCCTAGGGAGAACTGCGCTTTCCTATGGTCGAACTCTGGGCGCGAACGATCGGATTTCGTTATGCCACGTTGGAAATGGGAGTCGTGGCGAGGACCTGGACTGGATTATCGCGCAACTCGCCAGCAAGCAGAACGTGGAAATGACCGGTGTTTGCGATCTGTGGCGGCTGAATCGCGAGAAAGCGGTCGCAGCCAACCAAAAATATCATGGGCGCGCGCCGCGGGCGTTTAGCCACATTGAAGAGGTATTGGCGACAAAAGACATCGATGCTGTCATCCTTTCTACTCCAGATCATTCCCACTCCCCGCTATTGAAGATGGCTGCCGAAGCCGGCAAAGACGCATATGTTGAAAAGCCGATGGGCAATATGTTGGAAGAGGCTAAAGCCGCGCGGGACGCGGTTCGGCAAAACAATCGCATCGTACAGGTGGGTACGCAACATCGCAGTGAACCTCATCCCAGGGCAGCGCAGGAACTAGTGCAAACTGGTGTCCTCGGCGACGTGAGCAAGGTCGAGATTGTTTGGAACTACCACGGCCCGCGATGGCGGGGGCGTCCGGTAACAAAGCAAATCCGCGAAGAAGATACGGACTGGCGCAAATTCTTGCTGAACAAACCGTATCGGCCGTTCGATCCGCAAGTCTATTGCGAATTCCGCTTGTACAAAGAATTTTCCAGCGGGATTCCCGACCAATGGATGAGCCACGCCATGGACCTGGTGCACTGGTTCATGAACGATAGCTTTCCGCGATCTGCCGTTGCGCACGGTGGCGTTTACGCCTGGCATGACGGGCGCGAAAACGCTGATACGTTTCATACCCTGCTCGAATATCCGAAAGGTTTTCTTGTCAGCTACTCAACCAGCTTCGGCAACGACGCGCCCGGATTCACGCGCTACATGGGCAAGAAGGCGACGCTGTTCAATATTGGCGGCGAAGGCAGCCCGCGATATCAATTGGTCGAGGAAAAAGGCACGCACGAGGACGACGACAATATCGATGCCAAGAGGAAGGCGCAATACGTCTTGCTGCCCGGTGAAACCGAGTTGCCTCCGATGGGCATAGACGACCGCTCGCTTGAGCACATGGCGAATTGGTTCGAATGCATGCGCTCGCGACAGCAACCGCATTGCACGGTACAGGATGGCCTCGCGCACTCGGTCGCATGCATGATGGCGACACAAGCTTACTGGTCAGGGAAAAAACAATATTGGGACGCGAAGAACGAGACGATTACCGATCAACCGCTTGCCGCGTAAACAGCGAGGCGTCACGCCAATCAAGAAAGATACTGAATCGTCTGCTCGATCAGTTTCGTTGTGGGCGCATACGGATCTCCGGGCGCGTCGTACTCCATCGAGCAATAGCCTCGATAGCCGCTAGCCTTCAGAATATCGAATGACTTCTTCATATCGATGAAGATGTATTTGCCGCTATCGTCGGCCTCTCCATCTTTCACGTGGCAAATTCCGTAAGCGTGCTGAAACATTGCGGTGAGCGCGCGATAGTTGAAATCGGGGTTGCCGCTCATCATGGAATTCGCAAAGTCCGGCAGCGCGTGCAGGTAGGGATGATTGACGGCCTCGATCACTTTCACGATGAAGAATGCGTCTTCGCTAACCAGATCATCGTTCTCCAGATTCACGACTACTTTCTTACCAGCAGCGTATGAGACCACTTCGCGAAGACTCTCCGCTGTGCGTTGCACATCCGGCCCTGAATTCTTTGCCCGATTGATGTGCACACGAACGCTGGGCGAACCAATCTGGACGGCCACGTCCACGAATTTCTTTCCGTACGCGACGGCCTTGGCGCGAACCGCTGGATCGGCATCGTAGTAGCTGTCTTGCCCGTCAACCGCAATGTTCACGACTTTGACGTTCGCCTTGGCTAGCGCTTCGCGGAAGCTGCTCAGATAAGCAGCATCGAGCGAGCGAAAATGGCGACTGTGCGGCTCGATAACGTGAACGTTGAATTTCCTCACTACCTCGGCAGGAAAATCTTTTAGGTCCATCCCCGGATGCTTTGCGTCTCGATCGCGATTGGCGGGACTCTCTATGTACGCGCGAAACGGGTAAGAAGCCACGGAGATGCGATCGCGCGGCGCAGTGGGAAATGTGATGTGCGGTTCCGGTGCAGTGCTTGCGAAGGCGTTTCGCGATCTGTTGGCGAGCAATCCGCCGGCCGCCGCCGCCGTGAGCTTGGTTAGAAACGCGCGTCGAGTGTGATTGTCTGTGCTCATGAATTCGTAATCATACGCGGTTCTTTTTGCTTGGTGTTTCCGTCCAGTTTTCACGTCACCCAAAATGCCATCTTTCTTTGTGCGATTATTGATTGCAATGCTATCATTGATGTCATGGCTAGCATCACCATTCGCCGATTGCCCGAGACGACCAAGCGCAAGCTCCGTATACGCGCCGCGCAACACGGGCGCTCCATGGAGCAGGAGGCGCGGGAGATCCTGAAAAGTGAGCTCAACAAACCTGAGAAACAACCTGCGAATCTGGCGGAAGCAATTCGGCGGCGTTTTGCTCCACTTGGCGGCGTTGAATTGGAAATCCCGCCGCGCGGGCCGATTCGAGATCCTGGGATTCGCTGAGAAAAATGATCATTCTGGACACGAACGTTCTTTCCGAGCTGATGACACCGGCGCCCGCTCCGAAAGTAGTGAACTGGGTTGTTAATCAGCGCTCGCTCGAGACGGTTTTCATTTCCACGATTACCGTAGCGGAGATTCTTTATGGAGTAGAACTGCTTCCCGCGGGAAAACGGCGGGATAAGCTCGAATCTGAGGCGCACGCCATGTTCTCGGAAGATTTTGCCGGTCGAATTCTATCTTTCGACGAAGAGTCAGCCCGCGCTTTTTCACGAATCGCCTCTCGGCAGCAAAAACGCCGGACCCCCATGGCAGACTTTGACGCACAAATCGCAGCTATCGCCCAAGTGCACGGCGCCGCGCTGGCGACCCGCAACACTACCGATTTCGAAGGCTGCGGAGTGCGGCTCATTAATCCCTGGGTGGATTAGACTAGCTGGTCTAGTTTTGGAGGCTGCATGCGCATTAGCTCGTCGCTGATTGCGATTCTCTTTTCTCTGCCACTAGCTGCTCAAGCAAAACATCCTTTCACTTTCGAAGACATGATGGCGCTCAAGCGTGTGGAAGAACCTGTTCCCTCGCCGGATGGAAAGTGGGTGCTGTTCGCCGCCGTCGATGTTGATCTGAAGGCGAATACGAAGACGCCGCACGTGTGGGTGGTGCCGTTGGGCAGCGATGCCCACGTCTCCCAAAAGCAGGGAGACATGGGGCACCCCACCGAACAGGGTAGAGAAGAGCGAGAAATCATTTCCGATCAGGATGCGGACCGGCCACGCTGGTCGCCGGATGGGAAGCGGTTTGTGTTTATCTCGACGAAAGAGAATGGATCGCAAATCTGGGTTGCAGATTTCGACGATGCGACTGGGACCGTGACTGCGAAGCATCGGCTCACAAACATTGCGACCGAAGCCGATGGCGAGCTGTGGTCTCCGGATGGGAAGAACATTTTGTTCAAGTCCGATGTTTATCCGGAGTGCGATGGGACGCCCTCGGCGGAATCAGAATGCAATGCCAAAAAACTTGAGGATGTGAAAAATTCGAAGGTGAAGGCCCTGGTTTTTACGCATCTGCTGTTTCGGCATTGGAATGCGTATAAAGAAGGCAAGCGGACGCATTTGTTCGTAGTTCCGGTCGATGCCGGTGTTACGCCCGTCCAGTCGGGCGAAGCTCGACAAGCCTCGAGTGAAGCATCGGAAGTCAAAGACCCCACCCTGTCCCAAAAAGCGTGACAAGGGTGGGGCACCCTCGTGAGTTTTGCTAGAGATCTAACGCCGGGCGATTACGATGCACCTGTGTTTTCGCTGGGAGGGCAGGATGACTATGCCTTCTCTCCGGATGGGCAGGAGATTTGTTATGCCTCGAATCATGATCCCGAGCCGGCGATTTCGACAAACAACGATCTGTTTACCGTGCCGGTGAATTTTCCGGCGGTTGCAACGCCTGCACAGGTTCTTGCCGCGACGAAGGACATCATTGCCGAGAACAAAGCCGCCGACAACACCCCTCTTTATTCGCCGGATGGGAAGTACATCGCCTATCGCGCGCAACAGCGTCCGGGATACGAGAGCGACCGCTGGCGTTTGATACTGTATGACCGCACGACTGGGGAGAAGAAGAATCTGACGGAGGACTTCGACCGCTGGGTCGACGGCTTCGCGTGGGCGCCAACTTCTAACACGATCTATTTCGACGCAGAAGATTCTGGCACTGCTCCAGTTTGGTCGCTTGACCTCATCGGACAATACGCAACCGTGCCAAAACAGCTATTTCGCAGCGGTACGAATGGGGATATTGCAATTACGTCCGACGGAAAAACACTAATTTTTAGCCGCAACACTATCCAGGCTCCGAATGGAATCTTCACGGCAAAGATTTCAGAGCTGCCGGAAAAATCGGCTGTCTGTGGCGAAAAAGCTACCGATTTCTTTGTTGCATGTCCTGAGAAAGTCGCGGTCCCGTTAACTCACCTCAACGACTCTGCTCTTAACGGGGTTTCGATGTCAGAGCTCGATCCCTTTGGTTTTATTGGAGCAGCACACGAAACCGTGGAAGGCTTCCTCGTCAAGCCGCCGAGCTTTGATCCCAACAAGAAATATCCGGTGAAGTTTATCGTGCACGGCGGACCGGAGGTTCCGATGGGAGACGAATGGACTTACCGTTGGAATGCCGAACTGTTTGCGGCGAACGGATACGTGGTCATCGAGATCAACTTTCACGGCTCGCCCGGCTACGGGCAGAAGTTCATTGACGCGATCAACGGCGACTGGGGCGGCGCTCCGTATGAAGACCTGATGAAGGGGCTCGACTACGCCGAGCAGCACTATGCTTTTATTGATAAGGAGCGCGAATGCGCGCTGGGCGCGAGCTATGGCGGGTGGATGGTCAACTGGATCATGGGCCATACCAACCGCTTCAAGTGCATCGTCTCGCACGATGGCGACTTCAACCTTGAGGCAGATTACGGCTCGACTGAAGAGCTGTGGTTCGACGAATGGGAGTTCAAAGGCACGCCGTGGACGAACCGCGAGATGTACCGCAAGTGGTCTCCGCATTTGTTTGTGACGAATTTCGAGACACCGACACTGGTAGTGCATGGCCAGCTTGACTACCGGATTGACGTGTCAGAAGGCATCGGTCTGTTCACAACGCTGCAGAGGCTGGGCGTACCGTCGAAGATGCTCTACTTCCCTGACGAAGGCCATTGGGTACTGAAGCCGCAAAATTCCCAGCTTTGGTACAAGACCGTGAACGATTGGGTGGACCGGTGGGTGGGGAAATAGCACATTATTTTGTAATTTGGTAATCGGGTAATTGGGTAATTGAAGAGCAAGCCGGGCTCCGCCCAGCCGGACAGGCGAGGGCGCCCGTCCCTACGTGGTCTCATATTTTCTTCTTGACCTGTCTATAACTGAAGGGTTCACCCTAGGATCAGTTCATGCTGAGCGTGTCGCAAATCGCCAAGAAGTTCGGCCTCAGCCGCACCACGATTCTGTATTACGAATCGTGCGGACTGTTGAAGCCGGCGCTACGCACTCGCGCCGAGTACCGCCTGTACGGGGAAAAGGAAATGCGAGTGCTGGAGCAAATCTGCCTGTATCGGTCGGTTGGTCTGAGCGTCGCCAGCATTCGGGCGATGCTCACGAGTCCTCGAAGCGAGATGGCTTCCCTGCTCCGGCGGCGCTTGCAGGAGCTGGACTCGGAGATCAATCAGCTGCGGCAGCACCAGCGGATTATTTTGCGGCTGCTCCAAAGCAAGGACATCCTAAGGAGAACAAAAAAAATGACGAAAGAGAAATGGATTTCTATCATGAAGGCCGCGGGTTTAACCGAAGACGACATGAACCGCTGGCATCGGGAATTCGAGCGGTCCGCCCCCGAAGATCACAATGAGTTTCTGCAGTTCCTGCACATTCCGGCTGCGGAGATCAAAACAATCCGGGATTGGAGCAGGAAGACAGTTAGCGCGTGATGGGTAGAGCAAGCCTTCAGGCTTGCTAACAGCGTTGCAATAAGGTTCGCCGCCGAGATATCTCGGCGGCGGGCATTTTCCGATCGCTAAAGCTACGCGGCCATAAATGGCCGCTCTTCCACACGCAAAACCCCGCAGATCCGCTCCACCGGACAGCCGCCGTCGGCTGTCCCAACGTGGTTACCATCCCTCGATCCCCTAGCGCGGCTTCCTTGGAAACGAGAATAGCGGATCGACATCTACGGGCACGCTGGAAGCTTTTTTGAGCGACTGCTGCAAATCGGGCGGAATGACGTCATATTTCCTGAACCACGCCTCCGCGCGCGCGTGATCGCCAGTAGCTTCCATTTCGAGCAGCTCTTTTGCTAAGTTGGCAATTTCTCCCGGCATCTTCTCGTAATCCACTGAATATTTTCCCGACGGCAGTTGTCGAATGGCGCCGTGCTCCAGGTAATAGTTGAACTCCATCATTTCCGCCTGGCCGTGAGCCTCGGCTGCTCCGAATCGAATCGTGCGCAGGTTTCCGGCGACGTAAGACGCGTAGTATTCCTCGAGCCTTTGTTTCGGCAAAACACCGTGATCTACAAGCCATTTCAGGCCGAACATTCCCACCACGTCAGCCTTGGCTTCTTCGAGGCCGCTGTACGTGGGACCAATCGCTTCGCGAATGCTGATTTTCTCTCCGGATGCCTTGTGCGCAAATGCCGGCCCGAGTCCGTGACTGATCTCGTGCAAGATGGTGCTCAGTAGATACCCTTCTGCCGACGCTTTGGCGGCCTGGTCGGCCGGCATCATGAATTTAGCCAATGGCAGAATGATGTAGTTCACGCGCGCGTCCATGAAATTCTTGAAGAAGATTTTCTTGCTGCCCTTCTGCTCATGAACCCGCGGATCGTTGGGCAGATTATCGGCGACCGCCTGATAGCCGTGGCCGAGATCTCCGGCGCGAAACGGTGAGTCCATGACCTCTAACGGAGTTTCGAGTCCCTGCATGGAAGGCCGATCGCGCTCCGGAACGGGCAATGCGTCTTGAATTTCAGGCACGTACTTCTTGAAAGTCTCCATCCGCCGGCTTTCGTCCTCATTGCGGACCAAGACGGCGGTGCCGTAGGTCGCCTTGACTCCGAGAAGATTGTCGTTGTAAGTCTCGTAAGGAGCAAAGATCACGTCGAACTTGGGGTTCTTTAGCTCCAGCCATGCAATATCGCTTTTGAAGTAGTCGTCACTCAACAATGCATCAGCGCGCAGCCGCAGAAAAGTCGCAAAAGCCGGATCGGGACTTAAATCGGCAGCTTCGCGGAGATCCTTGGCCGCAGGGTCAAGGAACGACCGATAGGCGATGTGATAAGGAAGGCCTTCAAGCTCCTTGTCATGCCATCGCACGACCGTTGTGGAGCTGTAAATCTCCTGACGTTTCTCCGGATGGTCCTTCACGTATTGCTCAATTTGTTCGCGGGTGAGTCCTTGCGGATAAAAGCCGCCGCCCGGTGGCATCGGTGCTGTGCCAACAAATGGCTTGTTGCCATCGACCAAATCGAAACGCGAGCCATTGATCCATAAATAGCGGCGCAATTCGATGTCCTTAGGATTGGTGCTTCCCTCCAGCGATTCATACAACTGAAGGCCTTCGGGATCCGTTTGCCTCCAATAGATATCGTCCAGATAGCGCGACGCATCCACGAGTTTGGAAACCATCTGGCGCTCACGAACAGTGAGACCTGCGGAGTGGAACGGCATCTCTACCTGATGAAATCTAGCCAGCCGTTGCTTTAGATCGGGAACAACCTGCACGGTGGCAGATCGCGCCTTCGCGGATGAATCCGAAGCTCGTGGCTTGCTTTTGGCCTGACCGGAGGACACAAGACACACCAATAGTGTGGTTGCAACAACCCCTCGATTAATCATTGTTTCGAATTCTAGCAGCTGAAACGTTTTAGTCGCCGTTTCTGGTATGGTTCACTGGAGCAACAAGGGAACCTCCAAGTATGATTACGACGTGAGCCCGAAACGAGTTCCCGATTCGCAAACGCTTTTAATCGACGCTGACGACACGCTCTGGGAAAACAACATTTATTTCGAGCGTGCGATCGTTGATTTCATTTCATTCCTAAATCACCAGGAGCACTCTCCAGCGGAGGTCCGGACGATTCTCAATGACGTGGAGCGCGATGCCATCGCCAGTCATGGATATGGGCTGCGCAGCTTCACCCATTCTCTGGTGACGACATTCGAGCGGCTGTCAGTCGAGCCGCTCACCCCAGCCCTGCACGAAACAATTCACGGTTTCGCCCGAACCATTGCCGAGCAACCGGTGCAGCTTCTGCCGCAGGTAGAGGATACTTTGCGGTATCTTTCGCAGCGACACGAACTGGTTTTAGTCACGAAGGGGGACTACGCAGAGCAATCGGGCAAAGTGAAGCGGTCGGGATTGAAAAAACATTTTTCAGCCGTCGAAATTGTTCCGGAAAAGACTCCGCAACACTATCGCGACTTAGTCGAAAAGCACACTTTCCCTATCGACCGCACTTGGATGATTGGCAACAGCCCCAAATCCGATATTAATCCTGCATTGGCCGCAGGCATTAATGCGGTGTTTGTGCCCCACAACGACACATGGATTTTGGAGCACGAAGAACTGGCGAGCGCGCCGCCGAATTTGAAGCTGCTCGTGCTGAATTCCTTCGCCGAGATGAGCCAGCATTTCTAACGTGGCGCAAAAACGACTATCGGCTTCGTTATTCAAGGCGCAACAACTGCATCGGCTCGACTGAGGCGGCCCGGCGCGCCGGAAGCCATGATGCCAGCGCAGACGACGCCACCAGAGTTGCAATGGCGGCTGAGATAACGAGCCAGTCAAACGGCTTCACGTCAAACAGCAAACTCGCGGCCATGCGCGTGACTTCTGCGGACAAGGCGAGACCAATGACGATCCCTAATACAGTGAGCGAGAGCGCTGTCGCAAACACATTCCGCACCACACTTTCACGGCTGGCACCCACGGCCATGCGAATAGCGATTTCGCGGTTGCGCTCGGTCACCGCATAGGCCATCGTTCCGTAAATTCCGAGTAGCGATAGAAGCAGCGCAATCGTAGCAAAGGCAGTCAAAATGCCAGTATTAAATCGCCGAGGCGATTCTGTGGCCGCTACGACCTCCTCCATGGTGTGCATTTCGGAAACCGCCAACAAGGGATCCAACTGGCGCACGCTCTTCATCAACGTGTCACTCATAGCGACCGGATCGCCGCTGGTGCGGACGACAACATCCAAGCCGCCTACGACACCGACCATCGCGCTGTAGGCCCCCAAGTCAGCGGCAGCCTGGGCCACGGGTTCATACATTTGCGGGATGGTGGCTACGTCGAGGGCACCTTGCTTCACGTCCCCAATAACTCCAACGATAGTCATGGCGGGCATCGGTGACGCCGCGTAGCTGGCGCCGACCTTGATGTGCATACCCACCGGATCTTTGCCGGCGAAGTACTTGCTGGCGAGGGATTGGCTGATCACGGCAACCAGCGGAGCTCCGGGAAGATTGTCGTTGGGAGTGAAATAACGGCCGCGCAACAGGGGAATATGCATGGCGTCAAAGTAATTTCCATGAACGAGATAGTTAGAAACGA
>Ga0209580_10000496_pt1 | contig 21473 bp, 17 predicted proteins | sample Coa_R1_5_FD_187153 | JGI IMG/M metagenome (GOLD analysis project Ga0209580, IMG submission 187153) | Surface soil microbial communities from Centralia Pennsylvania, which are recovering from an underground coalmine fire - Coalmine... | ecosystem: Environmental > Terrestrial > Soil >... | reverse complement strand
GTGCGAGAGGCAAGGAACTCAAACGCCGTCCCTTGCCCCTCGCGCTCCCCCATCCCGGCTCAAGCCGCAGAGGGAGCAGAACCGAGTTGTCGTATTCTCACGTGAACGAAAGCGGGGGGCAGGTCACCAGGAACGAATCAATATGGTGAGTGGTGGGAGCACCTGGACAGCGCTGAGGCTGCGCACGAGTTCGGGCATATGCTCGGCCTACCAGACGAGTATCGAGATACACAAACATCGGATGGCACAATAAGTGTGCCGTTACCCGGGTTCGAAAATGACATTATGGGCAATTCATCAACCGGACATGTGACAGATTGGGACTTGGATAAGGCTCTGGCTGGTCGAGCTTGTGGTTGCAATAAACGATGAAACCATGAATTGTATCCGAGCAATTCTATTTTCGTTGTTACTGGTTTCTACGACAGGATGTCGGGAGTCGCGTGGCCCGAGTGACCATCCTTTTGTGGTTGTGCGCAACCAGATTCCAGAATGTGGGTTCTATGTTGCTGGGGAAGCGGATCTCTCGCACGTGAAACTGCAAGGTCCGTTGTCGGTATCCAAATCCGGGCACCACACCTACACAATGTCAGGAAGCGGAAGGTTGAGCTATCTTGGCAATACAATTGACATTTCACCAACAGCAATTTTGATAAACGGACACCAATCAGCTTCTTTCTGTTCGTACGTTCTGCGAAAAAATGGACTGGTTGAAAACGCATTTCTACGCGACTATGAATAATCATGAAGGCAGCGTTTCGGCCCGGCAATTGTGGCACTAATAAGCTTCGTCCCGGCATCCCGACGACACAAAGCTTGTCTGCTCGGCGCTCGACGCTAACTCTGCCGAACGGAATCGTTGCCACGTACTCCTATGACAATGATTCTCATCTGACGGGTATTTCTTACGCTTTGAATTCGAACCCGGTGGGCGTGCTGAATTATGGCTATGATGCTTTGGGAATGAGAACTTCCGTGTCGGGTTCGATGGCGCGCACCGGACTGCCGCAGCCGATTCCGACTGCCAGTTACGACGGCGGAAACGAACTGCTAGCGTGGAACGAGTCGGTCTTAAGCTACGATTCGAACGGGAACATGCTGAGCGACGGCATGCACAATTATGCCTGGGATGCAAGGAACCACCTCTCGACGATCGATTCCGGAAGCACAGGCAGCTTTGTGTACGACCCGGCAGGACGACGTGCGACTAAGGTAATCTCCGGCACGTCAACCAGTTTCTTGAATGATCTGGCGAATCCCGTGCAGGAACTCTCTGGATCAACGCCTACGGCCAACCTGCTCACTGGCGGACTGGACGAGTACTTCACCCGCACCGATGCTAGTGGCACCTCAAATTTCCTCACGGATGCGCTTGGCAGCACGGCGGCTCTGACCGATCCGACCGGAAACATTCAGACGCAATACAATTTTGACCCGTTCGGGAGTACGACACTGTCAGGCAATTCCAGCACGAACAGCTTCGCTTATACCGGTCGCGAGAAAGATGGGACAGGCCTATATTACAACCGCGCCAGATACTACAGCCCAACCGTTCAGAGATTTGTAAGTGAGGATCCACTCGGGTTTGCTAGCGGTGATTTTGACTTTTATTCGTACGTTGGAAACAACCCTGTGAATAGGATCGACCCATATGGTATGTATGGAATGTTCGGAAGAAGTTGCGGAGCCAAGGACTGCCGGAATTACTTTTTGAAGCATGCATACGGTCCGATTGGGAATTTTCTAGCCAACACAGCTGTGCCATCTTTCAGTTCAGTCTCCATCTTTACGAACACATGGAGCTGGCTGCAGGGAGAGGGCCTTACACTGCTCGCCAAAGGAGCACTCTCTGGCGGACCGATGTTATATGGAAGGCTAATGACCTTAACAGGCACGAATCTGCTGCAATATTCTGGTCAGGCCGCTGCCGCATCTGAAGCGCTCACGCAAGGGGCCATTGTGACGACAGGTGGCGCGTTGGCAGGCCAAGCACTTCTTTTCATCGGAGTTGAAGGCTCAGTTTTTTCCACGACAGCGGATCTCTATTCGAGATGGGTATGCAGGAACGTGCAGTGATCGCGTGGATGAGTATCAACGGAAAGTTTGAAGCCCTCGGTGCGCTTTTAATCGTTTTTTTGGCAGGGCTGTTCGATGCCTTGGTTCTCAAAAAGAAGGATTGGGCTTGCGCGATATGGTTCGTAGGCCTCGCGGGGCTTGCGACTTGGATTGCATCCGGGGCGACGACAGTTCGGATATGCGCCGGCATAGTGGCGCTGGTGTCTGGGTTAGCGGTCTTGATCGTCTACTATCGTGCTAAACCTATGAGTTCGTGATTCGTGTACGATCCCGCAGAGCGCGTACGACTAAAGGTAATCTCGGGAACTTCGACCAGCTTCTTATATGATCTGGCGAATCCTGTGCAGGAACTCTCTGGATCAACGCCTACGGCCAACCTGCTCACTGGTGGGTTGGACGAGTACCTCACCCGCACGGACGCGAGTGGGACTGCGAATTTCTTGACCGATGCGCTCGGAAGCACTGCTGCGCTTACGGACGGAACGGGAACAGTCCAGACGCAATACAGCTACGATGCCTTTGGGAACGCCAGTCAGTCTGGCAACTCCAGCACGAGCAGCTTCGCCTACACGGGGCGCGAGAAAGATGGGACTGGCCTCGATTTCTTGCGCGCCAGATACTACAACCCGACACTAGGGCGTTTTATTTCAGAAGATCCTGCCGGATTGCGCTTCGGCCCCAACCTATACCGCTACACGTATGACTCTCCGCTGAACTTCACTGATCCGTTTGGTCTTTGGACAGTGTCCATCGGCGGTACTGCAAGCCTCAGCTGGGGCTTTTTCAGTTTCCAGTACTCAGGTGGCTTTGTTTTCGATGGCCAGGGAAATATTGGAATTTACAATACGCTGACGCCGTTCCCCGGCGGAGCATTTGGGAATGGAGGAGTACAAAATGTGGGCAATTATGGTGGCTCAGGCAATCCATATGACTTCCCACAGACGAGACCGGATTCGACAAATGTCAGCGGTCGGAAGGGGGGCTTTGGCCTTAGCCTTGCGGGATCGAATGCACAAAACATCTGCGATCTCGGCGGACCCTTCTTGAATGGAAGCGTCGGGGCTGGTGCTGGGACCAATGTAAACGTAGACGGTTTTGTGGGGCCAAGTGCTCACGGTACGGTGGTCGGCGGAGGTGCGACGATCGGTCTTGGTGCGGGCGCATCTGGGTCGCTCGCTGTCACAAATACGTGGATAACACCACTTGCAGGCCGTAAGAATTCGTGTCCCCAGTAGAGCTGGAACCTGCTCATGAATATGTCGATAAATCAGGCAGTTTCGCACCGGAGGAAATGGTCGCTATACAAGACAGACGGTATTTATTCGAGAAGGTGGTGGGTTCTCGCCTTGTTTGCAGCGTGGACGCTGTACGTTGGAGCCTCTGGACTCTCGACTCGGCTGCTCACATTCGTCGACGGCACCATAGTTTCAAGTAGGACAACTCAGGGAATACGTCCTGTTACGTATTACACTGTTCAGACCTCTGACGGTAAGCGACAGAATTTGGTAGCCGGACCAACCGATGGCTCGCTTCCCAGGGAGATGCCAGTCGGAACGGTTATCCAAAAGAGGAAATTCGAGCTTTCGTACACGAGAAACGGAGAGAGGGTTCGCGATTTTCCACTCGGGTTTCACCTGCTGTGGTTCGCCATAAGCGCGGTTACCGCGTGCATGGCGTTCGCCTGGTGGAGATCGGACCGCAATAAGAGATAGGGGGAACGACTGCGCCCTACTATCGCGCCAGATACTACGATCCCGCGATAGGCCGCTTTATCAGTGAGGACCCGGCAAGATGGTACTTTCTGTCAGTCTGGATCGCGCTGCTTGCAGCTGCGGTCGCTGCCAGCTTTCCCCAAGGACGTGCCCGAAAGGCGCACGCCCCCGCCGATTCTGATCAGGCTTTCTGGTGAGGCTAGGTCGTTGCACCCCTGCCTGCTAGAATCGCATCTAGTACCTAATGTTCCTAAAGAACCTCCGTCCCCTTTATCCTTACCTGAAGAAGTACCGCGCGGCCTACATGTGGGGCGGCCTGTCCGTGCTGCTGATGAACGGAATATGGGTTCTTTTTCCGCTGGTCATCGGGCGATCCATTGACTCTCTCAAAAGCGCGGACGTCTCTGCGCAAACCCTGCACACCATCACAACGCTGGTAGTGCTGATCCTCTTGGTGGCGGGTACCAAGGGCATTTTTCAATTTCTCACCCGCTGGATCGTGATCGGAGTTTCACGGGAAATTGAATTTGATCTGCGCAATGATTTGTTTCGCCATCTGGAAGGCCTTTCGTACAGCTTCTATCAGCGGACCCGGACCGGCGACATAATGGCGCGCGCGACCAACGACCTGAACGCGGTACGCATGCTGCTCGGTCCGGCGATCATGTATTCGGCGAACACGATTGTTTTCACGCTGGCCGCGCTGGTCTTCATGCTGTCGATCAGCCCGAAGCTGACGTTGTATGCGTTCCTGCCTTTGCCGGCGGTCAGCATCATCATTCAGTATTTCGGACGGCGCATTCATGAGCGCTTCGAGCGGATCCAGGCAATGTTCTCGGACATCTCGGCCCGGGCACAGGAGAATTTTTCCGGCGTGCGCGTAGTTCGTGCCTACGTGCAGGAAGAGCCGGAGATCGCCAGCTTCGAGAGCTCGAATCGCGAATACATAGCCCGCAGCCTGAAGCTCGTGCGACTGATGGGCATGCTCTGGCCAACGCTTGAGACCATGCTGGGCTTCGCCATTGTGCTCGTGCTGTGGATCGGCGGCCGCGAGGTCATTGCAGGAAAATCGGCGATTCATCTGGTCTCCTACCTGCACACCACAACCACTCTCAGTTTGTATGGCTCGATGAGCGTCGGCGATTTTGTTGCGTTCAATACCTACATGGTCCAGCTCACCTGGCCGGTGATTGCTCTGGGCTGGGTGATCAATATTTTCCAGCGCGGCACCGCTTCGCTTGGTCGCATTCATCAGCTGATGACAGAAAAGCCGGAGATCGTCGATGTTCCGGCTCTCGTTTCGCGCGCGCTCGCGCCGCGGGGCGAAGTGGAATTTCGCAACTTGAATTTTGCGTACAACGGCGCGCCCGTGTTGCAGGACATCAACCTGCGAATTCCCGCCGGAAGCAGTCTCGCGATCGTCGGTCCCACGGGTTCAGGAAAAACCACGCTGGTCAGCTTGATTCCGCGCATTTATGACGCCGAACCAGGCACCGTGTTGATCGACGATGCACCGATTCGCGAGTATTCGCTGGAATCGCTGCGCCGCAACATCGGATTCGTGCCGCAGGAGACTTTTCTCTTTAGCGAGACGATCCGCGAAAACATCGCTTTTGGCGCGCAGAAGGCGAGCGATCACGAGGTGCACTGGGCGGCAGAAGCGGCCAATATAGCGGGGGAAATCGAATCCTTTCCTGACAAGTACAAAACCATCGTAGGCGAGCGAGGAATCACGCTTTCCGGCGGGCAGAAGCAGCGCACTGCTATTGCGCGCGCGCTGATTCGCAATCCGCGAATCCTGATACTTGACGATGCCCTCTCCAGCGTCGATACGCAGACCGAGGACAAAATCCTCAATCACCTGCGCGAGGTCATGCAGGGCAGAACGACCATTTTTATTTCCCACCGGGTTTCTACGGTTCGCAACGCCGATCGGATTGCGGTCCTGCACGGAGGACGCATCGTCGAGCTTGGCACCCACGATGAATTGCTTGCTCTCAACGGTTACTACTCCGACCTGTATAACAAGCAGTTGCTGGAAGAAGAGCTGGCGGAAGTGTAAGTTTTTTGATGGCTGTTATCAGACCCGAACCTCCGAAGCCATCTCACGCCCAGAACCGAGCCTGATTTGACAGCCGGGTGACATGTTCAGCCCGTTGTTTCGCTAGAATTCTTGCCCATGGAACGCCGCCCTACGCGCGAGCTGCTGGACTCGGACTCCGGAACTCCCAAGGAAGTATCTGATTCTCTGCTCGACTTGCGCTGGTTTAATCGCTGGTTCGGCGGTGTCAACACCAGCCGCTCGCTTATCGAGGACCTAGCACGGCAAACCGGGCGAAGTTCTTTTTCGCTGCTCGAGGTTGCGTCCGGCGAAGGGTACGTTCTTAGCCTGTTACGCGAAGAGTTTCAAGGTTCTGGTATCAGCCTCAATTTCACACTCATGGATCGCGTCGTGTCGCATCTGCCAAAGAACGGGTCAGCGCCGAAGCTGGTTGCCGACGCCTTCCACCTTCCGTTTCCAGATGCGGCTTTCGACTTGGTTGCTTCATCGCTGTTTGTACACCATCTTGCCCCGCAGGACGCCGTGATATTCCTCAGGGAGGCGTTACGGGTTTGTCGCGTTGCTGTGCTGGTGAATGATTTGGTCCGCAACCCGCTTCATCTTGCTCTCGCTTATGTGGGCAGGCCGCTGTATCGAAGTCGGATTACCCGCAACGACGCACCAGCGTCGGTCTGGCAGGCATACACGGTTGAAGAAATGAGAGGCTTTCTTGAGAACGCCGGCTCGCGGACAGTACAGACGCAAACTCATTTTCTTTACCGCCTGGGCGCGATCGCATGGAAAGCAGCGGAGACAGCGTGACTAAGCCCGACACTCTCTCGCGGTCGACGGCATGCTCTTTTGACCTGATTGTCGTGGGTGCAGGGCCTGCAGGGTGTGCTGCCGCGATCACTGCTGCCAAGAACGGAGCTAAGGTCCTGCTTCTCGAACGGGGACGATTTCCCCGCCATAAAGTCTGCGGTGAATTCGTTTCTGCAGAATCCCTGAAATTGCTGGAAGGGCTGCTGATAACAGACGAGGTTTCGCTGATCAGCAGCGCACCGCGAATTCCGCAAGGCCGCATCTTTGTTGACGGCTCGATGCTCCATGCAGAGATATCTCCCGCCGCAGCCAGCATTACGCGGTTCGATCTTGACCAAGCACTCTGGAGATCATGTCGCGAGCAGGGAATCGATGCGCGTGAGGAATGCCCGGTGCTGGCGCTTGAAGGCAGTGGGCCTTTCGTCGTTAAGACTTCGACCGAGGCCTTTCAGGCGAAAGCGTTAGTTAACGCGACGGGACGATGGTCCCATCTTACAAGCGCCCCCGTGCGCGCGGCCGCAAATGGCGAGCGCTGGATCGGGGTGAAGGCACACTTCTCGGAATGGCATCCCCCCGCTTCGGTGGATTTATATTTCTTCGACGGCGGCTATTGCGGGGTCCAGCCGGTTGGTGAACAGTCGAATGGTTCGGGCGCGGTCAATGCCTGCGCCATAGTAAGCGCGCGAGTTGCCGCGAATATTTCTGACGTGCTCTGCCTCCATCCGGCATTGCGCCAGCGCAGCCGCGATTGGGCGCCATTGACCCAGGCGGTGAGCACCTCGCCGCTGATTTTCCACGAACCAGAATTGGTAAGGGACGGAATGCTGCAGGTTGGCGATTCCGCGGCCTTTGTAGATCCATTTGTTGGCGACGGGATCTCGCTAGCCTTGCGGAGCGGAGCTCTCGGAGCCGAATGCCTCGTGCCTTTCTTTCATGGCTGTTGCGGGTTGGAGCAGACCGCGCGCGACTACCGTGAGCTGTACAGAAAACGCCTTTCCCACGTATTCCGAAGTTCCTCGATGTTGAGGCGGGGGCTGAGCTGGCCGCGAGCTATCCGGTGGCCAGCCCTCGCCTTATTGGAAAGGGCGCCGGGTCTCACAAAGAAGCTGGTGAGCATGACGCGGTAAGTGTCAGATGTTGAATTTATGTAACTCTTTGTAAATCAGTAGTTTGAATTTTTATTCCTAATGTAGTAGTTTTTCGCCCGGTGAAGCGCGCCAGTCACCTCTCCAGGTTACGTTGGTAACCTCCGCACTTGCCGATTATGCCTGATACTTACCCTATCCAATATGGGCATCCGCACGCGCAAAATTCTGATTGCGCTCACGCTGGGGATGTTGTGTGCCCACGCGATCTCGATTATTCGGTTCGGCCCTACCCCTACCGGGGCATTTATCTCCGACGTGATCCAGCTTGCGCTTGGCTTGTTGCTGCTGCCGCTGACATTGTTCACGGCAAGCCGATCGCACAATGTTTCGCGCCATTACTGGCGGCTGACCGCGCTGGCGTACTCTCTGTGGGTTGTAGCGCAGGCCCTGGCCACATATCAAGACCATACGGGAACAACCTACCTCGCGCAACTGACCGGATTTCTGTTCTCGTTCTGGTTCGTTCCGCTGGGGATGGCGCTGTTTCTCGATCCAGAATCGGATGGCAACGCCTTGGATCGTCGAGCATTGATTGATCTGATTCAAGGGCTGCTTTTCCTGGCCACGGCGTATTTTTATTTCTTCCTGAAATCTTCGAGTTCGCCAGATTCCGACCTCGCGAGCGAGCTGCGTCTGCCATATCTGGCGTGTCACAGCGTGATCGCAGTAGCCTTCCTGTTACGGGGGTGGATTGCGCAAGTGAAGGCAGCGGAGAGATTCCTGCACCGAATCGGCTTATTTCTGCTGTTTTCGTGCGGGGTGGATGTCTTGTATTACTACGGACCCGGCACGAAGTTGCAGACCGGCGACTGGTTCGACGTGCTATGGAGCGTCCTGCTGGTGGTGCCGCTGATGATCACCATTAGTTGGGAGGACGTAGAACCGGCGAACCTGGATGAGAACTCATCGGCGCGCAACCAGCTGGCGACGCAGGCGTCGACTCTGTTGTTTCCAGCTTTGATCTTGGTCATGGCGGCGCAGATTGCGCGCTCCAGGCCGATCTTTGCAGCCTCGATGCTGGTGGGTTCCTTTGCATGTTCGAGCGCTCGCCTTCTCTTGACGCAAAAGCGCCTTCTGGCCGCGCAAGATGCGCTGCGCCGGGAAGCCAGTCATGACGGGCTAACGTCGGTCTGGAATCATGCAGCGATTCTCGACATTCTTGAGCGCGAGCTGATTCGAGCAGAGCGTAATGGCACATTTCTGGGCGTCATGATGATCGACGTCGACTGCTTTAAAGGTATCAATGACGGCTACGGGCATGCGGCCGGTGACGCGGTGTTGTGCGCACTGGCGAAAGAATTTGGCGAAGTCCTGCGAACCTATGACTCACTTGGGCGCTACGGAGGAGAGGAATTTCTGGTGGTTGCGCCTGGTTGCGGGCTCGCCGAGTCTCACGAACTCGCCGAACGCATACGGGTGCACGTCGCCGAGCGAGCCATCGCCGTGAAAGATGGAACGGTTCCTGTCACAGTCAGCATTGGAGTGACCGCAAGTGGCGGAATCGGCTTGCCGGAACAGCTTCTGCAGCAAGCCGACACAGCCCTGTATCGCGCGAAGGGAACGGGAAGGAATCGGGTGGAGGTCTTCGATCAGAGAGAGCATTCCGAGCTCCCGAAAAAAGCGCTCAGCGCACAAGCCACTAGCTGAACACTAATTCGTAAGCCTGCCGTTTCGGCGACCTATCGGACCACTAATACTTCCCGAACGTTGTCTCGCGAAAGAAAGAATTTGATCGAAGCAAAGTCGCGAAAGAGATTCTCGATGTGGCGATTATTGAAGACGCGTTGAAGCGTGAAATTCTTGGCTGCCCCTTTTTTTGGATCCCGCTTCGAATTCAAAGCGTGCATCTCCAGCACGTCGGTAGGGGTGAGGTGATAGCGGTAGTAGGGAGCATCCGGCCCGGCCTCGCGCGTATGAAAGAAAACCAACAGCATGCCGCCGGGCTTCATCACCGACCATAACCGCGCTACCAGCGGCTTCACCAGACTCTCATCCAGGTAGTCCGGCAAATTCCAGCAGAAAACCAAATCGAAGTGCGCATTCGGATAATTGAGGTTTTCATCCAGGAACTTCTTGCTGTCGACTACGGGCTGGCCCTGCTCGTCGCGCGTTGCGAGAGATGGATCGGTTGAAGCTTCGAGCAAATCCTGGCTGTAAATCTTATGACCGCGCTCGGTGAAAAAACGGATGTTGCTGGCGGAAGTTGCTCCGACGTCGAGCACGCACAATGGGTTGTCCGACTTCAGCGTGCGCGACAATTCTGCAATTGCGCTCGATCGCCGCGAGAGCCGTTGCTGCGTTTTAGGGACTGGAGATGGTGCCGGTGCACTGCGAAAGAATTTCATAGGGTCGTTTGTATTGGGTTTGCGCCAAAGGCTCGGACTATGGGCTGCTTTCCGAGACGATAAGTCAGCGCCAGCCCCATCCCCATCTCTAGCCCAATATAACTCGGCGGGCGTCCGGTAGCCAGATCACTTCCGGGGTTCGGATTGACCATGGGAAGCGGGCGTAACGGTGGAAGTTGCAACGGCGGCATTTGCGGAGCCCGGTTGCACCTTGCCTTCCGACAGGATTTCCATCCTGCCCTTGAAGTAGGCGCCGTCCTCAATGGCGATGCGGCGCGTCTGGATGTCTCCATTTACCACGGCGGTCTTGCGTATCTCGGTGCGTTCAGAGGCCTGGATATTGCCGTCGAGGGTGCCACCGACCGTGACGTTTTTCGCCACAATGTTCGCATGCACTCGCCCACTGGCTCCGATGGTTAAACTCCCACCACCCAGCTGAACGCTTCCCTCGACCTGGCCGTCGATATAGATATCTTCGCTGCCGGAGAGCTCTCCCTTGATGCAAACCGACTTGCCAATGTGGGCAAATTGCCCCAATGCGGCCGTCGCCATAAACCCACTCCCTTCAATACCGTGCGAATGTTAAAAGTGAGAAGACAGGATTGTAAATCATTTCGCGCCTAGGGCAGACTGGCTGCATGGGATCTGGGCAGCGGTGCGAATGTCGCGCGCTTTCGCGCCAGCACAGAACCGCACACTCAGCGCACCCTCTTTGGAAAACTGCGACTACCAAATAGGCCAGAACCTTGAACTCCGCAAGTGCGCTTGGTACAACAGCAATACGGGCACACCATGTCTCTAAGAAGCACAGTCGTGGGCAAGATCGCAAACGCAATCCCTGTGTTAATGGGTATTGCCGCGTGCCTGCTGCCAATGTCGTCCCAGCGCGCGAATGCCCAGCCTGGCGAATCCCCGGCGCAGTTGGTGCGGCGCGCCGTGCAGAATGAGGTGTCCGCGAACAGTGGCAGCGTGCATTTCATGTTCAAAGACCGGAAACAGACGGCGCACCTGTCCCAAACCAGGTTGATCGTCGAGACCCGCGAAGCTACAGCAGGCATGACCATCGCGCAGGATGGACATCCGCTCACGCCGCCGCAGCAGCAGGCGGAAGAAGCCAGGCTCGACAACTACGTTCGCAATCCAGAAGAACTGAGCAAAAAGCGCAAGCAGGAAAAAGACGATGCCGACCGCAGCGCTCGTATTTTGAAAGCCCTGCCGGATGCATTCTTGTATGAGCGCGACGGCACGCAAGCTGGCACAGCCTCTGTCGGTCGCGCGGGAGACGAGCTCGTTCGGCTGAAATTTCGTCCCGATCCCACCTACGTTCCTCCCACCCGCGTGGAGCAGGTGCTTACGGGAATGAGCGGGCATGTGCTCATCGACGCCAACGAGGCCCGGGTTGCCGAAATTGACGGCACCCTGCAAAAGGAGGTGGGCTTCGGCTGGGGCATTCTTGGGCACCTCGATCGCGGCGGCCGGTTTCTAGTGCAGCAGGCCGACGTGGGCGAACGCCACTGGGAAGTTACCAAGATGGAGCTGTCGTTTACTGGAAAGATTTTGTTATTCAGGCGCTTGAATATCAAATCGAGCGACGTGTTCTTCGATTTCCGCAAAGTCGCTGCGGACCTGACCTTCGCGCAGGGTGTTGAGCTGCTGAAGAAAGAAGTCGCGCAGAATAAGTCAGCGCTCAGCTACTGGGAACGGCGCATGAATCTGGAATGGCATGAATCTGGAATAGGGAGGCACCGGCATCCCGCCCTCGCCAAGCAAGCCACTCTCGCCCAAACTGGCGAGTCGCCCGTCACGCCATGGTCAGCATGGGTAGTTATTAGGCGCTGACCGCCCGGCGGCGAATAGTTTCGGTCCTCACCGTCAGCTTGTCAATCAGGTCCGGTTTGATCTCGTAGCCCGTGCCCGGCGCATCGGGCACTGGAATAGTTCCTTGCGGCGTAACTTCGATTTCGGGGTCAACAATGTCCTCGGCCCAGTAGCGCTGTGAAGCCGAAACGTCTCCTGGCAGCCGGAAGTTGAGCAAGGTGGAAAGCGCGATGTTGTGGGCGCGTCCAATGCCAGTTTCGAGCATCCCTCCACACCAGACCGGAATGCCATTGCGTTCGCAGACATTGTGGACCGCAATCGCTTCAGAGAATCCGCCCAAGCGTCCGACTTTGATGTTGATAATGCGGCATGCTTTGAGTTCGATTGCCTCTTCCGCGTCGCGGACGTTGCGAATGGATTCGTCCAGGCAGATTGAAGTCTTCAGCATGCGCTGCAGCTTGGAGTGCTGAAAAATGTCGTCGTGCCACAGCGGTTGCTCCATCATCAGCAGGTTGAAATCGTCGAACTTCCGGAGATCGACAGGATTTACCTTGCCGTACGCGGAATTAGCATCGCAGCTCAAAAGGATCCCGGGCCAACGTTTGCGGATTTTTGCAAGGACATCGAAATCCCAGCCAGGCTTTACTTTGACCTTGATCCGCTGGTAACCGGCGGCCAGTTCGCTTCCGATCTTTTCCAGCAACTGTTCGTGCGAGTTTTGAATTCCGATGGAAACACCGCAATTGATTTCCCGAAGCGTTCCGCCGAGAAGTTTCCAGAGTGGCTGGCGTTTTTGTCTGGCTTCCGCATCCCAGAGAGAATTTTCCAGAGCAGCTTTGGCCATGTTATGGCCGCGGACATGGGACATGACCCCGGCGCTGTCTCCGGCTTCAGCGAGATTGACGCCGATGATCGCAGGCGCCAGAAAGTCACGAATCGTTGCCCAGGCAGTTTCGATCCACTCGTAGCTGAAGAACGGGCCATCGCCGGCCACGCACTCTGCCCAGCCTTCGACACCTTCGCAGTGGGCTGTCACCAGCAAAATCCGGCGGCTCTCGGCGCGGCCGAAGCTGGTCTCAAAGAAATACTTCAGCGGCATGCGCAATTCACGGAGCGTAATGGCTTCGACTTTCATGCAGTGCGGGATTCCGCCTCTTGTCCCTTGGCTCTTTGCCACAAAGATTCCAGTTCTTCCATTGTGGCTTTCTGGGGAGTGCGACCAGCCGCGCGAAGTTCTTCTTCCATCCACTGAAAGCGGCGTTTGAACTTCCGGTTCGTCTTTTTCAGCGAAGACTCCGGATCCAGCGAGAGATAGCGCGCGATGTTCACCAAAACGAAAAACAAGTCGCCAACTTCTTCTTCGAGGCGATGGCGAAGATGTTCCGGAATCTGCGGCTTGCCTGATCCGGCGATGCCTCTCGCCGCCGGCTTGGGTGGTGAGGAGAGACGCGAAAGCTCATTCTTCAGCTCAGTCGTTTCTTCTTCGAGCTTCTCAAACAAGCCGCCAATTTCCGGCCAATCAAACCCGACATGCGCGGCGCGGGAGCTGAGTTTGTGCGCCTCCAGCAGTGCGGGCAGGGCCGGCGAGACCCCAGCCAATACTGATTCAGGGTTTGCTGCCTTCGCCAACTTGCCGCCTCCCGCTTCCAGGCGCTTTTTCTTTTCCTCCGCCTTCAGCGCTTCCCAGTTGCGAAGAACATCGGCAGAAGTTTCGGCGCTTACGTTTCCGAAGACGTGCGGATGGCGATTGATCAACTTATTGGAGAGCTGGTCGAGGACATCATCGATCGAGAAGCGCTTTTCCTCCTGCGCCATTTCTGAATAAAAGAGCACTTGCAGGAGGAGGTCGCCGAGCTCGCCGCGCAGTTCGTCCCAATCGCGATTGTCGATGGCTTCTAGAACTTCGTAGGTTTCTTCGAGCGTGTAGGGCTTGATCGAGTCAAAAGTTTGCTCGCGGTCCCAGGGGCAGCCACCGGGCCCGCGCAGCTTCGCCATGATGGAGACGGCGCGTTCGAATCGTTCTCCGGTCTTGGGCATGGAACTAGAGTAGCAATTTTGGCCAAAGGCAGTGCTTCTTCCTTCGTGTACCTTCGTGTCACAAAGGACACTAAGTTTCACGAAGGAGAGCTTAGCCCCGCTTGAAGAACAGCGCACCCAGCGGCGGTAGCGTCAGCGAAATCGAATATGGCCGTCCATGCGCCGGGATTTCTTCCGCTTCCTTGCCGCCGGCATTTCCCATGTTGCTGCCGGCATATTCGCCGGAGTCGCTGTTCAGCAGTTCACGCCAAAATCCTCCGAAGGGAACGCCTATGCGATATGGTTCACGCGGCACCGGCGTGAAGTTGCAGACCACTAGAATCGTATTCTCCGGGCGAAGGCCCTTGCGCAGAAGGGAAACCACGCTGGCAGCAGTGTCGTTGCAATCCACCCACTCGAATCCTGCTGGATCGGTCTCGATTTCGTGCAGGGCTGGTTCCTCTCGATAAACGCGATTCAATTGTTCCACCCACTTCTGCACGCCAGAGTGCACGGGATACTGCAGCACATGCCACTCCAGGCTCATGTCGTGGCCCCACTCGCGCACCTGGCCAAACTCGTCACCCATGAACAGCAACTTCTTCCCGGGCTGCGCGTACATGTAGCCATAGAGCAGCCGGAGGTTCGCAAATTTCTGCCACTCGTCGCCCGGCATTTTGCCGACAATCGAGCCCTTGCCATGCACAACCTCGTCATGCGAAAGCGGCAGCACAAAATTTTCGGTGAAGCCATAGAGCATGCGGAACGTCAGCAGATTGTGATGGAACTGGCGGTGGATGGGATCGTGCGAAAAATACGACAGCGTATCGTGCATCCAGCCCATGTCCCACTTCATGCCGAATCCGAGCCCGCCGACGTAGACGGGCCGCGAAACCATCGGCCAGGCGGTCGATTCCTCAGCGTAAGTTTGAATCCCGGGATACTCCTTGTAAGCTTCCAGATTCATCTGCCGTAAGAACTCGATCGCCTCCAGGTTTTCACGGCCGCCGAATTTATTCGGAATCCACTCGTGCTCGCGGCGGGAATAATCGAGGTAGAGCATCGACGCAACCGCATCCACGCGCAATCCATCTACGTGATATTTGTCCAGCCAGAACATCGCGCTCGACATCAGGAAGCTGCGGACCTCGTTGCGGCCATAGTTGTAGATGTAAGTATTCCAGTCGGGATGGAACCCCTTGCGCCAATCGGAATGCTCGAAGAGATGCGTGCCGTCGAAATAAGCGAGGCCATGGGCGTCGGCAGGAAAGTGCGATGGGACCCAGTCGAGAATGACGCCAATCCCCCGCTGGTGCAGGTAATCGACAAAATACATGAAATCCTGCGGCGTGCCGTAGCGCGCGGTGGGTGCGAAATAACCGGTGGTCTGATATCCCCACGAGGCGTAGAACGGGTGCTCCATAATCGGAAGCAGTTCCACATGCGTGAATTTCATGCGTTCGACATAGTCGGCGAGCTTGGGGGCAATTTCGCGATACGTGAGTGGACGATTGTGCTCCTCGGGCACACGCGCCCAGGAACCGAGGTGCATTTCGTAGATCGAAATCGGCGCCTGCAACGACTGGCGGCCGGCGCGCGAGTTCATCCAATCGGCGTCAGACCAGCGGTAATCCAAATCCCAAACCACCGATGCGGTTCGCGGCGGTTTCTCGTGCAGGACCCCAAACGGGTCCGCCTTGTCGGCGACATGCCCGTGATTATGGGAGACGATGTGAAACTTGTACAGTGAGCCTTTGCCGACGGTGGGAATGAATCCCTCCCAAATGCCAGAACTGCCGCGCGGCTCGAGCGGGTGCGCGTTGTTGTTCCAGTCGTTGAAATTCCCGACTACCGAAACTTTGCGCGCGTTCGGCGCCCACACGCCGAAGGAAGTCCCCGGCTCGCCGTCGAACGTCGCCAAATGCGCGCCAAGATGGTTATACGTGCGGTAATTCCGGCCTTCGTTGAAAAGATAAAGGTCGTCGGGTGAGAGCACGCTGACATCGTACCGCACCGCACCGGAAGCGACCGAATTGCCTATTTTCGCCATATTTTTCGAGCAACGTCAGCATACAGCAGCGATCATTTTTGCATCTGATGATCCCGCTGTTCCCAATAACGGAAGTGCGATCAGCGATGACCGCTCGGCACTGATTCGCCCATGCTAGACTCAAGTTTACTTTAACCAGGAATCCAGCCGCCGATGCCTGTTCTTCGCGTTGTTCTCCTCTGGCACCAGCATCAACCCTTTTACAAGGATCTGGTCACCGGCGAATACCGGCTGCCCTGGGTGCGTCTCCACGCCCTGAAAGACTACTACGGGATGGTCAAAGTGTTGGAGGAGTTTCCTGAGGTCCATCAGACTTTTAATCTCGTGCCCTCGCTCATAACCCAGATTCAGGATTACGCTCAAGATTCGGCTCGCGATCCATTTCTTGCCGTTGCTGCGCGTCCGGCGTCGGATCTCACGCCAGAGGAGCGGCGATTTGCGTTACAGTATTTATTCCAGGCGAATCCCGAGCACCTGATCGGACGGTATCCCCGATACGCCGAGCTTTTTGCGCGCTTCCAGGGCAGCGGGTCATCTCCCGAGCGTTCTGAGAGATTTTTTTCCACGCAGGACTACGCCGACCTGCAGGTGCTCTCGCAAATCGCATGGTTCGACGAATTTTTCTTGCAGGAACCAGAAGTTGCTGAGCTCATCAAGAAGGGCCGCGGTTTCTCTTCGGAAGATCAGAAATTTGTGATCAGCCGTCAGCGGGAGCTGATCAGCAAAGTCGTGCCTGCGCACGCCGAGGCGGCCAAGCAGGCAAGAATAGAAGTTTCGACCTCGCCTTTCTATCATCCGATCCTGCCTCTCGTGTGCGACACGAACATGGGAGCGGTCTCGACGCCCGGGCTGCCGTTGCCGCAGAACCGTTTTCGCCACCCGGAAGATGCCCGCGAACAACTGCAGCGCGGCCTTGATCTGCACGAAAAGGTTTTAGGCATGCGTCCGAAAGGCGTGTGGCCCTCGGAGGGCAGCGTCTCGGAAGAAGTTTTCGCGATTGCATCCAGCTTGGGAGTGCAGTGGATGGCGACCGACGAAGGCGTGCTTTCGCGGACGCTCGGAATGTCGTTCATGCGCGATGGTAACGGCCGCTTGCCGGACGCTGCCGCTGCAAAGCTCTATACAATTCACCGCTACGAAAACGGGCAAACGCGGATGCACCTGGTTTTTCGCGATCATGCGCTTTCCGACCTGATCGGGTTTGTGTACTCGGGAATGCCGGCGGCGGAGGCTGCCGCCCATCTAATTAGAAACATTAAGGAATCCGCGCAACCTATTCTCAAAGCTGGCTCTGATGCGGTTGTATCGATCATTCTCGATGGCGAGAACGCGTGGGAGTATTACCCGGAATCGGGCCGCGAGTTCCTGCGGCGCCTCTACGATGCTTTGCAAAAAGACCCAGGCATTGAGGCAGTGACCGTCTCGGAAGCGATCGAGCGGCACCGAAACTCCAATCACCTTGGTTCCATCGCGCCGGGATCGTGGATCCATGCGAATTTCAACGTTTGGATTGGCGCGCCGGAGGACAATCGCTCCTGGGATTACCTGTCCTACGCGCGAAAGTTTTATGCGCAGGCGGCGCCCAATGCCTCCGAGGAACACCGCACGCTCGCGTTGGAAGAGTTGTTCATTGCCGAGGGCAGCGACTGGAATTGGTGGTATGGTCCAGAGCACCACTCGGCGAACGACCGCGAATTCGACGAACTGTACCGAAAACATTTGTCCAACGTCTATCAGGCACTGGGCGCAACACCGCCTGATTACCTCGCGCAACCGATCATGGGAGGCGTGGCCCGGCCATCGGTGATTGCGCAAAGCAGCTACATTCATCCCCGCATTACCGGCGACATGATTCGCTACTTCGAGTGGTTGGGCGCGGCGCAATACCGCGCGGACCGCCGCTCCGGAGCCATGCACGGGAAGGTTTTTCTGCTCGACTCAATCTACGCGGGCATTGACGAGAAGAATGTTTATGGCCGGATGGATTTCGCCAACGAAATTCCCGAAGGTGACTTGGAGATTGTGGTCAATCTGGAGTCGTGGGCGGAGAAGGCGAATCGCGCGCGTCGAGCCGTGCGCTTGGATACGGAAGTCAAAGAACGAAGAATTTCGCGATATGCCGCTTCCGATGGCAACGAGATGCTGTCGAGCGACGGCGTAGCCGCGGTGCTGGGAAAGAATTTCGAGTTCAAATTGCCGTTGAGCATGCTATATGCTCTGCCGGTCGAATCGAGTTCACCCGCTACTCCGGCGGCCAACAGAATACGGTTGCGTTTCAGCGTCTGGCAAAATCGCTTGCCTGTCGACGCACTGCCAGTCGAAGGCTGGATGGAGTTGCAACTTCTGCCGGAGATCGAATTAATTTCCCTGGCGCAATGAGAGACTGCTGATTCTGCTAATCCTCTACCAATTCCTCTTCCTGACTTTCCCGCGAGAGTTTTCGGAGCGACAGGCGTTCCCGGTGAGCGAGCGCCAGGCCGGTCGGAATCACGGTCATGAAGGTCACCATCCAAAGCAGAATCCCACAACTCGCCGCAACTTCCGGATAAACATCGAAGACACGCTGCAGCGTAGTAATGGTTGCCAGCTGTGAGCCTCCGCCTACGCCGGGCAGTTGTACCAGCGACCCCAGCATACTGGCGAAAATAATAAGGAAGACTTGAGGAACCACGATGGCGCTAAGCGAAGTGCCGTATGCGCGGATTACCTCGTGGTAAGCGAGTGCGATCAGAAACCACATGCCGATCGATACCGCGGCAAGCTGTAGAAATTCGGAAAATCCATGGATCGTGTTCAGGCCGTCACGGAACTCCATGATCCGTGCCGCGATCTTGTGCCCCAGTCCCGTCGCGTGGTGTGAAAATCTGCGCTCCACCCAGATCGCGACGTATTCACCCTTGGCACTGATGACCCAGGCAGTCAGGGCCAGAACCACGACAAACACGACTAGAAGCAACCCCCCCTTGCGAAACTCAGGGTAGTAACGAAGCGCTCGTAGACTTTGGGAAAAGAAAATTGCTGAGATCAGGAGCACGGCAAAGCCGCCAAAGTCGAAAATTCGTTCCACGGTCCACACGGCCAGTTGCGATGAGAAGGGGAGTTCGGTCTTGCGAGCGATCAAATAAGGCCTGATCATTTCGCCCAACCGGCCAAGAAGGGCGATCCCGGTAAAGCCGATCAGGGTCGGCGCGATCAGGCTGGTGGACGTTGTCTGTTTCACCGGGCGCAAGAATATCCGCCATCGGACGGCCCGCACGAAGTACGCAATATAGGTCAGAGCGATACCGAGAAAAATGTGGACCGGTCCCCAGCCAAGCATTACCTCGCGCGTCTGGCTGAGAAAAACGCCCCAGTTGAAGCGTGTCCAGGTGCGGAACTGGACATAAAAAAGAGCGGCCAGGACCGCCGCTACAGCCACATAAAGAAAGAATCGTTTCTTGTTCATCAGCGCCAAGCAGTTGGTCAGGCGGATCGAATACTTGTTTTAACTCTTTCCAGCAACCATATCGATTTCAGCGCGAAGCAGTTTGTGCCCCTTGGGGCGAGTTTGCCGCCGCCGCGTTCATCCCTTGCGGCCCCACGGAGAGTGGCTTCGAAGAACGGCCAACCGAATTGGGTTTCGTGAGTCCGCGATTGCCCGCGGTAGGATGCTGAGAGCCCGCCTTTTTCGCCAACGCCGGATTTTCTGCCAGCTTTTTGCGGTTAAAGTCGCGAATGATTCGTGCGATGTACGTTTGCGTCTCATAGTATGGCGGAATGCCATGATACTGGTCGACCCGCTTCGATCCGGCATTGTACGCCGCCAGCGCTTTGGGCACGTCGTAGTTATATTTTTCCAGCAGTTCGCGCAGATATTTCGTGCCGCCTTCGACGTTGGCGTGCGGATCGAAGGCATTGTGTACGCCCAGCTGTGACGCCGTTCCGGGCATGAGCTGCATCAGTCCCTGCGCGCCTTTTTTCGAGACGGCATTTTGATGAAAACCGCTCTCTGCGCGGATCACGCTGTTGATAAAGTCGGGATCAATTTGATTGCGTTCGCCGGCGCCGCTTACGACTGTGTTCAGGTCCTGCCGAGTCATAGTATTTACGGAGCGCGGTGTCGCAGCGAATTGCTGTCGTTGGATCGTCGCGCCTGTCACCGGTTTTATTGCCTGCAATTGCAGGGGCGGCGGCGCGGTGTCTTTTTCGAAATGCTCGATCTGGTCGGTGGGGATTTCAATGTAACCGCTGGCCGAATCACTCAGGTAAAGCCGGGTAACCGCTCCTACAACCTCGCGCCGCTCATGGCGGATGGTGTTCCCATTTCGGAGAACAGCAAGATCTGCTCCCTCAACACTAATTGAAGTTGCCGCCAGGGCAATCGCAACCGCGACCGCGAATTGAAATACCCATTTCAAGATGTAATCAACACTCCCGTTCTGGAAATCCCTGATCCAGAAGTGCCCAAAACTTCACCCAGCGCGGCAGCGACGCCGTTGTCATCATTCGACCGCGTAATTCGCCACCCCCGAGACTTCAGTTCATCGCATGCATTTCCCATGATAAACGGGACCCCGGCGAACGCAAGCATCTCCACATCATTGTGGTTATCACCGATGGCCATGACCTGGTCAGGAGTGATCCCGCGATATTCCGCCCATCGGCGAACTGCGTGGCCCTTGGAGCAGTCGCGATTGAGCACGTCGATGATCGAGAGATCGCGCAGCGGATATTCGGTCCGCACTACGGTTACTTGGGCCTGCATCCCGCTCGTTTCCAAACAAGCCAGCGCCTCGCGCATGCGCTCAATTGGTCCGCAAAACATGGCCTGCACGGGATCGGTCACTAAAGCACCTTCGATGGGAACTACGAACTCGATGAATTGTAAATTCTTCTCCAGCCAGTAGCGGATGCTGGCAGTGAGCTCGTCTAGCCGCTCGAGCACCAGCGCGCCCTTGGATTCCTTATCGAACGTGACGACCGTGTTTCCCCGGAAATCCCGCATGGCGGAGCACAGCTTACGGCAAGTCTCGGCCGGAAGCAGGTCGCGGTGAAACGTCTCCCCGCCAAGAGAACGCGTAATGGCCCCATTCGAGCTGATGAGCCACAGATCAAAACCCAACTGCTGCGCCATCGGAAGCGCGAACGTATGACGTCGCCCGGTCACCAGGATCACCTCGATTCCGGACTGATGCGCGCGGCGCAAGGCGTCGAGGTCAACTTCCGAGATGCAGAACTTGGAGTTGAGCAGGGTGCCGTCAATGTCTACGGCGAGAAGACGGATGGGGAGAGGCACTGCTGAAATTGTATCATCGGCTCTGTACCCCAGAGCCTGAAGCCTAGCAGGTTGCGGAAAAACTCTGATTCGAGTGGCATGGCCTACACACGGGACGGCGAGACAGGGACGACTAGCGATGTAGAGCGAGATAAGCGATGTAAAAGAATAGCGTAGCCCCCGCGATTGCA
>Ga0209580_10000495_pt1 | contig 21498 bp, 14 predicted proteins | sample Coa_R1_5_FD_187153 | JGI IMG/M metagenome (GOLD analysis project Ga0209580, IMG submission 187153) | Surface soil microbial communities from Centralia Pennsylvania, which are recovering from an underground coalmine fire - Coalmine... | ecosystem: Environmental > Terrestrial > Soil >... | reverse complement strand
CGAGCCGTTCGAGCCGGACTTTAGCGAGAAGTCGCACTCGATTGCCTTCGCGCTGGATGGCCGACAAACCCTGCGCGAACCGGATTGCGATTTCTACGTGGCGATTCATGCCGAGATGGAGTCGCAGAACTTCGAGGTGCCACCGTCGCCTTCGGGCCGCCCGTGGCGGCGCGTGGTGGATACGGCCTTGGCGTCACCGCTGGATATTGTCGCGGAAGATGGAGCACCGTTGGTGGCGTTTGGCTCGCAGTATCTGGTAGCGCCATTTGCGCTGGTGGTGTTGATATCGAAACCGTGATGCGTCAATTACGCACGTCAGAGCCGCGCACGGAGCGCAGCGGAGTAAGCGGCACGCCGACCCGCTTACTCCGCTGCGCTCCATGCGCGGCTCCGACCTTTGACTATGCACGTCATTTGCTATCGCCTTGCTTCATCCGCTCTTTGGTCATCTTGATTTCAACTTTCAGGCGAGTCTCCTTGGCGCGCATGTAATCTTGGGGCAGGGCCAGTCCTCGCTCCGTCATCGATTTGAAAAAGTCCTCTCGCTTCTGCAGCCCTTCGAGAGCTTTCTTATACGCCGCCAAACGATCGGCTGGCGACGTGCTCAGCTCCAAGTCCACATCCAGAAGCGCTTCTTGAGTTTGGCACAATTGGTCCAGCCATTGTGATTTGTCCGGCACGATAGCCTCACGCTTCGTGGTCATTTCCAGTTCCTTTGTCAGCGTATCACGCCGTTCTCCGAGGAGCGCCTTAAGCTTTTCCGCGTCGCCTTTGGGTGGCGGATCAGCTTTCGCCGAGTTGTCGTTAACCAGACCGGCCATCAAAGCCAGAGCAATTCCGCAGCCTACAACGATAGTGCGCATGATGTTGCTCCGAGAAAGAGGAATGTGAGTCAAGGATTGGCAACGGCTACTGTACCATGCGTGCCGTCGATTCGCAAGCGCGCGCCGGTCTTAAGTCGGCGTACGATGCCCGGCAAGCCCGCCACGGCGGGCAGGCCGAATTCGCGCGCGACAATCGCGCCGTGAGAGAGGATGCCGCCGGTTTCCATGACAAGGCCGCGGGCGCGCGCGAACAGCGGCACCCACGAGGGGTCGGTCGATGGGCAGACGAGGATAAAGCCATCCGGCGTGGTTCCAGTTTCCTGCGACGGGTCCGTTAGCACGACTGCTGGGCCTTCAGCATGGCCAGCAGAGAGGGCGACGCCCTTCAGCACATCGGCCCCTTCCGGAATCGGCATCGGTCGGCCAATCGCTTCGAGATCATCGCTGAAAAGCACGGGCGGCACTTCCATGCTCAGGGCCAACGAGCGCCGCTTGCGGCGTTGCGCGATCGTGTCGGAAAAGATCTCCCCGTTCAATAACCGCGGCAACTCGTCGAGCGTGAGGAAGAAAATGCCGCCATGCAAACCAAAGCGCCGGTCGAGTTCGACGAGCGCCCGGCGAATCAAGGCATAGCCGCGCAGCAGATAATGCTTGCCGGCTTCGCGTAATGCCAGCATCGTGTGGAACTTGTTCACCTCGGCCCGCAGGATCAGCTTGTGCGTGGCATCGAATTTAGCTTCAGCGGCGATGCGGTCAAACGTCTCCTGACCGCGCACGCCAAGACTGGCCCCGTGGTGACCCGCACCGGCGAGAGCGCGCTGCAAACCGGCCGGGTCTTCGATCCAGCGCGGCTGCGATAACTCCATCTCCTGGCTGCCGCGGTCGCCGAATTTGGCCAAAAACTCGCTTTCCTTGATCGCGCCGACCGCCAGATCGCTCAAGCCGGCAGCAAGATCGGCGTCGGAGTCAGGCCGCACGCCGGTGGCTAGTTCGCCTGCTGCTTCTTTAGCGCGCTGCTCACCCAGTCGTTTTTGCAAATGCTGCTCGATCACATTCATCGCCGCGGCCGCGAACGGTGTGGCCTTCAGGCTGTCGCGGGCAAAGGTCACGAGCGTGCGCTGCATCCAGTAATGGAGCTTTTCGAGTAATTGCTCCGGCTTCAGACTCGACCAATCTTCATTCGCTGCGGCCGTGGTTTCCGCCACGAATGCCGGGATCGTTACCTTGCGGAATTGCTTCGCGAAGGATCGCGATCGGGTCTGGAACTTGTTCCCGCTGCGCATGATGCGCCAGACCGTGCGCAACTTGGTGACAAGTCCGGCGCCTTTCATCAGGCTCGCTTGCGACAGCGGCACGCGGCCCGGATCGATTTTCAATTCCGCGAACGAGTGGCCGAAGGGCAGCGTGCCCCATTGCATGTGCGGCTCGCGGCTGAGATTCATGTACGGCCGGCCGCAGATGAGGTCGTAAATGCATTCTTCGTCGAGTGCCCGATCCGGGGGGAAACCCAGGTCGGCATACATGCGGCCATAGCCGCCCTGGCCGGAAAGGAAGTGCCGGACGATCGACCAGGTCATCGGCGTGGGTTCGGGCAGCACCTCCACAAGATTGAAGCGGCCCCACACAGTGCCCGCTGGATCGGCGATTGCGTGTAGCTTCGCAGTTTCTTCCTGCTTAACCAGCGTGCGCTCGAAGGCACCGCCGCTGGTGATGGGCCGGGCTTGCAGCAGCCACGGCCGGCCGTCGGCCCAGGCCCATTCCACGTCGCGCGGACTGCCGAAGTGCGCTTCGACTTTCCGGCCCAGTTCCGCGAGTTCCGCTAGTTGGCGATCGGTGAGGCAGAACCTGGTGCGCCATTCGGGGGCAACTTCGGCTTCACCGCTCGCGGTGCGCTGGATGGTTTTTTCGCCAAGATGTTGCTCGAGCACTTTGCCGGATTCGCGCTCGAGAATGAAGCGATCCGGCGTCACCTTGCCGGAGACGACGGTTTCACCCAGGCCCCACGATGCTTCGATTACCATCCTTGTGCCGCTTTCGTCGTTCGGATCGCGGGTGAACATGACCCCGGCCACTTCCGCGCGAACGAGTTGCTGGACCACCACGGCCATGGCCATGTCGCCCACGCCCTGCTTTTGCCGGTAGGCGCTCGCCCGGTGCGAATGGAGCGATGACCAGCATTGCTGTACCGCGTCGATGACGGCCGATTCGCCCTGTACGCCGAGGATCGTTTCCTGCTGGCCGGCGAAACTTGTCGCTTCGCCATCTTCCGCGGTGGCGGACGAGCGCACAGCCACCAGATCGCGGCCGAGCTTGCCATAGGCCGCCTCGATGGCCGAGCGGAGTTCCTCGGGGATCGCATGGCTGCCATGCCGGCGATGCACTTCGCTGACAATGCAAAACCCCGGCGGCACCGGCAGGCCAGCCCGGGTCATGAGCCCAAGGCTAAGTCCTTTGCCGCCGACCGCGGGTCCGTCGGTGGGGGCGATTTCGGTGAAGGTGCGGATGTCGGACATATTTCTTCGTTGGTGTTCCGCCTTTAGGCGGAAAGGGAGACATCGCGAACCGCCTAAAGGCGGTACTACAAGCGCCCGTCGACTATCGGACCTCGTCTTCGAAGCAATACAGGCGAGGTACGGATGTCGAATAAGCCGATACATCGTTCCCGACTGCGCCCCCGACATAAATTCGGCGTCGTTCTACCCCGCCTTCGTGTCTCGTAACAACCACAGGTGAGCCTGCGATCAGGGCGTAGGGCAGTTTGGCGAGCTTTGCTAACTCGAGAGTCCAAAAGGTCCGGCCGTTGTCGGCGTCCAGGCAGGCGACTCGGCCGTCGCTTGCCGCCACATAAATTGAACGCACGGTACCGAACTCAGCTTCGTCGCCCACCAGCCATGGGGAAGAAGCAATTGCTGCTCCGAGCGACTTCCTCCAGCGAACATGTCCGTCGGTGCGGTTCACACAATAACAGTTCCCGTCGCGCGAGGTGAAAAATACAGAGTCGAGGTCAAACGCCGGCTTGCACAACACCGCATCGCGCGCGTCCGCCTGCCAGACGCGCTTGCCGGAATTGGCATCAATGCAGAGAAGAGCGCCCCTTGGGTTCTCGTTGCTTTCGAGTGCATTGCCGTTGCCAATGCCGAAGTAAACGTGCGAGCCTGCCAGCGCCGGCGGCGCGAAAGCGGCCCAGTCCACGGGCACATTCCAGATCACTTTTTTGTCGTTCGAATCGAGGCATAGCAAAACGGTGTTGTTGAATTTCTCGCCGACACCACTGCCCACGAAAAGCCGGTCGCTCTTGCCGATAATATTGGCATCGACGTGATGGCCTTCATGATGCCACAGCACAGAACGATCTGCCAGATTCAGGCAGTAAATACCATCGTCGCCGGCACCGAAGTAAATCTTGCCGTTTTCCACCAGGGGTTTTGATTCGGTATGGCTAGTGGTCTTGAATTCCCATTCCATTTCGCCGGTCGATGCGTCGAGGCAGAACATTCTGCACTCATTGTTTTCATGTAGCCCTTCGCCCACATATAACTTGCCATCAACAAGAGTGGGAGTACAGTATCCGCCCTTCATGGAAAGCCCGCTGTCGAAACGCCATACAACTTTGCCAGTGGCCGAATCCAGCGCATAAATCCGACCAAACCGAGCGACGGCCTTAGCATGCTCGACGGCGACATAGACGCGGTCGTCCGTCACCAGCGGTGTCGAGAGAATCATTCCGCTCTCTTCCGGCTCGAAACTCCACACCACGCCAACCGGTCGCGGCACGCGCTCGCCGTTTTCCGCAAGCATGTGGATCGGCCCGCCGGAACTGCGCCCCGTTTCCAGTGCCACTACATTAGTGCAGCCGAAGACCAGTGCCCACAGGAAGACTGATTCCAGGGAAATCGGCGGATATTCGTCCTCAGTCGGCCGCAGAAACGGCGCGGCGATTGCCGCCGCCCAGATCGGCACCCAGCTTGCGACGACTTCCAGCCATGGATAATCGAGAAGCGATGCCTTCTTGAACAACGCATAGGCGACAACTCCAACGCCGATGACCGACAGGCCGCACAGCACGATGCCATCCCACTGGCGGGGAAGAAAGACATCAAGGTCTCCATCGCGCATGGCCTGGCGGTAACGCCAACCGGCCCAAACGGCGCCGAGAGCAGTGATAACCGCGAAGCAACCCCACAGTCCCGCTTTTGTGGCGAGGAAAGTGCCGGACAGGCGATTCAAAAAAAACATCTGTCCGAAATACAGTGTGCTGATGGTGCAAGAGACCGAAAGTGCCGCCATCCAGCGGCGCATGAGGAGTGCGAGACCGCCGAAGACGGTCGGGAAGAGAAGGGCGAGGATCGCCAGCGGGCCAATGATGACGAACGTGGGAACAACGGCGAGGGGCGGGCCAGCCATCACCCCTCTCCCCTGGGGGGAGAGTGGATGGGGGTGAGGGGGAGCGGGATCTCGCGCGGCGCGCTTACCCCCCTCACCCCAACCCGCTCCCCCCGAAGCGGGGGGAGAGGGAGTGAAATATGGGACGCAGTTAAATGCCAGGTCGTCCTTCTTTTCGTCGGGCTTCGACTTCTCCTCCGGCTTCACTTCAGGCCCAAAGCCTGGCGGTTCCTTTTCATCGACCTTCGGCGGCTCTTTTTTCTTTGCGAGAATATCGACCACTGTTTGCCGAAGTTCATCGGTTGAGCCCTTGAAGGTCCGCCGCAGATACGGTTCCCCCGAAGTCAGGCTCCATTTGAGCGAGTCTTGTTTGGGTCCAACGCCCTTGATCTGAAACCAAGTGCCGTTGGTGTACACGAACGCCAGATAATCATTGCCGAGCTTGTTTACGAAAAGGATCAGCTTCATGTCGGGCGCCAGGCGCTTGAAGAGTTGCTCCGGGTGCTTTTCGCGCTGCGCAGTCGTGTCACCAGTCATGTTGACGGGCATGGCGCCGAACGATTGCTTGCCCTTCAAATCCTCGACGGGTTTAAGGACCAAAGCAGGCTTACTGGGATCAACTTTTTCGACCTGCGCGACAAGAATCTGTTCAGAAGCGATGAAGTCCTTGAGAGGCAGAAGATTCTTCACCAGTGCCCATGCCGGCGTGTGCGCCAGCAGCAAAAGCAATATCGAAAGGCAAGCCGCCGGAATCCTTTGGCGCATAGCTCGTCTCCGCGAGGGCGATTTGGCTTCGGTTGCGATCGTAGGTCCGCGCACGGCTCGCGCCGCGGCGGAGCCACAAACACTTCATCATATAACTCAGCGCGCGTGCTGCAAACGGTTGACAGAGAATGGTGGTAATTCGATTCGTCGTACATCAGGCTGGAAAGCCTGACATACATCATTTCTCAATCCGATAGCCCAGCGCCATGATCGCCTTGAGCGTTTCCATCGCGGTCTGACGGTCGTATTGCTTTTCCGAGTCGGGCAAATCGGCATACGGAATCAAACAGGGATGATGTTTGGCTTTGTCATCGCGCTGCGGGCCCCAGGTCCAGCCATCCGACAGGCGCTGCCGGGCCCACACATCGTGCGCATTCTCGGCCAATTGTTCCGTCAAATCCACGAGTGAAGGGGGCACTTGAACTTGTGACGTATCAATCGGTTGCGGCACATATCTCATCGGAACTCCCGGTCGAGACGCGAGCCGGGAGCGCCAGCGACCGGATCGAGAGCGTCGTCGTCTCATCCGGTCGCTGGCGCTCCCGGCTCCGCTGGTGTTAGTTTTATTTCTACCAGGATTTCCCAATCTTCCCAACATCGGATCGCCGCTTCCGTTGGCCCTGCGCCCCTGTGCCCGCTATTCTGATGACATATAAACAAATGAATACATTCAATTCCGCAAAAGGAATGATATGACCGCCGATCCGTATATGTCGTGCCCGTGCGGCAGCGGCAAGAAGTTCAAGTGGTGCTGCCAGCCGATCCACGAAACGATCGATGTCGCTTTTCAGCAGCAGGAAGCCGGCCAGCACGAAGCCGCTCTGCGCACGCTCGACGAAGTGGTGAAAGAGCATCCGCAGAATCCGGAAGCCTGGGGCCGCAAGGCCCAATTGCTGCATGCCAACGGCCGCCGCGATGAGGCCGAACAGGCGCTCGAAGAAGCATTCAAGCTTAATCCGAATTATGCGTTTGGCTATTTGCTGCGCGGCTTGTTCCGGCAAGCCGAGGGTGAAGACATGGGCGCGGCCACGCTCTTTCGCAAGGCCACGGAAATGTATGCCTATGACGCCCACGAGCAGTTGAGCTTCCTCTTTGAGCAGATCAGCAATGCGGAGCTGAAACGAAATCATCCCGTGGCCGCTCGCTATGCGCTGGACCGTTGCCGCAAAGCACTGCCGGAAAGCGCTGAGCTGGCCGATGCCTTTGAAAGTCTCTTTGGTCCCGGCAGCAGGCTGCCGGAAGCCGCGCGCAAGGACTATCATTTTGCCGGCACGGAAGCATCGCGGCCGGTGAACTGGAAGAACGCGCTGAGCCTGGGCCGCACGGGGAAGTTGTCCGAGTCGGCCAAGGCGTTCGAGGAACTCGCCAAGGCGCCGAAGGCCGACCCGCTAACCTGGTACAACATCGGTCTGCTGAAAGCATTCATTGGCGACAACCGCGGCGCACTGGAAGCGCTGGAACAGTATGTCGAGCGCGAAAAGGATGAGCCACGCGCGGCGGAAGCTTGGGCCTTGGCCGAAGTAGTGCGTCTCGGCCAGGAAATGGTGGAAACGGCCGACTACGTGCAGCACCGCATGATCTGGCAGTTCCGCGACGGCCAGGCAATTGTCGGCCTGCTGCAGGATTGGGAGCAAGCCGGGCGATTGGCCGGCATGCGCAGCAGCGAAGAAGAAGGCGTTATCACCGGCCTGGTGCTGCAAGAGAGCACCGGCTTGATCGGCGCGGCTGCCCCGATTGCGGCACCGCTAGCCGGGTCGCTGCTTATCCTCGGAAGCACGATCAGCATTTGGCATGTCAACAAATCGACGTTGGATCAACTCGCCCAGGAGATTCAGCAAAAGGCCGGGGCGGGCTTTAGTGACTCGCGCAACGGCACGCTGTGCGCCAATTTCGGCGACGTGACGCTCGAAGCGATGATGTTTCCCACCTTCAATCGCACCGGCGATGAAGTGGTGGCAAAGATGCGGGAATACGCACAGGAATACTTCGAGGAGAATTGGCCGAAGCGAACCTTGAAGACGTTGAATGGCAACACGCCGGTCGACGCGGCCGGGCATGCCGTGCTCCGCCGCCGTTTGCTCGGCGCCATCCTGTTCCTCCAGCAATGCTTCGAAGGTGGCGCCCCGCGCGTGGTCCGCGACGGCAAACTCACGGAAGAGAAGCTCTACAACTTCGACCGGCTGCGACACAAACTCGGGCTCGACAGCGCGCCCCCGCCGCCGCCCGCCCCGACCATCGACTTCACGGCTCTGAGCGCCGCCGACCTGGCTGGCCTCGATCGCGACGAACTGACCGTCGGCCAACTCGAGCAAGCCTGGCGCGCGGCCGTGAAGCTCGATGCCAACGAGCTGGCCCGGCAATTCGTGAAGACGATCATCGCCCGGCCAGCCGACCCGGCCAAGCCGGACCTTTTCACGTTCTACAAGTACCTTATCGATCAAGCGCAAACGGAAGGCGATTGGAAGTCGGCGTTAAGCCTGGCCGACGCGGGCCAACAGTCCGACAAGGAGCGAAATGAGGGCAAGCGTCAACACGATTACGAACTTCGCCGTGGGCAACTTTATGCCAAGCAGCGCGATGCGGACAAGGCCGAGGAAGTATTCGACAAGCTGATCAATGGCGCGCCGAATGAACTGAAGTTCCGCGGTACCGCGGCCGAAGCCATGCTGGGGCTCCGCAAGGGCGGCAAGGCACTGAAGTTCGCCGAAGCCGGTCTCGCCGAAGCCCGCAAGCAAAACAACCGCGACATGGAGGCGTACTTCATGGAACTCGTGGCCGCGGCGAAGAAACAAGGCGGATAAGAGAATTTACCGCAAAGGCGCGAAGAGCGCAAAGAGATTTCTCTTTGCGCTCTTTGCGCCTTTGCGGTGTTTTTTTTCAAACGGCGGCCAGCACGGCGCGAGTCGCCCGTCGCAGGCGGCGGACGGCTTCCCGGATGCGCTCCGGGCGTTCCACGCCGTAGCAGAGGCGCATTTCGTTGATGGGTACGTTGCCGTTCACATCGGGCACATGGCAAAATTCACCCGGCACGTAGAGCATGCCTTCCTCCACCGCGGCTTGCAGCAGCGGGCTGCCGGGGCCGGTGTCGATTCCTTCGGGCAATGACAACCAGACAAACATCCCGCCCTGCGGGTTGGTCCAGCCGACTTCCGGCCAGTCGGCAAATTCCTCGTCGAGCGCCAGCAGCATCGCTTCCTTCTTGGCCTTGTAGACGCGCCTCAGTTCTACGACATGGCGGTCGTACGCGCCGGTGGCCAAAAAGCGCTCGAGCATGTGTTGATTGAAGTTGGCCGAGCCGAAATCGTGCAATCCCTTGAAGCGCAGCACGGGCTCGACCAAATCCTCCGGCAGCAGCGCATAGCCGGTCTTGAGGCCGGGAGCGCATGGCTTGGAAAAAGTGCCGGCATACACGACGTGTTGCCGGTCGCGGTCCAAGCTCATGATGCTTGGCAAGCTTTTTTCGCTGAAACCGAGCTCCCGGTAAGCGGCATCTTCCAGAATAACAATTCGATTGTGCACGCTGAAGCGCTGCACCAGTTCGACGAGATGAAGCCGGCGTTCGACCGACAAGGTCAGCCCCGTGGGGTTTTGGAAGTAATCGCAGAGGTAGATCAGTTTCAGCCGCTCGAGTTGGCCGGTGCTTTTCAGGTGCAGCAAGAAGTTTTCGAGGGCGGAGGTTTCCATACCTTCTTCATCCATCGGCACCGCGAAGACATTGGCCCCGTGGCTGGCGAGCACGCCGTGCTGCACGAAATAAGACGGCGCCTCGGTGACCACGATGTCGCCCGGATCGAGCAATACCTCGGCCAGCAGGTGCAACATCTGCTGCGAGCCCGTGGTCACGACCACCTGCTCGGGGCGGACGCCGAACTTCTTCGGCGGCACTCCGTCGAGCCGGGCCACCAGTTGACAGACCCGCTCGCGCAAGGGAGCATAACCTGCAGTCGTGCCGTACTGGAGCGCCGAGCGCCCGCCGTCGGGTCGAGCGAAGATCTCGCCCACGCATGCCGCCATGTCCTGCGCCGGCAGCGAATCGGCATCCACGAGCCCGGCCGCCAGGCTAATCAGATTCGGATTCTCCACGGCCTGCTGCATGAAGTGGTTGATCGGCGATTCGGTGGTTCGCTGGGCGCGCTGGGACAGGTGCAAACGTCGGGCGGTCATGGGGTTGCTCCTCCATGGAAAAAAAACACCCCGGGTTTTTGACCCGGGGTGTCGTTGGTTGTTGGTTCCAGTGAGCGACAGCCCGGGTTCAGGTGCTAGCGGCGGCGGCAATGGCGGCCAGAATGGCAAACGCGGCCACGGCTAGCGCCGCAGCGTTTACCTTCAGACCCGAAATCATGCCCATTGCCCGCATTTCGCCAAATCCTGAAACGGGAGTTGTCGTCTAATTGAACATTTAGCAGATGAATGAGCGAAAGACAAGGGAACGGTTGCGGTTTCCCAGCGCCCGAAGCGCCGCGTTTCAGATTTCGTCGATCTCCAGACGGGTCGAGACCCTCCGGGATGCGATTTTCCCACGGCCAGGCGCGCCGCGTTTCAGATTTCACCAAAACAATGAATAACCCCGTGAAATTCGGCGCAAATTGTGAAACGCGGCGCGCTTTTCCTGGACTAATGTACAAATGTATCCTATAGTTCTTAGGGGCCGGCCCACACCGCATTTCGACAAGTAAGGCTGAATTGGGTAGTGTCCCAAGAGCGTGTTGATTTGTAAAACGGGGTCGGGAATTGTTTGCAGGAGCAATCAGGACTCCCGACCCTCACGCGCGCCGTCGCGGGAGCGCGTGCCGCATTATTCTATTCCCGATTCACTTCCGGCAAGAGGCGCTTCAATTCGGCTGGGTGTGCCTCTCGATTTAGGCAGCGTGACAAAACCTAACCCCCCTAACCCCCCTTCCCGAAACGGAAGGGGGGAACTGTTTCGCCCCCTTCCCTAATGATGTTTGAGAAAATACTTGGAGCTATGGTGCTAAGGAGCGGCGACTGAACCCCAACGGGGTTCCATATCACAGCCCAGGGTTGTCCCGGCGCGCCGGGACTACCCTGGGAAGCGACCGCCGCCCCAAACCGTACCCCGAAGGGGTTGCATAAAGGGTTGCTTGCCCAACGCAGGAACCCTTTCAGGGTTCGTGGATGAAGGGCGGGTTTCCCAACCCAGGGTAGTCCCGGCGCGCCGGGACAACCCTGGGCTATGTTATGTAACGCCTTCGGCGTAAAAACTATGCGCGAAAGTCCAGGTATTTTGTCAAACTTCATTAGGGAAGGGGGACGGGGGTTAGGTTTCAGGACTTGTCTGAATTCCAGAGGCACACCCACCTGGCTTCAATCCGGAATTCATTCCATTCATGGCGTGACCATGATCTTCCCGAACATTTCCCGCCGTTCCATCTTTTCCTGCGCTTCGCGGAGCTTTTCCAAGGGAAACACCGAATCCACCACCGGCCGCAGCAGCCGTCGCTCTACCAACTTTAGGCATTGCAAGAGATCGCTGCGGCTGCCCATGTAGGCGCCCAGCACGGCATGCTGTTGCGTGAAGAAGAAGCGCAGGTCGATTTCGACTTTCGGTCCCGTGGTCGCGCCGCAGGTCACGAGCCGGCCGTTACGGCCCAGGCAGCGCGTGGCCTGTTGCCAGACCGCAGCCCCGACGTGCTCCACCACGATGTCGGCCCCCTGCCCTCCGGTGGCGGCCTTCACTTCTTTGGCCACGTCCTGCGTGTTGTAATTCAACGTAATGTCAGCCCCGAGATCCTTGGCCTTGCGGAGTTTCTCGTCGCTGCCGGCCACGGCCAGCACCCGCGCCCCGGCCAGTTTGGCAATCTGAATGGCGGCCACGCCGACCCCGCTGGATGCGCCCCAAACGACCACATTATCGTTCGGCTGCACGCCGGCGCGCCGATGCAGCATGTTCCAGGCGGTGACGAACGTCAGCGGCACCGCAGCCCACTCCACGAACGACCAGGCATCGCTGATCGGGATCAAATTGTAAGCCTTGGTTTTGGCAAACTCGGCGAAGCCGCCCTGCGTCTGGTTGCCCTGGATGTGGTAATCCGGCGCACACTGGTCGAGGCCGCGGGCGCACCATTCGCCGCTGGGGTCGGCCTGGCCCGGCGAGATCATGACGCGCTGGCCGGCGGTAAAGCCCTTGACACTCTTTCCGACTTCGGAGATTTCGCCGGTGGTTTCGCAACCACCGATGTGCGGCATCGAGATCTTCATGCCCAGGCCCTTGCGCACCCAGACGTCGAGATGATTCAAGGCACAGGCTTTCACGCGCACCAGGACTTCGTCATCCTCGATTTGCGGCGTGGGCAGGTCCATGAGTTTCAAGACTTCCGGCCCGCCGTGTTCTGCGAAGGCCATTGCACGCATCTTACGTCTCCATTGCCTTAACGAGCCGGAAGCGTAAGCGACGGATCGGGGCGATCCGTCGCTTACGCTTCCGGCTCGTTTATGTGGTTCCCCATCTTCACTATCCTTCCACCGAAAGCCAATTCTAGCGGATTTGCATGAAGTTCCGCCAAAAACGGATAATCTTCATATTCCGAAAATTCCGGTTTTCCGATGAAAACTGCATCGAACGGTTTTACCGGCTGTATGGGTTCTTCCAGTTGCATGGGGTGATTTATGCGCAGAATGAACTCCGTTTTCTGGCGTGGGGCACGGTGGGCGTGCCTCGTGCTTGGAATCGGTGTGGGTACGGGCGGCGGCAGCGTGCTTGCGCAATCGCAATATCCCGCCTCGGCCCCTTCGAGCGGCTACGGCTCCGTCGTGCCGCCACCGCCCATTCCGCAGGCGCCGAGCTTTGTGGCACCTGGGCAAATTCCCAGCGCTTCGAGCACCGTCGTTCCGGCTCCGATCATTCCGCTACCGCCGGGCAGTAGCCTGTCGACGACTTTAAACGGCGTTGGCAGCCAGGCGCTCGCGCCGAAGACCGGCGCGCCGTCGCCGCTGCCGATGAGCGGCCCGATGTACGTGCAACAGCCGATGGGGCCCACCATGGGGCCGGACTCGCCGGCAATTCAAGCGTTGATCGATCAGCGCATCAAACTTCACGATGAAGAGGTCGCCCGGAAGAAGAAAGCGGACGACGACGCCAAGGCCGCCGAAGCCGCTGCGCGCGGCACCGAGGTTGTGAACAACGTGCCGCTGTCGGTCACCTGGAATAACAGCGTCTGGTTCTCGGGCGCAGATAATGCCTTCCGCGTTCGACTCGGCGGCTACGGCCAGTACGACACCAGCCACTGGATTCAGGATCCGAAGACGTTGCCCCCGGCATTTGGCGGCAACGGTGCGGCCAACGAGGGCCAGTTCGAAAACGGCATCTTCGTTCGGCGTGCCCGTATCGAATTTGAAGGCACCTTGTGGGAGAATTTCGAGTTTCAATTCTACCCCGAATTCGAAGGCGTCAACCGGCTTCAATATGACGAATTTTGGTTCGGCTTGAAGGAAATCCCTATCCTCGGCAGCATCCGCTTCGGTAAAGACAAGATCCCCACATCGATGGAATCGGTCGGTTCCAGTAAAGACGTGTGGTTCATGGAACGGTCGGAAAACTTCGACACGTTCAACTCGGAATTCGGTTTGGGCCTGTTCTGGATTCGTAATTACTTCAATGAGCGCATGAGTTCATCGGCCTGGGTAGGCAAATGGGATATTTCCGAGTTCTCGTACAACGAAGGCGACTACTTCGATAACAACGGCTACGCCGCTGCCATCCGCATCACCGGATTGCCGATTTACGAGGGCGACGGCCGCTATCTGGTACACCTTGGCTGTTCGTTCCAGTATCGTCAACCCAACCTGGACAGTGGTCTGGGTGTGTTCGCCCCCGCACCGGCAGCAGCTGCCGTCGCATCAAGCACGGGCGCCAGCTTTTTCCGGTTCCGAGCGCGGCCCGACATGCGCGATGCCGTGGGCATCGGCGCATTGACCAATAGCGGCGGTCTTGGCAACACGATCATCGGTTACGGCGACGGCGACGGCACGCGGCTGGTGGACACGGGCCTTATCAGTGGCCAAAACGTCTGCATGGTCACGCCGGAATTCATGGTCTACTGGGGCCGATTTGCGCTGCTGAGCGAAGGATCGCTTAACTGGGTCAGCAATGCGAGTTCCATTAATGCGACCACGGGCGCCGCTACTCCGATCGGCAACCAGTTTTACTGGGGCTGGTATGCCCAGGCGAGCTGTTTCCTGACCGGCGAACAGCGCACGTACAACAAACGCTACGGCACCTACGCGCGGGTGATTCCCAATGAAAACGCCTGGCTTGTGCGCGATGAAGACGGCAACTTCAACGGCGGTCTGGGCGCCTGGGAAGTGTTGTTCCGCTACGACTACATCAACGTAAACGTGGTCAACAATACGTTGCCTGGCGCGCCTGGTATCGTGGGCGGCAGCGGTATCATGAACTCCTACACCGCCGGTGTGAACTGGCACATCAACCCGAACTGCCGGTTGATGTTCAATTACACTGTCGCCGGAAGGGAAATGCAGGCTGCGGCCGGCAATGCCATTCTGCAAGGCATCGGCACCCGCGTCCACTTCCAGTTCTAAGACCTGATGCCGGGTAACCCGCTGGCCCGGCAAATCAAGGAACGACTTTAACCGGCCGGGCCGAGCGTGGCCCGGCCTGATTCACCCCTGAACCGAAAACGTAAGGAAACGAAAACCATGATCCAGATGAAACGACTCTTGGTGGGCGCCGTGGCCATCGTGTTGACGGCCGGCGTTGTCGCCATCGCCGAACCGCCCAAGCCACTGCCGCCGCAAGTGGCGCAACCGGCCCCGACGGGCATCTACGACCCGAACGTGCAGCAAACACACCTGATCGGCCCCATTCCCTTCGGCATGGAGCACTGCGACACCTGCGAGAAGTACGTCTGCAAGCTCCAGACCAAGGAAGTGAAAAAGCCGGTCTACACCTCGCATTGCGTGCCCTACTGCGTGCCCTACTGCGGCCACCACAATTGTGCCGACTCCTGCGCAGAATGCGGCATGATCGCCTACAAGAACGTCCTGGTGAAGAAGGCCCGGATCGTTTGCGAAACGAAGTGCGTGCCGGTGCCGGCTCCATGTGATGCGTGCGCCCCCGGAGTTCCGTGTGCTCCGATTGCCCCGCACAAATGACTCGCGTTCTCTCCTGCTTCATCCCGGCCCCGTGGCTTCCTGCGGGTCCGGGATTTTTTTGTTCCGGTGAGCCCACGGATGAACACGGATTCCATAACACGGATGAACACAGAAAGAAAACGAATTGAACAATGTGCTTTTTCTGATCCGTGTAAATCCGTGTTACGCAGTCCGTGTTCATCTGCGGGCCAATGCACTTCCTCGGCGAAACTTCCCTCCCTATGCGGGGTTGGTTCTGGTAATATCAAGCGTCTTCACTGCACGGGGGAACTACGGTAATGAAATACAGTGTCGCTGCGTTCGGCATCATCCTGATCGCGTCCATCTCGTTCGCCGCCGAGCCGGCGAAGGTGAAGCCGCGCGAGGCGTTGCAGCCATTCACTTTTCTCGTGGGCTCGTGGAAAGGCACCGGCATGCCGGAAGGCACGCGTGAGGAGAAAGACAAGGGCTGGTGGACCGAGCGCATAACCTGGAGTTGGCAATTCAAAGGCGATGACGCCTGGATGACCGCGAGTTTCGAGACCGGCAAGTACTATACCAAGGCCGAACTGCACGCGCTGCCGCAGGCCAACAAGTTCAAGCTCACGGCCGAGACGGTAAACAAGGAGACGCAAACCTTCGAAGGCGAGCTGCAAGACAAGAAGCTGACGCTTGAACGGACGTACGACAAGACCAAAGAAACGCAGCGCATCACCTTCCAGCTATTGCACTCCAACCGCTACTTGTACCTTTACCACGTCCGGCCGGAAGGCAAGACCTTGTTCACCAAGCGATACCAGGTTGGCTGCACCAAGGAAGGCGAGGCCTTCGCCGCCACCGGCAGCAGCGAGAAGGAATGCCCGGTGAGCGGCGGACAGGGGACGATCCCGGTGAGCTACAACGGCAAGACCTATTACGTCTGCTGCACCGGCTGCCGCGACGAATTCAAAGCGAACCCGGAGAAGTATGTGAAGGAGTTTGAAGAGAAGCGGAAGAAGGAAAAAGAGAAGTAGTCATTAGGCCACGGATTAACACAGACTGCGTAACACGGATGAACACGGATCAGAAGATATTAATCTGATTCCAATCCGTGTTGATCCGTGTAATGGAATCCGTGTTCATGCGTGGGCTGATTCTTAATAGGCCACCATCCCCGAATGGCCGAAGCTGAATGCCCCCGGCACTACTGCTTCCGCCAGCATCTCCAGGCTTTCCACCAGCCGCGGGCCGGGGCGGTTGAAAAAGGCGTTGCCGTCGGCGACGAAGACCCGGCCATTGCGCACCGCTTTTAGCAGCCGCCAGTCTTCGCGATTCGCCAGTACGGGCATTTCCTGGCGGGTGCGAGCGATATCGAAGCCGCACGGCATGACCACAATCACATCCGGGTCTTGCCGCAGCAGGTCTTCCCAGGTCATCCAGGGCGAATGCGCGCCGGCTTTGCCGAAGAGGTTGACGCCGCCGGCCATTTCGACGAGTTCCGGGGTCCAGTTGCCGGCGGCCATCAGCGGGTCGATCCATTCCAGGCAGGCCACCGTAGGCTTGCGGCCCCAGTGGTTGGCCCGAGCCGAGATCGCTTGCATGCGCTTTTGCAGTGAATCGACCAGGGCCGGGCCGCGCTCCCACACACCGGCAGCCTCGGCAACGTGGCAAATGCCAGCCCACACATCGGCCAGGCAATTCGGTTGCAGCGAGACGATGGCCGGCCGGGGGCCGGTCCAGTCGCCGAGAGCCGCTTGCACGTCGCGCTCGCTGACGGCACAAACTTCGCAATGCGATTGCGTGACAATCAAGTCCGGCTGCAACTGTTGCAAGACATCGGTGAAGACACGGTAGACCGAAAGCGAATCGCGCACCGTTTCCTTCACGCGCCGGTCGATCTCGCCACTGCTGCCGTGGATGTCGAACTTCGGTTCCGTGCAGGCGGGCAGGCGCTTGACCCATTCCGGAAAGTCGCATTCATGCGAGCGGCCCACGAGTTGCTCGCCCAGCCCGAGCGAACAAACGATTTCCGTGGCACTGGCAATAAGGGAGACGATGCGCATTTATGGTACATTGGCCCACGGATGAACACGGACTTCGTAACACCGATCAACACGGATTAGAAAAATCATCTTAGCGGGGCGCCGTCAAAACTGTGTGGGTGGCTCGCAGGCTCTTTCTTATCAAATACCTTTCGCTTGATTTCCGGCTTCGGGCCGAAGTTGCATAAAAGGCCCACTTCAATTCCAGTAGCCTTTAGGTAATTGAGAATCTGCGCGTGATGCTCTTTTGCAAGCGCCTCTACCGCTTTCAACTCAACAATAACGCAATCCTCGACCAGGATGTCGGCGAAATAACAGCCTACCTCGATGCCTTCATAATAAACCTTGATTCGCGCGCTCGGAATTGCTCTAAGACCTTGTCGCTGCAACTCGATCACCATTGCGTTCTGATAGACTTTTTCAAGAAATCCATAACCGAGGGTATTGTAGACTTTGTAGTAGGCGCCAATGATTTTCTCAGTTATGTCTGCATGTTTCATCGCACCCTCCGTTGATTTGGACCCGAGTTTTTCTCCCACATTCTTATCGGTGTTCATCCGTGTTATGAAATCCGTGTTCATCTGTGGCCGAATCTGCGGTCACACCATACCCCACCATCTGCGCAGGCCCCATTCCAGGCTGAGCACGGTCACGAACAGCATCAACCAGAACGGCTGAAAGGCCGGCGGGGCGTACCACGGGTCCGACTTCTTTTTCCAGTCGGGATAGTGTTTGATCTTGATGCGCTGGTTCGGCAGCGTGGCGGACTTGAGGTCTTTCAGGAACTGGGGCAAGTCATCCATGCGGTAGACCTGCGGACGGCCGCCGCCGGCGGCGGCGATCTTCTGCAGAGTTTCGGGTTCCGCGGCCTGTTTCAAAAGTTCGCTTTCGTCTTGATACACGAGGAAGCGAACCGAGGCTCTGCCGTTCACCGGTTTCTGGTCGGTGTCGAGGGCCATGCCCGCCACTTCGATGCGATATTCGCCGGCGGTATCCGTTCGCCAGAAGTAGCCGCGGTATTGCTCGCCCTCGCGGCTGACCTGCACGGGAAATGACGCGCCATCGGGGGCGATTACCTTCGCATCGAACCTGGCGCCGGGCAGGTCTACGCCGGTGCGGCCCTTCACGCCGACCGAAAAGGCCTGCTTGCTGCCGGAAGGCAGCCGGCGGAAGTCGGGCTTGATCCAGACGTTGCCTTCGCTGTTTTCCTGCTGGGCCAGCCAGAGGACAACTTGCTTCCAGAAGCGGTCGTGCAAATCCCAGCCTTCGGTGGTTACCGGAAAACCGAGTTTACCCCAGTACCAGGTGGTGTCCGGCCCGAACGCGAGCACGCGGCCCTTGCCGAACATCTGAAAGACCATCAGCGGCTCGCCCTTGCCGCCGGGATCGGTGCCGGCCAGCACGGTGGCGAGCGGCTTGCCGGGCTGCGGCGATTTCGCCTTCCCCAGCCGGTTGTAGCCGCCGAGCTTTACCTCCTGATTGAGCCGCCGCCAAGTTTCGACGTTCGCTGGCTTCGTGGCGGCGAGCTGCAGAAGATAATGCTCCTCGCCCTGGGGCGTAGGATACATCTCCGTGGGCGCATCGACCTGGCCCGATTGCGATAAGTCCACCGGCAGCAAGTCGGCAATGGGAGTGCCTTGCCAGTCGCCGCTGCCGCCCCGGCCCGCGGTGCCGCCGAAGCTGTCGTGCCCGCCCATCATCATGAAGCCCACGCCTTTTTTGTCCACGAGTTCGCGAATCTTGTCCAGAATCTTGGGATCGCAGGCGCGCAGCCGCTTGGCCGAGACATCGCCCAGGATAATCACGTCGTACGCCTGTCGTTCCAGTTGATATAGTTCGGCTTCATTCGGCGGCGGCGGTTGCTCGGTCTGGCGGGTGACAAGATGAACGCGGAAGCGCGGATCGGCGGAAAGCGCGTTACGGATATATTTGCGCTCTTCGCGATCGTCATCGACGATGAGGACGCTGACGCCCTCCTTCACCACGCTGACGTAGGTCGAGATCTCGTTGTTGGAGATGGTGACTTCTTCGGGCAGCGGTTTGATACGTAACGTCACGCGGATTTCACCCGGCGTGGGCGGAGCGGTCGTCTCGATCCGAAGCTCGTTGCCGTTGCGCAGCGCGACGATTGGGTGCCAGCGTTCCTCCACTTCCTCGTCGGCCATGAACATTTTTCCGATGGGCACGCCCTTGCCGTCAAATTCCAGCACCGGGTCGATGGGACTATTCTCGAAACCAAAGGCATCGATCTTGGCGCGAATAATCATGCGCCCCTTTACATAAACCGGCGACGGCTCGATCACGATGCTGGTGATGGCAACATCTTTTTGCTGCGACGACGTGCCAGCCTGCCCGAGCGCAAAGCAGTGAATCGGACACTGAATGGCGCGATACTTGGCGGCTTCCTGCACCGCGTTGAAGCGCGTGCCATTATCCGCGCCATCGCTGGCAATCAGCATGCCGCGAAGGTTTGGCTCGTTCTTATATTGTTCGTGGAGGTGGTTTAGCATGCCGCCGATATCGGTGCGATTGCCGTCGGGCTGCCGGTTCTTGTCATAGGGCTGAACATCCTCGGCGAAGGCGAACACCTTGACGGTAATTTGCTGCTCCTCTTCGAGTTGCTTGATGATCGGCTCGCAGCGTTCCATCACTTTTTGCATGGTTTCAAAGCGCGATTGCTTGTTGTATTCATCACGGAGGGTCATGCTCTTCGAGAAGTCACAACCGATGAGCAGCACCGAGGGCACACGCTGATCATCGCGCACTGCCAGCGCCGGCCGGACGATGGTGAGAATGGCGATCAAAAGCGCCAGCAAACGCAGGCCAATAATGAGCAGCAGCTTCACACCGCGAACCTTGGCCGACCCGCGATAGGTGGCCAACGTTACGAAGACGAGGAAGACGGCAGTAATCGCGGGCAACGGCGCCGTGGCGAGGGCCAGGCCGACGACGCCGAGGATCATCGCCCAACAGGCTTTGCCGAAGCTAGTACTGCGCGAAAGCCAGCCCAGCGCGGCGCACAGCGCGGCGAGGAGCAGCCGGCCCAAGATCGGCATGGCCGCTGCCAGCAGCCGGCCGAGCGAGCCGGGCAACAGCATGGCCACGCTCTGGAGGATCTCGACCGGCGAGTGCGACCAGGGCGACGGCGGATCGAAGGTGAAGTCCATGGATGAATCCAACATCATATCACCCCTCGCCCCTTGGGGGAGAGGGGATGGGGTGAGGGGGAAGCGCCCCAAATGGCCACTGTTTTCACGCCTCGCCCCAACATTCTCCCTCCGAGGGGAGAGGGGGTAAAAACACTATGCCGGTTGCGCTTCCATCACCGTATCCGGCTCCGGTTCCTTCTTGTAAAAGCGGTTCGCCAGGTAACATTCCAGCGCCATGCCGATTAGCAGTATTGCCATCAGCCACGGCAACAGTTCCATCGGCTGGCGGAACCGGCTGGAGATCAGGTCCTTCAACGGCTTGTTTTGACCGGCCGGCACGAGCGCTTCCGGACCCGTGACTTTTTCAATCTCTTCCGGCGGCACGCGATCCAGCACGAATTCATTGGGCGGCGGGTTCAGGCTGAACTTCGTCTCCCAGCGCGGCTTGCCGCCCGACACCACGAAATTGCCGGCCGTGCCCGTTTGCCGGATGCGGAGTTCCGTGTCTTTCTCGTCGCGCATCACCCGCGTGTCGGGCCCGGTGACGCCGGGGCCGTCGAGCGTGTATTCCGGAAAGCGCGCGTCGAGCGGCAACGGCAACGCCAATGCCTGGCCACAGGTAAAATTGAAGTTCACCTCTTCCGCGTCGCCGAGCAAGTAGCCCGCGACTTCATTGGCGAGAACGAGGTAAAAATAATGCGTCGTCTGGCGGTAGTCGTTCCAGTCCGGTTCGTCCTTGCGGAAGTCCATGGCGGTGGTGAACAGGATCACGCGGCCGGCGCCCTTCTCGCGCCCCACCACGCGCTCCAAAAGGGCAGGCGTGCCCGCCTTCTTTTCCTTGTCGTCCTTCTTGTCCAGGTTGGCGTCGGCGTAACGGACGATGACGTTGCCGGCATGCGGCGTGGAAACCTCCCAGTAGCGGAAGGCGCCGGGCTTGTGGAGCACAACGCCCACGTTGCCGCGCTGTTCCCAGTCGCGGAACTTGGCCAGCAGTGGATGCGTGAAATTCTTGATGTCCCACGGAATGCCGAGTTTCGCGGTCGGCGGAGCATCGATAATCTTCTCCAGCTTGCCAGGCATGAGTCGTTGGGCGGCCTCGGAGTTATAGTCGTCGGTGATTCGATCCTCGCGGCCCGGAATGATCGCGAGATTGCCGCCGGCCAGCACATAGGTATTCAGCACGCCCCAAAGATCGCTTCCGGGCTGGCGCACGCTCAGCAGGCACACCGCCTGATAATCTTTCAG
>Ga0209580_10000494_pt1 | contig 21499 bp, 13 predicted proteins | sample Coa_R1_5_FD_187153 | JGI IMG/M metagenome (GOLD analysis project Ga0209580, IMG submission 187153) | Surface soil microbial communities from Centralia Pennsylvania, which are recovering from an underground coalmine fire - Coalmine... | ecosystem: Environmental > Terrestrial > Soil >... | reverse complement strand
GGTCGCGCTGGTTCCGCTGCGAGTCCCAACATAGCCTCCTGGTAGTCCCCAGCAAGCCCGGTGTATTCGCCCTCGCAGAAGAAGTCGCAGACTTTAGCGCGAATCCCTTAGCGACCACGGCTCGTGTCGCGACGGGCACTCCGCCCGTCCCGCGAACCCTGGGCGAAGCGAAGGGAAGCGGCGCTGTCCCAAAAGCTGGTAGTCAAGAACCCAAAGCCGAAGCTAACCGCATGCTGGCCGTCACCAAGTTCTTCGAAGACGACGACATGGCTTTCGTCCTCGACCGCATGCTGTCGCAGCAGAATCCCATGCAGGCGCGCCTGGCTTCCGGACGCTATTTCGTGCGTTTCGTCGAGATTCACGATCAAATCCAGCGCCGCAGCATCTGCAGCGCCCTCAATCAATGGATCATTTCCTCGGCTGAAAAAGCCACGGGAATAGGCTCGCACTTCGCCACTTCGCTGGAGCTAACGCCCGAGCCCTCGAATACCAGCCGATCGCTTCGGCCTGACAGCGCCGATACCCTTGCAAAAAACGACTGCGCCCCTCCAGCGGTCGCGACGACGCCTCGGCTCAATTCCGCCGTGGCCAGTACGATTCACTGTTCTTCCTCGTTCCCTTCCGGCTTCTGACAGAAGGGACGCAGCCGCGAGCAGCGTGAGCACAAAGCCGGCGGCGAAAGCCGTGGGCTGTTCGACGAACGAAAAAGCCCTGAAGGGCGAAAGACAAAAGTTCCTTACAACTGGATTCCGATATACCCGATTCCCCGTCCGTCACTCGGGCGCCCGAATCGATCGAAGCCGCATAGAATCTAATTAGGAGAGCCCCCTTGATGCCTGAAGTCAAAACCGAACCCAAAACCGCCGCCGCTCCGTCTTCCGTCGCCGCGTCTCCAGCCGCTCCCAAAAAGAAGGCCCCAGGCCTCTCTTTCCGTCGGCTGTTTACCAAGCCGGGCGTCTCTCCCTACGACGACGTCGAGTGGGATCTCCGCACTGCCCAGATCACCGACTCCCATGGCGGAGTCATCTTCGAGCAGAAAGACGTCGAGGTCCCCAAAGACTGGTCGATGACCGCGACCAACATCGTCGCAAGCAAATATCTGCACGGCAAGATCGGCACTCCCGAACGCGAAACCGGAGTCCGCCAGCTCGTCTCCCGGGTTGCTGAAACCATCCGCGATTGGGGCATGGCGCAGGGATACTTCCGCACTCCGGAAGACGGCGCAACTTTCCACGATGAACTGGTCCACATCCTCGTCCGCCAGTACGCAGCCTTCAACTCGCCCGTCTGGTTCAATGTCGGATGCGACCGCATCGAGCCCAACTCCGACGGCCGCAACTGGCACTGGAACCCGCAAACCCAGCAAGTCGAATTCGGTGTCACCGGATACAGCAAGCCCCAGTGCTCCGCCTGCTTCATCAATTCCGTCAAAGATTCTCTCGACTCGATCCTGACGTTGGCGAAGACCGAAGGCATGCTCTTCAAGTGGGGCAGCGGCACCGGCACGAATCTCTCTCCTTTGCGCGGATCCACCGAAACTCTTTCCGGTGGCGGCACCGCCAGCGGCCCGCTCAGCTTCATGAAAGGATTCGACGCCTTCGCGGGTGTCATCAAGTCCGGAGGCAAGACTCGCCGCGCCGCCAAGATGGTCATCCTCAACGTCGACCATCCCGACATCGTCGAGTTCATCGAGTGCAAGCAGAAAGAAGAAGCCAAGGCACACGCCCTCGTCTCTGTGGGATACGACGGCTCCCATCCCGACTCCGACGCCTACTCGAGCATCTTCTTCCAGAATGCAAATAACAGCGTACGCGTCACCGATGACTTCATGTACGCGGTAGTCCGCGATACCGACTTTTCCACGCGCAGCGTGACGGACAGCTCGGTCGTAAAGACTTACAAGGCGAAAGACCTGCTGCACAAGATTTCCGAAGCCACCTGGCACTGCGGCGATCCCGGCATGCAGTACGACACCACAGTCAACCGTTGGCACACGTCGAAGAATACGGCCCGCATCAACGCCAGCAATCCGTGCAGCGAATACATGTTCCTCGACGACTCAGCCTGCAACCTGGCCAGCCTGAATCTGCTGAAGTTCGCCCCGAATGGCACGTTCGATGTGGAAGCCTACCGCCATGCCGTAGACGTCCTGATCACCGCGCAGGAAATCCTGGTCGACAACGCCGGATATCCCACGCAAGCCATCATGGCCAACTCGCACGACTATCGCCCGCTAGGCCTGGGTTACGCGAACCTGGGCGCGTTACTGATGGCCGCAGGCCACCCGTATGACTCCGATGCCGGACGCGACTACGCCGCCTGCGTAACAGCCATCATGTGCGGCGAAGCCTATTTGCAAAGCAGCCGAATCGCAGAACAATGCGAGCCCCTGGTCCCAGCCACCGAAGCCACAAAGAAGAACTTGTCAGAAACAAACCTAGGAGCCGGAATCGGCACAGCTCATGTGGAGACAGCCGCCTCGGCTGTCCAAGCGATGGCGAAGCCGAGCGCCCCAGGCAAAGAAACCATGCCCGGCGGAGCCTGCCCCGGCTGGTACATCAACCGCGAGCCATTCCTAGACGTAATCCGCATGCACCGCGCTTCAGTGAATGGAATTAATAAAGGCAATGTCCCCACCACTCTGTACGAAGCCAGCAAGCAATGCTGGGACGAAGCCCTGCAGCACGGCGAAAAGCACGGCTACAGAAACAGCCAGGTCACAGTCCTGGCGCCCACCGGCACCATCGGCTTCATGATGGACTGCGACACAACTGGTATCGAGCCTGATCTGGCGCTGGTGAAATACAAGAAACTGGTTGGCGGCGGCATGATCAAGATTGTCAACAACACCGTCCCCACCGCCCTCTTCAAGCTCGGTTACACCCACGAGCAGACGGACGCCATTGTCAGCTACATCGACGCCACGGGCACCATCGAGGGGGCGCCGCACATTAAAGAGGACCACCTCGCCGTCTTCGATTGCTCCTTCAAGCCGGCGAAGGGCACCCGCTCGATTCACTACACCGGACATCTCCGCATGATGGCCGCCGCGCAGCCTTTCATCTCCGGAGCAATATCGAAGACGGTGAATCTTCCCGAGAACGCGAGCGTTGAAGACATCATGGATGCCTACCTCCAAGCCTGGAAGCTAGGACTGAAGGCAGTCGCCGTTTATCGGGATGGCTGCAAGAAGAGCCAGCCGCTGAGCGCAGCCGGCACAAAGACGGCAGAGTCCTCGGCTCGCGTAGGGGCAACCGCCTCGGCTGTCCAGGTTTTGGAAGAAGAAGACCTCAACGCTCCGCCGCGCGCCGTCCGCCACAAGCTGCAGGAGGAACGCGCCTCGATCACGCACAAGTTCAAAGTCGGAGACCACGAGGGCTACATCACCGTAGGCCTCTATCCCAACGGAGAGCCCGGCGAACTCTTCATCACCATGGCCAAAGAAGGATCGACAGTCAGCGGCCTGGTGGACAGCTTCGCACTCGCCGTCTCGATCGCCCTGCAACACGGCGTCCCGCTAAAACTGTTCTGCGAGAAGTTCGCCCATACCCGCTTCGAGCCTAGCGGCTGGTCCGGCAACCCGGACATCGGCTACGCCAAAAGCATCATGGACTACATCTTCCGCTGGCTCCAGTTGCGCTTCCTGACCGGCCAGCAGCAGTTGTTGTTCGAGAACCTCAGGCTCAAGCCGGCGGGAGCCCTCCCGAGCCCAGATGGAGTCGGGGACGCAAACGGTTCCACGCCACAACCGAGAACTGAGAACCGGGAACTGAGAACTGGTTCTCCCGTCCACGCCGCCGACGCGCTCTCAAGCATCGTCGACCTGGGCGACGCCCCCAGCTGCAGCTTCTGCGGCAGCATCATGACCCGAAACGGCAGCTGCTACCGCTGCATGAGCTGCGGCAGCACCAGCGGCTGCAGCTAGAAAGCTCGTGTAGGGTGGTCGTGTGGTGGGGCGGGCACTCCTGCCCGCCAGGTCTTGCTCGTGTGGGGACAGCCGCCATCGGCTGTCCGCGGAGCCAAGCTCCGCTAAGGTTTTGGCAAAGAGACGGCGACTTCAGCCGTACGTGAACGAGAAACCATCCTCACCGACTTCAGCCGCTGAAGCCCCGATCTTCCACCGCCACCACAGCGGGGGCTAAAGCCCGTTCGTTTTGTCAGACGCTTAACGCGTGCCTTGAAGGCCCGCTCTTCCACGGCACTTTTGGGCCGCCCTCCCCGCTCGTATGCGACCGTCCTTCCAAGTTCGGCCGGAAACTTCCTCCTATTTCCCACGGAGCAATAGCGCTATCGCTGACGCTGGCAATCTCTTCGCGACGAACAATGCCGCCGACAATCCCGTGGAAGAGCGGCCCTTAAGGGTCGCGTTGAGGCCCCCGCAGAACTCGGGCCTTTAGGCCCTGTGTACCGTTTCGGAATTCTCCACAGGCCTAGGTGACACCCCTCAGAGACAACGTTCACACATGCCAGCCAACATCACGCAATGGACTCCGACCGCGTCTTCTTCGTCACCTCAATTACCGCCCAACCCATTCCGATCTTCCGCAGCGAAACGACTGCCAGACTTCTGATCGAAACCCTCGCGCACTATCGCGATCAACAGAAATTTCTCCTCCACGAGTTCGTGATCATGCCCGACCACATCCATGTGCTACCCACGCCCGCGGAAGAAATGTCCCTGGAACGCGCGATGCAATTCATCAAAGGAGGATTCTCCTACCGAATGGATAAGCGCGGCTCCGTCTGGCAGGCGAGTTTCACGAATCATCGCATCCGCGACTCGGAGGACTACGAGCGCCATCCCGAATACAGACGGATGAATCCCGTGCGGGCACGGCTGGCTCCGCGTCCAGACGCATACCCGTATTCCTCAGCAATGGGTGTATTGACGATGGACCCGGTTCTCCAGGGGCTAAAGCCCTGTGATTATGTAGAAGCGCTAACGCGGCGCTAAAAGCGCCGCTCTTCCACGGCACTTTCGACCAATTCTTTCCGACCACACTCTTCCTGTCCGGATTTCGTAACAAGTCCAATTCCCCTGCACCAACGGCCCTTACTTCGCCCACACTCTTCTGCCAAGCTTCCCCAACACCTGCCGCGTCCCTGAAACGTTGTTGCCCCCGGTTGCACTATTCAAACATTGCAGGAGCATGCCATGCCACCAGGCCTCGACAAACTGCAGCATATTGTTGTGTTGATGATGGAAAATCGTTCCTTCGACCACATGCTGGGATCGCTCAAAGCGGTGAATCCCAAGATCGACGGATATGTTGACGGAGATCCATTCACCAACCCGGACGCCAACAACAATCCCGTCAAGCCTCAACCCAGCGCCAAGTTTCAAGCCCAGTTGCAGCCAGACCCAGATCATCACTTCCCCGCTGTCGACCTGCAAATCTACGGCAAAGGCAGTGACCCGAACTCCAACAACCGACAGCCGAACATGCAGGGCTTCGTGGCCAGCTATTTCAACCAGCAGAGCAATCTCGCGCACTCGCAGATGATCATGTATTACTTTCCGAAAGAGAGTCTGCCTGTGTTGACTACACTGGCGCTGGAGTTTGCTGTCTTCAACCGCTGGTTCGCGTCCATTCCGGGTCCCACCATATGCAACCGCGCCTTTGCCCATTACGGCACTTCGTTCGGCCGTGTGGATCTGAACCCGATCTATCCTCCGGAGACGATCAAGAGTGTCTACTCGCGGCTGATCAACTCTGATCCCAAGCGCACCGCCAAGATCTATTACTACGACACGACCAGCTCGACCATGGAGGTCGCGAACCTGTACCAGAATGAGCCGGAGTTGTTCGGCACCTACAAGCAATTCCTCGAAGACTGCGATAATGGCGACCTCCCCGACTACTCGTTCATCGAGCCAAACTATAGCGATCACCAGGGCGACAGTGGTGCGCTGATCGCCAATGATCAGCACCCCGACCACAATGTGCAAGCGGGCGAGAAATTCATCGCCGAGGTCTACCAGGCAATCAAAGACAACGCGCAACTGTGGGAGAGCACCTCTCTGTTAATCACCTACGACGAGCACGGAGGAATCTTCGATCATGTGCCGCCGCCGAACTGCGTGCAGGACAAATTCAAAGCAGACGGCAACGCCACCGGTGTGGGGGTAGACTTTCATTTCGATCGCCTCGGCGTGCGGGTGCCCACAATTCTGGTTTCTCCCTGGATTCCGGCGAATACAGTGGAAAATCGAGTGTTCGATCATGCCTCGATTCCAGCAACGATAACGAAGTTTTTCCTGGGGCAGTATTCCGGGGACCTCTCTCCGCGAGAAACCAGTGCAGACGTCTTCCTCGAACCACAAGGCGGGGCTTTCGATCCCGCCAGAAACCTGCTGTCGCTGGATGTGATGCGAACGGATTGTCCGGACTTCGACTAGAGCTAACAAGGGTGCCTACTTCTGGCCGGTATTGCCAGAAGTGGGGATTTTCAATAACGTGCGGCAGAGTGCCGCAGGGAAGGAGTCTTCCATCATGGTTCTCGTCCACGTACCGAAGCCCCCGAAAGATGCCTACAACCCTGATCGCCCGATGGGATCGCTGCTGAAATCGCAGGTTGAACACATGCGCGAAGCGGAAAGCAAACTTCCCTTGCGCTATCGTCACGAAATCGAAACCTACGTAAAAGCCGTCAGAACCGAAGGAGAAGCCGCCCGCTACATTCGCGCCGTTACCGAAGCCATTCACCTTGCCCATGAGGATGCCAAACGGCAGCGACGGGTGCCAAGACCTGTAGCCAAACCTGTTATAGAGATTGCCGCGGTCGCCGACGAAGCCGCGGAACGACACCAAAACAGAGCGCGAAAGCGGCCCACCTCGAAATCCAAAAAGGGCCCTGGCGCCAAGCGGCGAAAGAAATAGCAGGAGGAAGTCCATGCGGTGGATCGCAGTAATTCTTTTGTCGCTGATTTCGACACCGATCTTTGCCCAGACCCCCACCCAGGACGAAAGCTGGATCCACGCGGATTTTCGCCGTGAGGGTGAACGCGTCCGCGACGCCTGCACGCTCCACAATTTCATGAGTGTGGGCAGCTGCGCTTATACCTTATTTACAGATCATCCGCTGCACATTGCGGCCGGCAGCATGCCGCCTCAGAACGGATTCGGCCTGGGTCTCGCCTACGTGGCCACGCGAAATACCGAGAACTGGCGATTGAGTTGGAGCGTCGATGCCGTGGGTGCCACGAGCGGAGCAGCATGGCGCGCCGGCGGTTACCTTAAACTGATCCACACACCTGTCGAGCCAATCGTCGTCACCAAGCCCAGCCCTGGTGCTCCGGGAAAGAAGTCGAAAAAGCACGTCCTTCAGGAGCATCCTTTTACCGTTTTCAATCTTTACGCGCAGGCCATCTCGCTCAATAAGCTGAACTACTTTGGGCTCGGTAACGATTCTTCTCTCCTCGATGCTTCCATCTTTGGCATGACGCAGACCATTGTTGGCGGCAATGTGACCAAGCCGGTATACGAGTGGCCCTCGATCAGCAAGCTGAACCTGTCACTCTTCGGTGAAATGAATGGGCGATTCGTGAGTATTCGCAGCGAGAGCAGTTCGACCGTGCCATCGATTTATGCTCTATACAACGATGCCACGGCGCCCGGACTTTCTACCCAGCCGGGATTCCTGCAGTTCGGCGAAGGCGTCCGCATCAAGCCGGTGCTAGGCGATCATCTGGAGCTGAATTATGCGGGGAGTCTCCAGCAGTTCGTCGCGCCGTCAAACTCCGGGAACACTTTTGAACGATGGGACGTCGATCTGAATCACACCTTCTATCTCTACGGCTATACGCAATCCGGGCTGAAGACCACCACAAGGACCGGGCCCAACGAGTGCGCCCCTTCCGACGAAAAATGCCCGAAAATTTCGCGGTCACGCAATCTGAACGGATCAATCGGAGTGCGACTGCTCCTCTCAGAGTCTATGAATTCCGTATCCAAGGTGCCGTTTTACTTTCAACCGACTCTGGGCGGCCAAGACATCAACAGCAGTCTCGCCCTTGGCAGCTATCAGGACTACCGGTTTCGCGCTCCCAACTTTCTTTTGCTGCAAGAATCTTTCGAGCACTCCCTTTGGGGGCCCTTTGGCCTGAAGTTCATGGCCGATCAAGGCCGCGTTGCTTTGACGCGCGGCGATCTCGGCTTCAGCCATTTGCGGCACAGCTATGCCGGGGGCTTAACTCTTCGTGCCGGAGGCTTCCCCATGGTCTCTATGATGTTTGCCTGGGGCGGACCCGAGGGACATCACAATATCTTCAACCTGAATTCGTCATTGCTGGGCGGGTCGGCGCGACCCCCTCTCGATTAAAGGCACGATTGCAATGGGGTTGCGGCCAAAAATATTCACAGGCTCATGTGACATCTGACCTTGCCTTGCACAGACCTAACGGCAGATGATCTCTATCAGGTTGCTGAAAAACTCGATTCTTGATCTTGGGTTTGAAAGGGCGCGGCTTCAAGCCGCGCCGTAAGTCTCGCAGAATCATCGCGGCTTTAGCCGCTGCGGGACTCTCGCCACGAGCGAACGGAGTTTTTCATCAGCCTGCTATACTATGGTGCTAGCAGTACAGAAAGCAAACTGCAGAGTTCCTTGAAAACCCGATTCCGGCCTGCTAACCCTTTGCGGCTCAAGATTTTGCCCACAAGTGATTGCAGCCCATAGATTAAATCGAGAATATCCCCTAACTCGATGATTCCTATAAACCACCGGGGAGGGGGTACCCTGCATCAGCCATGCCTTCCCAAATTGGGAAACGCCGCAAACGCGCTTTCGACGAAGATTATTTGTGGGGAATTTTCACAGAGCAGCGCGCTCGCCTTCCAAGCCTTTCCGGAGTGCTGGTTCAACATTCTTCCGCTGACTCTTTCCATCGCTCTTCCGAGCAGCCATCCGCCACAAATACATCGCCGCATACGCGCGCCACGGTCGCCACGGCCCGGCTCGGCGCTCGACCTGGCGCGAGCTAGTCAGAGACAGCGCGCGCATCAGTCCCAGATCGCTTGAGGGGAAAGCGTTCGGCTCACCCAAGGCGCGCATCGCGACATATCGTGCCGTCCACGCGCCGATCCCCGGAATCTCGCACAGCTGGCCCAGAAATTCGTCGGTGTGGACGACACCCTCGAACTTGATTTTACCGCTGCGCACTGCACGCGCCAGCGCTCGAATCGTCTCAGCCCGCTCGCTGGTCAGCCCCACCGAAGTCAGCTTGGCGCTCGCCAACGCCTGCGGTGAAGGAAACAAGTGCGTCAATCCCTTTGGCCCGTCAAACTTCTTGCCGAATGTCGCCGCAAGTCGTCCCGCCAGTGAAGTGGCTCCGCGGACCGTGACCTGCTGGCCCAGGATCGCGCGCACCGCCAGTTCGAATCCATTCCAGCAGCCTGGCACGCGAATGCCCGGATCAGCCTGCACACTCGCGCTCAGTTCTGGATCGCTGCGCAACGTCTTCACAATCGAGGCCCAGTCGGCGTTCAAGTCGAACATCGAGCGAATGCGCTCGACGATGCCGAAAAGCGATCGCGGATCGGGGAAATCGATGCGCACCAGCAACGCGTCGCGCGACGGATCGAGGGACACTTCGAAATATCCCTCAAATCCGTTCGCCGCGATGCTGCGGCGATAGGTGGAATCCTCCACCACTTCGACGCCTGGAGTCGCTCGCGGCGCCAGAAAATCGAGCATGCCCTGCCAGTGATATGGCGGACGGAAATGCAGCCGAAACAGGTATTGATTGCCTGCCTGAGTCCCCGTCTGATGCGCCAATCGGCGGATTTGTGTCGGCGTTCGGTGATAGACCTTGAGAATCCCGGCATTGAAGCGGCGAACCGAACCGAAGCCCGAAGCGAGGGCGATCTGATGCATCGGCAAGGTCGTCTCATCGATCAGCTTCTTGGCAAAATGCAGACGGCGCGTTTGTGCTACCGCGATCGGAGTCGCGCCGAGGTGGCGCACGAACAGCCGCCGTAAATGACGCGAGCCAACTCCCAGGCGCTCAGCGAGCGACTCGACACCGCCATCTTCGAGGCCGCTTTCCCCGATCAAACGCAGAGCGCGCGAAACTGTGTTGGAAGTTCCCTGCCAGCCGGGAGTTCCTGGACAGCTTTCCGGCCGACAGCGCAAACATGGGCGGAATCCCGCTTCCGCCGCCGCAGCCGCCGTAGGAAAGTAGCGGCAATTCTTTTCCTTCGCCGTGGGCGCGGGACAGATCGGACGACAGTACACGCGGCTTCCCAGTACTCCGATGTAGAACTTGCCATCGAAGCGCGGATCGCGCGATAGCCTTGCCCGGGAACAAACTTGCAAATCCAGCGTCATGCAAACCGTTCGTAAATCGTCAACGGCATTCTGATGATAGTCCAGCCAGCGACGACTTCTGGACGTTTTCGGACCGCAATGGAGCGCAGCAGGCGAGGTCCGAAAACGTCCAGCTCAGGCGGATCGGAGTCCGGTAACGTCCAACTTTGCGAGGACACATCCGTTACTGTCGCTTTACGGTAGGCTGTCATGACCTGGCGTGTCCGTCATTGCGTGGAATGTCCGAAATGCCGTACGCGATATCTGGTCGGATTCAGTCCGTATCGTAACGGTTCCTACCTGGTTCCGGTCGCGAGAGGTTCGCTGCAGGAATGGATTCTCTACTGCGCTTGCGGTTCTCCGCCTAGCCCCAGCCGCTGGAATTGGGATGAGTTACAACCATACGAAGTCTGCCGCGGCGCTCACGTTCGTGGCTACGGCCCGCCCGAGGAGATCGTTCGAGTTCGCCGACGGCGCCTTTCAATCGGCCCTTCTTCGTTGCCATTGAAATAGCAGCGATATGACCTAGTGCCGCTTCGCTGACGGCTTTTTGGCGGTCTTGCTGGCCGGTTTCTTCACTCCAAAGACACGCGCGAAGATCTTGTCGACGTTCTTGAGCTGGCGCTGCAAGTCAAAGGCGTACTCGATCTGCTTGCGAGGAACCTTGGCGGTGATCTCCTTGTCTGCAAGGATCTCGTCGTGGAAGTTGAGACCTTCTCTCCACGCGCGCATGGCGTAACCTTGCACTAGACGGTACGCGTCCTCGCGCGTCATTCCGTGTTCGACCAGGTCAAGCAGAAGCTGTCCGCTGAAGATGAGACCGCGCGTACTTTCCAGATTCGCGCGCATACGTTCTGGATAAACGAACATGGTGTCGATAACGTTTGTCGTCTTGGAGAGGAGGTAGTCGGCAAGGGTTGTCGAGTCAGGCAGGATGACGCGCTCAACTGAAGAGTGCGAGATGTCGCGCTCATGCCAGAGGGGAACATTCTCAAATCCGGCTTGGGCATTGGAGCGCACAACGCGGGCGAGTCCACTGATCTGCTCGAGCGTCACGGGATTGCGCTTGTGCGGCATGGCCGACGATCCCTTTTGCTTTTCGCTGAAGAACTCTTCCGCTTCGCGCACTTCGGTGCGCTGCAAGTGGCGAATTTCGGTGGCGATCTTGTCGAGCGTCGAGGCGATGACTGCGAGTGTCGCGAGATAGTGCGCATGGCGATCGCGCTGGATCACCTGTGATGACACGGCTGCGGCTTTCAACCCCAGGCGCGCGCAGATCTTCTCTTCCAATTCCGGCGTGAGGTGCGCGAAGATTCCGACCGCTCCTGAGAACTTGCCTACGCGCATGTCTTCTGCTGCGGCCATGAAACGCGCGATGTTGCGCTGCGTCTCCGAATACCAGTTGGCGATCTTGAACCCGAAGGTAATGGGCTCGGCGTGGATGCCGTGCGTCCGGCCGATCATGGGAGTGTCTTTGAATTCCCAGGCGCGGCGCTCGAGCACCTCCGCAAGGCGATGGAGGTCTTGCACGATGACTTGCGAGGCCTGGTGAATGAGGAGCGCTTGCGCGGTATCGACGACGTCGTTGGAGGTGAGGCCGTAATGGAACCAGCGGGCGTGCGGACCGACGATTTCGGCAACGGCTGTAGTGAAGGCGATGACGTCGTGACGGACTTCGGCTTCGATCTCGTGGATGCGCTCGACGCGGAAGTCGGCGCGCTCCTTGATGGCTTTGGCCGCCTCTTTGGGGACGAGTCCGGCTTCGGCTAGCGTTTCAGTGGCGGCGACCTCGACTGCGAGCCAGGTGCGGAAGCGATTCTCGTCGCTCCAGATGCGGGCCATCTCAGGACGGGTGTAGCGCGGGATCACGGGCGGTCTCCTGTCCGGTGTGGACAGAGGATTCTAAATGGATGGGTGCGGAATCGGCTAGCGGAGTTCGCTCACCACAGAGGACAACAGAGAAGCACGGAGGAAGTCACAATCCACCCTCAACGTGAACAGCGGCATTCGGTTCGTTCTATCGCAGTACGATATAATATGTACGAACTATCGTTGCACGATAGAATCCACGCATGAAGAAGCTGACCCTTGCGGATTACCGGGCCCTGGCGGAATTCCGCTATCAGATTCGGGAGTTCTTTGCTTTCAGCGATCGCGCCGTGCAGGCGGCCGGCCTGGAGCGGGGACAGTATCAACTGATGCTGGCCATCAAGGGGATGCCCGAGGGGCGGAGGCCTCGGGTTCGGGAGCTCGCCGACCAGTTGCACGTGCAGCATCACAGCGCGGTGGAGTTGATCAATCGGCTGGAGGCTGGAGGCTATGTGCGGCGGGGCCGGACCGAGGAGGACCGGCGCGAGGTGCTGTTGGCCCTGACGCCTAAGGGCGAAAACGTGCTTGCCGAGCTGGCGCTGCATCATCACGAGGAGTTAAAGGAGGCAGCGCCGCGCCTGGTGGCGTCGTTGCGCCGTGTGATGGCGGGAAAAGAGGAGGGAGCTGACAAGCGAGCGCGAAGAACGACCACGGGGGCTAAAGCCCCCTCATCCCACGTTTCTTCGCGGCCCTGAAGGGCCGCTCTTCCACGACGCTGCAGCCAGCGAGTTAGGCGACGGAAATCGACTATCGCCCAGAGTCGTGCAGTCTTTGCGGAGTTTGCAGCGTTTGCGTAGCTTGCGTCTTGATGTCGCTTCTGTTATCGCGTGCAGTTTCAAGAGGGAAAGTTCATGAATAGCAATAGCAACAAACCTGGATCTGCGGCAATTCTAAGTGAACCACTTGCGGCTTCGGGAATATCGCCTTTGGCACACCCGGAACCGGCGCCATTCCGAATCGTGCTGATGTCATTTCTGGCGGCGGGAGTTGGGCTGCTGGCAGGGATTGTCGCCTACATCCTCTATAAGCTCATCGGGTTGTTTACCAACCTGTTCTTCTTTCATGAAGCGACAACCACTTTCCGCAGTGTGGGCGGGCATCATCTTGGTCTGTGGGTGATCCTGATCCCGGTGGTTGGTGGATTGATTGTTGGACTGATGGCCAAGTACGGCAGTTCGAAGATCAAGGGGCACGGCATTCCTGAGGCGATGGAGGCGGTGCTGGTCAATCGCAGCCGGATCGAGCCGAAGGTGGCGCTGCTGAAGCCGATCTCCGCGGCGATCGCGATCGGGACGGGCGGTCCGTTTGGCGCGGAAGGACCGATCATCCAAACCGGCGGGGCGCTGGGATCGCTGGTTGGCCAGGTCCTGCATACGACGGCGGTGGAGAGAAAAGTTCTACTCGCTTGCGGCGCGGCAGCGGGGATGTCGGCGACGTTCAATACCCCGATCGCCGGAGTGATCCTTGCTATTGAACTGCTATTGTTTGAATTTAAGTCGCGGTCGTTCATTCCGCTGGTCATCGCGAGCACTCTGGCCACGGCAGTGCACATGCAATTGCTGGGCCCGGGACCGATGTTCCAGGTTGGGGCGGTGGATTTTGCGATTCCCCGAGCACTACCCTTTTATCTCGTGCTAGGACCGATCTGTGGTGTGGCCGCGATCGTCTTGAGCAAATCGCTGTATTGGGTGGAGGATCTTTTCGAAAAGCTCCCAGTGGACGAACTGTGGTGGCCGGCGATTGGAGCGCTGGGGCTGGGCATTATCGGATTCTTTGTTCCGCGGGTATTCGGAGTGGGATACGACACGATTGGGGCGATCCTGAACGGCGAATTAGCGTGGAAGGTTTTGTTGGTGGTGATGATCGCGAAGTTCGCGGCGCTAGTGATTTCGCTGGGATCAGGCACGTCGGGCGGTTTGCTGGCGCCGACGTTTATGTGGAGCGCGGCAATGGGCGGGCTGTTTGCGATGATCGGGAATCATGTCTTTCCGAGTGCCCATCTCTCGCCCGGAGCATTTGCGCTTGTCGCTATGGGAGCGGTGTTCGGGGCGGCTTCGCGGGCCACATTCTCTTTCATTATTTTTGCATTCGAGATTACGCGGGACTACAACTCGGTTTTGCCACTGATGCTGGTAGCAGTGATTGCGGACGGAATCGCGATGCTGTTCATGCCGCGAAGCTCGATCATGACGGAGAAACTGGCACGGCGGGGGCTGCGAGTACATCAGGATTACGAAGCCGATGTTCTGACGCAGGTCACAGTTGCGGAAACGATGGAAAAGGATGCACCGGTGATAGCGGCTGGAACCAAAGTAGGGCAACTTGCTGAGCGAATTGCGCGGCATGATCCTGCAGTGGCGCGCTACGAGGCTCTGCTGATTCAAGATGACGGCAAGCTGGTGGGTATCGTCACGCGAGGTGACATTCTGCGCGCTCTCGATAAAGATTCGAGCGGAATGATCACGGCGGAGGAAGCGGGAAGCACCAGGCTGGTGGTGACTTATCCCGATGAACTCGTGTCGGAAGCAGCCGCCAAAATGCTTTATTTGGATGTGGGACGCTTGCCGGTGGTGGACCGGAGCGATGGGCGGAAGGTGCTGGGATATCTGGGACGGTCGGCGATCATGGCAGCGCGGACGCGGCGCTTGTGGGACGAACACCTCCGGGAGCCTGGCTGGTGGGGAGCTGCAAGGTCTCGCACCGCGAAGGTAGAGGAATTATAGAGATTCGGAATCGAGCAGAGAGAAGGCAATCACCACAGAGGGCACGAACGGAACACTACTGGCACGCGACACTACGGCAGCGAGCACAGGATGCGCTCACCACAGCCGGCCGGAGGCCGGCACTACTACACCTACCCGAATACTTCGATTGAAATTTCGGTTTCGAGTCTATAGCAGGGCCAGAACGTCGTAGTGCTGGATTAGCTGGAAGAAAGATGCTGTCGGCTTCTGGCACGCTCGCGTTGCTCGCGGGGCGGACGAAGGCGTCCGCCCCTACACAAGCCACGGCGGAAACTGGGTTGTTACCTCGGTCACATTCCGACCTTGAAAAATGGCGGGGCGATTCAGTAAGCTCTTCTCATCCCACGAAGGTATTCGCACGGCAGGACTGTATTCATAGTGCCCGGGGCAGAAGAGGTTCCTATCTTGATTAGACAGGATGATCGGATGCGGACCACGCCTGTCGCTGCCAAGGCAAGCACTGCCGATCGTTGTTGATGCTTTCTGTTCGTGATTCTTCTGTGAAGACAATTTGATTACCGTTTGTGCAATTGGGGGAAAAGACCATGCTGGGTTCTTGGAAGAAGTTGATAGCTATTAGTGTCGCTGGGTTGGGGCTGGGTGCGGCGGCCTTGGGGCAAGGCGGAGCGACGGGTGCGATCACCGGGACAGTGCAGGATCCGAGCGGAGCATTTGTGGCCAATGCCACGGTCCGCATAACGAATCAGGACACTGGCGTAGTCGAACGGTCGGTCACGACCGGGCCGGATGGAGCGTTCACGGCTCCGCTGATGCCAGTCGGGACATACAGCGTGAGCATCCATGCCGAAGGTTTTGCTGAGGCGAAGGTTGCCGACGTAGCAGTGCGCGTCACCGAGACAACCCGTATGACGGCGAAGCTGACGACCAAGTCCGTGCAGCAGAAGATTGAAGTGCAGGCGGAAGTGCAGACGGTGGATACGAGCGACGCGACGACCGGGCAGGCGATTGAGAGCACGACGATCCGCGCACTGCCGCTGGCCACGCAGAACTTCCAGCAACTGCTGACGCTGTCGACGGGGGCACAGAGCGAACTGAATGCCGCGGCACAACTGGGACGCGGGCAGGTACGCATACAGGTGAACGGCCAGCGCGAGGACAACAACAATTATCTGATCGAAGGCGTCAGCGTCACCGATTACAACGTCGCGGAACTCACGAATACTCCGCTGCCGAACCCGGACGTGGTGCAGGAATTCAAGGTACAGACCTCGCTTTATGATGCGAGCCAGGGGCGCAATGGCGGCGGCAACATTAATGCGATTTTGAAATCGGGCACGAACAGCATCCATGGCGATGTGTATGAGTTCTTCCGCAACACCGTGCTCGACGCCAACGAATATTTCCTGAAGCAGAGCGGGTCGCCTCGGCCGGTGATTCAGCAGAACATTTTTGGGGGAAGTCTGGGTGGGCCGGTGAGTCCGGGCGGCAAGCTCGGCTTCTTTTTCGTCAATTATCAGGGGACCCGTCAGCGGAGCGGTGATTCTCCGGGAACTTTGATCAGCACCTTCATTCCATACGTACCGCTGAGCGATCGCGGTACCGCGAATGCGGCGACCCTGGCCTCGGACTTCGGGGTACCGTCAGCAGATCCGGTTGCGGTCAGCTTGCTGGCGTTTCAAAGCAATCAGTTTGGAGCGCCGGCGAACGGATATCTATTCCCGTTGCCGACGGTGCCAGCTGGGACAGCCCCGGGAACGTCTGTGCAATTCACGGTGAGCAAGCCGGGCAAGTTTACGGATGACCAACTGACCGCGAACTGGGATCATGAGTTCCATGATTCCAGAGACACGGTCGCGGCGCGGTTCTTCTACTCCAATTCCGAGCAGGACATTCCCTTCGGCGCAGGTGGACTGCAGGCTTCTCTGGGCGCGGCAGCCAGCACTTCGGATTTGAACTTTCCCTATCAACTGCCGATTCATGACCGGCTATTCATCATTTCTGAAACGCACGTATTTTCGCCCAGGCTGGTGAACGACGTGCGGTTCGGCCTGGTTCACATTAACAACACGGCCACCAATGTGAACCCTGTCACCGCGAGTGACGCCGGGATTACCCGTCCGACCAGCAATTTGACCCAGAGCATCTACAAATTTACTTTTCTCACCTCGGGTTTTCAGTTTGGGCCGACTCCACAGGCGAACCAGGCGCAATCGCAGAACAACTACAACATCGTCGACAACCTGAGCTGGGTCCGCGGAGCCCAGACGTTTACCGTTGGTGGTCAATACACCCGCGTCCGGCTCGACAAACTCTTCCCGCAGGTATTCAACGGACAACTGTTCTTCACAAGTTCTGGTCCAGTTTCGGATTTCGGAAACTTCATTCAGGGAACACCACCGTTTGCGTTCGGCGGGGGCGGGGTTTACAACCACGCCTACAAGCAGAGCAATTCCGCTGTCTTCCTGCAGGATGACTGGAAAGCCAGTTCCAAACTAACGGTGAATGTGGGACTGCGTACGGAATTCCTGGGGGCGTGGACCGACGGCAATTGCCACATCGCCAACATCGAGTCGGATCTGACGAATTCCGGAACGTATCCGTTTATCTATCCGAGTTGCGCCAGTAAGCTGGGGCTCTCGGGATTGACCGGGAGCGGGCCAGGATCGACATTCAAGAACAGTGTCTCCACCGGATGGGGACCACGCGCCGGATTCTCCTGGGACGTTCTGGGGAATCACAAGACCACGCTTCGCGGCGGCTACGGCATCTACTATGTGCGCGAGGACGTGGGCGCGGTCGATCAGTTGAGTTTCCAGGCGCCGTTTATTCCGATCGTGGCCTTCGCTACTACGCCCGGATTCACGCTGGCTAACTACTTCACGGGCACACCGGCGACGAATGCCAATGCCGTTCCTCAAGCGGGACAGCTATCCACCGCGTGGGTGCCGTGCCTGGCGCAGTTCACCGGATTCGTAGATGGGCAAGGCAATCCGACCAGCGATCCCAATCAATTTCCCAGCTATAAATCCTGCAGTGGACCAGGGCTAGATTCCACGCAGAACCTCTTTGTGCTGGAAGTTCCGCGGCACTTCCGCGTGCCGAACACGCAGCAGTGGAACCTGACGCTGCAGCGGGAATTTGGCAGAAGCTGGGTGCTGGAAGTCGGATACGTCGGAACGCGCGGCATCCATCTGCGCGAAACTCGCGATGCTATCCAGTCGGTGGATGCGACCAAGCATCCCATTACCGTCACGGACGTCACTACCAACCAGAGCTATACGATTCACCAGAATAGCGCGGCGAACGCGATCGCCCGCACACCTGCTCCAGGGTTGAACGGTTACAGCGGTTATCAACTCTTTGCCAACGATGCCTACTCCATTTATCACGCGCTGCAAACCACACTTTCGCGGCGGTGGGGACAGAGTTACTTCCAGGCGGCCTACACCTACTCGAAGAACATTGACGCAACATCGACGGGAAATACGGCGTTCAACACCGCTTACAACGATCAAAGCAACATCAACGCCTCGCGCGGCATTTCGGATTTCAACCGGCCGCACCGCCTGTCGGTGAGTTATGCATACGATCTGCCGGTCTTCGCGCATAGCACGGGACTCAAGCACGCGGCGCTCGGCGGATGGCAAGTCAGCGGCGTTTCCATCTTCCAGACGGGGTTACCGTTCTCGATCTACGATTCGGCGGCGGGAACTGCGTTCCTGGGAGCGGGAAGCACGCCGTTGCTCGGAGCAAGTCTTGCTCAGGGTGCGACTGTGTCGAGCGGGCTTGCAGGTGGCAGCCTTAAGAACCGGCTTGTCAACGGATATCTCAACGCGTCGGCGTTTACGCCGGCTCCAGTTTTTGATCCCACCGACTGCGCAATCAATCCCAGCAACTTCTGTGTCACCGGATTCGGAGATCTCGGCCGCAATGTCTACCACGGACCCTTCCAGCAGAACTGGGATGTATCGGTCCTCAAGCATTTCAAAATTGGGGAGCGGAACGATGTTCGCTTAGCGGCGGACTTCTTCAACCTGTGGAACCACACGAACTTCGCGGATCCAACGGTGACCGACGTGGAAACAGCTGGGTCGTCAAACAGCCCGTTTGGCAAGATCATCCAGACGAACGGCAATCCACGGCTGATTCAGTTTTCGCTGCGTTGGGCGTTTTAGACAGCTAGAAGTTAAAGGGCCCGGAGACGAATGTCTCCCGGCTTCTTTATTGCCCCTTCCACGGACGAATCACTCAACAATGTGGGGACGGGAAGCGTTTTCATTGATCGTTGTGGCGCTCTCCGCCGTACAGAACTCATCCCATCTAACTTAAGAACTACTGTCGCGACCGCGCACGATCCTGCGTGGTCACCGCTTCAAGGCCGGCTGGCTCATCCTCAAGCGCCGCTCCGGATATTCGCTCACACGGTCTGCGCGCTCTTCGTCATCGCAGCCACAAATGATGTGCCCCAGTTCGTGCTTCAAGACCAGCCGGGGCGTGCGATGACTCGTCCCGCGCAGCAGCAGCATCTCACGATAAATTTCTCCATTCAGCACAGTTAGGTGCCCTTGCAGATTAGTAAAGGCTGTGTTGGTTTCAAATGCGTCACCGTTTCGTTGCAGCCGCTCCCACACCGGGCTGCTGCAGGCAACCAAGATGTTCCAATCTTTGGGATAGCGAAGCTCCCGGAGATCCGCGATCAGTGGACGCGTTGCGAACTCACAGTCTGCCACTCGCTTCACACCAATCACATAGACACGTTGGGCTTGGCTTGCGATGGACAGTGCCGAAAGCAGTAGAATACACGACAGCCTGATTGGGTTCCTCACAGTGGTCCTCCGTTCGGGTCAGGTCCAGGCGTGGTTGCCGCCGCTCCTGGACCATCTTCTTTAGTTACAAGTCCAACCTCGTCTCCTTAGAACCTCCTTTCGCTAGGGGCTAGGCTTCGTGCAGAGCCCTCATGGGATCAACTTCGGCGGCACGACGCGCCGGGAGATAGCTAGCCAAATGATTCCGACTGCATCGAGCACACGCGCGTTTTGGCCGCAGCGAGCCTAGTGTGACGGAACGACAGCGACGGCCTCGACCTCAATCAAGAATTCCGGCCGGAACAATCGTGGAACTTGAATCGTAGTGCTGGCCGGCGGATTTTTGACGTTGATGTATTTATCGCGAACCTCCCTGAATTCAGGCACGTGGGCGAGGTCGAGGAAGAAGCTATTCAATTTGACCACGTCGTTGACGCTGCCTCCCGCAGCCGCAACCGCGGCCTTTAGATTTTCAAACACCTGCTGAATCTGAGCTTTGAAGTCGTCCTTGCCCACAACGTTCCCGGATTTGTCGAGAGCGACCTGACCAGCGATAAACACAACGGTTCCGCCCGTTACTAGGGCTAGCTGCGAATAACCGACTGACTTGGGCATGGTGTTCGGAATGAGCAATTGAAAATTCGTTTCGTTCGACATTTTTCGTCTTCTCCTTGGCTAGCCTGTTTTATTTACGCGGAGGCCACGGTCACACTGAGCAGCAATGACAGCACAACAATTGATACGAATTGTCTGATGGCTTTGCATCACACGCTCCTCTGCCGAAGGTAATTCCTCTCGGCCTTGTACGAGTAAAGCATTCCAGTGCAGGGGAGGGTGCAAGTACGGAATTGAGACTCAGAAGCCGACGGTGATGTTATCGTGATACCGGAGGATTTACGTGAGTACGCACTATCACATAGGCGAGTTCGCGGAGCTCTGCGGAGTCTCGGCCAAAACCCTTCGTTTTTATGACAAGGTCGGAGTGTTACGGCCAGCCAGTGTCGATCCTCGTACTGGATATCGGCGATACGTGCCTCAGCAACTTGAGCAAATGGCTTCGATCCTCGCGCTTAAAAACCTCGGCGTGCCGCTCGCACAAGTCAGCGAATTCACTGCGAAAAGTGGCGCTTCGGCCGACCGCAGGGCCATTCTGAATAACGTGAAGCGAAAGATCGAGCACTCCATCCAAACCGCAACGCAGTCTCTGAATTGGATCAATGCCGCCCTAGATGAACTCGACAACGGTCAATCGCCGATATCGGTCATCGTTAAACGGCGACCGGCCGTTCGCATTGCATCCATACGCGTCGAGCTTAGAAACTATGCCGAAGTGGCAAGGTTCGAGAACGAATTGTCGGATGCGTTGCCGCCGGAGTGTGTAGGTACCTTACGCGGAGTTCTGTGGCATCGCTGCGCGGATTCGGGATCCCCAGAAGCCGAGCCTTTCGTCGAATTGAAGAAGCGGGCCCCGTTACGAGGGGCCTACGAAATAAAGGAACTTCCCGAGGCAACAATGGCTTGCGCGTACTCGGGGATCGGCGATGAGAGTGGGGAGCGGGCCTATGTAGCTGTCCGAAGGTGGATGCAGATCCGGGGATATCGCCTAGCTGGGCCAAAACGGGAAATCTACCTGGGGAACATGCTTGAGATTCAGTTCCCTCTCGTCAGTTGAGAACATTGTCTCAGGTGTGTTGACTGTTTGAACGCAAAAGATAACTTGGACCAGTATTGGGCTCGGGCGGTTCGTGGCTTGGCCGAACTCCATGGTTCGAATCGGGTGAAGAGGCCGGCATGGGAATGGAATGGCGGATTGTA
>Ga0209580_10000493_pt1 | contig 21543 bp, 20 predicted proteins | sample Coa_R1_5_FD_187153 | JGI IMG/M metagenome (GOLD analysis project Ga0209580, IMG submission 187153) | Surface soil microbial communities from Centralia Pennsylvania, which are recovering from an underground coalmine fire - Coalmine... | ecosystem: Environmental > Terrestrial > Soil >... | reverse complement strand
CCAGCACTTATATACAGAAGCTACACAACTGCGAGAGCAAGTGCGGCGGCAGAGCGACTTCACCATGCTTTTCGGCACCAGCCCGAAAATGATGGAAGTGAAAATGACGATAGAACAGGTGGCGGACACCACGGCTACCGTGCTGGTCCGTGGTGAAAGCGGCACGGGCAAAGAAGTGGTTGCGCGCATGGTTTATTCAGAGTCCTCGCGCTCCGATAAACCATTCGTCAAGGTAAATTGCGCAGCCATTCCGCATGAATTGCTGGAGAGCGAGCTATTCGGTTATGAACCGGGCGCTTTCACCGGCGCAACAAGGCAGAAACTGGGGAAATTCGAGCAGGCCAACAACGGCACCATCTTTCTGGATGAAATCAGTGAGATGCATCCGGCTTTGCAGGCCAAGCTGCTCCACGTGCTCCAGGACCATGAGTTTTCACGCCTGGGTGGAAAACGTGACATTCAGGTGGATGTGCGTGTCTTAGCCGCAACCAACAAGCCGCTGGAGCGCGCCGTAGAAGAAGGAGTATTTCGTGAGGACCTCTTCTACAGGCTGAATGTTGTGACGATTCATATTCCGCCGCTACGCGAACGGCGAGAAGAGATTCCGGTCTTCCTGGAATACTTCCTCAGCCGGTACAGCGACTACTACAGCAAACATCCGCCGAAGTTCAGCGAATATGCCGTGGGCCGCATGATGGAGTACACGTGGCCGGGCAATATTCGGGAATTGGAAAACCTGGTAAAACGCTACGTGATCGTGGGCAATGAAGCGCAGATTATCCGCGAGCTTTCGACGCACAAGCCCATTGTTTCTTCCATATCGGCAACGCCCACCAGTGGCGTGGCGCCGGTTTCCTCGTCCGTTTTTACCCCGGCAGTTGACGCCACCGGGAACGGAGCGGAGTTCGAGATGCCTTCGCTATTAGAGATCGGGCGGCGCGCCGCCATGCAGGCGGAGCGCGAGGCCATTGAGCGTGTCTTGGCCCAGACGCGCTGGAACCGGCGCCAAGCCGCTAAGATCCTCAGGATCAGCTACAAAGCTCTTCTGAATAAATTGAAAGCAATGGAAGAGCAAGGTAAGACACAATCTAAGCATAATCATGCTTAGATGTGGAATCAAAATACCACACCACGTAAACTTGAATTGCCCCATTTGAGAGTCATTCAGCCTGAGATCTCCTGTGGAAATTGAATTGCAAGCCATTGAAAACAAAAGAACGGTTGGTGAACGTCAGCGTTTTCCCAAAGTCCAGGAAGAACTTTGGCTTGCAAGTTGCTCTAGTCCAAGACAAGAAAAAAGAGGCCATACAAAATTTTTATGGATTTAACCCTCTTCCAAAATCGTCGTCTCTTCAAAATTGAAGGTCCTGGCGTTTGCCACGACTTCATCTTGCATCGCCTTCCCTGAGACTTTCCCCTCCCCTCCTTGCCTCTTTCAGAGCGGTCCCTTTAGTGGGCCGCTTTTTGTTTTTGGACCAAAGATTCAATTTCAAAAATTCCACTGACACCTCCGAACCGTTGGGGAAGCGGACGGCATCTTATCTATACCCGAATTTGACGGTTTCCAGATATGGCGTCTAAGATTACTAATTTGTCGCAGAACATGGATAAGAAGAAGCTCGAATCATTTAAGAAGAAGCTGGAAGAGCGGCAGCAGGCTCTACGCAAGGCAGTGAGCCGGACGGAGGAAGATGGTCGCGTTGCCGACCAGGATTCTGCCCAGGACATCGCTGACCGGGCTGCCAGCTCGTATACCAAAGAATTTCTGTTTTCGCAGAGCAATAACGAACGCCAGCTTCTGCAAATGGTGGAAACAGCACTACAGCGCATGCGCGAAGGGGTGTTTGGCGAGTGTGTGAACTGCGGAAACGAAATCAACGCCAAACGGCTGGAAGCCGTTCCCTGGACCCGCTATTGCATCGCCTGCCAGGAAAAGCTCGAGCAAGGACAGCTCGAAGAAGCCAGAGAGTAGGAAGCATTCAGCCCGCAGACACTTTGGGCTGAAGGTAAGCGGTCTTCAGCGCATGGAAAATGTGGTTTCTCCGGGGGCTTAACGCTAATTGCCGAATGAATTGTTTCAGTACAGATTGAACGTAACTTCCACGTTCACTTCCACGGGTACAGGCTTGGAATCCTTGGTAGCCGGCTTGAACTTCCAGACCATTATCTTCTCCAGGGCCTTCTGATCTAAACCCATTCCCAGTGAGCGAGCCACCTGGGCATTGTGGACCCGTCCGTCCGTACCCACAATCACTGTGAGAACGACTGTTCCCTGGTACTTAGCCTTACGAGCCTCGTCAGAATAATCCGGGTCGGGCGCATAAATAGGTTCCGGCCTGGTGACGCCATTGCCCACATGAAATACTCCTCCGCCAAAGTTTCCGCCGGAGCCAGCGCCTAAACCGCCACCTGTGCCGGAGCCAATACCACCGCCGGAACCGGAACCAATCCCGCTGCCCACTCCCACGCCGTTGGAGGGAATCATGAGCTTGGAAAGCGGATCACCCACCTGGTTCGATTGAGGGACTTTGAGATCAGCCATGATCGTAGGCGCAGCGGTAATCTTGGCCTGAACTTTAGGAATCTCCACGGTAGGCGGAACAATCTGTGGCTGCAAGGCTGCTTTGGGAGGCGTACCTGCTGAAGCCTTGAGCTTGCTAGCATCACCGCCACCGCCGCCACCACCTGATTGCCTTCCAACGTGCATGGGCACGTAAGGCGATAGAGGCGTCAAGTCGAGCTTCGCTTTGTCCGGAGGCTTTACGGTTTGAACGCCAAAATGCAAGAGCAGCAACACGACGACAATGGCCAATGTGTGGGTCAGAAACGACAGTACAAAATTCTCAGGACGCACCTGATATGTGCCATATCCCGCCCCGAAGAGCGTGGGCATCACAGTTGTGTCCTGGGCGGGCTCCTTCACAAACTTGATTACAGAGCTTTGCTCAACAGACCCCGGTGGTTGAGAAGGTGCAGGACTTTGCTGGTCCTTGGCATTGTGCGCGTCGGGGAAAGACATAACTATTCACCAGTATAGACGGCCATGAAGATCAAAAGTTCCCAAAATGTTCAGAGGGCTCTGTTAAGTTTAATTAATTCGCGCAAAAGCAACAACTTACCTATGAAACAAAGATGCAAAAAATCCCTTAATCCGGCCGAAAAATCCCTTCTTTTCCTGGTCTTTTGCCGATGATTCCCGCTTGCCTGGCTTTAGAACGTTTGGCTTCTCATTTTCATGCGCCAAATGCACATTCGGCAAGGAAGAAAATTTTATTCTCGCCACGGTGTACGCCGGCTGCACCGGCAGGTCTCCGCGAAAAACCAGGGGAGCTTCCACCTCCATCCGGACCGCATCAGGCGCTTCCGGTGTTGGGGGGGCGGCAGCGCCGGCAGCAGGCGGCACTGCAATGGGAGCCGGGGCGGCAGCCGCAGACGTGGTGGCGACCGGAGGAGGTTCTGGCGGCGGTTTGTGCTCCTCAGCTACCATGACCGGCGGCGGCTTAGGACAGCCGCAGTCGCCCAGCAGTTCCGTGCGTCCGCTGAGCTTGCCTCCGGCAAACAGGACGGCTTCGTCCGCTCTCACCTGGTATATGCCGCTTCCGATCATTTCAGAAACGATGATGCCCGCGCTGTTGCCGCGCATTGGTTTGATGCATGTATCTCCCTGGCTGCTTACCCCCAAGGCAAAATGAAAAACTCCAGGTCCGGCGAGCATCAGCTTAAAATCCGGGGTGATCACGGTATCTGCCACATCGTTCATTGGATAATCGAACTCCACTGAACCTGCATCCATGGCCAGCATGAGTTCCGGGCTGCTTTGGATGCCATAATTCTGAGGCGTGCTGACGGTAATGCCAGACTTAGGGCAGATGCGCAACTCGCCGCCTCTTTCCAGCCGCAGCGTTGCCACTGACTTACCCGCTGAAAGCTGCGAGCCGCTGGTTACGCTCATACCGGTACCCGCAAGCAGGACCGGTCCACGCGAGGTGGTCTCTGACGCAAACAGTTCGCCGATCACAGGAGGAGATTGTGCCGCCGCTGGAAAAGGAAACAGCAGGAGCAGGACCATCGCGGGAACCGCAAAGATGCTTTTATGAGTTATTCGCACAAGCCCAAAGATCCGCGTTTAGCGGGCAAAATCATATTTATCAGAGGAACGCCGTGTTCCAGCATGTTTAACTCGAATTTTAGCGTGGATCACCGGTCAGAGGGCCAGAAAATTCTTAAGCAGCAGCCTGCCAGAATCAGTCAGCACGCTCTCCGGATGGAATTGCACGCCTTCAATGGGAAATCGCCTGTGCCGCAACCCCATGATGACGGTGGTACCGTCCGCTTCTGCGGTGCGCGCACTCACCTCCAGATCCTCAGGCAAGCCTTCTTCCGAGACGATCAAGGAATGGTAGCGCGTGGCGGTCAAGGGGCATGGGAGGTTGCGGAAGATAGTATTGCCGTCATGCTCAACCTTGCTGATTTTGCCATGCATGACCTTGCCCGCGCGGACTACTTGTCCTCCGAACGCGGCCCCAATTGCCTGATGTCCCAGACACACGCCCAGCACCGGCTTCTTCCCGGCAAAATAGCGAAGCAAATCCATACTGATGCCGGCTTGTTGAGGCGTACATGGCCCAGGCGATATCAGAATATGCGAGGGACGGCGCTCCTCGATTTCTCTGCAAGTGACTTGATCGTTCCGCGCAACTTCCACCTGCTCACCCAGTTCACCCAGATATTGGACGAGATTGTAGGTGAAAGAATCGTAGTTATCGAGAACGAAAACCATGGGATTACTCCAGCCGATCATGTTTCGCGACCGGAAAGGCCAGAACGTTTCGGTGCGAATAGTCTAGCAGTTATTCGTATGCCAGGGCATCAATCGGGTCTTTCTGCGCTGCCTTGAAAGCGGGAAATACGGCGCCCAACATTGCTCCGATGATTGCAATGATCGTGGCCCGCACGACCCAGCCGAACGTGATTTGTACCGGCAGGGTGGGAAATTTATATCCCAAAATGGGACGCGCGCCATAGCTGATGAGTATGCCTAAAATGATTCCCGCCACTGCCAGCACCAGGGTTTCCCGGAGAATCGCTCTTACGATGTACAACTTGGATGCTCCCAGAGATTTCAAAATGCCGATCTCACGGGTCCGCTCCATGATGGCGGTATACATGGATTGAAAGATGACAATGAAGCCGATTACCACAGCAATGCCGACCACCACTCTGATAAAGGCCGACAATCCCGGGACATGCTCAGGGGTCATGAGGCTAAGCCATTCACGCATGGACATTACGCTGTAATTCGACATTCCCGGCAAATCCCTGATCTGCTGGGCCACAGCGTCGGCATTATCAGGATTGTCCAGCTTCACGTAAAACATGGAGGCCTTGCCCTGAGCCCCCATCAGGTCCTGCATGGTGGCGATAGGAATGAAGCGACGGCCGCCGCGTCCGTGTTCCACCACGCCGGAAACGCGGAACTTGTGATTCAAGATTTCCAGCTCTGCCCCTGCGTGTACGTTTCTGCCGGAGGCAAAGTAGTCATCTACCAGCATGTCATCCGGTCCACGGAAGGGGCCGCCCTCGACATAGCGAAATGGTCCGCCGACGGCTTCGAAGGACGGGAGATCTATTCCATAGATCACTTCCACACTCCCGCCAGAAACCAACTGCAGCACCACAGGGGAAACTGCAACTACATGGGGCTGCAGTCGCAGCTTGTCCGCTATCTTGATGGAGACGGGCGCCCCGGTGAGACCGATGATTGCCGATGAACCCGGAGGCCGCACAATCACGTCGGCCCCGGTCCCCTTATTGCGGGTTTTGTTGTCATTCAACATGCCCGTAGCCAGGCCAACGATGAGCAGGATCAAAGTAACTTCAATGGCAACGGCAACAATGCTGATGAGCGACCGTAGCGGCCGGTACGCCAGATTGGCGACAATCATCTTGTTCATGCGTTTATTGTAGCAACCGTGCCACGCGCGTTCAGTGCATGGGTTTGGGAGTTTCTTCCGCGGTCTGTCCGCCCGTCAGGGCGGCGGAGTTGCCGCTCTTCTGGTCCAGGTTAATGATTTTCGATCCTGGCGGCTGGTTCAGCACAAACTGGTCATCCTTGAGCGGTTGATTCAAGGTCAGTTTGGTAAATGTAAGCTGGATGGAATAACCCTCAATGGGGCGGTTAATGTGTACGGTCTCAGGAAAGTAAATGCCGCTGTAATTCTTGAAGTTTTCGTAGGAGGCATCTGTGACGGGCAGGCCCTGAAGGTTGTAGATGACCTGCCTGTCCGGCAAGAGGTCAACCCGGCTGAAGATGATCTTGCGCGAAAGATACCACTTGCCCCCTTCCCTGCGGACCACGATGATCTCATAATCCTGCTGCTGCAGGTCCTTGTGGTTCTTTGGATCTTTCACCATTTCCGTTCCCTGCTCCAGCAGGGCAATTTCATTTTGCGGGTCAATTTCCTTGAGCAGCAGAGCGTCAAAGATGGCCGGCGGGCGCAGGTTCTCCAGCGGTTGAATGGAAGGCTTGCTGACCTCATTGGAGCCAATAATGAATTTACTTTGCGGCGGAATGGACAGCGAAAATCCTTTGCCATTGCCGGCCATGTCAAACAAGGTACTGCGCACCGCGGGAACCAACCCGATCATGCGCAGCATCTCGGGTTTGCGCACCAGCAGATAGCCGCTGACTTCAGTATATTCCGTGACTTTAAACTCGTTTGCTTTACCCTTCTTCTGCTTGCTGACAGTCACGTTGAAGTCAACGTTGGCCTTGAAACTTTGCAATCGTGCAGCGTTAGTATTGATGAAGTCAATTAGCTGTTCTGCAACGGCTTCTCGAAGCGGAGCTGTGCTAAACGGCCTGCGTTCCTCATGGCTGCGGAAAAGACATCCAGTCAATGGCACTACAAATAGTGCAAGTACACAAATACGTAACGCTCTATGAAAATTCATCTATTAAATTAGATTCCTTTGGAAGCTATAAGTATATCTGAGAGGACCAAGGCCAAACCGTCATTCCACGGCATACGGCGACTTAAAACGACGGCGACCCCGAAAACACAATGTTCAGCGCTCCTGCTGGGCCACCGCATGCCGATAGGCGGACACATTGACGGCATGCTCCCGCTCGGTTCGGGCAAAGCGATGATGCCCCTGATTATCGCTGACAAAATAGAGGTAATCCGTGCTTGCCGGATGCATGGCCGCCAGCAGAGATGCTCGCCCCGGATTGCAGATAGGACCGGGAGGCAGGCCGGCAACTTTATAGGTGTTATAAGGTGAGTTGAACTGCAAATCGGACTGGTAAATGACGCCACGATAGCGATTATTCAGCAGCGCCGCATAGATCACGGTTGGGTCCGTAGCCAGGACCATGTTTCGGGCCAGACGGTTATTGAACACGCTGGCAACTTCCGGACGCTCTTCAGGAACTGCGGTTTCCTTCTCCACAATGCTGGCCATGGTCACGATGTTGTGAACATTGCCATTCATCCCGATCTCATGGCTGGCCTGACGAAAACGATGGACCATGGCCGCTGCAATGTCATGCAGCGATTGCGTGCGGGTAAAGTGATAGGTGTCCGGGAAAAGGTATCCTTCCAGGGTGGGCGCATGTGGATCCAGATCGGCCACCAATGAGGTTTGGCTGCGGGCAATTTGCAGAAAGTCGTCGCGCCGGCCCAGGCCTGCCGCCTCGATCGCGGAGGCGATATCAAACATGTTGAAACCTTCCGGAACCACAATGGCGTGGAAGTAGATGTCCCCGCGCACAATGCGGTCATAAATCTCCCGCGTTCCCGCAGGATGATCGAAGGCATACTCGCCGGCCTTCAGCGGTTTATCCCCATGCAAGTAATGCCAGAGAAGGAATGCGTACTGGCTACGTATGATTCCAGCCTGCTTTAGGTCAGACGCGATGCGCCGAGCGGAAGAGCCTGGCTTGAGCTGCACCAGTCGCTGGGATTGTGGCCCAGTCGGGAGCAACAATCCGTACACCAGAAAAGCGGCGACCAGGATGATGGCCACAAAAAGAGATTTGAGGAGGAAACGGATCATTCGCTTCCTATTTTAAGGCGGCTGCGCAACCCATACTTATGAAGATGCAGATTGCGAGCAGTACGATTGTGCACCGGCCTTGGTACCTGTGGTTTTTGTTCCGCGCAGTGGCTTGCTATGGATATGCGTTGTTTATGGGCAGGAGAGAACATTTCCAATTGGTGATGAAGGCCTAGCCAATTCCAGCGCTGCGCGCTTGCAGGAAAGATTGCAGAATGAGGACGGCGGCCATGCGGTCTACGGCGCGGGCGCGTTTCTCTATGCTGAGTTCTGCTTCACGCAAAAGGCGATTGGCTTCCGCCGAGGTAAGCCTTTCATCCCAAAGGTGGACGGGCAGATTGAATTTTTGTCGAAGCTCTTCTGCAAATTCTTCTACTTTCTCCGCCTGCGATCCCCTTTCGCCGCTCATCCGCAAGGGATGTCCGAGCACGATCTCCCGCACTTCATAATCGCGCAGCACGCGAGCCAGGGAAGCAAAATCCGTGCGTTTATTCTTTCGCTGCAAGGTCTCGATTCCTTGCGCGGTAATACCCAACAGGTCCGAGACAGCCAGGCCCATGCGGCGCGAGCCGTAATCAATCGCAAGAATGCGCCCTGCCGAGTCCACAGTGGAGATTATAGGTTCCTGCAAGGTCTAGCCAGTTGCCTGCGAGCGCTCAGATTGAGTTTTCATGAATTTGGCTTCCGCGCCCAGCCGGGCACGATCCAGGTCAGCCTGAACTTTTTGCCGCCACGCCTCCATCTCTTCCTCCGTGGCATCTGGGGGTACCGCGAGGGGACTGGTGATATAGAAGGAAGCTCGGGAAAACGGTTTGGGAACTATCATGCGGTCCCAGGACTTCAACAGCCACGCGCGTTCAACGGCAACGTGAAAACAGCAAATCTGATACCCGGATTTCCTGGCCAGCGCGACCGCGCCGGGCTTAGCCACGTAGAGGGGCCCGCGGGGGCCATCGGCGGTGAACACTGCGGGATGTCCTAATTCCAGCTCCTCACGCATGGCCATGAATGCACCCGCGCCTCCGCGGGAGCTTGAGCCGCGCACCGGGCGAAATCCCAGCTTCTCCACAATGCGGGCAATGCATTCTCCATCAAAGCTGCGGCTGATCATGATGCCGATCTGCATATTACGAAAATGGTAGGCAGAGGGAATCATGGCACGGTGCCAGAAGCAATAAATGCCGGGCAGAGCGCGACGTCCGCCATCGGCCAGACTGCCTTCCTCCAAAGTGATCTGAAAACGCAGGGTGGAACCCACCAGGCGCACCAGCAGATAGCCGGTCCAGGAAATCAGGAACAGCAGAAATCGTTGCCGCAAGGAAAACGGGCGAGAATTCCTGTTCTCGCCCGTCAAGTCAGTTTGTGCAGCCTGGCTCACCACTCCGATTTTACCCGCCGAGCTCCGGCTCTCACGCGTAGCGGATCCATTTCATGATCTCAGGCAGGGTTGGCTTCTTCCCATACATCAGAATACCTACGCGATAAATCCGGCCGCATACCCATACCAAGCCGTAAGTGGTAGCCACCATAAGGCCAATCGAAAGTGCGATCTGCCATGCGGGAGGAGATTGCAGAGCGACGCGCAAGAACATGATGAGCGGAGCGGTCAGGGGAAAGATGGAGGCCCATACGGCCACGGAACTTCCGGGATTCTGGATAATATTCACCATGATGATGACAGAGACGATCATCGGCATCATCACCAGGAACTGGAGCTGCTGGGCTTCCTGTTCGGAATTGACCATGGCGCCCACTGCCGCGCACAGGGTGCTGTAGAGGACGAAGCCAAGCAAAAAGAAGACGGCAAAATACACCAGCAGTCCCACGGAAAGAATTCCTTTCACCACATTGAAGGCAGCGATGGCTCCCACCGTGGACGGAATAATCACCATAAGCGCCCAAATAGCAATCTGGGTAAGGCCAACCGCACCCACGCCCAGGATCTTTCCAGCCATCATCTCCTTGGCCTGGGCGGTGGACAGCATTACCTCCATCACACGGGAGGTCTTTTCCTCCAGAATGGCCCGCATTACGTTGATGCCGTACAAAAGGGTCACCATATAAAGGATCATGGCCATGGAAAAGACGGTGAAGAATACAGCTTGTGGATTACCTGAGCCGGTGGGGCTCTCCGGATTCAGCTCGACGCTCTGCAGCGCATTATCAACGTCCTGATCGGACAATCCTTTGCTCTTCAGCAAGTCACGACGCAACGCTTCGTTGAGGCCGCGCTCAATCGCGCCATTTGAGATAAAGCTGGAAACGTCGCGGGTCAGGAATGGGACTTTTTTCTCAGCCAGGGCGTCCCGGGTGGCAAATATCACTCCATCCACCTGTTTCTGTTTCACTTTTTCAGTCAGGGCCGCGCGCTCGGAATCGGAGGTGTCTGTATCCACGTCTACAATGAGCGTGCCCATTGCCGGCGCATTCTCCCTTCCCAGGGAAGATGAGGGAGTGGCGCCCTTCTTCTCATCTTCAGAGAATTTCATGAGCCGCTGGCGGATTACATCTCCGGTCCTTGCATCGGAGGCCACCACCATCAAATGCTTTGTCCCGCCCCCGCCCTTCATCATCAACATGCTGGGCAGGATGGTTACGCCCAGCATTAACGCCGGGATCAGGAATGTCATGACAATGAAGGACCTTGTCCGGACGCGCTCCAGATATTCACGCTTGGCAATGATGAATGTTTTACGCATCTGTTTTTCCCACCACTTCCTTGAAGATTTCTTCCAGCGAGGGCTCCATCAGCTCAAAACGATCAATACGAGAGCGCTCAGCTACCATATGCAGAAGTTGCTGCGGGTCAGCTCCCGGCGCCAGCCGCACCTCGACATAGTTGCCGTAATCATTGAAAGCGCTCACCAACGTGTTGTGCTCCAGGAATGCGCCATCGCCTTCATAGCCGATCTGCACACTGTTTTTACCGTACCGCGCTTTAATCTGCTTGAGATCGCCCTGGAGAACGGCCTCGCCCCGATTGATCAGACAGATGGAGTCGCACAGCTTCTCTACCTGGTCCATGCGGTGGGTGGAGAACAGGATGGTTTTGCCCTTCTTCTTCATCTCCAGAAGCACGTTCTTCAACAAATCAGCATTCACGGGATCCAAGCCGGCGAAAGGCTCGTCCATGATGATGAAATCGGGATCATGCAGGAGAGCGGCAATAAACTGGATTTTCTGCTGCATACCTTTGGACAGCTCTTCTACCTTGCTGGCCAGTTTGTCTGATATATCCAGCCGGTTGCACCATTCAATGGCCTCTTGCCGGGCGGCCGCCGCCGCCATGCCGTGCAGTTCCGCCAGAAAAATCAACTGGTCCAGCATTTGCATTTTTTTGTAGAGACCGCGCTCTTCCGGCAGGTAACCTACTTTTTCCAGGGCCTTGCGATCGAAGGGACGACCGAAAAGGCGGACTTCACCGGAATCAGGCGCCGTGATCCCTATCATCATGCGAATCGTGCTGGTCTTGCCCGCGCCATTGGGGCCGAGCAGTCCGAAGACTGAGCCCTGTTCGATATTGAAGGTAAGATTCTTCACGGCGACAAAGTCGCCATAGTTTTTACGGACCTGTACCAACTCTATGGTGTACATAAGTTCCTAACGGCAAAGCCAGTTTGAAATTCAGGGTGTGGGTTACACCAGCTTACACGAGTTCCAGATACTGGTCTATCCAGGCCTTGACGGTTGAACGCGCATCATCCGTATTGTCGAAGCGCAGGCCGTAGAGACCATCAGACGGCCGTGCCCAGCAAACCTGGGCCCGCACCTTGACTGTTTTTGTTCCTGGAAGCGTAAACGTGAGCCGGACCATGTCCTGAGACGGAATGAGAGATGAACTGCGGAGAGACATGCCGCCAGCGCTTACCTCCACGCTGGCTGCCAGCAGGCTTTTGGCGCCTGCAACATCCACCGTCGCCTCCGTGACCACCGGAATGCGGACGTAACGCCGCAGCTCGTGGATGACCAGCAGGTGGGTGGCGCGAACCACCCTTAGAACTCCCTGCCTTTCCAGAGGCTCATCGAAAATGGCATTGACGCCAAACGAGGAGAAGCGCAGGGCTTCCACGGTATTGCGCGCAATGCCGTAAATCACCATCTTGCGGTTGGAGGCGGAATTGCGAGCGGCGCTCAGGATTTTTTCCGCTTCCGGGTCATAGAGCCGCAGCACGCATGCCTCAAATTTCCGGCTGCCCAGGACTTCGGCAAAGTTCTCGCCCACGGGCACTACGGTGATTCCGAACTGTTTGAAGCAGTCTTGCAGGAAGCTATTGCTTGCCGGCTCCACTCCCACGCTCGCAAGCCTCGCCACTACTTTGGAATATGCACTTGATGTTGTCCCCATGAATACCCGATGTGTTTTTTATCTTTTTGAAGCGTGGATTTCTTTCTTGAGATGTGCAGCTACTACACGGTTTCTTCCAGTCTGTTTAGCGGTATAGAGCGCCGCGTCCGCAGCCGCTACTACCTCATCGCGAGTGGTTCCATGCAAAGGATAGTCGGCTACGCCGCAACTGATGGTTACGGGCCTCGGCACTCCGGGAAATGGATGGGACTCAACCTGGCGGCGCAATTTTTCAGCCACTGTCATTGCGTTCTCTCCGGTGGTTTCCGGCACGACCACGGCAAATTCCTCTCCACCATAGCGGCACACCATGTCAACTTTGCGAAGCTGTTGTTTCAGGATGCCGGCTACGCCACGCAACACTTCGTCGCCCAGCAGATGTCCAAATTCGTCGTTCAATCTCTTGAAGTGATCAATGTCCATCATGATAACGGACATGCGCCCCTGAAAGCGCGAAGCGCGCTCCAGTTCCTCGCCAATGCGCATTTCAAAATAGCGCCGATTGTGAATGCCGGTCAATCCGTCCACATAAGCCAGTTGGCGCATGCGGTCAAAGTAGTTTGCGTTTTGGATGGCAGCCGCGCAGATGTCCGCCACTGATTCCAGCGGCTGCACGTCTTCCTCGTCAAAGGCGTTTTTGGCGGCGCTGTCCAAGGCCAGCACTCCCAGCTTTTCCCCGAAGAAGATAAGAGGAACGCACATTTCCGACTTGGTTTCTATAAATCCCGGGAAATAATCCTTGACGGCCGCGACATCGTTTTCCATCAGGCTTTGGGTCTGAGAAAGGGCCCGCGAAACCAAGCCAGTGCCCTCCGGCAACAAAGCTCCCATGGGGACTGTGGGTGTCAAACGGCCCTCATAGGCGCGCACTCGAAGGTTATCGCCCTCACACAAAAGCACAGCGGCATGATCAATGCGAAACCACTCCAGAAGCAGGCGGCACACCACGGTGAGGAGTTCATCCAGATCCAGCACTGCCGTGGTCTGCTGGGCCACAGCGTTGATGGCCTCAAGCTGCTCTGCGCGGCGGCGCTCCAGAGAGTAGAGACGGGCATTTTCCAGGGCCAGCGAAGCCTGAGTCGAGAACAGCGTAAGCAGATCAATGATGTCTGGTTTGAAATAATCGAGCTGATCGCTCTCAAAATCCAGGACTCCGACTGCTTCGTCACGGACCATGAGAGGAATGGCGACCTCTGATTTGATCTCAGGAGCCACGTTGATGTATCGCGGATCTTTGTGGACATCCGGCACATATACAGGACGCTTCAGCTTGGCAGCGGTCCCGGTTACTCCCTGCCCTATGGCCACTCGAAATCCTAAACTTTCAGCCTCCCGGCCGAAATGGGCGCGGACGTAGAGTTCCTGCTTGTTTTTGTCCAGCAGCATCACAGCACCGTTTTGTAGCTGGAAGTAGTCCCGAACAATGGAAAGAATGCGGTTGAGTACCTCGTCCAGGTCAAAAGTGGAGAGCACAGCCTGGCTGGCATCATAAAGGATCGCCACTTTTTGAATCGACTCGATCACCAAACCCTCTCCAACCAAGATAATTCAAATATGTACAGTGCGGGGCCGTGTTAGCTCCCGGCGTGGAAACAAGATCTGCCGGAGGGGAATAAGCAATACCAGAATTATATGGGCTGACTAGTTGAATTTACAGTAGAAACTTCAAGAGTATTGATTTTAGAGTTTCTTTTTGAAAGTGTTTCGGCAATTAGCACTCGGCAAGATCAGCAACTTTAAATAGACTCTAATTGGAGAAGAAGGTATGGGAAGAGAGCCTCACAATCACATTGCAGTATAGCCGCCATCTACGGGAAAGGCGGCGCCGGTAATCCAGGAAGATTCATTGCTGGCGAGGAAGATGGCGGCCTGAGCAATATCTTCAGGGTTCCCAAATCTTCCCAAAGGATGCATAGCGACGCGCTGGCGACGGGCGTTTTCGTCCATGTTGAAGCGGGCGACCATCTCCGTTTCCACAATTCCCGGACAGATACAGTTGACGCGGATCTTTTCCGGCGCATGGTCCAGCGCCATTGCCCTGGTCATCGCCAGCACAGCACCTTTTGAGGCTGCATAGGCAACGCGGCTTCTGGCAGCAACCAGGCTCAACACCGAGCCGATGTTGATAATCGATCCGCCGCCATTCGCGCGCAGGTGCGGCAACACCGTTCGCGAAAGCAGCCAGAGGCCACGCACGTTCACATTGAAAGTCTGGTCCCATTCTTCTTCTGTGAGAGACTCAGCAGTGCCGGGAAGCAACAGCGCTGCGTTGTTGACCAGAATGTGAATGCCGCCGAATTTTTCCAGAGCTTTGGAAACCAGCTTCTGGACGTCGTCAGGGTTACTGACGTCCGCAGGCTGGGCAAGGCAAGCGGAGCCGATTTCACCGGCTGTTGTCTCCAGCTTTCTGGAATCACGGCCGGCGATGACCACCTTGGCGCCTTCACGCGCAAAGGCAGCGGCGATGCCGCGTCCAATGCCGCTTCCTCCACCGGTGATGATGGCTACTTTATTTCCTAATCGCACGGTTGGTATCTCACGGTTGTCCTACCCGGTCAGGAATTTCGCGTGCTCAGAGAATAGCAGCAGACACGTCCAATTTTGGTGGTCTTTTTACCTGGCTATTGGCATGGAAGAGGCAAATCATTGGAAAGATTCCCTATTCGGTCTCCGGAGGAGCCCCAGCAGTCTTAGTGCCGGAGGATGGCTTTAGCTGCAAGAAAGGAACTAGAAACTTGAATTGCCTGGCCGGAATATACCCTAATTCTATTCCAGCTTCTCCATTGGGATTGTTCCACATAACTTTTCCAATGGCACGAGCCTTTTCTTCAGTTCCAGGAAGTTCGAGATCGACGAAAACAACCGCATCTTTGGGCAGGGCCTTTTTTGTCTTCAGGCACAAGCCCGTTTCACTTATATTCACCAGAACCCCCTCTTCAGGAGGATGCCGCTGGCAGTTCAACTGGTAGCTGACGGTGACCTTTACAGTCACGTTAAATCGCGTAGCTTTGCGAACAGGTGCGGTCACAAGCATCCTCAAGAAAAGCGACTAATTTCGTCATATATACCCTTGTTGCGAGCAGAAATTCAAGATGTCTTTAGTTTCCCGTTTTCTGCTTGTAAACCTCGCCGCCTTTCATCACAAAGACCGGGTCCTGGAGCAGGGTAACGTCTTTGGTGGGATCGCCATTTACGGCGATGATGTCAGCAAACTTCTTCGGTTCCAGCGATCCAATTCGGTCTGACCAGCCCAGCAGGTCGGCGGCGTTCACGGTTGCGGTCTGGATGGCCTGGAGCGGCGTCATTCCCAGCTTCACGTAGACGGCAAACTCATGGGCGTTCAGGCCGTGAGGATACACGGCGGCATCCGTGCCAAAAGCCACCTTAACGCCGGCATCGAAGGCTTTTTTGACGTTGGCGCGGGCCTGAGGAATGACTTCGCGCATCTTGCCCGCATACATTTCCGGCAGGCCTATACGGGTGGCATTCTCAGTCATCCAGTCGCCCAGATAGAGAGTCGGCACCAGGTAAGTGCCTTTGGATTTCATCATCCGAATGGCAGGTTCGTCAATGTAAGAACCATGCTCAATCGAATCCACTCCAGCCTCGGAGGCCCACAGGATTCCCTGCGCGCCGTGGGCATGGGCGGCAACTTTGCGGCCCAGCCGGTGAGCGTCGGCCACAATGGCCTTCATTTCCTCCAGCGTGTACTGTGAAGCCTGTGGATCATCGCCTTTGGAGAGAACACCGCCGGTGGCACAGACCTTGATCACGTCTGCGCCATACTTGATGATCTCCCGCACTTTGTGCTGCACGCCTTCAACCCCATCGGCGGCTCCATCGCTCTGCGCGTGATACTCGTAGGGCAGCAGGTTGTTATCGCAATGGCCGCCGGTGATGCTCAATGCCGGCCCGCTCACGATCATGCGCGGTCCGGGCAACATGCCTTCATTGATGGCGTCCCGAAGGGCCACGTCTGTATAAGCGCGAGCGCCCACATTGCGGACGGTGGTGAATCCGGCCTCCAGCGTAATGCGGGCATTCTTGGCGCCGATCAGCGCTTCTTTGGGCACCGAGATGCCAAGTTCCTGGTAGCCGAAGTTGGGATCGAAGGTGATATGAGTGTGAGCGTCGATCAAGCCCGGCAGGAGGGTGGCATTCGGCAACTCAATGATGTTTGCGCCCTGTTCGGCATCAGTTCCTACGCGGATGATTTTGCCGTCTTCGATCACCACCCATACGTTGTTCAGCGTGCGTCCAGTCTTCACATCCAGCATGTGACCGGCGTGAATGATTTTGATCTCCGGCGTGGTGGGTTTGTGGTCCTGGGCCGGGAGGCAGATGGCGAAGAGCAACAACAGAAAGAGAGCAAAGTATTTTTTCATGGTGGAAGGACGGGATTATAACGGAGGAGATCAGTATTTGTTACTTAGTATTTGACTTAGCGAAAGATAAAACCAGGACCTCGGGAGAGAGGAGATCCTGGCAAATTTCGTGATCGTTATTCTTCTATTCTCCGAAAGCTCAGGGTTTGGGCGCTGCCTCAGGGGCAGGGGCGGCGCGTTTCACCATCTCGACATCAAGGGTGATTTGAATATCATCGCCAACTCCGCCGGGAGCACCGTTGACCCCGAAGTCCTTGCGATTGATCTGTGTGGTAGCGGAGGCGCCCATGTGCTGGTTGCCGCGTGGGTCCTTGATCGGGCCGGTCGGACCATCAACATCGAGCACAACTTCTTTGGTGACGCCGTGGATGGTAAGGTCTCCGGTGATTTTCATCTTGCCTTTGCCCGCAGCCGCCGCGTTTTTGGATTTGAAGGTAATGGCCGGAAATTTCTCGACATCGAAGAAGTTGGGACTGCGAAGGTCTTTATCGCGGGCTTCAACGCGGGTATCAACGGAAGCCGCGTCAATGGTCACATCAATCGCGGTCTTGCCGGGATCATTTGGATCATACTGGACCGTGCCGCTTAATTTTGAGAACGCGCCGCGGACGGTTGAGATTCCCATGTGGCGCACGGCAAATTGAGCGGCTGAGTGGTTGGGGTCAATCTGCCAGGTGTCTACCTGGGCAAACGCGGAAATGGCGAACACCGCTATGACCATCAAACTGAGGGAGAAACGCTTCATTATGAATTGCTCCTTTTTTGCAGACAGGGATTATAAAACGGCTCAGCCGTGGAGGACAGAGGTTCCATTGAGGACGAACTGGCGGGTTTGACCGGCTGTTATTGCTTCGCTAGACTCGAATATTAGCCCACCACAGCCCCAAGGGTGGCTGTGTTTTCTAGAACTCCATGTCAGAACAAATCCAAGTCACGCTGCCGGATGGCAGCAAGAAAGACGTGCCTAAAGGCACGACGCCTCTGGACGTTGCCAAGTCCATTAGTCCGCGCCTTGCAGACGCCGCTTTGGTGGCGAAAGTCAAACCATCAGCACTCAGTCCTCAACCTTCAGCCTCCGACCAGAAACTCTCAGGCAATCAACCAGCACCGGATGGCGACAAAGCCCCGGCCAGCATGCACGCCCAACCGTCCAAAGACGGCTGGCAGTTTGCCGATCTTAGCAAGCCGCTGGAGCAGGACGCCGAGCTGCGCCTGCTGACGGAAAGAGATGCTGAGGCGCTTGAGGTCTACCGGCACTCTTCCGCGCATGTGCTGGCTACCGCCGTGCTGGAGCTATTTCCGGAAACCAAGCTTGGCCACGGGCCGCCAACGGAGAGCGGCTTTTTCTACGATTTTCACCGCCCTACGCCGTTCACGCCGGAAGACCTGGAAAAGATTGAGCGGCGCATGCAGGAGGTGGTGGAGCGCGACGAGAAATTCGAGCGTGAATTCATTCCTCGAGACCAAGGGCTGGCCCGCTTCCGCTCCGAAGGCGACTTCATGAAGGTCCACTTCATCGAGCAGTTCACCAAGGCGGGCGAGCCCATCAGCACCTATCGCAACGGCAAGTTTGTGGACTTCTGCCGCGGCCCGCATATCCCTTCCACCGGACGCATCAAGGCGTTCAAGCTGCTGAATATCGCGGGGGCCTACTGGCTGGGCGATGAAAAGAATCCTCAGCTCCAGCGCATTTACGGCACCTCCTTTTTTAACAAGAAGGAGCTTGACCAGTACCTGCACCAACTGGAGGAAGCGAAGAAACGCGATCATCGCGTGCTGGGCAAGCAGCTCGACCTGTTCAGCATCCAGGAGCTGGCCGGGCCGGGCCTGATTTTCTGGCATCCCAAGGGCGGGATCATGCGTAAAGAACTGGAAGACTGGATGCGCGAAGCCTACCTGCGGCATGGTTACTCCCTCGTCTTTACGCCCCATCTCTTCCGCACCAATCTCTGGAAAGTCAGCGGGCACGAAGGCTATTACGCGCAAAACATGTTCACGCCTATGGAACTGGACGACGCTGACTATCGCGTGAAGCCGATGAACTGTCCCGGACATATCCTGATTTACCAGGATTCACTGCGCTCGTATCGCGATCTGCCGATGCGCCTGGGCGAACTTGGGACCTGCTATCGCTATGAACGTTCCGGCGTGATGCATGGGCTGCTGCGCGTGCGCGGCTTTACCCAGGACGACGCCCACATTTTCTGCACTCCTGAGCAAATTGAAGATGAGGTGATCGGCTGCATTGATTTTGCCCTGGAGATGTTCAAGGTATTTGGCTTTGGGGAATACCTGGTGGAGCTGAGCATCTGGGATCCGAACGATAAGAAAAATTTCCTAGGGGGAGACGAGAAGTGGGAACTGGCCATTGGGTCGCTGGAAAAAGCCCTGAAGCGCCGCAACATTCCTTATAAGACCGTTCCCGGCGAGGCCGCATTCTACGGTCCTAAGATAGATATCAAACTGGTGGATGCCATCGGACGCGCCTGGCAGCTCACCACCGTGCAGTTCGATTTCAACCTGCCGGAGCGGTTCCAGCTTGAGTATGTGGCTGAAGACGGCACGCGCAAGCGGCCTTTGATGGTGCATCGCGTGATCTATGGATCCATGGAGCGCTTTTTCGGCATCCTGATTGAACATTTTGCAGGCGCATTTCCCATGTGGCTTTCTCCAGTGCAGGTAGTGGTGGTCCCGATCAGCGAGAAGCACACCGAATACGGGCAGAAGGTCCACCGGCAGCTTAGAGATGCTGGTATCCGCGCTGAACTGGACGCGCGCAACGAAAAGATGAACGCGAAAATCCGCGAGCACACGCTGCAAAAAGTGCCGTTCCTGCTGGTGGTGGGCGAAAAAGAGGCGGAGGCCGGGACGGTGAACGTCCGTGTGCGGGGGAAACAGCAGCCAGAGGGCACGGTGGCCATGGCCCAGTTTGTGGAGCGCGTTAAGAAATTGATTACCGGAAGAGCAGTGACGTTAGATTGAGACCGAACACCCAAATCAGTTGATCGGCGGTAAGGCTTGTGTTCGCGTCTTTTCGGGTTCATTCGCGGCTAAATTTTTCTGACTGAAATATTATGAAATTCCCAGGCTTCTCTCCCCAGGCCCTGACTTTTCTGCGCAACCTTAAGCGTAACAACCGGCGCGAGTGGTTCCAGCCCCGCAAGCCGCAATATGAAGCCCTGATCAAGGCGCCCATGCTGGAGCTGACTGGATGCTTAAATGAGGCATTGGCCCGCTTTGCTCCTGACTACGTGACACCGCCGCAGAAGGCGACTTACCGCATCTACCGGGACACGCGCTTTTCCAAAGACAAATCACCCTACAAAACCCACATCTCCGCCATATTCCCCCGGTATACGGCGGTCAAGCGCGAGGGCGCCGTCTTCTATTTTCACTTTACGGAAAAAGAGCTTCTGATCTTTGGCGGGGTCTATATGCCGGAACCCGATGAGTTGCTGGCCTATCGCACTTTGCTGCAGGAGCGCCATGCGGAGCTGGAAAAAATCCTGCGGGAAAAAAGATTGCGCAGGACTTTGGGAGAGCTTCAGGGCGAGCAGTTATCGCGAATGCCGAAAGGCTTTCCTCTCGACCATCCGGCAGAGGCCCTGTTGCGCCACAAGCAATGGTATCTGGAAACAACTTTACCAGCGGAAGTACTTACCTCGCCCCGTCTGTTGCCGGAGCTGGCCAGCCATTTTGAGATCATGGCGCCTATGATCGAGTTCCTGAACAGCGCGATCGTCAGGAAGCGCAAACCGGAGAAGATGATGTTTGCGGCGTTCTAAAAAGACGCTCGGATTGCCTGATCTACTGGAAGAACTCTCCCATAGACGGCGCGCTTGCCGCCATGTTGGGCAGATCGCCCACCTTCAGCAAATCCAGAATCAAACGTAGCGTGCTCTGGTGCTGGTAGAAAGTGGTTGACTGAAAAGATGTCTTCACGTGCGCTCCCAGCAGCACCGTAGGCACGTGACCACCACCATTCGCAGTATCGGTAATGACCGACTCATCCCAGGTGACAATCAGCACGCTGTTAGCGAAAGCGGAGCTGTTGATGAGGGGATCGAGATTGCTTTTGAGCCAGTTGTCTGCGGCCGCCAGTTTGTCGGCGTCGGTGCAGTTGGATCCTCCACCAGGACAGTCGTGCGCGTCATCTTCCAGATTCGGGACGATAAAACCGAACGCCGGCATGGCGCCCACGCTAAGGTCGGAGGCCAATTGGGTGAAGGGCACAATGTTTGCTGCCTGAGAGGAGGAATTCAGGACATCGCTGAGATACGCAAAAGGATTGTGATGCTTGGCGTATGGATACGCGTCCCCGCCGGTGTATCCCGGTGACGGGATGCTTTCCATGTAAGCTTTCCAGGTCTTCCCGGCTGCGGTCAATGCGCGGACAATATTATCGTCCGTTACCGTGCCGGTGAAATCATCGTTGTTATTGGCCTCAGCCTTGCCCACAGTCAGAATGAAATAGTTGTCAATGGAAGGATGGGTATTGGCGTAATAGTTCCCAGCCAGGGCGCGCTGTGTGATCAGGGAGTTCAGATAAGGCATTGAAGCGCTGCCAACTACCTGAGGAAACCCATGATTTTCCAGGACCACAATAAAAACGTGATCGGGCGAAGATGAGCCGCCACCACCACCCGTTCCTCCACCCCCACCGCCGCCGCTCGAACCTGAGCCGGCACTGGGACTGGTGGTGCTGGAACCGCTGCTGTTTCCACCTCCGCCGCAACCTGTCAAATTACAAAGAAC
>Ga0209580_10000492_pt1 | contig 21547 bp, 26 predicted proteins | sample Coa_R1_5_FD_187153 | JGI IMG/M metagenome (GOLD analysis project Ga0209580, IMG submission 187153) | Surface soil microbial communities from Centralia Pennsylvania, which are recovering from an underground coalmine fire - Coalmine... | ecosystem: Environmental > Terrestrial > Soil >... | reverse complement strand
TAACCGATTGAAACTAAACGGTACGGATAGCGCTCTAGGGCCCTTATCGGACTGTGAGGACGGGTTATCGGACTGTTAACGGACTGTGATGGCCAGGTGCTAAGGAGCCTGAAGATCATGGACCCGACCCTTCTTTCCCTGCTGGAAACGATCCCGCATAAACCACCTCGCTCCAAACTCGAAGCCTATCGCGAACTCATCCGCCAACTGCGGCGCAAAGGCTGCACGTATCGCGACATCGTTCGCATTCTTCACGAGCGTGTCGGCCTCGACGTGGCAGTCAGTACGATTCACTCCTTCATCAAGGTTCGCGCCAAACACCGAAAGCAGGTGCAGTACGAACTGCCACCGCTCGAACCGGAATCGTCCGTAAACACTCGTATGAGTTCCGAGGGTGTTGCGTCACGGATTGCGGCGCTCAAAGCAAAGCCGGTCGAGCAAAAGGCGAAACCCAAGCACTTTCACTTCGAAGAAAGCGAACCGTTGAAGCTCGTCAATCAAGGAGAATCGCGATGAAGATCGAAAAGAAGAACAAACGAGTTGTTTTCACCATGGGCGGCAAAGGCGGAGTTGGCAAGACTGGCTTGATGGTCGCCCTGGCTGAGTGGTTCGAAGCCAATGAGATTCCATACACGCTGCTCGACCTCGATACAGAAAACAAGGCTCGGGGGTCACTCAAGCACTTCTTCAACGGGTCGGTGGCCAAGGTGAATATTCACACGCCAGCTGGTCTCGATGCTTTCGTAGATCATCTCGAATCCGGCGTGGCGATCATCCTCGCTGACATGGGGGCCGGCTCCGGGCAGATAGCGAGTGACTGGTTCGACGCAATGTATGAAGATGTGTCGGCGACTGGCGCACATTTCACTGCAGTGGGAGTTGTCACGCCAGACCCGGCAAGCGTCGAGAGTGTCCTCGCATGGGCGAACCGCCTCCAGGAGCGTGCCCAGTATCTGATTGTCCAGAATGCGACAAGTCCTCAGGCAGACTTCAGCTACTGGGAATCTGCCGAGCAAGCCATTCGCTTCCGCGAAGCACTATCGCCAATCGTGATCCGGATGGAATTTCGTTTGGCAGAACTGGAGAATCCAGCCCGTCAACACGGTATCCGCCTTGGCCAGGTTGCCACAAGGCAAAATGCAATCAACGAACTGAAGCGTGCTTCGATCGTAATGCGTGCGGAAAGTTACCGGCGGCGGCTCTTCTCCGAGTTCGACCGGGCAAAGGAGATGTTCCTCCCATGAGCGCCGATCAGGAACTCCTAAATCTGGCGGGCGCTGAGTCCGAGAATCAAAGCCTGTTCGATGAACTGGCAGGACTAGTGCCCGCTGAACGGCAGGCGGAATACTACAGGGTCATCGCGCACACTCGCACCCTCAGCCCAAACGACGAGGTGCTCCGCGTATTGGAAGCGATGGGTATGCTGGCGCTTCTCACGAGAGAAACGCCCGCGGCGATCGCGGTAGAACGGAAGTCTTTGCAGAAGGTTCTGGAAAATGTTCTATCTAAGACTGGTGAAGTCGAGAAGCGAATGGCAGCATACTCGTCACGGCTTGAGTCACGCATTGCGCAATTGCCGAAGGAATTGGAAACAGGTTTGGACCCGCCATGCATAGCAAAGCTTCTGGGCGAGAGCCTGCGACAGTGCTTCCAGCAGTCCGGTCTGCCGGACACGGCCAGAGCGCTTGACCAGTCCTGTTCTGAGATGAACTCCGTTCAAGAGCAACTTGTGAACGTGCTTAGAGAAGTAGCTCACCCTGACATCGGAGTGATCGAGAAGGTCAGAAGCGCCAATGACTCGCTCCTGCGGAGCATGACCACTAGGGCGCAGCAGATGGACGATTTCCTTGTTAGGCTGGAAAAACAGGTCTGGGCTATTTGGCTGCCTGTGGTTGCGACTGCTGCTCTAGCGCTGGGATTCGCGTTGGGTACGTGGTTTGCCAACGTGCGACAAGGAACGCCGGAAGCGTCAAGTGCCGCTCAGTCACAACAGATGCCAATGCCGGAAGCTCCTGCGCAGCAAGTCGTTCCGCAGCGGAACGCAAAACATCATTGAGACGGGGCTAGGTCGCCAGGGAGTTCACAAGAGACATGCCGAACATATGGTTCACGGCGGATTTTCATTTCGGGCATAGCAACATAATCCGCTACTGCAATCGACCGTTTCGAAGCGTCGAGGAAATGGATCAAACGATCCTCGACCGTCTCAACGCCTCCGTTAAGGCCAATGACATCCTCTATTTCCTTGGGGATTTCTGCATCGGGAGCAAGGCGAAGGCTCTGGAGCACCGCAAGCAGATTCGCTGCAAGAAGATCTTTGCGGTGCCGGGTAATCACGACAAACAAATTCGCAAGCTGACCGAGGAGTTCTCTTGGCTCAGCAACCTTGCGGAAATCTCCATACATGGCCAACCCGTCGTAATTTGTCACTACGCCATGCGGGTCTGGAATCGCTCCCATCATGGAGCGTGGCACCTGTACGGACATTCTCATGGGAACCTCCCTGACACACCTACTTCCCTTTCCATGGATGTCGGCGTTGACACTCACGATTTCCGCCCGTGGCATTTCGACGAAATCAACTTGCTGATGACTGAGAAGACAAAGAGGCTGAGCGAGCCACGCCGGGCTGATCCATTGAATATCCAGTAGTTTAGGGTTCGTTCGAGCTATAGGCACTCTCCAAACCTGGGAATCCACAATTCCGCCGCTTTGGGCCAGTCTGACACGCGGTTCTCAGCAAGACGTTCGGAATCGGCAGTAGCACGTTTCCCCAAAGCCGACTTCGGGACAACGACTGTCGGAGTTCGCGTTAAACATAACTTCCGATTTTCCGTCACTCGCCCGGAATCCGCGCGGGACGTCCACTATGCCGCTGCAAGCGCTAGGAAGTGCCTTCGGCGAGTGCCAATCCCAGGTCGCTAGATCGTCGAGGCCGCTCATCGGAAGGCCGTGCACAAGGCTGGGCCCGCTATCTGAGGTAGGTTTTCACCATGTCGATCACCTCATCGGCCGCGAGTGTCTGCTCCGAATTCGGTTTTCGCTTTGGGTCAAGTACATGGTGCCGAATGTGGCCTTCAAGGAGTTCGGTCATTAGGCTGTTGACCGCACCTCTTGCTGCACTGATGATCTGCAACACCTCAGAGCAGTCGCGTCCCTCATCGAGAATCCGCTCAAGAGCCTCAAACTGCCCCCGGATGCGCTTGCTACGGAGAATCAGCTTCTGTTTGTTCTTAATCGTATGACTCATTCGGGAACGAATGATATCATGCCGACGCTTGCATGATACCTATGGGGGTATGTATGATGAACCATTCTTTTGCGCGAGTTCATCATGTGGCAGCGCATGGCCTTCGTCATGACCGTTGTCCTTCTGGGATTTAGCGGAGGCGTGTTCGCCCTTTTTGTTCGTGGCATGCACGCTGAACGGGGCGCGGTAGGAGGTTTCTGTTTTGTTTCTGCGCTGGCTGTCGTGCAGGCTTGGATGGTTGCCTCCGAGATCGCCAAGGCCCGCAGGCTGCACGGCAACATTGGAAATGCATGTTATAGAGGAGCTCAAGCGAAATTTCGAGCTGTTTCCCTCGTTGGACTGTGCGCAATCGTGGGGGTCCTCCCCCTGGCATTGATTGGGGCAAACTCGGGAGCAGAAGGCCGATTCGCCACCGTCATGTTAGGTGGTGTGGTGTTTTCCACTACTGCAGCGTTGACCGTGCTGCCTGTCCTCATTTCACGGATCGCAGAGTGAAGTGGGTTTTCTGTTGCGGTTCGACATGGTCAAGTCTTACCCGAAATAGACGCGCGTTCGCACCACGGAAGGAATGTTTCTATGAGTTCTTCACCCTCGATCGAAAAGTCCCCTGCTAACGTTTCCCAAGTCGGGGAAAGGCGAAATTCCCCAGAACTGAGGGAACCTGACCCAGGTGCGGAACACAAAGAACAGGGGCACGGGGTAGAGTCGACCGAACTCATCCGTATTGCCTTCGTGGCCTTGGCTGCGGCTGCGGTCTGGTTTCGGTTTTGGGAGCCGTTCGCGCACCTCAGCGTAATCGGCATCGCGGCTACCTTGATCGGCGGATATCCCATCTTCAAGGAAGCCTTCGAGAACATCGTTGAACGAAAGATGACGATGGAACTCTCAATGACCATCGCGCTTCTCTCGGCTTTGGCCATTGGAGAGTTCTTTACCGCTCTGGTCATCACGGCCTTCGTCCTTGCCGCCGAGGTGTTGGAGGGCCTCACAGTTGGTAGAGGCCGACGGGCTATCCAGAGTCTTCTCGATTTTCTTCCCAGAACCGTCGCAGTCCGCCGCAATGATCAGGTGGTGGAAGTAGCGTCCGAAGAAGTTCAAGTCGGTGACACGGTCATCGTGAAGCCGGGTGGACGCATCCCGGTGGATGGCATCGTGCTCGGTGGAAGATCGTTTGTGGAACAAGCGGCTATCACGGGCGAAGCCATGCCGGTTGAGAAAGCATCGGGAGACGGCGTCTATGCCGGAACTATCAATCAATCGGGGGCTTTGGAAATCGCCGCCCAAAAACTCGGGCGCGACACGACGTTCGGAAGAATCATTGAAGCCGTCGAACGGGCCGAGAAGTCGCGGGCTCCTATTCAGAAAACTGCCGATCGCCTAGCGGGCTACCTTGTCTACTTTGCCCTTGGGGCGGCAGTTCTGACATTCATCCTTACTCACAACATCCGGTCAACCATTTCGGTCGTGATCGTCGCCGGAGCGTGCGGCATTGCTGCTGGAACTCCTCTTGCAATCCTCGGAGCCATCGGCCGCGCGGCACATCAGGGAGCCATCATTAAAGGGGGCCTCTACCTGGAAGCTCTGGCTGCCGTGGACACGGTGCTTTTGGACAAGACGGGCACGCTAACTTTCGGTACTCCGCAAATCCAGGAAGTTGTTTCGGCCAATGGCTTCGGGGAACGGCAGATTATTGGTGCTGCCAGTATTGCGGAGCGCAAATCCGAACATCCTCTCGCCAAGGCAGTTGTGGCACGAGCAACGGCACTTGCCATTCCGCTCGTAGAACCCGATGAATTCTCGTACACGCCCGGACGGGGAGTCAGGGTGAGTTATGAAGGCGAGGAGATCCTTGTAGGTAGTCTGGCGCTCTTCGTGGCACACGGCATGACAAGGGGTTTGCCTGTAAGTAGTGATGGTGCGGGCGGGGTGTCGGACGTCTACGTCGCTCGCGCCGGGCAAGTTCTTGGAAGCATCCGAATTGCTGATGTTTTGCGGCCGGAAGCCAAGAATGCGGTTGCGGCAATGCGACAGATGGGTTTGAGAACTGTTCTGTTGAGCGGAGACACGCAGGCTGTAACTTCATCGGTTGGCCGCGATCTTGGAGTGGACGAAGCGCTGGGAGGACTCCTGCCCGAGCAAAAAGCAAAGCGGGTAGCTGAGCTGCGTAGCAAAGGGCGTAATGTCGCGATGGTCGGTGACGGAATCAACGACGCTCCAGCTCTGGTAGAAGCCAATGTCGGCATCGCCATGGGATCGGGAACTGACGTCGCTCGCGAGAGCGCGGATGTGATCCTGATCGGAAGCGATCTCTCGAAATTAGTCGAAACTTTGCGGCTTGCTCGACGCTGTCGAGGGATCATCATGCAGAACTTTGTGGGCACGTTGGTCGTGGACAGCATCGGAGTCGGAATGGCAGCTCTTGGCTTCCTAAATCCGCTCCTAGCCGCCTTTATTCACGTGACGTCAGAATTGGCATTCATCGTCAATTCCACGAGATTGTTGCCCCGTGGTGCTCAATCCGGGCGATGAGTCGGGGGATTGGAGCGAAGTTTGAGTTGTGGGTATGCAACTTGCTCAGGTGATCCAGAGTCGGAAAGCAAGGGCTTGGGTAGTCCTAATCGCCCTCGTGATCGTAGTGATTTTGATTGCGGCAGTTTTCTTTCAGTCTCGCAGATCACCAAAACCATTTGAAATGGACGATCTGTATGGCCTGTTGGATTAAGTGGCTTCCAGAAGTGGCAATGGATCAGGCACTGTGAACGAGCTTCGAGATTGTCCGCTGAAAACCAAGCGTCTTGTGGTCGGGCAAATTACGATCTGTCGAGGCTGTTGTTGCGGCAATGTCGAGCGTGGGTTGCCTGAAGTTCCGGTGGAATGGCTGAAGAGTGAATGGCGGAAACGGGGGCTGCTGAAGCGAGTCCAGCTAACCATTAGCGGTTGTGTTGGGCCGTGTGATGTGCCAAACGTAGTCGTGATTACGACCTCATCGGGCACGGAGTGGCTGGGGAATATTGTTAAGTTCGACCAGTACCGGAGCCTGGTTGAGTGGGCTGTCCGGTGTCGGGATGCGGGCGAGATGTTAGCTCTGCCGCGCGAATTCCATGAATGCAGGATCAGACCGTTTTGCTCGTAGAGCTTGGGGAACTGTTGAAGTGGTTTCACCAGAAGAGAGTGGCCTCAACTTTGAGAACGCCACAGCCGACACGCAGGCATTCACACAGATCGAGGCCTCCATGGATTTCGGCATCTATGTTTGATGTGGAAAGCAGTACGTGATGGTGTCAATCTTCATGAAGAGTCAGATTCGGAACCAGAGAGCGAGCCGTACGGAGCGGATCATCCGGCTGCTATTGATCATTCTGTGGGCAGTAGTCGTCGTCGTGTTGGGTGTTTACGCGGGTTTTGCCTATCACCACCACTAGACTGGGAGGCAGCAAACACAAAACACCGATGAGCTGTACAACCCGGAGAGATCGCTTGGTACGGCCAAAACGGAATCGGCCAAGGATCTGCGGTACCAAGAGTCTCGAATTCTCGTGAAGCATTGGCGTTGTGGAGGTGCCCAATACATACCTGGCTAGGTACTCTCTCGTTGCGTTTGTTTGGCGTTTTGGTATAAATTCAAAAAAAGCTTCCATAGGGGTAGCCGTCGTGCGGTCGATAACGAAACAGATAGCGTGTTTGTGCGTGCTGCTGACCTTCTGGTCGGCAATTGCATTTGCCACGCATCAACATTCGAACGTTACCGAGGCGGCAAAGTGTACGGTCTGTATCGCGGCCCACTCAGCTTCCCCCACAGCTCCTTCCACTCTGCTGAAGGCGACGTTCGTTGCCGTATCCACCTTTCGCGCGGAGCCAGTTGCAGCCAAGCAACGCCTCATAGGCTTCGCTCTCTGTATCCGCCCGCCTCCTAGCGTCTAACGATCAGATTTTAGTCCGATATAGGTCGGCTCGTGTTCCTTGAGCCGTGTTTCTGATCGCTTAGACCAAAGTCTTCTGGAGGAATTCATGCTGGCTTCTTACAAGAAGTCGCTTCATGCGGCTTTTATGGTGTTTTTCTGTTTGGCACTGGGCTTTCACGCTTCCGCGCAGTCTGTTGGAAATTCTGGTTCGATCAACGGCACTGTGGTAGATCCTACGGGTGCGGTCGTGGCCAGAGCTACTGTCGAAATCCGCAACCCGGTGAGCGGCCTTGATCGCTCGACTACCACGGACGCTGCCGGGAAGTTCGCCTTCACAAATATTCCCTTCAATCCTTACCACCTGGTGGTCACGGCGGAAGGCTTTGCCGCCACCGTGCAGGACGTGGAGCCTCGGTCGGCTGTGCCGGTCAGCGTTGCCATCAAACTGAAAGTGTCGGGGTCAACCACTCAGGTAACAGTCGAGGCGGAAGGTGGAGACCTGGTTGAAAACGATCCAACCTTCCACACGGACGTGGACAAGAGTCTTTTCGACAAGCTTCCACTGGAGAGTCAATCGTCGTCACTCAGTTCGTTGGTGACCCTCGCCACGCCCGGTATCTCGGCGGACTCGAATGGATTGTTCCACGGCTTGGGTGAGCACGCGGAGGCCTCGTTTTCGGTTGACGGTCAGCCCATCACGGACCAGCAGAGCAAGATTTTTTCCAATCAGATTCCGCTGGATTCGATCCAATCAATGGAGGTGATCGCAGGCGCACCCCCTGCAGAATATGGAGACAAGACCAGCGTCGTCATCAATGTGACCACCCGCTCCGGACAGGGTGTGACGACGCCGCACGGCAGCTTCTCCGCGTCTTATGGTTCCTTCGGAACGACCACCGGAGCGTTCGATCTCTCGTACGGTGGCCAGAACTGGGGTAACTTCATCTCGGCAGGCGGTTTGAACAGCGGGCGGTTCCTAGATCCACCTGAGTTTGTCGTACTGCACGACAAGGGGAATGAAGAGAATGTGTTCGACCGGGTGGACTACCAGTTCACTCCCAGGGATTCAATCCATTTGAACTTCGGCTACACGCGCTCCTGGTTCCAGACGCCGAATACCTTCGATTCCCAGAACGCGACACCGTGGAATTGTGTCGTAGTCTGCAACGGAGGCTTGGACCCTAATGGCAATGTCGTGGGGCCGGCGGATCAGCGTTCGCAAATCAAAACCTTCAACATCGCGCCATCCTGGACGCGGCTGCTCAGCTCTACCGCCGTTCTTACCCTGGGCGCTTTTGTTCGCCGGGACCAATTCAACTACTATCCCAGCGGCAATCCTTTTGCCGACCTCGGCCCCATCAACCTTCAGAGGGAAAGTATCGGACAGAATCGGAAGCTGACCAACGCTGGCCTGCGGTCGGATCTGTCGTATGTGAAAGGAATTCACAACATAAAGATCGGGGCGGTCTATGAGCAGACGTTCCTGGATGAGCAAGACCGTCTCGGCATCGTCGATCCGACTTTCCTTCCCTCCCTCACAGATGCAAATGGAGCCCCTTGCTACAACGGCACAACGCACCAGGCCATCGATTCACCGTGTACCGATTTGTTCCCGTACGATCTCACGCAGTCGGGCCGGGGCAGCCTCTACACCTTCAACGGTCACACCGACGTCAAGGAGCTTTCCTTGTACGTGCGCGACAACATCACCAAGGGAAACTGGTCCTTGAATCTAGGCCTGCGCGGCGATTTCTACAATGGACTTATCAGCCATAAGGAAGTTCAGCCTCGCCTCGGAGTTGCATACAACGTCAAGAAGACGAATACCGTGCTCCGCATCTCGTACGCGCGACTGCTGGAAACTCCCTTCAACGAAAATCTGGTGCTCTCCAGCACCGGATGCGCGAATGCTGTGTTGAATCCGCTTCTTGGCTGCACCGTGCCTGGTGTAACGCCGTTCAATCCGGGCTTTCGCAATGAGTTTCACGCCGGCATTCAGCAGGCTTTCGGGCGTTATCTCGTCTTCTCAGGCGAGTACATCTGGAAGTACACACACAACGGCTACGACTTCAGCATCCTGGGGAATACTCCGATCACGTTTCCGGTGGAATGGGAGCGGGCGAAGATACCCGGATATGCCGGCCGCGTCAGCGTACCAAATTTCCATGGATTCTCGGCACTGGCGGTCTTCTCCAGCGTGGCGGCGCGCTTCTTTACGCCCCAGATTGGCGGAGCGGGCGCGGTTCCTTCGGTGGCGCTGGCGGGTGGATCCACGCCTTTTCGGATTGATCACGACGAGAAATTCAATCTGACTACCCACTTGCAATACCAGCCGTGGAAGACCGGGCCCTGGTTCGGCTTCAACTGGCGTTATGACAGCGGCCTGGTTGCTGGCCAGACACCTTGCGATGGCGGCAACTGCGCACAGACCACCACTGATTCAACTGGGGCTCCAGCGGTCGCGTTGACAGACTCGTTTGGAGTTCCGCTGACAGCCGATCAGGAATTCGAATCTGGCCTATTTTGTGGCTCCCAGCACGCCACTCCAACGGTTGCTCTGCCCAACCCCTGCCCTCTATCGCAATACGGATCCACTCTGTTAAATGTGCCGAAGCCGAACACGGAGGACGACGACAAGAATCCGCCACGCATCGCGGCGCGAAGCCTTTTCGACGTTTCCATCGGACATGACAACATCTTGCGTGGCGACAAGTACAAGGTGAGCCTCCAATTCACCGCGATCAACTTGACCAACAAGTACGCGCTTTACAATTTTCTTTCGACGTTCAGCGGCACGCACTATGTGACACCGCGTGCGGTAACTGCTGAGATAGGCTTTCACTTCTAACCCCCTTCGCGGGAGAGGGGCTCCGGCAAACATGACGCCGCTGCCCTTCTCTTCGAAGATGAGTTGTTCAAGCTAAGTTGTTGGAACATCGTCAAGACAGTTGCTTCCCGGAAAGGTGCGGTCCCGCGCAGCTCTCCGGAAGATCGGTAGGCACGTACCGAATTAGATGCGTTAAGGGGTAACGCCAAAAACCAAAAGCAAGAACTAACCGGGGAGGACAGGGGAAATGGCACACGCCGCAGCCCAGGCAATTCGGATGGGCCCAAATCGCGATTCGCCGTGCCCGAGGGTCGGGAGGTCTCTGCCAACATGAAGCCACCAATCCCCGTTTTTCCTCTCTATCTGATTGCCCTTTTTTTCATTACTCGTTCCAGTGGCAGTCGAGGCAAGACAGTGATATGGATGTTGATCACGCTGGTCGTGACAATCGCAGTTTTCGTTGGCTTGGCAGGGTTCGTCAGTTCTCCAGAGGCAGCTTATGGCTTGGGAGGACTAGGGAGTTTGATTGGAATGGTTGCTTCCGTCGCTGTTGGTTTGAAGCATATGCGGTCACATAAACGTCCTGCACTCTAAACCAGGGGGCAATCGAGTGATCACTTCGTCGGAGCGGTAGGCGGGTGGCGCTACAGCGTTTCACATGCTCGCTGAGCGGGTGCGGCAGTAGCTTTCTGCTTTGTTTCTGCGTTGGCAATCGCGCAGGCGTGCAGGAGTACCTCCGGGATCGCCGAAGCTCGCAGGTTGCACGGCAACGTTCGAAACGCATGCTTTCGAGGGGCCCAGCGAGATTTCGAGACGTCTTCCTCGTTGGGCCATATGCGTTCGTGATCGTCCTTCCCACGGCATTGATCGGAGCAAGGTCTGGAGCCCCAACCCGATTGTTAGGTGGTACGGTGTTTTCTACTGCCGCAGCGTTGACTGTGCTGCCTGTCCTCATTGCGCGGATCAAGGGGTGAAGGATACACATTGCGTGAGCCTGCTTCATCGTGCCGAGGAGGACCATTGAAATCTGCTCTATGTCTGCTTCTGATGTTCGGTGTGTTCGTACCTCCGAGCACGGCTCAATCGGGCCAACGACAAATCGATGAGCCTGCTGCCAATCCTGCGCGACCCACCGTAAGCAACCCCGCGACGCTTACACCCGTCGGGTATCTGCAATTCGAAACGGGCGTTCTCGGCGCCACTGACTCGCCCGAGTTTTCAACACGCCACGAATGGAACGAAGTCATAAAGCTTGCGGTTTCGCGCCGTCTTGAGTTTGTCGAGTCTTCTGAACCTCTAGTCCACTACACTGCCAAAGGAATTACAGCCAACGGAACCGCCGAAGTCTTCCTCGGCGCGCAAGTGGTGCTCATGCCGGGCGAGAGTGCGAAACCGACTTTGGCAGTCAGCTATTCCCGTCGGGTCTATGACGGCGGCGCTCCCGAACTCGACTTCGGCAGCCCTCGAAACTCGTCGGTATTCTACGCGAGCGCTGACGTGAGCGGATTCCACTATGACGCGAACGCCGTCTTCAACGAAGTCGTTCAAAGTTCAGTGCGCAGGCTCCAGTTCGGCCAAACGCTTTCCATCTCACATCCAATCGCGAAAGGCTTTGCAGTGTCGGGCGAGATCTGGCGCTTTACGCAGCCCTTTTTGCGCAGCAATGCAGTGGGTAATCTCTGGGCAATCAGCTACACGGCGCGCAGGAATCTGGTCTTCGATGCAGGGTTCGAAAAAGGACTGACGAGCACATCCACACACTGGGAAGGGTTCGTCGGCATAACTTATCTACTACCGCATCGGCTCTGGTAGCCGAGGATTTGGCTTCGTGCTAAGGAAAGGCGGAGAGTTCAACGTGACCAAATAGGGCGGGACGAAAAAACCAACTACATGAGCGTCCCCCTATGGTCAACACTGCTTTTGTTCCACTAAGTGAGCCTTGAGCTTCCGACCTTTCGGTGTTCTCAAGGTGAGGCTCTTGCCCTTGAGCACAAACTCGACATCTTTGTCCTTCGCAGAAAACAGATCATCGATCTCGTCAAGGACAGGAGTTTCGTACTCAGCGCAATGTGTCTGGTCGGAAGTGCGAACTGCAAAATAAAGCAGGTAATAGTGCATTTGGGGATAGCCGCTGCCAAAATACTAGTTTCGCAAGACTCTTCGTACACTGAGGATCTTGCCGATCTGTTGACCTTCACTTGACGAACTGGGCGGAGGCGCTGAACCCTGTGCGTAACTGGTCGCCGCAAAGACAACGGTTGCGAGCAGGACCAGTGGCATAACGCACCGTCGCAGTTCCCTGTGTGCCATGTCAGACCCTCTCGCAGCTTGCCGTGCTAGATCTGATCCCGATGTTGTCCCAGGACGACATGCACCAATTGACTGCGCGTCCGCAAACCAGCCGAATCACCTGAGAGTACTCTTCATCCTGAGAATGCTCAGAACTCCAGCCGCGCCTGAAACGCGATCATTCGCGGACTGCTATCACCGCCTAAACCAACGCCGAGCAAGCCCGTCGGCGGAGAAGTTGTGTACGCGAGCGCTCCAAAACCAGTCTGGGTGGAAGGCTTTCCCGGAATGCCAGCCAGCACCATGCTTGGGAGCCCAAAGTTCGGATGGTTGAAGACATTGAAGAACTGGGCCTCTATCCTAAGCTTCACACGCTCGGTTACCGGAAGCCATTTCGTGAGATAGAAATCATTCCAGAAGAAATTGGGACCGCGCAGAGCATTGCGACCGAGGTTTCCGAATTGGCAATGCTGTGGGTCGTCGCCGCCGGTGCACTGCCCTGTACTCGGATCAACGGTCGATACGAAGGCGTCCGGATTCAACCACTGGATCGTGCCCGGTTGCGTTACGCCCGGAACGGAATGGTGTTGATATAGCGGAACGCCCGGAACGACACTTGCGAACTGCGGTCCACTGCCCTGCACAATTCCTTCGCCGTTCGCTGAATAGGGGGTGCTCAAGACCGAGAACGGGATCCCGCTATGCCAAAACATGGTTCCCGAAATCTGCCAGCCGTTTAGCGCATAGCCCAGAGAATGATTCCGCACTCGAACCGGCAACTGATACACATACTGCGCATTGAGATTGTGCCGGATGTCGTAGTCGCAAGGACCATAGTCGCGGGCCAGCTCTCCCGGCAGAGGGGAAAGAATCCCTCCTGCGGAGAATTGGAGGAATCCTCCGTTCGACACTGTATCCATGCAACGGCTCCAGGCGTAGTTGACCTGTCCTTGCAGACCGTGGCCGAGCCTCTTCATCGCGGTCAGTTGAAGGCCGTTGTAGTGACTGTTCGCGCCGGTGGAGAACTGGGTCACAGCGCCGAATCTGGGATCGGTCGGCTGCGTCGGGAACGGGGCAAAACACCCCTGGCAAGGTGTCCCGCTCGCCGTTTTCACAGTCTGGTAACCATTCACCTGAGTTAGATAAGGTTGGTTCACCGCGCGCGTGCCAACGTACTGCGCTTGCAAACTCCCGGTGGTTCCGAACTGATGTTCTATCCCGAGGCTCCACTCCATGAAGTACGGTGCGTGGAGTTTGCCATCTGGGATCGCTGTGATCGCAACTGGCGGAAGACAACCTACGGAATTTGCCTGTGGACACGAGAGCTGGCCCTGGGGAAATCCTGCAGTAAAAGTCTGATTCGCGGCAATGGTTGCGTTGACCGCGCTGTTCGTCGCTCCGGGCGCGATTGCCGCGCCGCCCACGCTGCCAAGCACTCCTCCCTGAAACGTCTTATCGTAGGGAGGATTCGTGCCAACCAGGTCGGCAACAGTGCCCGGCAAGATGTCGCTGAAGACCCCGAAGCCAGTTCGAAGAACCGACTTCGGCTCAAACTGCCACGCAATCGCCGTTCTCGGTTGCAGGATGGCTATCGGTGTAGACGAGAACAGATTGCCGAGATGAGTCTGGATAGCAGCGTTCAGCGGTTGACTGACATCATGGGAGATGGCACTGAACGAGCCGCGAAGACGAGCGACTTGTTCATGCGGATTCAGCGGATTGGAGTTGAAGGTGTCGCGTAGCCCGAACGTCCAGGTCAGCGTGCGAGTCACTTTCCAAGTGTCTTGCGCGTAGAGATCGAGATTTAGAAAGTTGAAGGGCTCATTGGCGCTCGAAGGGAAAGTCTTCGACGCGGTGTTCGCTACTCCATTGATAAATTGCTGCAAGTTCGCATACGTCACGGTGGGAACCGCGCCTGTGCCGAAGTCATAGTCGTTCAGGCGGAGAATGCGGGTGTTCGTACCGAAGCGCAGTTCGTGAGCGCCACGGCTCCAGGCGAGGTTGTCATTGATGAAGAACCGGGATGCGCGCCTGCCTTGTACCCAAGTATTGTCAAGCCCTCCAAGGGGTGTGAAGGCATTCGCGCCCGTGCCCTGCAACACGATCGGGAACGCCGAAAGTGTCCTCTGAAAGTTGCTTGGCCCAAACAAACTTTCGTACCAGGAGAACGCTGGATTAAAGTAGTTCACCAGGTTCTGTGAGAAGACGTGCGTGTGTCCTGCCGCAAAAGAGTAGAGAGGCTGAGGAGACACCGCGTCAAACAAAGAGTTGATTGGATCCGTGAAGGCGGCTTGTACACCGGTATCAGCCTGAAAACGAAACCAAGTCGTATCTTTCTGATTGACGTTGTAGTCGACCCGGACAGTCTGCACCTGTTCGTGGTCGTCGCTGGAGTGCGAGACGCTCTGCCGGTTGGCGCAACCATCCGCGGCGGCGCCAAGCGGGCAGCCAAGTATCGCGGTGGGTGTGCCGCCGGCATTTCCATAGAGGCTGAACATTTGTTGATAGAACAAACAATTCTCATTCGGGTTGGACCCGCAGCCGGTTGGTTGACCCCCAGAAAGTTGCTGCAAGACGTATTCTCGGAATAACGGACTGGGAACAATCGTCGGCGTGACGATGGGCAGTGCTATCCGAACCCACTCGCTGTCGAAGAAGAAGAACAGTTTGTCGTGCGCGATCGGCCCGCCCAGACTTCCCCCGAAATGATTCACGGTCGATCCGGGCTTGCGATTCCCCGGAGTCGCATTGGTAAAGTAATCCGCTGCATTCAGTAGTGAACCATTCCACAGTGCGTAGAGATTTCCGTGGAACTGATTCGTGCCGGACTTTGTTACGTAATTGACTTGAGATGCTCCATACCTCCCTTGGTCTACGGCATAGGAAAGGGTGTTGACGGTCACATCAGAAATCGAATTCAGTCCAAGGACAAGGTTGGTTGACAGTCCGCTGTTGAGATTGGTCAGCGGATCGTTCGTTTCCAGCCCGTCAACGATGTAACCGTTTGAGAGGGCGGGCAGGCCGTTGAATTCCACGTTGCCGTACCCGTTTGTACCGCCGACGAAGTCGTTGCCGCTGCCCGCCGTATTGATGAGCGCTCCAGGGGCAAACTGCAGAGGGTAGGTTAAATCACCACCTGGATTTGGCAGATTCTCCAGTGCTGGCGCATTCAGGGTCGTCGATGTATTGGCATCTTCCGGGTTGATGAGTGGAGCCTCGCTGCTTACCTCAACCGTCTCATTTGATCGGGCCACCTTAAGAGTGAAATCCACTGTTTGCTTTTGGCCCAGGCTCGAAACGACATTGTCATTTTGCCGTGGCTCGAAGCCTTGCGCTTCCACTTTGACCGAGTAAGTACCCGGTTTTAACTGTGCGAAGTTGAACCGGCCTGCCTCATCGGTCTTGGCGCTGCGCCTCAGTCCAGTCTCAGGGTTGGCGATCGTCACCGTGGCGTCCGGCACGACCGCGTTGGTTGTATCTCGAATCTGGCCAACGATGGCACTCGTGGTTTCGCCTTGTCCCAATGCTTGAGGCGGAGAAAGTGACGCCACAACCGCGAGAATGAGCACCAGCCGAAGGAGGTGCGTCATGTCTCTAGACTCATTTTGTTTTCCCTCACGGACATCCCAAAGCTCACTTTCAGGTTGGTTAACTAGTGATTATTCTACATAGTTAACCATGGTTAATCACAATAGGCAAGCGAACGAGGAGGAGAGAGTGGGAATTATGCCAAATTCACGTAAGCGCTGGGCGCTGATTGCCGGCGAGTGACGGGCAACCGAAGGTTAGGGTCGAGAAGCCTTAGTGTTGTATCAAAAGCGACCGCCGCAGATTCTGATGAGGCTACCAATCTCTCCTCTGCGGTCGCTTCTGATACAACACTAAGGCTTGTGGGAGGTGTCGTATGAGCTTGTCCAACAACTGGTTACTGGCCGCCGCGTCGATTTAGGCTGGTCTCAACTCTCACATTTTCAGCGCGGGGTGGTTTTTCGTAATCCAGTCTTCGACTTCAAAGTAAAACTGTTTTGCTTGGACGACGATCTCTTTTGCTTCTGTGTCGGTCGCAACATTGGAGAAAGTGTAGTCGATAGTATTTCGCTTCCGTCGACACGTCTCAAAATAGTCTGCGTACTTGTGCGCGGCTTTACCCAACACCAATTTCGTGCTCTCCAAGGACACTCGGTGGTGTCCGACCTTGCTCACGATCCGATACCCCGCACAGGCTATGGCCATATTCGCAGCCTGGAGCGCAGCGTTGTAGGCAGTCGCGAATCTCCGATCTGCTGAAAGGCCAGCAAGACTCGCGTCTGCGAGGTCGCGGGCGATCAGGGCCCGCATATTGTCTAGTTCCTTTCTGGAGGTTTTGTGTTTCTGGGCCTCCTTATTTGCCAACAATCTCGTCCAAGTCATTCTGGCCTCCTTTTACAAACTGTTTCCGTCCTCGTAAAACGGCGGCAAGGAAATGGTCGCCCGATTTGATTTTCTCCCGAAACTCCTTTGGGGAATAGGCCGTGACGTTGACCTCTCTTCCCAGCCGCGCCTCCGCCTTGCGGAGCGCTGGAGACAGGTCAGCAAGACCTGCTCTGCCAATGACCATCACATCCACGTCACTCATCGTATGTTCCCGGCTTCGTGCCACAGAGCCATAGATAAAAGCACTCTGAATCTTGTTCTCAAACGGTTTTAGTATCTGCTCCAAGATCGGAGCCAGCCCTGCAGTTTTTTCGAACAGCTGCTGTAGGTCTCGGAACACTGGAGACTGGGTCTCCGCCTTGAAATAAGCCCTTGTGCCTTCCCGACGATGCACCAATATTCCACTTGCCACCAGGGATGATAACTCCCGCTGAAGGCTCGACGGGCTCGTGCCCAAATGGCCCGCGAGTTCCGAAAGATACCACCACTTATCTGGCTGACCGAGCGTAGCCGCGAGCACACCTTGCCGTACCTGTGGGAACAACGCAGTCAGCACAGAAGAGTTACGCATATTGCGTACATTGTTACGCATCTTGCGTAAGCATGTCAACTACTAAAAGAACCGGGTTGGTTTGCGGCGGGCGTTGAGTAATCTAAAGTGGCAGTTCAGATTACTCATATAAGTTCGAATCGGAATCGGACGCAATTCGAACGGACTCGAATGCTGTTCGACTTCGTGCGAGCAGCGTTCGCTAGTCCCCGGACGGCCTGTACCGACCTAAGCCGAAGGCTTAGGGATGGTGTCTCTTTGGAAAACGAATTGGTTTCTTCTTGGACGGCCCCCACCACGACAAATCTACATCAGTCGTGGATAGCCTGCCGTTCCAAGACTGGCCGCCGAAAAACGCGTGCACTACCAACGGTTTCATGCTAAATTGACTTTGTGAAGCGCCTGCTTCAATTTCGATCGTCATTACGACTCAGTCCATCCCGACTGAGTTATTAACTCCTGCACAATTTATAGCTTCAGGCCCGTGGCGGAACTGGCATACGCAACTGCGTCAAGAGCAGCCCTCTTGTGGGTTCAAATCCCACCGGGCCTACCAGAATTTCTTTGTTCTTTGACAATTTTGACGGAGAGTGGGCGGACGGTAAGGCACTTGTCTGCTAACAAGGGCTCTCGCAAGAGGCTAACGGGTTCAACTCCCGAACTCTCCGCCACTCGGAAGGTACTGCTGAATGGCCGGCAACTGGTCCTGAAAACCGGGGCATCGTGATGAGCGATGGGCGTTCGATTCGTCTACCTTCCGCCAAGTTTGCACAGGTGCGTGAGCCCGGCCGAAACGGACCGGCTGTAACCCGGTTTCCCCGAGTGGGACGCGGAGGTTCAAATCCTCCCCTGTGCACCAGTGTGCCAGCGTGTGCGAATTGGAATAGCAGCCTGTCTTAGAAACAGGTGTTTGAGAGTTCGAATCTCTCCGCTGGCACCAGATTTCTCTTTGACACGCCGAGAGTTTGGAGTCAGAAGTGCAGATGGAACTCACAATCAATTCCTCTTCGTAACGTGCACTTCGCCCCGCGGAAAAACAGGGTCTATAACCGACGGAGTCAGCGAAATCGAATCCATATACTGCGCAACCGGAGGGGCCACACCAAACTCCCACTTAACTGGTACTTCCTCATTGGGGAAAAAATTGCGCTTCAGGCAATCCAACATCTCCACACCTGATTGCGCGGTCAGGAATCTGGCCAAGTCAGGTGTTGCTAACCGAACTCCGGAAACGGCAAAGGACAATGGCGAATCGGTCATTAGCCTCCTGTAATCGGGGTCTTCGTTTTCGTCTACGTGTGCGCCACCTTCCTTGTTAGCAAGGATAAGAACGACTCGCTTCCTCCGATAAACCATCTGCGTACCCAACTGTGATGGAAACGTGAAAACTGTACGATTCCACCAAGCACCGACGGAACTCAAGGAATAGTGTGAAGAGCCAAGGTCCACGGCGGGTGCCAAGGTGGAACCCAACCTCACGCCTACTGCAAAGCCCAGGATGTGTTCGTGTTCAGTCTTCTCCCGTGCGCGGTCGAATATCGGAAGCTCAAGACCACTTGGCATTGCCTGTACCAGTAGTGCTTTACTGCTACCAGTCTCATGAACCAATACTCTAATGGTCGTTGCAATCCGGACGCTCTCTGCAAAATTTCCCTCGTAAAATGCACGCAGAGAGGCACGCAGGAAGCCCATCTGCTCTCTCAACTTTTCCAAAATGTTCGCTTTGGCTCTCGCCATTTTAAACCTACCTTTGCTGGAGGCCGCGCTCATCACCTGGAGTCATTGCAAGTGCCCCCCTGTGCGACAGGAGATCCTCTCGTATTGTCCCACGCTGCTCCTCCGCCACGGATTGCCAAGGTAAGGAAATGGTCCGGGTGGCAGGAGTTGAACCTGCGTGGACATGTGCCCAAGACATGTGGGTGGCCGCTACCCTACACCCGGATCTGAAGAGAGGGCCTTTCAGCCCTCTCCCGTTTAGCCCTTCACGCAGACCACCTGGCGCAACGTGTGCACCACGTCCACCAGATCACGCTGCGCTTCCATCACCGCGTCGATGGACTTGTACGCCATCGGCGTTTCGTCGATAACGTCCGCGTCCTTACGGCACTCAACGCCGGCCGTTGCTTTGGCATGGTCGTCCAGCGTGAAGCGACGCTTCGCCTCCGTACGCGACATGGCACGCCCGGCTCCATGGCTACAGCTCATGAAGCTTTCCGGATTGCCCTTGCCGCGCACGATGTACGAACGCGCTCCCATACTGCCGGGAATGATTCCCATGTCACCCTCACGCGCACGCACTGCACCCTTACGCGTGATGAGCACGTTCTCGCCATAGTGGTGCTCCCAGGTCACATAGTTGTGATGGCAGCTAACGACTTCCACATTGGCTTCGAACGCCGGGACTTCTCCCGAGCCCTGCACCGCCGCGATCATGTTGCGCATCATCAGATCGCGGTTGGCCAGCGCGTAGTCCTGCGCCCAGTGCACCGCGCGGACATAATCCTCGAAGTGCTCCGTGCCCTGCGGCAGGTACGCGAGGTCCTTATCCGGCAGGTTGATCATCCACTGACGCATATCGTTCTTCGCCAGCTCGATGAAAAACGTGCCGAAACGATTGCCCACGCCACGCGACCCCGAGTGCAGCAGGAACCAGACGTTCTCCTTTTCGTCGAGGCAGACCTCGATGAAGTGGTTTCCTGTGCCAAGCGTCCCCAGGTGATTCATTCGCTGCACATGGTTCAGCTTGGGATACTTGTCGATGATCGCCTGGTAAGCTGGCTCCATCTCCGCCCACGCTTCCAAGTGATGCGCCGGAGCGTCCGACCACGCACCGCGGTCGTTCTTGCCGCCGTTGTCGGTACGTCCGCGCGGCACTGCCTTCTCAATCGCCGTGCGGATGCCGTGCAGATTGTCCGGCAGATGGTTGGCGTGCAGCGAAGTCTGCACCGCCATCATGCCGCAACCAATATCCACGCCGACCGCGGCCGGAATGATTGCGCCGCGCGTTGGAATCACGCTGCCCACGGTCGCACCGATGCCCCAATGCACGTCCGGCATCGCCGCCACCCACTTGTAGATGAATGGCAACTGCGCGACGTTCAAAAGCTGCTGGCGTGCAGCATCCTCAAGTGGGACGCCCTTGGTCCAGGCCTTGATGGGAACGCCGTTGTCGGGTTTGATTACGTTGTAAGTATTGTCGGTCATAAATTATCCATTCCGAATCAGTCAGGGGATTTAGAGAGCCTTCACAAACTCCTCAAATTCCCGCACCCTATGTCGGTCCAGGCTTTTGCCCAACTTAGCAATCAATTTCCGATCTGCAGTCACGAACGTTAGAGCTGGATCGGCCAAATACATTAGCTGCTGGTTGTCTATCCAGTCCTGCAGTTTTCCTTCGAACTTATACGCACCCTTCGTGCTCTCAAGGTGAATGTGCGCTAGATGACAGTAAGCCGCATCCAGTACTCTCGAAACTTTTCCGACGTTTTCTTGGCTCTGAGATGCATGAGCATCAAATGCCAAAATGAACGCCGCATACAGATCTGGAGGCGGCATCCCTTTTCCCGCATTCTTTGCAAGTCTCAGTTCCTCTCCCCAGAGCTTCTTGCCGTCTTTCATCTGTTTTCTCAACATCGCAAGGTCAATGCCAGCGGTCAGGTCAATCCCCTCAGGCAAAGACGCCATCACGACATTCCCGAACGAGAGATCCTCCTTGTGTTGAGCCCCACTAATGACAGGCATCCAAACCCCTTGCAGTTCGTCGGGCGAAAACTCCGGTCGCTCAGACGGAAGGCCCAACACCGCGGTTCTTATAAAATGCCCCGGCATCGGGAGAAACATGCATCCATCGACATTCGTCAACACCAGCAGTCGTTTCCGATTCTGCTCGAAGTGAGGCTCGTCACCGCCGGCAAGTGCGTTAACAAGTTCCAAGAAAGTCGTAAAAGAAACTCGGTACTTGTATTTTCCGGCCAGTTTCTCGATGACTTCCTCCCACACGGCGGCAGGAATCACTCCATCGCTGACTCTGGTAACAATCTGAGTGTCGAAGAAGACTGCTTGTTCCATTCTTGCCTCGCTTTCTATGATCTGGTGGCTCGGCACGGAATTGAACCGTATCCACTGGCTTTTCAGACCAGCACTCTGCCGTCGAGTTCCCGAGCCAAACTTGGTGGACGGTGCGAGACTCGAACTCGCATTTCACGGTTGCAGGCCGTGGGTAATCCCCTTATACGAACCGCCCATTTGGGGCGAGATGAGAGAATCGAACTCTCGTGACTGGAGCCACAATCCAGTGCCTAAGCCATTCGGCCAAT
>Ga0209580_10000491_pt1 | contig 21625 bp, 18 predicted proteins | sample Coa_R1_5_FD_187153 | JGI IMG/M metagenome (GOLD analysis project Ga0209580, IMG submission 187153) | Surface soil microbial communities from Centralia Pennsylvania, which are recovering from an underground coalmine fire - Coalmine... | ecosystem: Environmental > Terrestrial > Soil >... | reverse complement strand
TATGACTGCTGGCATCCGGACCACGACTCGGTCACGGTGGAGTTGATCGTCGCCAACCTCACCGCGAACGCGAAGACCGCTCAGGCCGTGATCGCGGCGGCAGTCGAGCAGCTGCCAATCACGCGCAGTTGCGAATGCGCGCGGGCGCTCGCGCAGGCGATCATCACACGCGCGGGGGCGGTGCCGGTCGCGACGAAGCACCGCCTGGCGCCTATCGTTGGCAAGTACCTCCCGTGACGGCCCTCACGCGCGCGCCGCGCCTCGTCGTCACCGGGTCGATCGCGTTCGACTACCTGATGTCGTTTCCCGGGACGTTCACGGAGCATCTGCTGCCCGACCATCTGTCGCGGCTCAGCTTGAGTTTCCTCGTGGACACGATGGAGAAGCGGCGCGGCGGCTGCGCACCGAACATCGCCTACACGCTCGCCCTCCTCGGCGAGCGGCCCGTCCTCATGGCGACGGCCGGCCAGGATTTCGGGGAGTACCGACAGTGGCTGGACGAGGCCGGGGTCGACACCTCGCTCGTACGGGACGTCCCGGACAAGTTCACGGCGTCGTTCTTCTGCAGCACGGATGCCGCGAACAACCAGATCGCTTCGTTCTATACCGGCGCCATGGCGCACGCCTCCGAGTTGTCGTTCCGCACCGCCGGGTCCGTGGATCTCGCGATCATCTCGCCGAACGATCCGGCCGCGATGACGCAATACGCGGCGGAGTGCCGGACCCTCGGGCTGCGTTTCATCTTCGATCCCGGCCAGCAGTGCGCGCGCATGTCAGGTGACGAACTGACCGACGGCCTGACGGGTGCCGAGGTCGTCATCTGCAACGACTACGAGCTCGAGCTGGTGCTGAAGAAGACGGGCCTCGCCGAGGGGGGCCTGCTGGCCCGCGCGAATCGCCTCGTCGTCACGCGCGGCGCGCACGGATCGTCGGTGATCACCAACGCCAGCCGCGTGGACGTGCCCGCCGTGACGCCGCACCGGATCGTGGACCCCACCGGCGTCGGCGATGCCTATCGCGGGGGCTTCATGAAAGGCCTCGCCCGTGGCGCCGACGACGGCGTGTGCGCGCGGATGGGCAGCGTGGCCGCCGCCTACGCCCTGGAGCACATGGGCGGACAGAGTCACGCGTACACGTGGACCGAGTTCCGCCGTCGCTACCAGGAGCACTTCGGTCCGCTCCACATCGATCGATGAAGACGCTCACTGCGGCGGCGATTGCCTGGCCCTTGCTGCTCGCGTCGGTGGTGTGGGCGCGGTTAGACGGCCACCAGCCGCTGTGGACGACGGCGGTCTACCTCGTCGGGTCGAAGATCTGTCATCAGCTGGCCGATCGGTCCTTTCACACGAACGGCGTGCAGTGGCCGGTTTGCGCCCGATGCGCCGGGCTCTACCTCGCGGCGCCGATTGGCGCCGTCGTCGCGATCGCGGCTCGCCGCCGACCTCGGGTGTGGGGCGCCGCCTCGTGGCCGGTCCTCATCGTCGCGGCCGTTCCGACGGTGGTGACACTCGCCATCGAGTGGCCTGGCTTGGGCGCGCCGTCGAACCTGACGCGGGCGTTGGCCGCGCTGCCGCTCGGCGGGGCCATCGCCTTCTTGATCGTCCGCACGGCCGGCGGTCGCCGCGAAGCGATCAGGTAAACTGACTCCCGCATGCCGACGCCGTCGAAAGCCGCGCCCCGCGCGGCCTCCACGCCCGGCCATTCGACCGCTGCGCCTGACGGCCCCAGTCCGCTCGTGACCGTCGTTTGTGCCTGGTTCATCCCGGGCGCCGGGCACCTGCTTCAGGGGCAGGGCCGGAAGGCCGCCGTCTTTGGCGTGGTGCTCGTCGCGATGTTCGCGATCGGGTTGGCGTCGAGCGGCCGGCTGTTTCCTTTCGACGCCAGCCAGCCGCTCGTGCTGCTCGCCGCAGGCGCTGAATGGATGCTCGGTTTGCCGCGACTGGCGGCCGCCGTCGGCGGGTGGGGCCGCGGAGAGGTCACGGCGATCACGTTCGAGTACGGCAACACCTTTCTCATCGCGGCCGGCCTGCTGAACGTCCTCGTCGTCCTGGACGCGTTCGATCGCGCGTCTGGACGGAAGCCCACGCGGGAAGCGAAATGACCACGCATCTCGGGATGATGTGCCTCTTCGCCGCCTGCGTCGCCACCGTGTTCGCGGCGCTCCTGCGCGACGAGCGCAACGATCAGGTCCGGCTGGCCGTGCGCGTGTTTGGCGGGTTGGTCATCGGCGCGTATGCGGTCGGCTGGCTCATGTACGCGGCTTTTCACTAGAGGGTGGGGCTGGTGCGTTGACCCACGGGCCTCGCCGGCCGCTGTGCGATACTTCACGAGTTATGGCCTTCGAGAATGTGCTCGTCGAAGAGGACGGTGCGGTCCTCGTCGTCACGATCAACCGCCCGAAGGTCCTGAACGCGCTCGACGCGCGGACCCTCGCTGAGCTCGACGCGGTGTTCAGCGATGCCGCAGCCCGCGACGACGTCCGGGCGGTCGTGCTGACTGGAGCCGGTGAGAAGGCCTTCGTCGCCGGCGCCGACATCAACGAGCTGTCGGTTCAGACCGCGGTTGGCGGCCGCGAGCACGCCCGCCGCGGCCAGGCGCTGTTCAATCGGATTGAACGGCTGGGGAAACCGGTCATCGCGGCGGTCAACGGCTTTGCCCTCGGCGGCGGGTGCGAGCTGGCAATGGCGTGTACGCTGCGCGTGGCAGCGGATTCCGCACGCTTCGGTCAACCCGAAATCAATCTGGGTCTCCTGCCGGGCTACGCGGGCTCCCAGCGGTTGCCGCGTCTGGTCGGTCGAGGCCGGGCGCTCGAACTGCTGCTGACGGGCCGGCAGATTCCCGCCGACGAGGCGTTCCGCATCGGTCTCGTGAACCGCGTGGTCCCTGCGGCCGAGCTCGCGACCGAAGCGCGCACGCTGGCGCAGGCGATCGCGGCAAAGGCGCCCGTTGCCGTGCGATACATCCTTGAAGCGGTTGCGGCTGGCCTCGAGATGTCGTTGGCCGACGCGCAGGACTACGAAGCGACGCTCTTCGGCCTCGTCTCGACGACAGAAGACATGCGCGAGGGCACGAAAGCCTTTCTCGAGAAGCGGAAGCCGGACTTCAAGGGCCGGTAGGCGCCCGAATCGTCCGCACGGGACCCCGATGCGCTTTGCCCTGGTCGTTTCCCGATATCACGCGTTTGTCACCGATCGGCTCGAGGCGGGTGCCCGGGCGGCCTTGGAGGACGCCGGCATCCCCGAGACCGATGTCGTGACGTTCGCGGTCCCCGGCGCCTTCGAGCTGGCACAGGCGGCCGCTCGAATCGCCTCGACCGGCGCCTGGTCCGGCGTGGTGTGCGTCGGGTGCCTGATTCGCGGCGAGACGCCGCACTTCGACTACATCGCGCAGGCCGCCTCGCACGGCATCATGCTGGCGGCCCAGATGACGCAGGTCCCGATCTCGTTCGGGCTCCTCACGACGAACACGGCCGAAGAGGCCCTCGCGCGGGCCGGCGGCGGGCCGTCCAACAAGGGCCACGAAGCCGCGACCGCGGCGCTCGAGATGGCGCGCCTCTATGGCCGACTCAGCTGAACACGGCGGCGGTCCGAGGCATCGCGCTCGCGAGGCCGCCCTGAGCGCCCTCTACCTCTGGGAAATCGGCGGCGTCACCCCGCCCCAGGCGATCGGCGTGTATTTCCGCGAGCACGCCGCAGACGCCGGCGAGGACGTCATCTCCTTCGCCACCGCCCTTGTCGAGGGCACGGTCGGCGACTTGACCGCGATCGACGCGCTCATCGCCGCGCACAGCCAGCACTGGCGCCTCGAGCGCCTGGCCGTGCTCGATCGCCTCGTGCTCCGCCTCGCGATCTGGGAGCTGCGTCACGAGCCCGAGACGCCGCCGCCCGTCGTGATCAACGAGGCGATCGAGCTTGCGCGCCGCTTTGGCACCGACGACTCGGTGCGATTCGTCAACGGCGTATTGGATGCGATCCGGAAGGGTTTAAAGGCCTGAAGGCTGGAAGGTTAGAAGGCCTGTAGGGGAATGGCCGTGACGCTCGAGCCCGCGTCTCGCCGTCGCGCCTTCCAGGCTTCCCGCCTTCCAGCCTTCAAGCCAGTACAATCGTCAGCGCCTATGTCCAATGAAGCGGAGCAGGCGGCACAGCGGCAGGCCAACCTCGAGGAGATTACCAGAGCGGGTGCGGCGCCATATCCCCATCGGTTCGATCGGACCGCGTCGGTGACCGGCATCGTCGAGGCCTACGGCGCCAAGACCGGCGAGGCGCTCGAGGTCGAACGGCCCGACGTCACGACCGCCGGCCGGATCCTGGGCCTTCGGACCTTCGGTAAAGCGAACTTCATCGTGCTCGATGATGGGCGTGAGCGCGTGCAGGTGTACGTGCGCGCCGATTCGGTCTCCGCGCGCGACTTCGGCGTCTTCACCCGGCTGGACGTCGGCGACTACATCGGGGTGACGGGCCGCGTGTTCCGCACCAAGACGAAGGAGTTGACGATCTGGGCCTCCGCCCTGACGTTCCTCGTCAAATGTCTGCGGCCCCTGCCCGAGAAATGGCACGGGCTCTCGGACGTCGAGATCCGTTACCGGCAGCGCTACCTCGACCTCATCGTCAATCCCGAGTCGCGTCGCGTGTTCGAGGTACGGGCTCGGGTCGTCGCCGCGATTCGAGCGTTCCTCGACCGACGAGGCTTCCTCGAGGTCGAGACGCCCATGATGCAACCCATGGCCGGCGGCGCCCTGGCCCGGCCGTTCATCACGCATCACAACGCGCTCGACCTCGATCTGTACCTTCGGATCGCGCCCGAGTTGTATCTCAAGCGGCTCACCGTCGGCGGGTTCGAGCGCGTCTACGAGATCAACCGCAATTTTCGGAACGAGGGAATCTCGACCGGGCACAATCCGGAGTTCACGATGCTCGAGTTCTACGAGGCCTACGTCGACTACGAGCATCTGATGCGGATGACCGAGGTCATGCTGGCCGAGGTCGCGCGCGAGGCGATCGGGAGCCTCGAGGCGACGTTCGGCGATCATGCGATTTCGTTCGCGGCGCCGTTTCGCCGGCTGTCGCTGCGGCACGCCGCGGCCGAAGCGGCCGCCGGGAAGCTGGGTCGATCGGTCACGACCGACGATCTGCGCGACCGAGGGCGCGCGGCTGAGGTGGCGCGGGCCCTCGGCGTCGAGGTGGCTCCGGCCGACGGCGCCGGCACGATCGCCGCCGCGCTCTTCGAGGCCACGTGGGAGGACCGCCTCGTCGAGCCCACCTTCGTCTACGACTTTCCGACCGAAGTGTCGCCGTTGTCGAAGCAGAAGGCTGGCGATCCGGAGACGGTCGAGCGGTTCGAGCTCTACGCCGGCGGGTTCGAGGTGGCCAACGGCTTCAGCGAACTGAACGATCCGGCGGAACAACGGCGGCGGTTCGAGGCCCAGCTTCGCGACCGGGCCGCCGGTCACGCCGAAGCGCATGCGATGGACGAGGACTACCTCCGGGCGCTCGAGTACGGCCTGCCCCCAACCGGCGGCGAGGGGATCGGGATCGATCGGCTGGTCATGCTCCTCACCAACAGCCGGTCGATTCGGGACGTGATCCTCTTTCCCCTCATGAAGCCGCGCGCGGGCGCTCCCGACTGATGGGCTTTGCCTGGTTCGTCGCCCGTCGGTATCTCACGGCCCGCCGCAAGCAGGCGTTCATCTCCCTCATCTCGGGCGTGTCGATTCTGGGCGTCGGCGTCGGCGTCATGGCGCTCATCATCGCGAGCGCGATCATGACGGGCGTGCAGACGGATCTTCGCGATCGGATTGTCGGATCGAGCGCGCACGTCTACGTCTACAAGTCGAGCCAGGCGGGCTTCGCAGACGTCGACGCCGAGATCAAGAAACTAAGCGTGCCGGGCGTCGTCGGCGCGGCGCCCGCGATCGTGGGCATCGGCGTCGCGCATGCCCGCGGTCGGGAGCCCAAGGGCATCACGCTCAAAGGGGTGGACCCGGCGCGCGAACCCCTCGTGACCGACGTCACGCGCGCCACCAAGTCCGGGTCGTTCGACGCGCTCGCGCATCGCCCCGAGGGCGAGCGGCCGGGCATCGTGCTCGGCGCCGATCTGGCGACGTCGCTCGGCGTCACCCTCGGCGACGAGGTCGAGGTCGTCGTGCCGGAAGGGACGCTGTCGCCATTCGGAATGGTGCCCGGCCACGGTGTCTTCACGGTGGTGGGCACCGTCGAGTTCGGGTTCTACGAGGTCGACACCAACCAGGGCTTCATCGCGATGGATGTGGCCAAGCACCTGTTGCAACGGACCGGCCCGGATCTTATCCAGCTCCGCCTCGCGAACATGGACGATGCCCCGAGGCTGCGCGAGCAACTCCAGCGCCGACTCGGTCCGCCCTACCAGGTCGAGGACTGGACCGAAATCAACAAGCAGTTGTACGCGGCCCTGAGCCTCGAGAAAAAGGCCATCTCGCTCACGATCGGACTCATCATCATGGTGGCCGCCCTCAACATCGTCGCCTCCCTGGTGCTCCTCGTGATGGAGAAGAGCCGGGACATCGCCATCCTGCGGACGATGGGCGCGCCCGCGCGGGCGATCCGCCTCATCTTCATGCTCCAGGGGATCACCATTGGCTGCGTCGGCACCGTGGTCGGCGCCGTCCTGGGCCTCATCGTGTGCGTCGTCGCCGACCGCTACCGGCTGATCTCGCTCCCGGGCGACGTGTATCAGATCTCATATCTCCCGTTCAGGGTGCAGGCCGTCGACGTGGTCGTCATCGTGCTCTCCGCCGTGGGCGTGTGCTTCCTCGCGACGATCTATCCCGCTCGTCAGGCGGGCCGGCTCGATCCGGCCGAAGCCCTGCGCAACCAGTAGCCATGCCGTTCCTCGAAGTGCGCGGGCTCGCGAAGGCATATCGCACGGCGACCGGGCGACTCGAGGTCCTGCGGGGCGTGGACCTCACGGTCGAGGCCTGCGAGATGGTCGCCATCGTGGGCGCCTCGGGCGTCGGCAAGAGCACCCTGTTGCACGTGCTCGGCGGCCTGGACGCGATCGACGACGGCACGGTCCAGATTGGCGAGGCGCGGATCGATCAGATGAACGACGAGGCCCGCGTCGGGTTTCGCAACCAGCGGGTCGGATTCGTGTTTCAGTTCCATCACCTGCTGCCGGAGTTCACGGCGCTCGAAAACGTCGAGATGCCCTTGCGTATCGCCGCGCGTCCGCCCCGAGAACGGCGAGGGCGCGCGGAGAGCCTGCTCGCGCGGGTGGGGCTCGCCGATCGTCTGACTCATCGTCCGGGCGCCCTGTCCGGCGGCGAACAGCAGCGTGTCGCGGTGGCGCGCGCGCTCGTGACGGCGCCGGCCCTGCTCCTCGCCGATGAGCCGACCGGCAATCTGGACGAGCGAACCGCGGCGGACCTGCACGTCCTGCTCCGAGAGATGCACCGCGAGCATGGCTTGACGTCGATCATCGTCACCCACAACCCCGCGCTCGCCGGGGCGTGCGACCGCGTCCTGCGGCTCGAAGCGGGCCGACTGGCGTAGCGCCAGTTCCGCCGGCGCGAGGCCGGGCGGCCGCCGTCGCCGTGCAGCCCAACCAGCCTGCACCTCCGGCCGTCTGATGAATGTACTGTAATACAGTACAATGCTTTACATTATGTTCAGCCGCGAACTGAAGAAGGGCAGCACCGAAATGCTCGTCCTCTCGCTCCTCGAGGGGCGCCCGCGCCACGGGTATGAAATCGGCAAGCAGATCGAGATCGGGTCGGGCGGCCGCCTGCACTTCCGCGTCGGATCGCTCTACCCGATCCTGTGCCGGCTCGAGGATCGCGCCCTCATCACCGGGCGGTGGATCGAGCGCCCCGGCGAGCGGCGCCGCCGCTATTACCGACTGACGCCGCTCGGCCGCAAGGCGCTGGCGCGCGAGCGCACGCTCTGGCGAGAATTCGTGAGCGCGATCGACGGCCTGGTTGGAGTGCCCCATGCCTGATTGGACCGCCTACGTCAGGCGCCGCCTGTCGCTGCCCGCCCTCCGGCGGGAGCGCGAGCTCGAGATCGTCGAAGATGTGGCTCGCCAGCTCGACGAGGCCTACCGCGAGGCGCTTGACGCGGGCGCGACCGATGCCGAGGCCCAAGCGCGCGCCGAAGCGCACGTCGCCAACTGGGACGATCTTTCGCGCGAAATCGGTGCGTCGGCGCGCGGCCGCCTCGCCGCCGCGGAGCGATGGCAGAACCGCGCCGACGACCGCGTCATCGCCTCGCAGGGCCGCCGGTCCTTGATGGCCGAGATGCGCCAGGATCTCTTCTATGCCTGGCGCGTCATGCGCCAGAGCCCCGGCGTGACGCTGCTTGCCACGCTCTCGCTCGCGCTCGGCATCGGCGCCAACACGGCTATCTTCAGCGTTATCAACGGCCTTCTGTTCCGGCCATTGGCCGTCAGCCATCCCGAGACCCTGGTCTCGATCTCCGACCCGGAAGCAGGCGGGATGGGCGTGGGCATCGAGAACGGCGAGCGCAGCCTGTTCAGCTACCACGAGTATGAGGGCCTTCGCGATCGCAACGACGTGCTGGCCGGCACGCTGGCGTTCAGCAGCGATGTCGTGCGGGCGCCCGTGGCGGTCAGCGCAGCCGACGAGGGCGAACCGGCCGCCATCACGCTCGCGAGCGGCACGTTCTTCCCGACCCTCGGTATCGAATCGGCGGCCGGTCGTCTCTTTGGCACCGAGGTGGACGCCGAGCGCATGGCCAACCCTGTCGTGGTGCTGAGCGACGCCTTCTGGCGCCTCCATCTCGAGGCCGATCCGAACGCCATTGGCCGCACCCTTCGCATCCGGCAGACGACGTTCACGGTGATTGGCCGCGTGCCGGCCGCGTTCACGGGCCTCGTCGTCGGCGACGCCCCGGATCTCTACGTGCCCCTCACGATGCAACAAGCCGTCGTGCCAGGGCCCGATTGGCTCACGCAGCCACCCGGTGTCGCGCGCCGTACGATGTTCCTGCACGTGCTCGGGCGGCTGAAGCCGGGCGTCACCCTCGGGCGCGCCGACGCGTCACTCAACGTGACCTTCAAGCAGAACCTCGACGAAGAGGCGTCCACGATCGCTGACCTCGGGCGGCGGAAGGAACTGCTCGACGCGCACGTGACCGTGAGGGACGCGCGCAACGGTCTGTCGCCGTTGCGCGGGGAATACAAAGAGTCCCTCGTCGTCTTGATGGGCCTGGTGGGTCTGCTGTTGCTGCTCGCCTGCGCGAATGTCGCCAACCTGCTGCTCGCCCGCGCCACCGGCCGACGCCGCGAGTTGGCACTGCGCGTGGCGCTCGGCGCCGGTCGCGCGCGCTTGATTCGCCAGCTCCTGACCGAGAGTCTCGTGCTCGCGGCTGTGGGCGCGGCGGTCGGCCTCTGGCTGAGCCGTCTCGGCGTGAGCGGACTCTTGCGCCTCGTGTCGGCCGACCCGGGACCGCTCCCGCTCGACGCTCACCTCGACGGCGTCGTCCTGACCTTCACTGCTGTCATCACAATCTTCACCGGCCTGCTGTTCGGTCTCGCGCCCGCTCTCCGCGCCACGCGCCTCGACTTGAACGTCGTCCTGCGCGGTGCGGCCGCGAACGTCGCCGGATCGGGCCGCGGCAGTGGCCGCTGGCCGATGGTCAAGACGTTGGCCGCCGTGCAGGTCGCCGTATCGCTGCTGCTCCTCGTCACGGCGGGTCTCTTCGTGCGGAGTCTCCAGAATCTCGCGGCGGTGCCCCTGGGCTACGAGGCCGATCACCTCGTGATGTTCGCGATCAGCCCGGCGACCATCGGCTATACGTCGGCGACGGTCGCACCGCTGTACGACGATCTGCTGGCGAAGTTCGCGACCGTCCCCGGGGTGCGACGAGCGACGCTCTCCGAGGAGGGCTTGTTCTACGGCGGGGATTCGGGCGACGACGTGTCGTTTCCAGACGACACGATGCCCGACGGTCTCGACATGAGCGGACGGTTCGACAACGTCGGCCCCGCATACTTCTCGACGATCGGCATCCCGATCGTCGCCGGACGAGACGTCGAGGCGCAGGACGCCAGCGGCCCGCGATCCTGCTGGCTCGGCGAGACGATGCGTTCACGGTTCTTCCAGAAGCGCGATCCGATCGGTCACCGGATGGTCGTGCACTATTCGTTTGGCGACGGCGATTGCGTGATCCGGGGCGTGGTGGGCGACGCGAGGACCAATCGACTCCGTGGCAAGCTGCCGGCCAGGTTCTACCAGGCCTACGTCAGCGCCCTCACCAAGCCGACCGCTGCCGTGTTCGAACTGCGCGTGGCCGGCAGTCCGCTGGCCGTCTCGACCGAGGTTCGCCAGATCCTCCACCGAACGAATGCCGCGTTCCCGGCGCCGGCGTTTCACACCGTGAGCGACCTCGTCGACGAGAGCCTGGTGAGCGATCGGCTGACCGCTCGCCTTTCGACCTTCTTCGGGGCATTGGCGCTCCTCATCGCGGCGATTGGTCTTTACGGGGTCCTTTCGTACTCCGTTAGCCGCCGCGTGAGCGAAATCGGCGTACGCATGGCGCTCGGCGCCGGGCGGGGTCGTATCTTGCGTCTGATCGTCGGCGAAGCGCTCATCATCGCCGCCGCGGGCGGAGTCGTCGGTCTGGCGGGATCCCTGGCCGCCACGCGCCTGCTGCGCGCGCTCTTGTTCAATTTGAGTCCCCGCGATCCGCTGACCTTCGCCAGTGGCGTCGCCGTGCTCCTTGCCGTGGCGGTCGTGTCAGCAGCCGCGCCGGCGTGGCGGGCCTCCCGAACCGACCCGATCGTGGCACTCCACATGGAATGACCGCGAGCGACTCCGCCCGTTTCACTGCGCCGATCGGCAAGCGCGTCGGCGGCATCGAGTCGCCTCACCCAATGCGCGTGTCGGCGGCGACCGTACTCTAACGGACTCTAGACGACAGAGGCGACAGAGCCCGGTCGCTTGCGTGCATTTTTTCCTCCTTTCTCACTCGAAGACCATCGCGCCAGCAGCTGTCGGCCGATAAACCGGGCGGTTTATCGACGGCGGTTTTTCCCCACGCTAGGGCAACGCCGCCGGTGGAGTAACGCGTAACGCCCAAAGCGAGGTTCCCCAGTGACGATTCACACCCGACGTCGAGTGGTCGCAGGAGCGGTGGCGTTGCTCCTGACGCTCCCGACGGAGACCATCTTGCTCAAGGCGCTCCAGACGCCGAACACCAAGCAGGCCGCCCAGCTGTGGGTCCAGAGCCTGACGCCAAGCCAGTTGTCGTCGGCCGCCGGCGCGATCCAGGCTTATCCGTTCGCATACCGCCGGGCGATCATGACCGCTCTTCCGCCAGCGCTCCGGTCGAACGTGTGGCAGAACCATATCGAAATCTATCTGACGGCGAATCCCAACCTTGATGTTGCGACGGAGTCGGCGCTTCAATCGGCGATCGCGCTCCTCACGCCCGACCTGCTCAGCCGGTCCCCGACCGATGCCGAACGAGCCGAAATTCACGCAATTGCGGCCCAGGTGACCGCGTCGCTCGGTACGGACACCGCACTGAACCTTCTGTACCGGCTGGGTCCGGCCGACGGGACCTTTCCGAGCGCCGAGCCGCTGACCGAGAAGGTCGCGGACTTCCTCCGCCGGACCTTCACGTTGTACGCGGACGGCGGGGACTGCAATTGCAACACCGGGTGGGGTTGCGACGGCGGCAATTACTGCTCCAGCACCTTAGGGTGCAGCCCGATCACAAGTTGGCCGGCGTGCGGCTGGCTCTGGGAGGACCCCTGCGACGGCGGCTGCACTCCGGGCGCCTAGCGGTGCTCCGCTTGGGATTCGCCCGCTTGGCCCGGCGTCCCAATCCGTGTAGAGTCCAACGGCTGTGGCGCGCGAGGTCCTCGTTGGTCGGCTAGGCGTCGCCGTCGCGGTGGTCTGTGCGACCGCCTTGACCGTCACGGCGGTCGCGGTGGCGATGCCGTCGGTCCGCGCCAGCCTGGGCTTCGCGCCGCCGCCGCCGGCGCCGAGCTACGCCGCAGGACAGCCCGCGGACCTTCCGGCGAGCCTCTTCAAGCAGGCCCCGCATACGCTGGTCATCTTCTTTCGCAGCGATTGCGGCGCCTGCGCCCGGATGAAGCCGTTCCTCGCGCGCCTCGCCGCGCGGGATGACGACTCCGCGGTGCGCGTCGTGGCCGTGACCGGCGCCGGCAATCGCCCGGACGCCCTGGCGTTTGCCAAGCAGATTGGTCTGGGCGAGTCCAGTCTCGTCATGATGGACCTTGGGCAGCTTCGCCTCAGGCGCGTGCCGACGGTCGTTCTCATGGATCGGTCTGGGGTCATTCAGGCGGCCCTGGAGGGCATTCCGTCGTCGCAGGAGGAAGAGAAACTTCTCCGAATGGTGACGTCGCTTTCGCAACCGCGCTAGTCCTCAGCCATGCACTCCGCAGCGGCCTTCGCGGAGTACCTGAGCGACGCGCTCATCCTCTCGACGGCCGCCAGCGCGGCGAATGCCGTCTGGCGCCGTCGTGACACGCATCGACTGGACATCCTGGCGTTCGTCGCCGCCCTCGCCGTGGCGGACGCCATCACGCGGCCGGCGCACCACGTGCTCTGGACGATCGGCACGGGGCTGTGGCTTGCTCAACCGTATCTGCTGCTGCGGCTGGTAAAACATTTTCGCGACGTGCCCGCCGTCGTCCTCCGCACAGCATTGGCTGCCGCCATTATCGGCATGCTCGCCCTCAGCCCTCCGCCCCTCGTCCGCCCACGCGTCTCCGATCTCGGGATCGCCGTGTACTTGATCATGGGCGGGATGTACGCGTACGCCGCCATCGCGTTCTCGCGCCAGGCCGCCCGAACCGCTGGCGTGACGGCGCGCCGCCTGGCGTTCGCCGCTGCTGGCACCTGGGTTCTCGGGTTGGTCTTTGCGATCGCCACGGCTTTCATGGTCACCCAAACCGGGTCCATGGCCTGGGGCCAGGTGAATCAGTTTGCGCACGCCGCCGCGCTCGCCTGTTACTTCCTGGCCTTCACCACGCCCCGCGGGCTTCGCGCCACGTGGCAGCGGGCCGAGCAGGCCCGCTACCTGAGCGCGACCGCCGACCGCGACCCCGAAGACCGCGGACGCCGTGCGCCATCCGATCTCCTCGAGGCGGCGAAACGAAGCGTCGGCCACTCGGTGATCCTGGTCGCCCTCCGCCCCGCGTCTGACGTGGGCCCGTTCGTCGTGAGCGAGGCCACCGATCGGGGCCTCGTCGGTACAGCCATCGATGCGTCCACTGGGGTCATCAGCCGTGTGCTTACCTCGAAGGCCGCCGTGATTGCGGCACCGGCCGACTGCCCGCCTGACTTGGCCAAGCTCGTCACTCCGCTCGGCAGCGCCGTGCTGGTCGCGCCGATTGCGTCCTCGACGCGCCTGTGGGGCATCATTGTCGTTGCCCAGCGTCGCGGTTCGCTCTTCCCGGAGGACGATCTCATCCTGCTCGGCCAGTTGGGCCGCTATGCCGCGACCGCACTCGATCACGCGGCGCTCGTCGGGGAGGCCCGCGACCGGGAACGCCGCCGCGCCGACCTTCGCCTGCACGCCGCCGAAGCGCGCATGCGCCTGATGCTCGACAGCATCAAGGACTACGCGATGTTCGTCCTCGATGCCGACGGTCTGGTCGTGACCTGGCACGTGGGCGCCGAGCAGGTCTTCGACTACACCGGCGACGAGATGATCGGCGATCAGGCCGCGCCGCTGTTCAACCTGTTGCCTGCCCAGTTCGAGGCGCGCCTGGACGAAGCGCGACAGGTGGGCCGGTCAATTTGGGAGGGACCGTGCCGCCGTAAGAACGGCGATCGGTTCCTCGGCTCGACCGTCATCCGGCCGCTCGCCGGCGAGGCCGATCTTGCCGGGTTCGTCGCGGTCACGCGCGATGTGACCGAACAGCGGGATCTCGAGGACCGGCTGCGCCAAGGCCAGAAGATGGAGGCGATTGGCCAGCTGGCCGGCGGCATCGCCCACGATTTCAACAACATGCTCCTCGCCATCCTCGGCTACGCCGATCTCCTGGCCGAGGACGCGGCGGGCGACGCCGGCCGCCTCGAGCTCATCGTCGAGATTCAGCGCGCGGCCGAGCGCGCCGCCGGGTTGACACGGCGCCTGCTGGCGTTCGGCCGCCGGCAAATCCTGCAGCCCGGCGCCGTCAGCCTCTCGAGCCTCGTGACGGACCTGCTGCCGATGCTGCGCCGTGTAATTGCCGAGCACGTCGAGATCGTGACCGAGAGCGCGCCTCAAACGCGGCCGGTCCTCGGCGACCGGAGTCAACTGGAGCAGGTCATCGTCAACCTGGCCGTAAACGCCCGCGACGCCATGCCGCAGGGCGGCCGCCTCACCATACGAACGAGCACGGAGCGGCTTGATGAGGCCAGCGCCGGCGGGGAAGTGCCGGCTGGGGCATACGCGCTCCTGGAAGTCACCGACACGGGCATCGGTATGGATGCCGCGACGCGTGACCGCATCTTCGAGCCGTTCTTCACGACGAAGGGCTTTGGCTACGGTACTGGACTCGGTCTGGCGACCGTCTACGGCATCGTGAAGCAGATGGGCGGGCTCATCCGGGTCGCGAGCGAGCCGGGCCAGGGCACGACCTTTCGGATCTACCTGCCGGAGACCCGGCAGGTGCCGGTCGCCCCGGCGCCCGCGACACCCTCGCCGCCGCCGCGAGGCCACGAGACTCTGCTTCTCGTGGAGGACGATGAGGCCGTGCGGATGTTCCTGCTGCGGACGCTCGAACGCCACGGATACCGGGTGCTACTGGCCGATCATCCGTCGGTGGCGCTGGCCATCGCGCAGGCGCATGCGGACCACATCCACCTCGTCGTCACGGACGTCGTCTTGCCAGGCATCGTCGGGCCTGAGTTCGTCAAGGCCCTCGCCGACCTGCGCGGCGACAGACCGCCCCTGCCGGTGCTCTACATCTCGGGCTACGCGGATGGGTCGCCCGTGTGGCAGGGTGAAGTGCCGAAGGCCAGCCACTTCCTGCAGAAGCCGTTCTCCGCCGGCGAGCTGCTTATCCGCATCCGGCAGATCCTGTCGCCTGCCGGGGCGGCCGGGGACCATGCCGTATAATGCCAATCAGGGCCGATGTTTGAACGGTACACGGAACGTGCGCGGCGGGTCCTTTTTTTCGCCCGCTATGAGGCCACCCAGCTCGGCAGCATGTCCATTGAGACCGAGCACCTCCTGCTCGGGTTGATCCGAGAAGGTAAGGGCCTCACCAGCCGTATTTTTGCCCGTTCCCATCTCTCGCTCGAAAGCATCCGCAAGGAAATCGAAGGCCGGACGATCTTTCGGGAGAAGGTCTCGACCTCGGTCGACATTCCGTTCAGCGCGGACACGAAACGCGTGCTGCAGTTCGCCGCCGAGGAAGCCGATCGGCTGCTGCACACCTACATCGGCACCGAGCACCTCTTGCTCGGCATCCTCCGCGAGGAGCGCTCGGTCGCGGCGTCCATCCTGTACGAGAAGGGGATGCGCCTTGCCAGCGTTCGCGAGGACATCGTCCAGCTCCTCAACGAGAAGACCGCGCCCGCGCGCCCGAAGGAAACGCCGCTGCTCGCCGAGTTCAGCCGCGACCTCACGGACGCCGCGATGAAGAATCAGCTCGACCCGCTCGTCGGCCGCGAGCTGGAGCTCGAGCGCGTCCAGCAGGTCCTCTGCCGTCGCACGAAGAACAACGCCGTGCTCATCGGCGAGCCCGGCGTGGGCAAGACCGCGATCGTCGAGGGCCTTGCCCAGAAGATCGTCTACGGCGATGTGCCGCACTTCCTCGCCGACAAGCGCGTCCTCTCGCTCGACATCTCGCTCATCGTCGCCGGCACGAAATACCGGGGCCAGTTCGAGGAACGGCTCAAGGCGATCATGAAGGAGCTGACCGACAACCCCAACATCATCGTGTTCATCGATGAGTTGCATACGCTCGTGGGCGCCGGCTCGGCGGAAGGGTCGCTCGACGCGGCGAACATTCTCAAGCCGGCGCTCTCCCGCGGCGAGATCCGCTGCATCGGCGCGACGACGCCCGCCGAGTACCGGAAGTACATCGAAAAAGATCGATCGCTCGAACGCCGCTTTCAGGCCGTCAAGGTCGACCCGCCGACCGAAGCCGAGACCGTGCAGGTCCTCGCGGGCATCAAGGAGCGGTACGAGTCCTTCCACCACGTGGAGTACTCCGCCGAGGCGCTCGAGGCGGCCGTCTACCAGTCGAGCCGCTACATCACCGATCGCTTCCTGCCCGACAAGGCCATCGACCTCGTCGACGAGGCGGGCGCGCGGGCGAAGCTCCGCGAGGCCCAGGCGAGCGCCGAGATGGGCGAGGTCAACCGCAGCATTCGGCTCGCGCTGAACGAACTCGACTCGGCGGTGTCTGAACGCAACCTGGAGAAGGCCTGGCTGTACCGCGAGCAGGAGACCCAGGCCCGCGAGAACCTCCAGGTCGTCCGCGAGCGCCTCGATCTCAAGGCCGGCGCGCGCCGGCCGGTCGTGGGCAAGGCCGAGATCGACGAGGTCGTGTCCAAGTGGACGGGCGTGCCCCTGACTTCGATTAACGAAGACGAGAGCCACAAGCTCCTCCGGATGGAGGAGGAACTCCACCGGCGCGTCGTCAGCCAGGAGAAGGCCATCTCGGCCCTCTCGCGCGCCATCCGGCGATCACGAGCCGGTCTCAAGAATCCGTCGCGACCGGTGGGGAGCTTCATCTTCCTGGGGCCAACCGGCGTCGGCAAGACCGAGTTGGCGCGGGCCCTGGCCAACTTCCTGTTTGGCAGCGACCACGCGCTGATTCGCTTCGACATGTCCGAGTACATGGAGAAGCACGCCGTGAGCAAGCTCATCGGCTCGCCCCCGGGCTACGTCGGCCACGAAGAGGGCGGGCAGCTCACTGAGAAAGTGAAGCGACACCCGTACTCGGTCGTCCTTCTCGACGAGATCGAGAAGGCGCACCCGGATCTCTTCAACATCCTCTTGCAGGTCTTCGAGGACGGCCATCTCACTGATGGCCTGGGCAATCGCGTGAACTTCAAGAACGCGATCGTCATCATGACGTCGAACATCGGGGCGCGCTTCATCCAGAAGAAGGCGTCGCTCGGCTTCCAATCGCCAGACCTGAAGGACGTCCAGAAGTCCGTCGTGGACATGGTGCTCGGCGAAGTCAAGCGCACGTTCAATCCCGAGTTCATCAACCGCGTCGACGAGATCATCGTGTTCGACTCGCTGTCCGACGACGATCTGCGCCGCATTACGCGGTTGCTCATCGGCACGTTGAACCAGCACCTGACCGACCGGCGGCTGCAAATCGAAGTCCGGCCCGAGGTCATCGACTGGATCATCGAGGTGACCTGCCAGGACCGTTCCTACGGCGCGCGGCCCCTGCGCCGCGCCCTCCAGCGGTACATCGAGGATCCCCTCGCCGAAGAGCTGATCCGGGGGGAACTCCGGACCGGCGTCATCGAGCTGTACCTGGACCAGGGCGTCATTGCCTGGCGCCCGAACGGCGAGACGGAGGCCGGCCGCCGCCTGGCGGTCACCGTCTAAGTAGGCGACCCTTCTGGCGAGCCGCCGGTTCGCGCACGCGACGCACACAGAGAAATCGGACGGACGGGGGAAGACCAACGAGACCACGCGCTCGGGGCGCGGGTCGAGCTAAGGGGCATGAGAGCGTGTCGAGAGGCGACGGAGTGACAGGTGTGCGGGCCACAGCGCTCGCGATGCTGCTGGCCGGAGCGGCCGCCTGCGGGTCCAAGACCCCAGCGGCCCTGCCCGGAGCCGCCCCTGGAGAGCCGATCGGGCCCGCGCCCATCTACGACGTCTCGAAGTCGACGCCGACCCAGCCGTGTCCGGATGTGCCGGCCGACCAGCAGCCCCCGGCCAACTCCCCACCGCTCGTGCGGTGCCGGTTGCTCCAGTTCCACCCGGTCAATCAGCCGCTGATTCAGCCCGAGACCTATCTCTACTACATCAAGACGCAGAATAGCGAGCCGGACAAGCACCTCTGGGTGCCCTACAACGAGGACTCCCTCCAAGCCGACTGGAGGGCGCTCTGGCAGACGAACTTTCTCGACAACTTGTGGATCCAGGTCGTCGACCAGCCGTACGACAACGGCGTCATGGGCAAGGAGGTCGTCTATCACTTCGAGGAACGGCCAAAGCTGAAGGGCGTGGAGTACCTCGGCTCCAAGGTCGTCGAAGTCTCGAAGATCGAAGACGAGCTGAAGAAGAAGGGCCTCGAGCTTCGCCTCGACTCCTTCATCGACGAGTCGACGGTCCAACGCGTCAAGGGCGTCGTCAGACAGCTGTACGCGGACGAGGGCTACCAGTTCGCCACGATCACGCCCACGATGTCCGCGGTGCAGGGCGTCGCGAAACTCGTGGTCCTGACCTATCAGATCGACCAGGGACCGCAGCTCAAGATTCGCGAGGTCCAGTTCGACGGCGCCAGAGCCTTCACGAGCAAGAAGCTCGCCAGCCAGATGAAGGACAACACCTCCGGCGGCTTCTGGTCCTTCGTGACCGGCTCGGGCAAGTACCAGGAGCAGAAGCTGGGCGACGACATCCAGAAGGTCCTCGACTTCTACTTCGAGAACGGGTACATGCAGGCGCGACTGGGCCTGCAGACACTCGACGTGCTCAGCGATTCGCCCGACGGCAAGGAGCGCTACGTCCGTCTGCGCATTCCCGTCGACGAAGGTCAGCGCTTTCGGTACGGGACGCTGACCGTGACCGGCAACAAGATGGTGAAGGCCGATTTCATCCGCAGCGTCCTCAAGGTGCAGACGGGCCAGTGGGTGGATTGGGCGCAGGTCAAGAAAGGTCGGGATAAGGTCCAGCAACTCTACGGCACCGTGGGCTTTTTCCACTTCGTCGATGACCCCACACCGGACTTCCCGGGCCAGGATCCCAAGACCGGCAAGCCCATCGATCCGGCGACCTACAAGCCCGTCATGAACCTCACGTACAACGTCACGGAGGGCAAGCAGTACTTCGTGAACCGCATCACCTTTGTGGGTAACACGACGACGCACGACACGGTGGTTCGCCGCGAGCTGCGCCTGGCCGAGGGCGGCGTCTTCAACGTCGAGGCGCTCAAGAATAGCGTGCGTCGGCTGAATCAGCTCGGGTACTTCAAACCGCTTGACAGCGACGACGCGGTGAAGATCGACGAGACGCCCGGTGCCGAGGGCAAGGTGGACATCCGGTTGAAGTTCGAGGAGCAGAACCGGAACCAGATCACGTTCGGCGCCGGAGTGTCCCAGCTCGACGGCTTCTTCGGCCAGCTGGGCTTCCAGACCTCGAACTTCCTCGGCCGCGGCGAATCGCTCGGCGTGACGCTGGAAAAGGGGTCGCTGGCCAAGAATTACAACGTCTCGTTCACCGAGCCGTTCCTGTTCGACCGGCCAATTACGGCAGGGATTTCCTTGTTCTCCCGGTCGTTCATCTATCCGTCGCAATACACGATCGATTCCACGGGCGGGACGGTCACGACCGGCTTCTTGCTCTCCGGGTTCACCCGCCTCTTCCTGGGTTACAGCTACGAAGTGGACACGGTGCCGCAGGATCAAATCAATCCGATCTACCTGACCCCATCGGCCCTGGCGAGCGAGCCGTTCCTGGCCGACGAGCTGCTCATTGACGTGGGCGGCAAACGCACGGTCGGCAAGATCTCACCGAGCGTGGTGTTCGACACCGTGAACTCGCCGATCTATCCGGACCAGGGCGTGCGGTACACGGCGGCGTTCGACCTCGCCGGCGTTGGCGGCAATACCCAGTTCGTCGAGACGCGCCTCGAGGGCACGTGGTACCACCGGCTCCTGCCGCGGACGTCCATGGCGATCCATCTGCAAGGGCAGTACATCAGGCCCTATGCCTCGACCACGAACCTTCCAATCTTCGACAAGCTCTTCCTGGGTGGGGAGTACTCGGTCCGCGGCTTCGACCTGAACACGATCGGTCCGCGCGATCCGGCGACCGGTGCGGAGATCGGCGGCAACAAGACGCTGCTGTTCAACGGCGAGTACGTCATCAACGTCGGCGGGCCCGTGCGCCTGGCCCTGTTCTTCGACGCCGGTGAGGTCCGCGACGTCGGCCAGCCGTTCGGGCTGTACGAGCCGGTCACGATGTTCGTCCAGCCGACGCCGCCGCTCTTGACCGACCCCGCGAACCCCGGCTTGCTCACCAACCCGAACAACCCACTGGCGGTCGCAAGACTCGTGACCACGGGCCAGACGAGCGCCATCAAGAAGTCCACGGGCCTCGAGGTGCGCTTCTTCATGCCCGTGCTGAACGTGCCGTTCCGATTGATCCTCGCGTACAACCCGTCGCGGGCCGGTGTGCTGAACCAGAATCTGGTCCTCACCAAGCTCTTCACCGTCCACTTCGCGGTCGGCGCGGCGTTCTAAGCCTGAAGTACGGGAGGCGTCCCAGCCTCCATCTCCCAGCCTTCAAGCCTCCAGGCCTCTTCCTCTCTTCCTAGAAATGCGTCACCGTCAACGTGACGGATTCAGTATTCGTGACCACACCATTCGCATCGGAAACCCGCGTGCACAGGCTGCCGGCGGAGTTCGCCATGGCGGTCACCGACGCGCCTTGGATCGCGGGATTCGTCGTCACGACGATCGTGCAGTTCGCGCCGTTCCACGTGCCGAGGTCGATCGAGAGCGTCAGACCGGCGTCGGGTGAGATCGTGGTCAGCGTCGCCGTCACGTTACCGGCCGTCACCTCCGTGAAGGGGAAGACCAGCGCGCCGTTAGTCGTCAACAGGGCCGTGAAGGTCTCGGTGAGCGGTGTCGGAGTGGTCGGCGTCGTTGGGACAGTCGGGTTGCAGGACGTGGCGAGAGCCAGGGCGCACACGGCGGTAACCAGGCTCTGAACGGATCGTGGCATGCAAGGTCCTCAAGGCGCGCTGCTGGGTCCGTAGCCGTCCGGGGCGGCCTGGTGAGGAGCAATCCGCATGCCGGAAGTCCGACGGGCCTTCTAGTATAGTCTCGGGCCTTGGCGGGTCCGCCAAGCCGGTACGTCTCGTACCTTCTGTCTCAGACGGAGGAACCGTGACCCCGGCCGGTGACAGCGTCTGCCGGCGTCAAAACGTCCAAACGGTTGAACGCCGGACCGCGCGTGGCCTTCTGGTAAACTGACATTTCGTGTCTTCCTCCTGAAAGGGTGCCGATCCGCATGACTCGTTTGACGACAACCGTCGTGGCCTTGCTCATGGCCGGCGGCGGACTTCTCGCGAAAGGTGGAGCTCAGACGACTGGGCAGACCACGACGCCGCCCCCGACGACCCAGAGGCCAGCGCCGCCGCCAGCCGCCCAGCCCCCCGCGCCGAAACCTGCGCCGACACCACCGCCGTTCCCGGCCGGGGCGACGATCGCCTACGTCCAGATGCAGGTGGTCATCGCCGAATCCAAGTTCGGGAAGTGCGGCAGCGACATCATCAAGGGGATGCAGGACAAGATGGACGCCGCGATCGCCGCGAAGCAACGGGAAGTACAGGCCCAGCAGCAAAAGATGCAAGCCCAGCAGGGGCTCGTGACCGAGGCCGTGATGACGCAGATGCAGCGCGACCTCGACCGCATGACGCGCGAGGGTCAGGCGCTCGCCACCCAGCTGCAAAGCGATCGCGACAACAAGAA
>Ga0209580_10000490_pt1 | contig 21632 bp, 23 predicted proteins | sample Coa_R1_5_FD_187153 | JGI IMG/M metagenome (GOLD analysis project Ga0209580, IMG submission 187153) | Surface soil microbial communities from Centralia Pennsylvania, which are recovering from an underground coalmine fire - Coalmine... | ecosystem: Environmental > Terrestrial > Soil >... | reverse complement strand
CAGAGAGGGCGGCCTGGAAGTCCGACGCTAATCCCAACATTCCAATTCTGCTAAACAGGGCGTTACCATGGTGGTAGTGCAGGGGTAACAATAGGGTTCAAAACAACATTCGAAGTGGAGAAATCCGAAGCGATTTATACCATGGCCGAAAGATACGAAGTTCAGAGTCAGGGCGTAAAGAGCAAAATGCCAATGGTTGACAGAACACCCACAGGGATACCAGGACTAGATGAGATTCTAAGCGGCGGATTTCCACGAGGAAGAGTCATACTCCTCGTTGGAGGACCCGGAACCGGCAAGACTATTCTAACATCCCAGTTCTTAATGAACGGGATCAAGACATACGGAGAGAACGGAGCATTCGTCAGCCTCGACGAGTCAAAGTCCCACTACTATAGAGAAATGGCACTCTTCGGATGGAAGTTCGAAGAGCTCGAGAAGGGCAAAAAATTCGCGTTCATCAACGCCTCCCCGCTCCGTCACATGCCTGGTGAAGTCAAGATCGGACGACAAGCTATTGGACGAAAAGACTTTTCGATTCTAAGCCTGATCGAGGGAATAAAGACCCACACCGAGCTAATCAATGCCAAACGGGTCGTCGTTGATCCCGTCACATCACTGATCTTCCAGTATCCCGAGATGGTCGAACGCAGAACCGCCATACTTGACCTGGTCGACGCTCTCGTGAAGACAGGCGCGACATGCCTCATGACTACAGAGCTCAGAGCGATGGGTCCCACGGTCGAACGCGCTATTCAGCTAGAAGAATACCTAGCCCACGGAGTGGTCATACTGTCCAACGCCAAAGTCGGCAAGACATACAACCGAGTCTTACAGGTGGAGAAGATGCGAGAGACGCCAATCGACATGCAACCACGCCCATACAAGATCTCAGGCAACGGCATCGAAGTCTTTCCGAAAGAAACAATCTTCGTCGACTAGCCAAAAGCGAGACGCTTCCAAACGGAAGCGTTCTCTACATTTTCTTTGTTATTGTCGGGAAATATCTGAGACGTCTAAGTGCCGTAGCTTCTACTGGGAGGCTACAGGCTGCCGAGTAGAACCGGCTACCTGCACTGCCTGCGGCACTCTAGTCTTTGAAACTTTACTTCGGTGAAGTAGAATTATGATCCCGGTTGCTACAGTAAAGATAACGAAAGACGCTGCTGCTAGTGCAGCTGAACCCGAGACCAAGTCACCGATGACATTGTCAAGTCCGAAGAGATAGTAGAATACGATGGCGTGCTTTGACAACTTCAACTGTGTCTTGGTAGTGTAGTAGAAGACGCCGAAGAAAGTCAATGAAGCGATGAACCAACCGAGGAAGTTGGTCCACGGGACCCCGAAATACTGGGTTGGACCAGTCCAGTTCCAGAGGTGAAGCGAACCGGAGAATACTGGATCAAAGGACAGATCGAGAGACACCATCAATGCACTGGCCATTATGTAGTGATCTGAGGCTTGCAGACAGAAGTATCCGAGAGCACACCAGATCAGAGGGATGGCGATGGGCACTGGACCAATCTGGGGTCCGAGCGCACTGGTGTAATAATAGCTACCGAAAGGAATGCCCGTTTCGACCCCGACGAATTCCCATAGATATGAGATGACGGCCGCGATGATGAGGAACATGCCAGCGGTCTTCAGATTGAGGTTAGTGAACGAGTGGAAAACGTAGAGTACCACAAGCAGTCCAGACGCGGCAGTAACTGAGAAAGCAACGTTACCCTTGAGGGGGGGAATAGCGCTGAGGGCGACGTAGAGAGTGTAGATGTAGGCTATAGCCCAAGAGACGGTTTTCTTTGACCACTTTGTGTTGACCAGTTCATGCCATAGTCTCGCGGGCATGTTTGCAATGGACATTGTCTGTTGTGTCACCTGACTGAGCGGAAACGCCTCTAGTAATCGTCTCGCGAAGCGGTGTGTGGACTTAGACGAAGAATACAAAGGTGATGAAGCAGATCATCATCAGCAATATAGCGTGTTTGAGACCGTCTCTGATGTAGCCGGTAGCCATCTTTCCGCCGACTAGCCCTGCGAACATTGCCTCAATCATTGCCATGTAGAGGAAGACTGCGGTGATCTTGGGAAGCGGTAGGCTGACGAAACTGAATCCAACGCCGCCTATCGAGCCTCCTCCGCCGAAGTTGGTGTTAGCTAGCTGTTTGAAGAAGCTCGAGATGAGCAGGTAGACTGTTACGAGGAAAACCGCGAAGCTGATGTACATGACCCCGATGAATGGTCTTAGGGTGGCTCGTCGCTTTCTTTCCAGGTATTGAATCTCCTGGACGTGTTTTGCTACCGACTCCATACTCTCCTGTATGTCTCCTCCGGACTTGTTTGCCTCTGCTACAAGCATCGCGGTTCTGCGGGATAGCATAGTCCCGGTTCTGTCTGCGAAGAACTGGAGTGCTCTTTCGAGCGGGACACGGAAACTGATTTTTGCCATTAGCTTCTTGATCTCGGTGGTTAGCGGTCCATAATCCCGTTCCGCCGATATCTCGATAGCTCGTGTTAGAGTCATTCCACTGCGTCCTGCGTCCGCAATGTCACGGATCAGGTGGGGGATATTGTTGTCAATGGCGTCTCGGCGTTTGGAGTCGAAGTAGTACATGATGGCAGGCGGGACTAGGCCGACGATTCCAGCGAGAAGTAGGAACCGGTCGATACTGAAGTGTCCCGTTGCTCCGGCGATGACAACGGTCGGGGCAGGACCTTGGGTGGCTATTTCTAGGATGCCCCAGAAGAAGATTCCGGCGAAGATGACTCCTGCGAAGACCCAGACCATTTTCCGGGTTAGCTTTGCGACAAGGTTGTGCATTCCTCCTCCGAGTTTTTCCTTACTTCCTCTTCCTTGCCTAGTGTCCACTCCTGGAGAGGAAGTAGGGACAGGACCGCCTGCGCTTGACTGGTTCGGGTCTGGATTCGACATTTTTGGTTCTCCTAACCTTTCGGCTGCATCGAGTCGAGTATGAAGAGGAACATTAGTCCGCAGATGGGTATGAGTATGAAGGCCATGAGATACATGAACGAGAACACGTCAACTCCTCCGAGGCTTCCGCCGATGGATGCCATGATGCTGAGCATGACTACAAGCATCAAGGGGAACGCGATGAGCATCAGCACGTATGTCTCTGCAATGATTCCGAGCGAGTCGAGAAACGCTTGGACTTGGAGAGATCTCTTCTGGAATAGGTGGTCAGTGATGCCTTGGAAGAACTTCTTCATGTCACCTCCGGTTCGGATTACTCCGGCGAATCCTCGTAGGAGATCCTGATAGTTTGTTGAGGGTGATCTGTCGACTTCTGCGTTCAGCGCGTTAAGCACATCGTATCCTAGTAAGTCTATTCGTCCGACTACGTTCGCGATCTCGTCTGAGAGCATGAACTTTGGATCCTTCTCTGCGGTAGATCTTAGGATCCTCTCCGGTGTCACTCCGGCTGAAGCTAGGACAGTCATGTAGCTGGAAGTGAATGGCAGGAAAGTGTCTAGGTGCTGTCTTCGCGATCCGACTTTCATCAGGGGCATCATGTATCCGAAGCCCAGAATCGCGAGGCCCGTGACAACTGCCATTATGATTGAGAAGACAAGAGTTCCCAGTATTGCGAATATGCTGAATCCGCTTAGTCCCAGTGCGCTTCCTAATCCTAGCGAGAACAGCAGGAACCAGACGGGGAAACTGATTCCGCCTCCTACCAGTGCCGCGAAAACGATTGAGCTTACGTATGCCTTGTAGCCGATCTTCATTCCCGCTAGGCTCAAGACCTGTTTTAGCCCGTTGAACATCTGGTAGACTTTGCCTAGTTTGCGTCCAAGTAGAGCGTATGTGAAGTAGCTGAAGCCCTCCTTCTCCGGGGGAAGCTCTGCTCCAGCCTTCTTGTTCTTTTCTCCTTGGGCGAGGAATCGTTGGAGTCTGGCTCTGTAGTCGCCCATGTGCAGCACTGCTCTTTCATAGACGAAGTTGCTATAGATAGCTCCAAGAGGAGCGAGAGCGATAATTTCGATGAAGATTAGTGGCGTCGGCACAACTGGTGTGAGAGTCGCGTTGAAGTTTTCAGATAGAGGCAGAAACAGGCTTGACGCGATTGAGAGTCCTACAGACAATGGAATGCTGATGAGCCACTTGTGTTTCTTCAGCGTGGGTATGTTGAAGTTGTAGATGATTGCGAAGAAGGATCCGGTAATCAGCAAATAGGTTACTGGGACGAGGGCCGTGGGGTTTCCGTTGGTGTCGAAATACCAGGCACAGTTGCAGATGTATGACATTCCGCGGAAGAGAATGGTGACGAATGATAGGACGACGGTCGCTCCGACCCAGCTCTTGCTGGTCTCGAAAATGTCGGCTTTCACTTTGTACAGTGCGAGACAGGCTAGACCGAATATTGCCAGACCTATGACAACGGTGTCGCTTACAGCCAGGGCGGGGCCAAGAGGGCCCAGGAATGGAACTATCGGGTCGAGGAGGCTCATTGTTTGGGAGGGGCTCCTTGACTAGTCGGTTCTACCATCTTTTCCCGCTTGACCCGGTCGAGTAGCTGCTGTGGGTTCAGGTAGTAGGCTCGGATGACCTCTACGACATCTTTGAAGTCGCGGACGTTGTTGCGGACCATCCATTCGATTACCATGCGTCGGTTGTTGAGTTCCTCCATCACTTCTTCGTGCTTGTAGCCGTGGCGTTTCATTATGTTCTCTAGGACATAGCTTCGTCCGTAGAAGACGTACGTGTCGCTCTTCGGGTTCCACTTGAAGACATCATTGGTCAGCACGTCTTTGGTGGTCGGATCGAGCCCGACTACCTCGGCTACGTCGACCATGCGTCGGACGCTCTTTTCGCCGACTTGGACTCGGGTCTGGACAGCGATCACATCGATCGTCGGGATTAGGGGCCTGGGTATGTTCATGGGCTCGCTTTCGAGTCGGTGGATGGCTGCCTCTGCCGAGTCTGCGTGGAGCGTTGCTAAGCCTCCGTGACCGGTGGCTATTGCCTGCATCAGTGTGTATGCTTCTGAACCTCTGACCTCTCCGACTATGATGTATTCTGGCCTCTGTCTCATGGCGTTCTTGAGCAAGTCGAAGAGAGTGATTTCGGAGACTTCTCCGGTGACTCCGAAGCCTGCTCTAACGACTGAGGACAACCAGTTCTCATGGGGCAGTTGAATTTCGGACGTGTCTTCGATCGAGACGATCTTTGCGTTGGGTTTGATGAACATGGCTAGGGTGTTGATGGTGGTTGTCTTTCCGGAGGCGGTTCCTCCGACGAGTATGACTGATGCTTGTTTTTCTATGATGTACCAGAACCATGCGGCAATTTCTGCGCCGAGGGTGTTGTAGATTACTAGGTCGCTGACTGTGAGAGGTCTCTCTCTGAACTTTCGTATTGTGAATGTGGATCCGCGTCTGGTGACCTCTTTCTCGTAGGTCATCTGGACTCTGCTCCCGTCAGGTAGGGTTGCGTCAAGGACGGGTTGTGCGATCGATATGGCTCGTCCGGACATGTAGCTTAGTTTGAGGATGAACTTGTCGAGTTCTTCGCTTGTCTGGAAGATTACGTTGGTGGGTATTGACTCGTATTTTCGGTGCCAGATGTAGATGGGTATTCCGAATCCGTTGCACGATATGTCTTCGATCCATGGGTCCCTCATCATCGGGTCTATCTTGTCGAAGTGAACAAAATCCCGGACGATATAGTACATCAGCCGGTCGAGGGCGTCGGGTGTTACTTTGATCTTGTAATTCCTGATAATCTTCTCGACGAGTTTTCTAATATAGGCCGCGGCGTTTTCGTTAGTTCCTAGCTTCTTGATGTCGACGTCGAGCTCTTCGATCAGAAGCTCTCCAATCTCTTTGAGCTTCTTTCTTTCATCCTCGCTGAGTTGTACCTCGGCGATCTGATACTTTGTCTGTCCTTCTTCTTTGACTATGCGGGCTTTAGCATAGGGCGCGTTAAGATCATACTGGTCTAGTATTGGGGTGTCGGTCGCCTTCTTCATTAGGTCAATCGTCATGCGTTCGTATTCCATCAGCATGCCGACTATGTTGTCGATCTTGTCGCTCTTCTCGCCAGGTTTCTGAGTCTTAGACATGATTATTAGATCACTCTGCCAAACGTCTCGGCCATAACCCCTCTGTCCGTGATGGAGAAGGGCAAGAGTAACGGGCGAAGCTGCGATCGGCGCATCTTGTAGAAGCGCAGTTTGCCCTCCAAGTGTTCTGATTCGAGTTCGAATTCTACGACTACGTCTGAGAGGTGGGAAATCTCCGCTACCGTTTTTGAATCATGCATAGCGGAAAGTATCGGCATGAAGACGAGACCGTTTCTGTTCCGGACTTGGTTTCCTAGGATCTCCAAGAGTTCTCGGACGGAACTGGTCTCGTGAGTGACGAGCAGATCTGAAAGCGAGTCGATTATCACTATGTCTCCCTCATCCAGTTGTGACAGTATGTCTCTCCGTAGCGTCACAAAGAGGTCTGAGCCTAGAACCCTTGAGCCTGCGTTCATCATACCAGGTCCGAGTAGGCCCATTGGTTGCTGGGTTGGACCCCCCTGTTGGAGCGCCTGCACTCTTGGACTGTACGCGTCGATAAAGGTCCACTGTCTCCCCCGCTCCATTTCACTGGTATCCCAGTCGTACACCATCATCTCCTCGCGGATGTAGCTGGGCTCTCGGACGATCGTGAAGTAGAGAATTCGATGGCCCTCGTTGGCTAACAAGAACGCGATCTGTTGACAGAATAATCGGACAGGTCCTTCCTCGTTGCTGATCAGGAGTACGGAACTACCGGAGGGAATGCCTCCGCCTAGCTTTTCGTCGAGGCCGCCCATGCCGGTCCGGATTCGCAGTTGCCTGTTGGCTCTGTTTCGACTAATCAACTTGTTTCGCCTTGAATATGGCTCTCCTCAAACGCTTCGTAACTTCGGGCTCAGACTTCACTTCGATCCCTTGCTCTCCAATGGTGAATGGGTGAAGGTAATGGGAGTGAGACGTTCCTCTCATCTTCGGAATCTCGATTTTTCGAGACCGCATTTTCATTGCAAACGAGTCTTCCTCAAGCGAGTTGCCCTGCAAAGCATTCTGCTCCAACGTAGTCTCACCACTGACACTTTCCTCAAGAGTGTGGTGTAACCGGATCATCCCATCAACAACGTATTCTTCCACGGCCTTTCTTCCTTGGTTGGTGTTGTCCGCTTGGCCGCTGACCAGTAGCGTTGTGCAGCCGAAAGATTTGAGAATCATAGTCAGCCGCTGTATGAGACTCCGAAGATCAACTTGTGTTAGTTCGAGACTCATTGCGTCGAGCGAGTCGATCACAACACGCCGAGCCTGGCAAGCCTGGATAGCCGTTTGTATCTCGTAGAGGAGCGCTTCTAGAGTGAAAGGCCTGGGAACGACGAATCTTTCTTGACTGGCAAGACCGAGGCGGCTTGAAATCGCGTCCAGAATGATCAGGTTTCCCGAATCTTCGTAGTTGGCAATATTCCAGTTGAAACTGTTGAACAGGTTCTCGCGAAGCTGCTGCGGAGTCTCTTCTAGAACGACATAGACACCGTTTTCGTTGAATTTTGTCAGTCCGTTCCAGATGAACTCGGAAGAGAAAATCGTCTTACCTGCTCCTGCAGGTCCCGCGAGAAGATAGACCCTGTCACGGATCAGCCCACCTCCGACGATCTGATCGAAACCGGGAATGCCTGACTGTATTCTCTGGAGCTGTTGAAGATTCTGACTTGGCCTCTGTTCAGAGGGCTGAGGCGCCTGGTATTGTGAATTGTCGTAACCCTGGCCCTGATAATTGTCCTGAGGCCCATATCCTTGGTCTTGCGGTTGCTGGGAGGTGTCGTATTGAGAAGAGTCCTGATAGTTGTATGGGTCATTACTGTAGGGCTGGTTTTGATCCTCGTAGCTCAAGAGGCATCCATCTCAACACTCATTGAAGACAGTTCGGGGCGTTCGTTACGAAGTCCATGAACGGAATGGTCTGACCCTGAACCTGCCCCTTGTAATAGTAGTATAGCCCGATGAAAGTTATCCAGCTCACGTCCGAGTTGCCGAAAGATACTGATCCTGAAGCGCCTGGGCTAGTCGCTCCAATCTTGACGATCGCGAAACTCGATGGTCCGGGACCATTAGCACCCGCAGGTTGAAGAACATAATCGGTCGCGCTGGGGTAAACATACGGGAAGTTGGTAGTGGGATTGATTGTGTTGCTGGCCTCGATCCAGGCGTGGGAGAACTGTCCGAAACCGTTCACACCATAAGCTTGCGCCTGCATACCTGTCTGAGTCAGCAGAGTAACGTTGCTATCAGTTGCAGTATTGGCAATTCTTAGATAGAGAATTACTGAGGTACCAGCGGGCATGCAGAATGCTGACTGAGAGACTGTCTGACTGCCCTGTGTATAGTTGAAGGACTTGGTGTCGAAATAAATTGCTAAGGGGCCGATGTTTGTGACGAAATTGCCACCACCGTTCTGGTTAATTGTAAGACTATTGAATCGCCATGGATAGAACAGGCTAAACAGTCTTCCTCGACTTGAGGCTAGTATTATGTGGTAGCTGTAACTGCCAATCGCAATATTGTTGACCTGGATTGGGTAGTTGACTGATCCAGCCGCAATATTCCCGGACCCTGAAGCGGGACTGGCGATGCACGGAGCGGGTTGACATATTCCTGTTCCATTTACATTGAACAGGTACACCGTGTTGATTGTGACGGACGAACCTCCTAGATTGTTTACCCAGATGCTAAGGGTCCCAGAGCCTGCCTTGCAACTGGCGTTGCACGTGGCGTTGACAGGAACTATGTTTTCGGAGATTGCTTGTTGGTCGCGTTGGCTCATGTTGGCAATGACCCGGTTGTAGGCGTCCCATTGTACGAAGCCCCAGAGCATTACGTTGAACCCCATGAGGATGAGTATGACGAAGAATAGTCCTCCGAAGACTGTGCTCATGCCTTTCTTGGATCTGGCGACTCGTCTGTAGAGGCTCATCTTAGTACACCACTGTTGTGCTAATGACGGTGCCACGTTGGGTCGCAACTGTTACGGTCCACAGTCCATGTGACAATGTTTGTGGAGCGCATGTCATGCAGAGTCCCGAGTAGGTTCCCGGATTCGCGTTGTAAGCGGGGACTTGAGAGGGAATCAGGCCTACTGGATAGACCTGGGATACGTTGTACTGTAAGAGTGGGGTCCATTGGTAGAGTGTCTGGTTGAGGTAGACAGACGCGATTGTGAATGGAATGGTTCCTACGTTTCGGACATAGATTAGCGCGTAGTTTGTGCCGCCTGAAGTGTAGAAGTATGCTCCTTCAATCGATAATCTCTCCTGGTTGGCGAGGCTTCTGCTCGAGAACCAGTATCCTGCTCCGCCCTGGTAGGCGCCGAAGCTGGATATCGCCCAGACGAATAATATTGAACTTAGGACTACGACTATGATTAGCATGGTCAGGTTTGCCATTATGGTACTGATGGCGCTCCGTGACCTACGGTTTCTATCGAGTGTTTTCTTTGCCCATCTTACTAGGCCCATTTCTTTTCCTCTTTCTCCTATTCTTTTTTTCTTGTTCAGATACGGTTTCTAAAAACCGGGGAGTTCAGACCAGGCATATCGACACGCCAACATGGGTTGCTCACTTTGTCACGGTGAAGGTGAAGGGGTTGTTGCGCGAAGTGATCACTTTGACAGTGTACTGGCCGGGTTGGAAGAATCCAGACTGGAATGTTCCGGAGCCTGCAATATAGCTGCAGGTAGTGCTCGCATAGGCCGCGCCGGCAATACTAGCATAGCAAGTAGTGCCGCCCTGAGTCGTTGGAACAGACATTGTCACACTAACAACCGCGTTAGGACTGATGCTCGGCCCGTTAGTCCAACTGATAGCCTGCCAGATATCATTAGACGAGTCATAGACATAGAACGAGGTCAAAGTAACCCCGAGAGTGCCGCTGTTCCTAATGTAGAGCGTAACGTTGTTGTTGCTCGGAAACGTCCCAGTCGTGTCTAGTGTTAGTGGTCCCTCCTTGTTATTGTTAGGATTCACAAGCAAAGTTCCGAGAAGTCCCGTTGACCAAGCATAGACCATGACTGCGGCGACGACGACGATTACGACCATGAGCAGTGCTGCGAGGATAGTTTGGATGCCTTTTCTGTTGTGGTTGAGATTTCGCTTGCTTATCATCGCTTGATCACCGAACTACTTGGAAACAGTGAAGGTGAATGGATTATTCCTGGCAGTGACTACTTTGAGTGTGTAGGAGCCGCTCGGGAATCCGCCGTTGTTGCTATTGTAGAAGTTTCCTGAAGAGGCGCCGGAGTAAGTGCAACCCTTGCCTGAGCCAACGTATAGAGTGAATACCGCGACCGCGTTCGGCGCTATTGATGTATTATTGTTGTATGCGGTATTGGCCCATTGGTTGCCGCTGCTGTCAGTAATATAGTATGAGTTGAGGGTGACTGCGAGTGTTCCAGCGTTTCTTATGTTGATCGTTAGGTAGTTGCAGGTTTGGCTTGAGGCGCATATTGCAGAGTTGTCCGCCTCGAGTGGTCCTTCTTTGTTGTTGTTAGGATTGACGAGCAATGTTCCGAGTAGTCCTGTTGACCATGCGTAGACCATGACTGCGGCGACGACGACGATTACGACCATGAGCAGTGCTGCGAGTATTGTGTCGATGCCTTTCTTGTTCCCTGTTATTTTTCTCATTTTTTTCACTCCTTTCGTGTTTCCCGTGGGCTTGTCTCTGCTAGTTCCCCAGTTTGGGTGCAAGCCGGGACATATCGAGAAGACGGCGTTGATGTGCGCGTTGGTACCGTTGGTATCGAGTGGAAGTTTCTAGGAGCCGTGTTCATGCGTGGTTTCTCCCCGCGATGCTCATCCGGGTATCCGTGTGGTCTACCCAGAAAACCCAAGATTTTGTCGTCTTTTGTCCGCTGATGATTCCTTCCACCACGAGCTCGAGAAGCAACGCTTTGGTGCTTTCCCAGTTCTTCAGTCCCGACTTGATCCTGACATTCTCGACGTCCATGGGTATGGTAGCGCCGGAGAGAACGTGCAGTATCTTGTCCCGTAGCGTATCCTTGGAACGATTTATCCGACTCAAGTGTTTCTCGCTCTGGGGTTGTAGCCTGGACCTTGCCCACAAGCCACGACTATACCCAAAGCCGCACCCAACATATGCATCCTGTAACTTCCAGAATTCTCAATCAGTTACATTATCTCTGGATCGTATCCTAGGCTTTAGCAGGATATCTGGCAAGAGTCCAGGATATTCCTGGATTCCTGAAAGAGTGTGAGCGGCTCAAAGAAAACTGGAGCCGCGATCTCTGGAGTTGCTAGCGAGCTTTAGCCTTGGCGGCTTCTTTCGGCTGGAGTGTGGACCAGGTCTGTTCGAATATTTTCTCGTGCGACTTGACTAGCAACGGATCGTTTGTCCATGTAGCGACGTCTTGTCCAGCGTTCACGTTTGTGTCGTCCGGAATGTCTTCTATGAAGATAATTTCTGCAGAGTCGGCGCTTGCAAAGTGCATTATCGGCACAGATACGTTTCTGACTTCTATGACCTCGCCGAGTTCTCTGGCGACGCTTGCGTTCGTCTGGTTTACTGGTGCCATGACCTTGACCTTTGCTCCTCTATCAGCAGCTTTCTCTAGAACCTCTGAGTGTGCTTTGTAGATCCTTACAAGCCCATTGGCGGTTGTGGTGAAGCAGACGTTGACTTTGGCTTCTCCGATCATGTCTTGTATTCTCTTGTAGACCTTGTCTCTGCCTCTGACACTCCATAGGTCGTATCTTTCGTATGGCTTTTCTGTGTAGACGTACTTTGACGATTCGAAGGCCATGGCAAGGTTCTCAACGACCTGGACGCATTCGCCGGTCTCCTTGTTCAGCTTGTCAACTAGTGGAACGAGTACGTCGTTGGGTGAGACTGCCATGTATCTTTCCGGTTTGCCGGGAACGATCCGTAACAGTCCTTTGCTTTCGAGTCCTCGTATGGCGCCGTATGTTTTGGGCCTAGGCACTTTGCCTAGGAAGCTGATCTCGCTTGCGTTTCTTGGTCCCATCTTGGTCAGGACAACGTAGATTCTAGCCTCATATTCGGTGAGGCCGAGTTTCATCAGTGACTGTACGCTGAACTCGTCGGCGGCCAATACTTTTACGCCTAGACTTCGCGGTTCACTGACGACGGTTTTTAAACTAGTTTCTGTTGACATCATCAATAACCTACTGCTCTAAAGAAGAGCCACATCATCAAATCGCCGATAACTACTGTTACCAAGAGGCTTGCAGTCAGAAAGACGAGATGTGGGAGACCGGGTGTCACCCATACACCGTCAGAGAACATGCCCTGGTTCTTGTAGCCCTCTAGGCCACTAACCATCTTGTCGCGTTCTTCTGCCGCAGAGGCCACTAAGTGAAATTGTCTGACAGGTTTGGAATCGACAACTGCGACTTCCTCGGCTGGATACAGGTACACTTTGGACTCTAGCGAACTGAAACTGGTCTTGTATGATGTCAACATGACTAGAACTTTCCTAAGAATCGATTCACGTTCGAATCCTTGGAACAACCCTCTCCCGGCTGAAGCTCGCTGCACTAGATTTTTCCCGAGGAGGAAGACTGCTGATCCTATTGATAGAAGGAACGAATTCACTAGGATGGCGATTGGGAAGGGGTAAAAAACAAAGGGTGGTTGCCAGAAAGGATTGAGAAAGCTTGGCGCTACTGGCAGAGCAAGGGCAAGACACATCATTGCTTTACTATCAGCTCCTCCCATGACGCCGAACTGGAATAACAAGAATGAAACAACAATCGAAGCACCACCAGAAACCAAGAAGATCGGAATAGAATCCGGAGCATACACTAGTCGTAAGGCAAAGATCAATCCTGCTATGGGTCCGTAGACGAGCCAGAACTTGTTAGAGATCTCCCTAGTCTTCAAGTCGCTAAGTGAGGCGGCAATGAAGACGCCCACGGTCACTAGCAATGCTGCCAAGTCCAGTGACGAGGGAACCGAGGGAATCATTTGAACTCGGAATTCTGGTTGCCTTGGGGACGAACGATATCAGTTCTGGAACCATCGCTAGTAAACGGCCGGTACTACTCAGCATTAGTGTCGAGCCTATTCGGGTCAAAGCTTAAAACGAAAGACCTAGTAGTACACCGCCGAGGCTGCTAAACGATGCCCATGGCGTTTGTCCTGATAAACGCGGAAATCGGATCCGAAGACGCGGTAGTCAAAGAGCTGAAAGCTGTGGCCAATGTTAAGGAGGCATACATGGTGTATGGGGTATACGATATCGTCGCAAAGGTCGCGGCAGACACCATGGACAAGCTCAAAGAGATCATAACCTGGAAGGTCCGCCGACTCAACAAGGTCAAATCAACCCTCACGATGATAGTGATCGAGAACTAGTCTCCAAGAGCCAATCTCGACACTCCAGAATCCTCGGTTCTTCGTGGCGTAACATGCCAACGGAGTTTCACATCGGCATCGATGACACAGACTCGGAGTCAGGAGGCTGCACAACCTACACAGGCGCCGTCCTCTATCAAGAACTCTATGACATTGGAATTCGGCCTTCAGATTATCCCTGGCTCGTCAGACTAAATCCGAACATTCCATGGAAGACTCGGGGGAACGGTGCCATCTCAATTCATCTCATCATTGATGAAGACCAGATTGAAACAGTTCAGCATCTAGCCGTTAGAATCACTAAAGAAACAGCCCATTTGTCCGACAAAAGAGCCGACCCCGCAGTCGTGTTCCTGAGAGGTCCGGTCCCGATGATCCTGCAGGAATACTCACTCTCAGCGCTTCACAATGTGCTCTCGATTGATCAAGCACGATCGGTAGCGCGAAAGGCGTCAGTTGAGACCCATTTGTTGAAGGGTTCCCGGGGTCTCATCGGGTCATTAGCGTCAATCGGCGCTGGACTCGATTCGGTAGCGCACACATTCGAGATTATCGCATACAGAACTAGGGAAAATCTGGGAACCTCTAGGCGGGTGAACAGCGAATCTATCAAAGTCATGGATTCCAAACAAGGCTCCGGAACATTCCATAATCTTGATCCTGAATCGGGTAGAATTCTAGTTTGCCCGCATGGTCCGGATCCTGTCCTCCTGGGAATCAGAGGTCTGACTCCCCAAGGGGTACAGGACGCGTTCAATCGAGTGCAAATCAACGAGACTGTTGAGCGGATCATGATCTTCAAGACAAACCAAGGTACTGACGCACATCTGACACAGCATAGAAAAGTAATCGAGCTGGCGCGCTATCAATCAGCTGTTGTCACAGGGAGAGTCGACACCGTTCCTAAAATCGTCAGAGGCGGACACGTGATCTTTCAGCTCAGCGATGAGACAGGGTCGTTGAGTTGCGCCGCGTATGCTCCCACACGATCTCTCAAGGCTGCGGCGAGAGATCTGCTGCCTGGCGACAGGGCTAGGGTCTATGGCGGAATCCGTAGATACAGAAACGGAAAGCCGACTCTAAACCTAGAGAAAATCGACCTCTTGTCACTAGTCGAGAATGTCAACAAAGAGAATCCAATCTGCAATTTATGCGGTAGTCGATGTGAGTCGATGGGACGAGGCCAAGGATTAAGGTGCAAGAAATGTGGCCTCCATAATGAAACTGGAACCACGATCAGAATTGTGACACCAAGAAGCTTACAGCTCGCCACTTACACTGCTGTTGTATCAGCACGCCGACATCTGAGCCGCCCCGGCAACACAGTGAGGTAAGAATTCCTAGCCTGTTTCTTTTGCGGATGGTTAAGGCTTTAAAGCCGGCTCGGTTCGCTTCCGGTTTGTAGCGGGGTGGGGTAGATTCTCTCACAGAGAAGCTTATCCAGGTTTAACCCGCAGGGCTCATAACCCTGAGATTGATCGAAGCCTTCGATCCTCAAGCGGTGGTTCGAAGGGCCCGAGTGGGACCCGAAACTCCACCCCCCGCTACCAATTCAGGAGAATTCTCGAATCCCGTGCTCGACTTAGTCAGTGGACTCTGAAGTAACAGTTAGCTCCGGAGTGAGCCTGAGATCTCCGTTCCCCTGACATACGACGTGTGGCTGCACGAGTTCTAGAGTGATGCTGGTTACTCTTCCGCTAGTCACCTGCGCACTCGTTTGAGCATCTAAATGTCCACTAGAAACAGTCACAGTCTTTGAACCAGTTCCGATTCCCGCTGTCGCTGTAGAGCCTACCGTTAGTCTCACGAGACTTATCACGCCATCAGGCATGCTCGTCGAACCGATTATTTGATTGAAAGTCTTGAGACTCAAGAGATCCAGAGTCTTTGGAGCATTGGGAATTGTGATCCAGTCCCCAGTGAGATTCAACTCACCTGTCCTATGGACTTGTACTGAGGAAATATTCACGACGAGACTTGTGAGATTCAAAATTTGCCCGTCTTGCCCGCCGTGACTTGAATTGCCATGGCATGTTACATTCAGGGGATCACTTGTTGTCGGATCGCCTGTTATCGAGATCTGAAGGTTTCCCATCGATGGTAAGACGCTCTGTGGCCTTACCTGTAATCCAGCTATGAGGGCAACTGCAATCACGAGCCCAACAATGCCATATCCAACCAGCTTTTTCGTCATAGGATTGGTCGTGGTTCTTCTCCCTTAGAGAGGGCTATCCGACTGATAGACCTACGATTTTGATCGGCTTGTTCAATCGTTGTACGGTCACGGCTGTTGTTTCCAAGCTTTCCAGGTCTCAAACCAGAAAATAGCGGAGCCTAATCCGCCGAAGATAAGACCGAAGAACGTGAATAGGTTGAGATCTGGTATGATTATAACGTAATAGACGAATAGTGCGGTGAAGAGGGAGGCGTACAAGGCGAATCTAGGTACGAAGACTCCTCCCAGACGGAGGAATTGTTTGAGAACGTCAACCTTCACTTCTTTGATGAGGCGGTATTCTCCAGAGTCTTTTGAGACTAGCCCAAGATCCTTGAGTTTGTCAAGATGATAGAGGGCAAGAGTGGGACTCGAAAAGGTGAGGGCTCTCTGAACCTCACGAACGCCGACCGTCTGCTTGTTCGCGTTCATCACATACCAATACACTCGAAGAGTGTTCCCCTTGAGCTCGCTCGCAACTCTCTCTGATTCTGCCTGCTCCGGCGAGTTCAACTGAACGGTTCCTCTAGAATGAAGGTCCTGAATGAATCTGTTCTAAATAAGTGTAGGCAGATCAGTGGAGCATAGCATGGAGCTTAAACCGAGCACTGCTCCCGAGGAGCCCGACGAAAATTGAAGGCCGTTGTGTTTCGAGAATTTGGCGGTCCAGAAAAGCTGAGCTATGAGGATGTCCCAGAGCCGAAGGTTAGTGAGACCGAAGTTCTGATCCGCGTCAGAGCATGCGCACTGAACCGTCTCGACATATGGGCAAGGCAAGGAACTCGAGGAGAAAGGATTCCTATGCCTCACATTTCAGGGTGCGACATTTCAGGCGAAGTGGCTCAAGTCGGAAGTCTGGCCAAAAATCACAGACTAGGCGACAGAGTTCTGATCGCGCCAGGAATCAGTGACGGAACTTGCGAATACTGTGCTACGGGCTGGGATAGTCTCTGCGAATCTTACAAGATCATCGGCTACGAAACCCAAGGAGGATACGCAGAGTATGTGGCTGTGCCCTCGGAAAATGTTCTACCGATCCCTGGTCATCTCAACTTTGATGAAGCAGCAGCGGTTCCCCTAGTCTTCTTGACAGCCTGGCACATGCTAGTGACGAGAGCACGCCTAACTGCTGGGGAAACCGTGCTGGTCTGGGCAGCCGGAAGCGGAGTGGGGAGCGCTGCAATCCAAGTCGCGAAGGTTCTCGGTGCGAAAGTAATTGCTACCGCAGGAAACGACGAGAAGCTCGAAAAGGCCAAGAAAATTGGAGCCGATTGGGTCGTAAACCATCATACTCAAGACGTCCCCGCAGAAGTCAAACGAATCACCAACGGCCGAAAGGCGAACGTGATCTTCGACCACATCGGTCAAGCTACCTGGGACAAGAGCATGCGGGCAATGGCCCCGGCGGGACGGCTCGTAAACTGTGGAGTTACAAGTGGTGGAAAGGCAGAGATCGACATTCGTTTCGTCTTCGTCCGACAGTTTTCTCTGATGGGGTCCTACATGGGGGGACGCGGCGAGTTGCTCAAGGTCTTGAAATTCTTCGAAGACGGACGACTGAAGCCTGTAGTCGACTCCGTGTTTCCCCTATCTGACGCGGCGAAGGCTCAGGCTACGATGGAAAAAAGCGAACACTTTGGCAAGATAGTTTTGAAAATATAGTCTAGGATCGATCGTCGAACTCTTTGCACCGGTTCGCGAGATCCAGTTCACTCGGGGACTGAGTCAGCGACTAGTTTTCCGTTGATTACTTTTACGAACAGGAATCGATTGTCGCGGAAGATTATCGTAAGCTCGTTCTCTCCTTCTGTAACAGTCAGGACATCTTGTCCAATTATTCCATCGTACTTTGCCAATTCAAATCTCACTCGGTGGTTTTCTTGGCCAGATTTCTTTCTTAAATCTTTGATTATTTATCGCACGTCGACTTTGAGAGTGGGCGTCTTGGCGGTTGCTTCACCTCTCTCTGTGAAGATGTGCTTCCCCCATTTTGCGTGAACCTTGGCTTCGAGAGTGTGGTGTCCTTTGCCTAATTCTGAGGCTGATAGTTCGAAGCTCCGGGTAACGTCAAACAGCATTGTTTGAGCTTCTTCCTCAGTTTTCGGGTAGAGGATAGTCTCGAATTCAGTAGCGACCGTTGCCCAGACCCTGTAAGGTAGTTCTGGGTTTCGAGTCCAGAAGAATACTGCTCGCCTGACAAATTTTTCGCGTTTGAGTTCGGAACCGGGCAAGACCTTGACCCTCTGTTTGGACAGGTCAACTCTGTAGGCCATACGGAGTCCGAGATCGTGTTCGTCGTACGCTTTCTCCCAAAGTGGTCGGACGAAGTTACGCCTGATTCCTCCTTTGAGCTTGAAGCCGACAGTGAGCGCTAGGTTATCGTCGAGTTTGGCGATTTGAGGGGAAGCTGTTATGCTCAAGTCTTGGATGCTTGCCCATTGCTCGCCTTTCACTCTCTCTAGGGATGATTGCAAACTGTCAGATTCTCTCCGGTCTAGTCCCTCCGGTGATTATCGGGATAGAAAAAGGTCTTCGGTTGAAAGGGGAGTTTAGGTGCCCGTTATGGGCTCGATGTGTACACTACTGCATCCGCAGCCGTCGGCGTGCTTCCCTCTTCGGAGTGTTCCTCTGTAGAGTCTCGCCTCTAGCTTTTCGCCGTTCTTTTTCTCCCACTCGTCCACGGTGATACCGTACTTTTTCTGTATCCTGTCCCGGTACCATTCGGGTATTACGTTGAACGAGCAGAAGGGAATGATCCTCATGTCTGGTGTCAGGTAGTGTATGTCGCAGCGCTGCAGCCTTTCCTCGTCTTGGTTGTACTTGTCCTGGAAGTGCATCATTCCAAGGAACATGCTTCGGACATGGAATTGTCCAACCGAGCTGTAGTCGTGCTTGAGCAGTGCTCCGACCAGAAGTTTTGACAGGTTGAGACCTGCTGGTTGTTTGTCTTTTTCGATGAAGCTGTTGAGTTTGCTGATGAACTTGGCAGCGACGAGGTACTTGTTGGTGCCTGAGTTGAGCTCGTCGGTCTTCTCGTCGAGGTATTCGAAGAGTCCTTTGAGGTCTACGAAGCTGGTTATCGGGACGAGCTTCTTCGTATCCTTGTCTTCGAAGACGTAGGTGCCTGCTCCACATGCGAAGTGTATTGAGAGCTCGTATTGCGGACGCTTTGTGAATGCTTCAACGAAGTGGGTTACGGGCGAGCAGCTTGGAACGGGGAACCATGCGTCTCTCGGAATCTCTCCGTTTGTCTGTTCCTCGATCCTCTCGATGCAGTCAGGTATTGTGATCCTATATTTCTCGCGCTCTTGTTTCTTCATTCTTCCAGTGAGTGAGACGGGCTGGTAGCTTATCGCCCGGACGATGTCGATGTTGCGTTGGGCAAAGTTGAGAATGCCTCCGAGCTCGTGATCGTTGATTGATTTGATGACTGTCGGGACCAGTACTACTCCTAGGTTGGCCTTTCGGCAGCTCTCGATGGTGTAGGGTGCTTCCCAGTGGTTCTTCGGATTGGTCCTGGGTGAGACTCCGTCAAAGCTCATGTAGAGGTTGCTAAGTCCAGCGTCTCTTAGCTCGTGCGCGAGGTTCGGGTTTAGTGCGAGGTTGATTCCGTTCGTATTGAGCTGGATGTGGTCTACGCCCTCTTCCTTGATGATCTTCACGATCTCAGGGAGTTCTGGGCGGAGTGTTGGCTCTCCTCCAGTTATCTGGAGGCTGTTTCCGGGGACTGGCCTCTCGGCCTTTAGTGCCCGGACCATTTCGCGGACCTGGTCCATGCTGGGTTCGTAGACGTATGCTCCTTCGAGACCCTTCTTCACGTAGAAGAAGCAGTACCAGCATGTGAGGTCGCAACGGTTGGTGACGATGATATTGGCTAGTCCAGTATGGCTAAGGTGGTTTGAACAGAGACCGCAGTTTGCCGGGCAGGCACAGCTCTCTATTGGAACGTTTGGAGCATGAGTTCCCTTGCCGTCGCTCCAGTATGTGGCGAACTTCTGATACATGTCATATGATCCAAAGTACAGCTCCTCGGTCTCCCCGTGTTCCGGACATGTTTTGGTCATGAAGACCTTGTTATCACGTTCGAATACGGTGCTTGGAAGTATGCGGTTGCATTCCGGGCAGACGCTCTGGGTTCTGCGGATGAAGCGTCCTATTTGCTTCTGCTCGGGCTGCAGTTCAACTGGTAGCTCAATTTCTAATAGCGCCAATTATACCACTCTGAGTAGTGAATACGCCAGTAGCACCGCTAATAAGTCTTCTGACACTAATACCCGTGTGAAGGCGGGGAACAACTCCCCACCTTCGTAAGTGCTCTTGACTAACGCGAGAGCTCTATTCTTCGAAATCACGTAACCCGGAAGAAAGGCGGAATGTAACGGAACTCTTATTCTCGCTACCAAGACGCGCTTTTCACTGTTCAGCGGAGGACATGTGAGACAATGCTCGCCGCGCCTAACAAGGTGGGGTGAGTTTAACACCTGACAATAGTTCTGAAAAGAAAGACCAGGCCGAGCATCGGCTCATTGCGGGCTCACGCCTTATCCTGGTTCACTCTCTACAAGCCCGCGTTCCTCATGGCCTTATTCGAACCTCCACTCTTCCTTCTATTTCTTACAGCATTTCACTGGGTTAGCCCGCAGACCAATCCGCCGCTCTTTGGTTCAACCGAAAGCTTGACGGTTCTAGCACTTGGGTTAGCAGCCGCGTCTGTAGCGGGCCTTGCACTAATGATAAGACCTGTTTTTCTTCAGCGCGGACCTCGGATGACCGACCTCGGGCTGAATGTGCGAGCGCCGACTCTTCCGCATAGGTCGCGCTCCCCGGGCATACTGGATGTGATAGCTCCGTTTCTCAGGAGCAACATGTGGGAATCACAGGAACTCGCCATGGTGATGCACAAATCGTATGAACTCATGAAGAAACATGTCGCATACATCCGTACACTAGCATGGACGGAACGCTACACGTCCCGTCCTTCAAACTTCATGATGTCAGAAGCCATATCTCTCATTCTCAAACTGCTGCCTCCGGTCGAGAAGCATTCTGCAACCTGCGCTGGATGCAGATAGTCGGACGCCGTGGCTCCATGCTGTCCTTGAGCCGAGATTAGAGCTCTTTGGAGGTAGTCGACCATCGGGCTACGTTCACAAGATGAAATACTAGCCTCGCCAGAGACGAATCATGCCAGTGCCGGGCTCACTAAAGCGTAGACCAGTCGACGAAAGAGAACTTGTCGAACTCCTTCAGCGGCAGTTCGAAATCAAACCAGTTGAGACCAAGGCGTATTTGCGATTACTGGAAGGCTTCGATATGACGCCTCACGAACTCGGTCTTGCGCTGGATATCCCGCTTGCAGAAACGCAAGCTCTCCTTGAACGAATGTTGTTGAATGGTCTCATAATAAGAGCGACCGGTTCTGAGACAAGGTTCGCTCCCCTTCACCCGAGAATGACGATGACAAACATTTTCAAAATCTATGAGAAGGGAGTGATCGACGCTCTGCGCTCCCATAGAACTACCGTCGATCGAGTTGTGAATATGCTCGAACCGATCTACGAAGAGAGGAAAATCCACAGAAGCTAACCGAATTCAGCTAGTCTGTTCAGAAGTCGATTGAGGCAACGGCGTAGAGCTGTATCGCTTCTTATCCTTGTTCTCCATAATATCAGCGAACGGTTCCGTGTCCTCTTCTGGTTCCTTCTCCGATTCTAGCGGAGTCTCCGTTTGTGCTTCACTGGTCGTTTCTTGATCCGTCACCGCTGACGCTTCGACCGGAGTGTTCTCAGCGGATCGCTGATCGGATATTTCGGGCGGCGTAGCCTCTTGGACTGATGACCGAGATTCTATTTCCAGCTTCTTATTCTCAATCTCGAGCCTTGATGGTTGAGGTTCGGCCTCACTGGCAGGTTGCGTAATGGTTTCTTCCAGCGGCTCTTCTTCAGAGGGAACGTGTTGATATTCTCTGTCGTGGGGAATGATAGGGTGCGGATCTTTTACTCCATAAAATCGG
>Ga0209580_10000489_pt1 | contig 21643 bp, 20 predicted proteins | sample Coa_R1_5_FD_187153 | JGI IMG/M metagenome (GOLD analysis project Ga0209580, IMG submission 187153) | Surface soil microbial communities from Centralia Pennsylvania, which are recovering from an underground coalmine fire - Coalmine... | ecosystem: Environmental > Terrestrial > Soil >... | reverse complement strand
GCGCGACAATCAGGCCACTGGTCGCGAACACCGACGGGTACCAACTCGTGCGTCCCAGCGGTTTCCAGGTATGGCCGAGCGCATCCTGCAGCATGAAGCGGCCAACGCGCGTGCCGGCGTCGAGCACTGTCAGTATGAACAGCGCCTCGAACATCAGCGCGAAGTGGTACCACAGCGCCATCACCGCCTGTCCGCCGAGGCTGCTGGAAAAAATATGAGCCATGCCGACGGCGAATGCGGGCGCGCCTCCTGTCCGATTGAATAAAGTCTGCTCACCGACGCTCTGCGCCAGCGCGTGCATGGAGGCGGCGGTCACCGAAAATCCCCAGCCGGTGATCGTGCTCGCGGCTGTCTCCGGCAGTTGGCCTGCAATTCCTGCCGGGCTGTTGATCGCAAAATATGTCCCCGGCTCAACCACGCATGCGGCAACCGTGGCCATGACTGCGACCAGGGATTCCGCCACCATGGCGCCGTAGCCCACCATGCGGGTTTCGGTTTCTCGGCGAATCAGCTTCGGCGTCGTTCCACTCGAGATCAGAGAATGAAATCCGCTGACTGCGCCGCACGCAATGGTGATGAATGCGAACGGAAACAACTTTCCCGCAAACACCGGCCCCGTCCCGTCTGTGAACCGCGTGAGCGCAGGCATGTGCAGCGTGGGATGCATCACCAATATCCCGATCGCCAGCAAGCCAATGGTCCCCAGCTTCACGAACGTGCTCAGATAATCGCGCGGGGCAAGGAGCAACCAAACCGGCAAAGCCGAAGCCGCGAAGCCATAAACAATGATTGCGATTGCCAGCGCTGGAGCCGTCATCGTGAAATATTTAGCGACGCCTGGAGTTTGCGATGTCCACTGTCCTCCCCAAATCGCGGCCAGTACCAGTACAAAACCAATCACAGAACATTCCAGCACGCGTCCGGGCCGAAGGCGCCTTAGATAAATGCCCATCAAGAACGCAATCGGAATGGTCATCGCAATGGTGAATGTTCCCCACGGACTCTGCTTCAGCGCGTTCACGACGATCAGCGCGCACACTGCGAGCAGGATCACGAGGATTGAGATCACTGATCCGTAAGCCACGAAACCGCCTACGCGCCCGATCTCTTCTTTTGCCATTTCGGTGAGCGATTTGCCGTCGCGCCGCACGGAGAACAGCAGAATCACGAAATCCTGCACGCACCCGCCAAAAACCGCGCCGACCAGAATCCATAGTGTTCCCGGCAGATATCCGAATTGCGCGGCCAGCACCGGCCCAACCAGGGGCCCCGGCCCGGCGATAGCGGCAAAGTGATGTCCGAAGACGACCCACTTGTTCGTGGGAACAAAATCGCGGCCATTCTCCAGCCTCTCAGCGGGAGTGGCGCGCTGCGAGTCGAGCGCAAGAACTTTGGCAGCGATGAACTTGCTGTAAAAGCGATACCCGAGCGCGTACGAGCAGACTGCCGCCGTCAGCAGCCACAGCGCGTTAACCTGCTCACCGCGATGCAATGCAATGGTGGAAAGCGCAAGCGCGCCCAGGATAGCAACGGCAATCCAAAGAAGAGTTCTGGTCCGCATGAGAGCGGTAGTATTGTGGCTGGTTTCTGGGCCGGAAGGCAATTAGCAAGTAGCAGTCAGCACTCAGCATTTAGCACTCAGCATTCAGCACCTAATACTTAGCACTTAGCACTTAGCCATTCCAGCTTTCTGTTGTCACGAACTCATACCACCCTGAGTGTTCGCTGATTGCCGACTGCTGACTGCTGAATGCTTTCTACGCAAACTCCACTCTCGGCTCGACCGAAATGATTCCCGCCCGGTGTCCCGTCTCAAGCAACCGCCGAATGGCTTCTTTTCCGTCTTCGCCATAATCCAGCGTGCGTTCGTTGACGTACATTCCAACGAAGCGGTCGGCAAGCTGGGGATCGAGATCGCGTGCGAACTGCATTGCATAAGCCAGGGCTTCGTCGCGGTGATCGAGAGCGTATTGAATGCTGTCACGCAGCGCCGCGGAAACGCTGGAAATCAGCTCTCGGCCCAGACTTCGGCGAATTGCGTTTCCTCCCAGCGGCAGTGGCAAACCGGTCGTCCGTAGCCACCATTTGCCGAGATCCAGAATTCGATGCAGGCCCGACCGGTCGTAAGTGAGCTGGCCTTCGTGAATGATCAGTCCAGCTTCGTAGTCGCCGCCCAGCACCCTGGGGATGATCTGATCGAACGGAACGACTTCCGTTTCGATTTCGGGAGCAAACAGCTTCAACGCCAGGTACGCAGTCGTGAGCTTCCCCGGAACCGCAATCTTCTTGTGCTTGATATCGCTTTGCGAGTAGCCCCTTGTGGCCACGATCATCGGCCCATAACCCTCGCCAACGCTGCCGCCGCACGTCATCAGCGCATAATGGTCCTGAATATATGGATACGCGTGAAACGAAATCGCGGTGACGTCGTAAACGCCATCACCCTGCATCGCTTTCTGATTCAGGCTTTGAATGTCGCAAAGCGTGTGCGAAAAGCGCAGCCCGGGCACTTGAACTTTGCTGGTCGCCAATCCATAAAACATGAAGGCATCGTCCGAGTCGGGACTGTGCGCGATGCTGATTTCGCGGACATCAATGGCAGTGCTGGACAAATTGTTTCTCCAGATTTAAAGAAGTGCGGAATTGTCTTTTGAAAAGAGACCCTGCCAGCTTCTGGCGGCGCCTGCGGCAAACATCACTTTCATGACCTCCGCAAAAACGAACCAGTAAAGTCCGAAGCTGATGGCCTTAGCCAAAGAATGCGTCAGGATATAGAGCTGCGAAATGCCACCGGTGAACAACAGCACTTCGCCAGCAATCGCCGCCCACGCTGCGCGCGCGAAGGTTGCTTTCCCACGCTCGAAGATGTACCCGGTCAGCGCGGCCACAAATGGATAAGCGATCAAGTATCCGCCGGTTGGACCGATCAGCTGCAAGAATCCGCCAGACAGCGCCGGGCTGAAAACCGGCAGTCCAGCGGCTCCTTCGGCCAGATACAACGCGAGCGCAAGGAACCCGCGGCGGCTGCCGAGCGTCAGTCCCACCAGAAGCACGCCAAGATTCTGCACCGTCAGCGGCACCGGCGTCCCGGGAATAGGGAGATAAATGCGAGCGCAAAAGGCCACAAACAAACTCCCGCCAATGACGAGAGCTGCTTGCAGCGCCACATCCAGCGCGCGGTTACGTCGAGCAGCAACTTGAACAGCGGAGTCGGACATTGTTTCTCCTTGAATCGCCATTTAACCGGGTTTCTGCTCCGTGTGCCGAGGCTTGTTTTCTGCGTTCCGCAAGCGTTGGCGAACCTGCAGATATGCTGACACAGCAGCCCACAACACAGCGCCAGCGGCCGCGGCCACGATCAGAAACCACCAGATCATCCGCACGATGCTTTAGGATACCAAACTGTGAACCGCGGTGCGTGCAGTCGAAGTGCTCTTATGAATAACGATACTTCGGTGTTGCTCCGCGTCATGCGAGCTTTGGGTCGAGGCAAGCCGCAACTTTCTCCAGCAATCCAGCGCCGGCCTCACCGGCGTCGCGAGTGGAAAAGTCTTTGCCCAGTTCAATGATTGGAAGCCTGGCGCGGAGTGCCTGGAATGCGTGCTCGGTGGCCGGAGACGCGCTCACATCGGGCCCTACCAGCAGTAGATCAAAACGAGTAACGCGCATCAGAATCCGAGCGTCGCCCAGATGGCTGCTGGTGTGGACGTCGTACCCGGCACGACAGAGAAGTTCGCGCAAGTAGGCGAGCACGTCGCAGTTGCCGTCGAGACATAGAACGCTGCGGCCGCTGGAAACCGGCGTCTCGGCGCGCACGCCGGGTTTGTAGAACGCGGAGACCGCCTTCTCTTCGGATTCATGCGTGTCGAACACCGTCGTCAATCGTGACATCTCGAGAATTTTGCGCACAGGTTCCGGCACGTTGCAGAGCTTCAGGTCTCCGTGCGCCTGGCGAGAGCTGGTCATGCTTCGGACGATCGTGCCGAGTCCGCTGCTGTCAATGAACCCGACCTCCCCCAGGTGCAGGACGATGGCGCGGCGGTCACGCAACAACCAGGCAATGTGTGCGCGCAGAGAATCGCTCTCGCTGCCCGCAACAATCCGCCCGTTGCAGCGGACAATGGTAACGCGTCCGACTTCGCGAGTGTCGAGCGACAAACGCAACGGGCCTCCATGTGACTGGGCTCAGCCCTACGGAATCGCCACATTATATCCCTGAAGACCACCGCGAACCGATGGAGCAGGAAGCCGTGGCGTGAAACTGGATCGAGGGCACACTCCAATTGATAAGTGACGCACATCAGGACTTCACGCTCGGGACCGGGGTTGTGAGCGCTATTCCTCTTTATCGCGAAAGAGCCGCATAATTTTCCTGCTAGCCGACAATACGGAAACTATTCCAAAGCGCCGTCTTCAAATCAGTTTGCTGGTTTTTTTCCGACCTGAAATTTCACTGGACAATTCTTCGTCGGCATCGACTATGGCAACTTCACCCTGAACTGAAACACGGGCAGAACAAGCATCTAGGTAGGCGCAGGCCACAAAGATGAGTTCCCGACGAAAGGTGTCGAATTGCTTCTCGGGAGCTTCGGACTCGAGTAATCTCCTGCTCACTCCTGCCATGGCACCCTGCACTATCGACGCTACGAGTTGGGGGTCTTTGGTCAGCGGTTCGCGGGCCGTCTCCAGCATTTCAACAATTGCTTTGTTGGATCGAATGCCCATTTGCTGGACGATCTTCGCTCCGTCCACATCGGAGCTAACGGAGTAGAGAGCGGCACTCGTCTTCGCATCCTTCATCTTGGCTTCAAAAAACGCCGTAATGACGGCCGTTGCCATTTGTCGAAGTGTCTTACCCTTGTTTTCCTTGCAAGCGAGTTCAACGGCGTTTGTAACGCCGACGAGGTGACGTTCTAAGCTGGCCTGTAAGAGAGAGCTTTTGTTGGGAAAGTATTGATATAAGGTTCCGACGGACACGCCAGCTCGTAACGCCACTCTCGTCGTGGTCAGCCGTTCTTTTCCGACTTTGAGTAAAACCTGAATAGTGGCAAGCAAAATCGCATCCACGCTGGCTGTCGAACGCGCTTGCACAGGCGATTTACGGGGCTCTAAGAGGACTTGGGAACGTTGAGACAAATGCGAACTCACAATGTGAAGCTTTCTTCATCTAAGCATAGGTGAGCACGATCTACCATAGGCGCCCAACAGATAACAGGAGAAACAAATTGGCAAAACAAACGGAACTTGGTGGCGAATTCAAACTTCCTGGTACTTCGATGGTATTGAACCGCATGGGGTATGGAGCGATGCAACTTGCCGGTCCACAGGTGTGGGGACCGCCACGTGATATGGAGGGTGCGATTGCTGTTCTGCGGGAGGCGGTTGCAGCCGGTGTGAATCACATCGATACGAGCGATTTTTACGGTCCGCGTGTGACGAACCAGATCATTAAGAAAGCACTTCATCCCTATCCGCAGGGCCTGGTGATTGTCACTAAGGTGGGCGTTCGTCGCGGGGAAGACAAGTCCTGGATTCACGCGCTTTCGCGGCAAGAATTGATTAATGGTGTTCATGCCAATCTTCGAAATTTGGGACTCGACAGGCTCGATGTCGTCAATCTCCGGGTCGGAGGGATCACGGAGCCATCGGAGGGATCCATTGAAGAACCGTTGACGGTGCTTGCCGAACTCAAGCGTCAGGGACTGATTCGTCACATCGGCCTGAGCAACGTCAGTCCGGGGCAACTGGCCGAGGGGCAGAGAATCACGGAGATCGTCTGCGTGCAGAACTTTTACAACGTGGCGCGGCGGAATGGTGATAGCTTCATCGATGACCTCGCAAAGCAAGGCATAGCGTTTGTGCCGTTCTTCCCGCTGGGAGGGTTCAGTCCGTTACAATCGTCGGCGCTCGATGCGGCAGCAGCGTCTCTGCAGGCCACGCCAATGCAGATCGCACTCGCTTGGCTTCTTCAGCGTTCGGGGAACACCTTGTTGATTCCAGGTACATCTTCTATCGAGCATCTTCGTGAAAACCTTAGTGCTGCAACGCTGCTCCTTCCTTCCGAGATGATCGCCAATCTTGACTCAATCGGCAGAGGTTCTGGGCAGGGATTAGCGGCGCACGCCCCATTCTTAGGCACAGTCATTAACGATAAATCGGCTCGGAAGTGAACGAGGGAACGACCCACTTCCGGTTTGCTGACAACCTGGGAACTATTCCATTTGATGGACACAAAGGGGGTTCACATTATCAATCCGCATAGTATAGGTTTCTGTTGAATGGCATAGATAATTCGGCATAACGGATCGGGTATGAACTACACATACCAGCAACTCTGCGCTGAAGACGTACAAACTCTAAAGCAGCTGCTTAAAGTTTTTGGAGAAGCATTCGGGGATGTGGATGCGTATCAGAGCGCAGTGCCACGCGATGCGTATTTGCGGTCGCTGCAGGCGAAACCGCACTTCATCGCCTTGGTAGCCGTAGCTAGCGACAAGGTTGTCGGCGGGCTGGCTGCGTGCGTTTTGGACAAATTCGAGCAGGAACGGCGGGAAATTTACATTTATGACCTCGTGGTCCAGAAGCAGCATCGCAGAAACGGCATAGCAAGAACATTAATCAACGAGCTTAGACGTCGAGACCGAGGCACTTGCTTCATTTATGTTCAGGCCGACAAGGTGGATGACGCGGCCATAGCGCTGTACGAATCGCCGGGGACAAGAGAGGACGTGTTCCACTTTGATATTGAACCGTGATCGACGCGTCGCAATGATCCCGCTTGTACGTAATTTGGCCAGTGGTTTCCTTCTGACGAGCTGAGTAAATCCTATTCCAACTCGAACAATCTGCGCTCTCCTGCTTTTGCTGAAAGAACGGGCAGCATCTATACCCGCACAAAACCGCGAACTCAGTTTCATTTAGGCGTCGCTGTCGCGACGGGAGCGCCGACATGAGCCGTATTCTTTCCTCCCAACAGATCCACTGCGGTCTGATACAGTTTCGCCCGTAATTGATACCGCTCGTTTGCCCGCGTGATGTACCGCACCGCGATTTCCACTCCGCCGATCACCGGTTTTACATTGATCGCGGGAGCCGCCGACAGTGCGCTCATGTCACGCGAACGCGCTGCGATCTTCCATTCTTGCTCCGCTTGCCGTGCGCCCTCCGAGGTGGCCTCCAGCACTTTCTTCTGAATGGCATCGACAATCGGATACGGATCTTGCCCGGTCGGCAGAACCACTTGCAACTCGTCCCACAGCCATTGTCCCGATGTCGAAAAATTAAAATAGTGGCCTTCAATCGCAAAACTGTTTGTGAATGTTACGCGGCGTCCGGTGGGATGCCCGGAGTCCGTCCAGTTTCCGGTCTCCAGCAGAACGGTGTGAAACATTCCTAATTCCACGACTTCTCCGGTCACACCGTTGATCTCAACCCAGTCCCCCAGGCGAATCCCGTTTTTTCCCATCAGCACAAACCAACCCAAAAATCCCACGATGAAATCTTTCAGTGCAACGGTGAGCCCCGCCCCCGCCAATCCCAGAATAGTTCCGAGCTGCGTGGGTGGCCCAAAAATTACCAGCAGGATTAGGAGCACCGCGAGAATCTGCACCGTCACGCGTGTCACCGTGCGTAGCGTTTCCAGTCGGCGCCGATCCATCGACGTTTTTCCCAGCAGCCTTTCAATCCATCCTTCGAAAAACAGGCCGATCAGCGCGATCACCAAAATGATGGCGATCCCACGCAGCGCTTGATTCACGACGCCGCGCTGCCTACTTGCAACAATGCCAATCCATTTCCCGTACACGCCGGCAAGCTGTGTCTGGTCGTCCGCCCGTTTGTCAAAAGTCGCAAGCGCTTTTTGATCTTGGGAGCGGCGCTTGGTCAGTTGCAACATCGCCGCAGATTTCTGGGCAGTCAATTCTGTGTCGTTTTTTCCGGCCGCAGAACTATCGCGAGTTCCTGAAGCACTCGGACTCGAACTTTCCGCCGAACCTTTTTTCTCTGCGCTGATCTTGCCAGCCAAAGCGTTATGCTTTGCCGAGAACATCGCGGCCGCCGATTCCGCCTCACTTTTCGCCCACCACAATTGCATCTGTTTCCGGTGCAGATCCGACCATCGTTGGAAATGGTGGATCAGCCCGTGGCCCTCGTTCTGCGCGGTAACGTTTACGTGCGTGCTGTCCGAGATTTGCGAAGCCGCCTCGTGCTCTTGCATCAACCCTTGAATGCGCCCCTGTTGGTCGCCCCCCGCTCTGTCCAAATCTTCCTTGCCGTCGTCCACTTCGTCCTGATCCAGTTCCAACTGCGCCTTCGCCAGATTTAGCTCGTCATCCAGTTTGTCCTTCTTGCTCCCGCTCGCTTTGGCGTCCTCGGCCGTAAGCTGTGCGACTCTCGCCTGATCAGCCGCCACCGCATTTTCCGATTTCTGCAGCCTCGCCTCAATCTCTTTAGCCTCGGCGGTCAGCGCTGGAGGATGCTGCTCTGCCTCGCGCACCGCCGATGCAAACGCCAGGTCCATCTCTTTGTCCGCGAGGTGGAGAGCGTCTTCTGCGACTTGACGTTCCTCCGCAGTAGTCGGCATCTGCGCAAGCCAGCGCGCTGTCCACAACGTGCTTTGGTCCACTACGGGACCTGCTTGCTCTCCCACCTTCGCCGAACTGCTGGTGGCTGAAGCATCGTTCTGCCCTCTCGTCCGGAACAGCCCATATCCAGTCGCGATCAACAACGCAACCACGACTAGCGTCGCAATTTTTTGTGCAGATTTCATTCTCTCGCCATTCTATTATGCCTTGCCTTGCGCTCGTGACAGTTGTGAGCGCAACGGCCCAGCCGACTATGCGGAGTTCCTGCTGAACCTCATCTTCTAACACTCTGCATCTAAAATCGGATGCAGGAGCATGCACAATGAAAATCACCGAACTGTTGCTGGCTGAACTTGACCGCGAGGCTGTGGGAATTCGCAAGACGCTCGAACGCGTCCCCGAAGGAAAGAACGATTGGAAGCCGCATGAGAAGTCGATGCCACTCGGTTATTTGGCGACGATTGTTGCCACCATCCCGGGGTGGATCGACATGGTGGTGAACATGGACGAGCTTGATATCAATCCGCCCGGAGGCTCGAAGTTCAGGCCGCAGGAATGGAAGACGCGGCGCGACCTGCTGGAGCAGTTCGAGGCCAGCCTAAAGAAGGGACGCGACGTGCTGCATAAAACCACGGACGATCGCCTGCTCAACACCAAGTGGCGCGTGCTGTCCGCAGGCAAGCTGATGCACGAGCAGCAGCGCTATGTAGCGATTCGCGACGGCGTGCTGAACCACATGGCGCACCATCGCGGGCAGCTCACCATATATCTGCGGTTGAACGGGGAGAAGGTCCCCGCGATCTACGGTCCATCCGCAGATGAGGGCAGAGGATAAGCGCGATTTGTTTCCCTTGTCGCGCGAATACGTTCGCTCGGGCTACCGCAGCCGATTGAACCAATAACGTTCACACTCATCGTCCAGCTGCTGACATCAAGTGCTCCACCTCGTCCGGAGCCTGGGGCAGCGATTCCGTCATCCGAATCAGCTTCCCATCTTTGTCCACGTAATACATGTCTTCAATGCGGACGCCGATCTTTTCCTCCGGAATGTAGATTCCCGGTTCGATAGTGAACACCATGCCCGGGCCGAGCGGCACGCTGTAGTCGCCGGGGTCGTGGACGTTCAGTCCGACGTAATGGCCAAGTCCATGAATGAAGTACTTGCCCAGAGGCTCGCCATGCGAATCTTTTCCGTGCGTGTTGATGTAGTCATAAGCCACATCGTTCAGCGAGTTGGGTTGATGACGGCGCAGAGTGGACTTACCTGATTGGAACGCCGCCATCGCAGCCTTTTGGGCGCCCAGCACAATTTCGTAAATCTCCCGCTGGCGCGCGCTGAACTTTCCATTGACCGGTACCGTTCGCGTGATGTCGGAGGCGTAAAGGGAATACTCACCAGCAGCATCCATGACCACGACATCGCCCGATTGCATGGTGCCGGAATCGTCGGAATAATGCAGAACCGTTGAGTTGATTCCCGATCCAACAATCGGAGCATAGGCCGGACGCTCACATCCGCGCTTCCCCCATTCGTACTGCAACAAAGCAGAAATTTCGCGCTCGGTCATGGCGGGCTTGATCGCACGAATAGCAGCAAACTGGGCGGCGATCGAAGCATTCACCGCCTTCTGGATGAGGCCAACTTCGCCGGCGTCTTTGACCGTGCGCAGCGACGAGAGCAAGGGCCGAACATCAGTAAACGAGGTGCCTACCGGAAAGGCATTCGCATTGCGCAACCACTCCATCGGAGTACTGGAGTTTGAAGCTTCGGTTCCGGCAGGAATATCGGTTAGAATTCTGACTCCGCGATTAGGCAGCAGCCTCACCAGTTGCTCGCGCATATTGTCGAGCGCTTCGACGCGATCCACACCTGTCAATTGTGCTGCCTTGGGATCATCGGGCCCGAGCTTTGGACCCGTCCAGCGCTCCTGCGAATAATTGCGCTTGGGGAGAAAAAGTATTTCGGTATACGGCCGCGCCGGATTGTCGTCTTTAGCTTCTGCCGCGGCGGCAACCAGCAGTGCAGCTCCAGGCTCGGGCCAGCCTGTCAGATAGTAGAAATTGTCATCGGGGCGATACCCATACACATCGTTCGGGCCCTCAGCTTCCGGAGGCGCAAACACCAGCGCAACTCCGCCATCGAGTTTGGCGGCCAGTTTCTCACGGCGCGAGTGATAGTCCGAACTAGGCTGACGTTCTACAGCAGAGGCAAGTGCGCAAAGAACAAGGACTGAGCAGAAAGCTGAAACTAGAGACCTTCTAGCCATTACGCTCCTATTGTCCGATATGTGATTTGGTAGCAGCGATAAAAGCCTCGATGTTGCTCTTGTCCACCAGGGCCGATCCGGTGTCCACGAACGCGGGTACAGGAGAAAAACTGTCGCGCGCCCAGTCGGAATCAAGTTTGCCGAGTGTCTCGTGGTGCAGGTCGTCGAGCATTTTCAGCCCCACAAATGCCATGGTGTAAGGCTTCTGCGAAATGGTCGCAGCGATGACTCCCTTTTGGATCCAGTTCAGAGTGTCGGGATCGGTGTCCATGGCGATGATAGTGCGTCCCTTGACCTTGTAATTGTCGAGCACGATCGCGACTTCCTTCCCCGACAACGCCTCCAAACAGACGAATGCGTCGATATGCTCCTTCTTGTCGTTTCCCAGAAACTGTTCAACGCTATCAAACGCAATCCGGGGATCGCCCTTGATGTCCACAATGTGCGCCAGTTTGATCTGGGGACTGCTTTCGAGGGCATCCTTGTATCCGCGCAGCCGCTCATTCAGATTTGATTGAGAAGGCATGGTGAAAACCACAACGTTGCCTTTGCCTTTGAGTTCCTGTACCAGACGCTGGCCACCCGTCATCCCCGCCTGATAATTGTTGGTCCCGACAAAGAAGAGGCGCTTGCTGGTGGGAGCGTCCGAGTCAATCGTGATGACTGGAATCCCAGCAGCGATGGCGTTATCGATGTCATCCTTCATTAAAGTTGGATCGGCAACCGAGATCAGGATGCCGTCTGGTTTCTTGGCTATCGCGCTCTTCAGTTCATCTCGCTCACCGGCGGGGTCGTAAGTGTCCGGGCCGGTGAATGTATATGCGACCTTCAATTGTCCAGCGGACTGTGTGAAGCCCGCTCCCGCGCTCTGCCAATAGGGAACTTTGACGTTTGCCGATATCAGAATGTAATTTTCCCCGCTGTGTCCGCCTCCGCAACTCAAGAGCGGGACAAGCATGATAGCCACCAGAAGACAAATAGCCAGGTTACGGTGAATCATTGTGACCTCCTTCAGTTGCAGCATGGAAGGCGAGGGCATTCTAACTCTGCTTCAGGACAAATGAAAGGAAAGCCAGTTACACTCCGACCGGAAACGGCTTCGACTGGCTCTCGGCGGGGGTGAGAGACAATCCCGCAAATCGTCCCTGTAGCAGTGACATCAATCCCGTGTACCAATAGCCGCAGACGAACAGCATGAGAAAGGGAACGGTCAGATAGTTTTCATTCGAAACTGCGTAGTACACGGTCAATGCAAAATAGCTGCCGATCAGCAATTCGATTGCTGGAATCCAGCCCAACCGCTTGCGATATTTTGTGGCGCGCACAACATCTGTCTTCGATTCGACGCGGTATTTCGGAGTACGCGCGAACGCGGTCTGTTTGCCGATCAGGGCTTCCAGCACGGCGCGCGTATTCGTCACCGTCAGCCCGATTCCAATCGCCATCAGAAATGGAATATAGAGAATCGCGCGCGGCCAAGTGCGAGGAAATAGTTCGCGTTGCGAAACCAAGTAGAAGCTGGAAATTGAAAACGTCGAAGCCAGAAACAGCGGGATGTCAATGTACAGCATTTGAAACCAGCCTTGGTAAAAACGAATGACCATGGCGGGCAAGAGCAGCACGGAAAGGACGATCATCAATGGATAACTCAAATTCGCCGTCAGGTGATACCAAGCCTCCAGCTTCACGCGAAACGGCTGGTCGCTTTTGAGCACACGAGGAAGAATTTTCTTGCCGGTCTGAATGAGTCCCTTGGCCCAGCGTGCTTGCTGGGTTTTGAACGCGGTCATCTCGACCGGCAGCTCGGCTGGGCATTCGATGTCCTGCCGGTAAATAAATTTCCATCCTTTTAGTTGAGCCCGATAGGAGAGGTCTGTGTCTTCGGTCAGCGTGTCGTGCTCCCAGCCTCCGGCATCGTCGATCGCAGCGCGTCGCCACACCCCGGCGGTGCCATTGAAATTGAAAAAAACATTGTGGCGCGCCCGTCCGGAGTGCTCGAGCACGAAATGACCGTCCAGAAGGATCGCTTCCACTTCCGTGAGGAAAGAATAATGGCGATTGATGTGGCTCCAGCGCGTCTGCACCACAGCCACTTTTGGTTCGGTGAAATGATGAATCGTTCGCTGCAAGAAATCCGAGGGCGGAACAAAATCGGCGTCGAAGATTGCTACGAATTCACCGGTTGCCGATTTCAACCCTTCATGCAAAGCCCCCGCCTTGAACCCCGAGCGATCCGTTCGATGCAAATGGCTTATTTGAAATCCCTGGGACGCGTAATGCTCCACTAGGTTTTGCGCAACGTTGGCCGTCTCGTCCGTGGAATCATCCAGGACCTGAATCTCGAGCTTCTCTCGCGGATAGTCCAATCGGCAAACTGCCTGCAGCAAGCGATCCACGACATACTGCTCGTTAAAAATTGGGAGTTGAACCGTCACGCGCGGCAGTTCCGAAAACTTTATCTCCGGCTCCGTCGTGCAATTGTTCCTCTTTTTGTAGTAGAGGTACACCAGCGTGTAGCGGTGGATGCCGTAGGTCGCCAGAAGCGTTAAAACAATGAAATAGGGAATGAGCAGAGCGAGGTCGAAACGGTCCGCCTGATATAGCCCCTTGAAAGTCGTGTCCAAAAAGTGCTGGCGGACGTATTGCGAGAACCCGTGCTGGGCCAGAAAAGTGGCGGCGACGTAAGCGGAAATCATATCTGAGAGTAGAAGTTTTCCGGGAGCAACATGGCGTCTAGCTGAAGCGTCCATTGTAAACGATTTGAGCCTCGGGATGTGCAATTCTCATGTGCATCTGCTCAGCCGAATTTCATTTGTGAGAGAATCCTGATTTGTTGCCTGTTCGATGGATTACGCCTACATCTGCGACGCCATTCGGACTCCGTTCGGCAAATACGGAGGCGCGCTCTCGTCTATTCGGGCCGACGATCTGGCGGCGATCCCGATTAGAGCTTTGATGGAGCGCAATCAAAACGTCGATTGGGGCGCACTGGATGACGTGATCTACGGCTGTGCCAATCAGGCGGGCGAAGACAACCGAAATGCGGCACGCATGGCCTTGCTCCTGGCAGGACTTCCAAAAGAAGTGCCAGGATCGACTGTGAACCGCCTCTGCGGATCCAGCCTGGAAGCGGTGGTTATCGCCGCGCGCGCGATTAAATCCGGCGAGGCTTCACTCGTGATTGCTGGGGGCGTCGAGAGCATGTCACGTGCCCCGTTCGTCATGAGCAAGGCGGAGACCGCTTTCTCACGCACTGCAAAAATTGAAGATACGACCATCGGCTGGCGCTTTGTGAATCCGCGGATGAAGCAAAAATATGGGACCGATTCCATGCCGGAGACCGCCGAGAATATCGCGGAAGAGTGGCATATATCGCGTGAAGATCAGGACGCGTTCGCATTTCGCAGCCAGCGTCGCACGGCCGAAGCAGTGAAGAATGGGCGACTGGCAGAAGAGATCGTGCCAGTAACGATTCCGGCTAAGAAAGGCAATCCCACGGTCGTTTGCCGTGACGAGCAGCCGCGTCCGGATACAACGCTCGAAGCTCTGGCCACGCTCAAGCCGATTGTGAAGCCGAACGGAACCATCACCGCCGGGAACGCGTCGGGCGTAAGCGACGGCGCGTGCGCGCTCCTGCTGGCCTCGGAAGCTGCAGTGAAGCAACATGGCCTGAAGCCGCTCGCTCGCGTCATCGCCTCCGCGGTGGCCGGCGTTTTGCCGCGCGTCATGGGAATTGGGCCAGTGCCCGCCGTGCGAAAGCTGCTGGCTAAAACCGGCTTGAAGCTCTCAGACATGAATGTGATCGAATTGAACGAAGCTTTTGCTGCGCAGTCGCTGGCAGTGCTCCGCGATCTTGGCCTGCCCGACGATGCTGAGCACGTGAATCCAAACGGGGGCGCCATCGCCATTGGGCATCCTTTGGGCGCCAGCGGAGCGCGCCTCGTAACCGCTGCTGTGAATCAGCTGCGGCGCACCCAAGGTAAATATGCGCTCTGCACCATGTGCATCGGCGTAGGGCAGGGGATCGCCATGATTCTGGAGCGGTCATAGTTTCTGTGGGAATGAGATCCACTTGCCACGCAGCGCTGGTGTCCCTTTCTTAATCCAGCAGGTGCGGTGTAATCACATTCAGAAAATCTCGGGATGTGATGACTTTTGTGTTCTTCCAGAATTTCGGGAAGTGGCGCAGGTTGCCGGTTATAAGGTAATCGGCCCGTGTGGCATCTGCACACTCAATGAAAATGTTGTCCGCGGGATCGTGTGTGATGGAGGGAAGCGTTGAAGGCCGTATATGTCGTGCCCGGTTGTTCATCAACTGCAGAAATTGCAGACGCAGGCTTTTTCGGATGCTGAGTTCTGGCCGCGCCAAGACTGTCGCGTACTCGGACAAGATTTCGTCCGAGACGTACCATCGAGCTGGTTTGGTGAGCGCGAGTACCAGAACCGTCCGCTGTAATCCTTCCGGTTTAATTGCAGCGGAGACGACGACGTTCGTATCGATTACTAACCGAAGCGAAATCATCGCTTCTTGGAACGACGGGCAAGCCTCACAATTTGGTCCACTTGCTTGGAGTTAAGCTTGGAAGTGCCCTTTTGAATGGATTCGGACCCGATGATACGAAGAACTTCCGGCTCCGGCGCGGCCAAACGGACATAGTCTCTGATGCTGAGCAATACCGCGCGGGGACGGCCTCGCTTCTCGATAACCAGAGACTGGCCTTCTTCCTCTACGCGGCGTAAAAGCTTGCCTAGATTGGCTCGTGCGTTCAACGCAGTTACGACAATCTGGCCGCCCATAAACTCTCCAGTTCGACAATATGAACTGTACAGTTCTTCTTCCGTTGCCGTCAAGCTTTTCCGTCGTATACTCTCCTGCGAGTAAAGACGAGTGAACCCCACGGCCAGCGCGGACAAACCTTCAATGGCACCCTTTCGTCAGGCCATCAGGAAAGTCAGCCTGTTCCCCTTCATCTTCGTGATGTATTCCTACACCACAGCGGGGCCGTTTGGGCTGGAAGATCAGATCAGCACCTCCGGCCCGGGAATGTCGCTGATTTACCAGTTGCTGATTCCGTTCTTCTGGTGCATTCCCATTTCGCTGGTTGCGGCCGAGTTAACGACTGCCATGCCGGTCGAGGGCGGCTTCTACCGCTGGACTCGCACCGCTTTCGGCGATTTCTGGGGGTTTCTTGCGGGCTGGTGGAACTGGTGCGCCTCGTTCCTGCTGGGCGCTCTCTATGCCGTGCTCTTCACCGACTACGTCGCCTTTTATTTTCCGCAGTTGACTGGCTGGAAGCACTACTGGGTCGCCGTCCTGGTCATTGCGCTGATCACCTATATTAACGTCCGTGGAATCCGCGTCGTCGGAGACGTGGCCACTGTTCTTGAAATCACCATCCTCGCAGCGGTCCTGCTGATGTGCATTATGAGCGTGCCCAAGTGGCATCTGAACCCGTTTGTGCCGCTCGTGCCTCCACATAAGCCGCTGTTTCAGGTGTTCGGTGTCGGCTTTGCGCTCGGGCTCTGGCTGTACGCGGGCTACGAACAAGTCTCATCAGTTGCTGGCGAGGTTGAAAATCCGCAGCGCAGCTATCCACGTGCGCTGGCCTGGGTGGTCCCGCTTTCCATGGCGACTTACCTGCTGCCCACCGCGTGTTCGCTCGCAGCCGTGGGCAACTGGCAGCAATGGCACGCAGGATATTTTTCTGATCTTGCCCGCGCCATTGGCGGGCCCAAGCTGGCCTTCGTGATCACCGCCTCCGCCGCCATCATGAATCTCTCTATCCTTAACGGGACGGTGCTCACAACCACCCGCATGCCGTCGGCCATGGCCGCCGATGGCTACCTGTCTCCGGTACTGGCCCGTCTTCACCCGCGCTTCGGCACGCCCTGGATTGCGATCCTGCTCTCTGCAGCGATTTATTGCGCGCTCGCGTGGCACAACGTTTTGCAGCTGATTTCGGTTTACGTCTGGCTCAGGATCGCAACTTCGGTGCTCACCGTTCTGTCGGCGTGGAAATTGCGACGCAGCTTTCCCGACATGCCGCGGCCATTTCGCATTCCGTGGGGCAAGAAAGGTCTCGCGTACGCCGTTTTTGCTCCTCTGCTGATGAGCGGAGTCGCCATGATTGCCAGCGATAAATTCGCGCTCAAATGGGGGCCGGCCGCAATATTGCTGGGTCCAGTAGCTTATTTTCTGCTACGGCGAAATAAAGAGGATCGACCCAGAAGGGATCAGCTGATCCAGTCGAGCACCTTGTAATAAGCCCCGGCAAACGGCAGGAACCATGGTCGCCCGTTATAGAGCCCGAGCGGAGCGCCGGGGAAGGGAATCGCAGCGAACGGAATCTCCTCGCCGCCGCTTCCCGATATCTTCTCCGCCATTTTGGCGCCGCAGTAAGTTGCCATCGCGACGCCGTGTCCGGCATAGCCAAGAGCGTAATAGAGTCCATCCATTTGTCCGCAGTGCGGCATGGTGTCGAAGCAGAAGTCGAGCGTGCCTCCCCAGGCGTGCTCGATTTTCGTGTTTTTCAACTGCGGAAAAACTCTGACCATGTCGCCGCGCAAAATTTCAGCGCTGCGCCGAACGGTGTTTTTCGTCTCAGGGAAGAATGCAGCGCGCCCCCCGAACAGCATGCGATTATCAGGGGTCAGGCGATAGTAATGCAGATAATGCTTCGAATCGGAGATCATGCGGTTACGCGGACTAAGTTCACGCGCCAGTGATTCCGGTAACCGCTCGGTGACAATGATGAACGAACCGATCGGAATGACTTTTTTCTTCAGGGCCGGAGTTGCGCTTGAGGTGTAGCCGCTGGTCGCGACCAGGACGTCGCGGGCGTGCACGTTGCCTCTCGCAGTTTTGATTTCAAATCCACCGGCGCCATTTTGCGAGCCCCGCTGAATATTCAGAACGCCGGCATTTTCGTAAATCGATGCTCCGGCCCGACGCGCTGCGCCTGCCAGTCCCCCCACGTAGCGCGCCGGATTTACCCCCGCGCTGGTCTCGTCTAGCATGCCGCCGTAATAGATTGTGGAACCGATTTCGCTCGCAAGCTCGTTCCGTGGAACAATTCGCCGTTCGTGATTCATTTCTTTGGCGATGAAATCGCGGGAACGCGCGTACTCGTCAAAGTGCGATTGCTTGCACGCCACTTCTAGATACCCGCTGCGGGAGAAATTGCAGTCGATATTTTCGTCGCGAACAATCTGCTCGACAAGATCAATCGATGACACCGAAGCCGCGTACATGCGGCGTGTCAGTTCTACTCCGTATTTATTGGACAGAGCTTCGGCGCTCAGTTTTAGTCCGGTTAGGACCATGCCTCCATTGCGAGAACTGGCGCCCCAGCCGATGGTCTTAGCCTCGAGCACCGCAACCTTGGCGCCGCGTTTTGCCAGCACTCTCGCAGCTGAGAGGCCGGTGAAACCTGCGCCTATCACCGCCACATCGACGCGCGCCGGAAGCTCGCCAGCACTCGCCGCTCGCATCGAGACTGTCGTCAACCAATAGTTGGATTCGTAAGTGGTCATTTCTCCCCCGCCTCGGAGCGCAACTTCTCCGCCGCCGCTTCCGGAGTAATGTCGCGCTGGGGTGTTCCGAGCATTTCAAATCCCACCATGAATTTTCTTATTGTCGCCGAACGCAGCAAGGGCGGATAAAAATGCGCGTGAAGATGCCATTCCGGATGCGGCTCTCCATCACACGGCGCCTGATGGAATCCCATTGAATAAGGAAAGGGCACGTCAAACAAGCGATCGTATGTGGAGACGATCTGCTTCAGCATTGCGCTCAGTTGCGTGAGTTCGTCTGAACTGAGGTCAGAAAAATTCGCAAAGTGCCTCCGGCTGCACAGCAGAAGCTCAAACGGCCAAACCGCCCAGAACGGCACCAGCGCTACAAATCCGTCATTGCCGCAGACCAGGCGATCTTTCTCGCGTTGCTCCAGTGCGGTGTAGTCACACAGCATACAACCGCCGCGCGCCTCATGATACTCAGCTTGCGAATGCAATTCGCGGGCGGGCGCTTCGGGGATGGAATTGGTCGCCCAAGTCTGACAGTGTGGGTGCGGATTGCTCGCGCCCATCATTGCGCCGCGATTTTCAAAGATCTGCACGTACGAAATTCCAGGAATAGCCGCCAGTTCCGACGACTGGGCTATCCACGCGCGCACGACGGTTTCGATCTCGTGCAAGCTCATGCTGGAAAGCGTCAAATCGTGCCGGGGAGAGAAGCACATCACCCTGCAAATCCCACGCTCACTTTCGGCAACCAGCAGGCCTCTGCCTTCCACATCCAGAACGCCGTTCGCAGTATCTGGTTTCAACGCAGCAAAGTCATTTTCGAAAATAAAAGTCGAATCGTAATCGGGATTGCGCGCACCTCCGGCGCGCTGATTTCCGGGACACAAGTAGCAGGAAGGGTCGTACTTGGGAAGATGATTCGCAGGGGCAGTTTCAATCGCTCCCAGCCAGGGACGCTCCGTCCTCCGCGGAGACACCAGAACCCATTCGCGAGCGAGCGGGTTGAACCGCCTGTGGGACTGCTCAGCAAGTTTGAAGGTCACTTGCGTTCCATGAAGAGTGTCGGGTGCGGGAGCGGCACGAGGAGCAGTGGAAAGCTCCCCTCGATCTTATACGGTAAGAATAGTAACCGATGTCAGGTGCGTTGAGGTTGGGTTGGATCGAATTTCAATCTAATCTTGCCCAATGCATCCTTTCCATCGAATTTTTCGGTCTCTTTTGTCCAGCCGATTGTGCCATCTTTCGTCTTGATTTCGACCCACCATTCCCTGCGGCCCGGCTTCACCAGTTTCGCGGTGCAATTGCGATTGCATCCGCCGTCGGCACTCGAAATTCCGCTGCCATCGAACTGCTCAACCCAGTATCCGTTGAACCAGGCACTGAAATAGCCTTCCCCGTAATTCATGTAACCGAAGATTGTGTCACCCGGCTTCAGGCCGTAGTTCGGCATGGGCGCAGTTACCTGAAGTTCCGATGGCTCAAATGTGATGTGAACGCCAGTCACTCCGGTGACTGCCTCTCCTTTAGCGACTGTGGCCACTGGCTTACGGTCAGTTGTCCAGGTGGAATAAAGTTGGATTTCATCATTGGCGGTCCACGCGCCGAATTGGCAGCCCTCAAACGGGCAGGCATTCTTGTCGATTTTTGGCAGCGCGGGTTGCGGAGCTTTTTGGGGAGTGAGCTCGGGATTCAGTTGAGGCGTGGCTAGTACGATAAGCAAACCAAGAAATGAGAGCATCGCCAAAGCCTAACAAGAGTGCGCTGTCACGTCACGACTTGAGGGGGTAAGTAGGTTGGTTCAAGAGGTAGCCGTGACGCGATCTGTTTGCACGGCCCCCAAAAAGGAACAGGCTCTCGCGAATGACTACAGTTATACCGAGCGCCTCAAAACATAAATTACCCACGGAGCAATTGTGGTTTCATTCACCCAGGCGTATGGCTCGTTACCCTTTGCCAGCGGCTTAAAGACCCGGATGATCCGCAGACCCGCTTCTTCATAAACCGACTGATAGGATTCGGCGGTCGAGAAGATGTCTTCCACCGCCCTGTCATCCTTGTGGTCGGTAACCACAGTGCGCACGATATCGCCGGTTCGAGCCGTGGCGTTCTCCGGAAAATCCCTGGTTGTAAATGAGGCCCATTCGTGCGTGTAAATTTCAGGCGCTGAAACAATGGTCACGATGGTCCCGCCCGGACTCAACAGTTTTCCCAGGTCGCGAAAGATTGTGGTCTTCATCGGCCCCGGAATGTTGTCGAAGGTGAACGCGCAGAGCACTAAATCAAAGGTTCCAGGGTCAAGCTCGCTGAAATCATCTCCTGGCACGAGGCGGTAATCACCGGAAGGGTCCGTGGCCCTTGCGATCCGCAGCATGTCCTCTGAGATATCTACTCCCGTCACTGCGAACCCGAGCTTTTGAAGAAATCGTGTTGACCTGCCCGTGCCACACCCGAAATCCAGGGCTCTTTTCCCCGTAACGTGCTCAGTTAGAATCGCGGGCAGATCCCGGTATGCGAGGTAGTAAGTGTTGGCGAATTCAAGCTTCGAGTACGCGTCGGCACGCGCCGCGTCCGCGTAGCTGTTCGTAAAGTCTGTCTTTAGTTCTTTTGTCCGCGTCTCACTCACGTTAATAGGCGCGCGATACCGTCGTTGGACTTAACTTGGCAAGCGCTTTCGCCAACTCCTCCGCCTTGAAACCAAATGGGCCAGGCTTGCTCTTGTAAGCAACGCGGCCATTTTGATCGACGAGGTATATACGGTCGGGCCAGCCAGTGTATGCCTGTTCGGTGGAATTGCCAAATTCGTCGAGCACGGCAGGGAACTTGATCCCCAGTTTCCGAACGCAAGCGCCTGCCACCAGCGCGCGCTCTTCTTCACTCTTGGGACTGGCAAAGACGATCTTGTCCTTGATATTGCTCTGCATCTGCCACACGTCGCTGGGATGCGCTTCCGTGATGTACACCACCAGAAAGCCGACCTTGCCTTGGTATTGATCGTACAGCTTGTTCAGGGCGGGAACCTCCCGCCGGAAGGGTGGTCAAGTGTAGCTGCCGAAAATCATCACTACCGGCTGAGTTTTGTTCAGCTCGGACAAGTGGACGGCCCCGCTCTTGTCGAGTTTCGTGAGCGTGAAATCCGGAGCAGCATCCCCCAGTTGCACCGTGCCTGCGCGTGCCCTAGTCCAGAGCGTCTCGAACGGGACCACCAGAAAAACTTCCCACGGCATGTGCGACATTACTCGCGCAAAGCCTTCCGGAGAACGGTGCATCGCC
>Ga0209580_10000488_pt1 | contig 21645 bp, 21 predicted proteins | sample Coa_R1_5_FD_187153 | JGI IMG/M metagenome (GOLD analysis project Ga0209580, IMG submission 187153) | Surface soil microbial communities from Centralia Pennsylvania, which are recovering from an underground coalmine fire - Coalmine... | ecosystem: Environmental > Terrestrial > Soil >... | reverse complement strand
CTCGTGCAATGAATATCGAACCGCTGAAGGGCGCTGTTACCTACCTTCGGGTCAGTACCGATGAACAAGCCAGTTCCGCACTGAGTCTTCCCAGCCAAGAAAAAACCTGCGAAAACCTCGCCCGGGGAAAGCAACTCAAGGTTCTTCAAACGTTCACAGATCCGGGAGAATCGGGACGCACCGCAGATCGCCCTCAATTTCAGGAGATGGTGCGATTTTGTAAGGCGCACCGGCATGAGGTCGGCTACGTGATCGTTCAGAATCTTTCGCGGTTCGCGCGAAACACTGAAGATCAATCGCGTTTTCTGGCCGAGCTATATCGCGCTGGCATCGAACTGATTTCGGCTTATGAGCCCCAAGTCGATCAAACGCCAGCGGGAAAACTGGCCGCGAACATCATTGGCGCCTTTAATCAGTACCATAGCGACGACTTGTCTGTGCGCATGCGCGATCGCTGCCGCGCCGCGGTTCTCGCTGGGCGCTGGCCTTGGCAGGCCCCTCCGGGATACGTCAACGTCGAATCGAAAGATGGTGCAAATATCGTCCCCGACGTGAACAGCGCGCACCTGATTAGAAAGTGCTTCGAGTTAATCGCCACCGGTCAACACTCACAGGCCGATGTCTTAAGAACGATCACTACAGAGGGCCTTCGCAATCGCCGGGGGCGAACGTTCAATCCGCAGGAATTTCAGCGCATTCTGAGAAATCCCGTTTTTGCAGGATGGCTGTGTCCGCCATCAATGCCCGGTGTGCGTTCCAAGGGGAAACATCAGCCCATCATTTCAGAGGCTCTGTTCGACAAAGTCCAGGAGATCCTGGACGGCAAAAAGCCGATAACGATCGTTAAGGGCCGCGCAAATCCCGCATTTCCGCTCCGCGGACTGTTTCGGTGCGCAACATGCGGAGGCCCGCTAACAGCATCATTCTCCCGCTCGAAAACCGGGAAGCGCTACGCGTACTTTTTTTGCTTTAAGCGGAGATGTTTAACCGTCAAGAGTACTCAGGCGCAAGTGCTCGAGGGTCAATTTTTGTCTTTGTTAGGCCAACTCCAACCACGCCCAGAGATTGCCGCAGAGTTCGCAACGATTGCGGCACAGGTCTGGGATGCGCAACAGGAAGACACCGAAAAGCACACACGAAAACTCACCAGCCAGCTTGGAAGAGCAAAAAAACCTCAAATCTGAGCTGTTGCGCGCCAAGCTACGAGGAAAAGTGTGCCAATCAGACTACGAAGATTGGAAATGCGGAGTTCTCACGCGAGATCAGGGAAACAGAGAAAGAACTACGTGCCCTTGATTCAGCCAATGCGAATAGAGATTCATTCTTGCATTTTTGTGAGCTGGCGCTCGTGGACATCCCGCAGGTGTGGCGAACAGCGAGTGAGGATCAACGCCGGAGAGTTCGAACTATCCTTTTCCCGGACGGGATTTTGGTTGGTGCCGATCGCAAGATTTCCGAACCCGCAGAACTCCTCACTGTTCAATGTGTTAGTGGGAATGATGGCCACAAAAACCGCAGTTTTCTAAGGTTGGCTGCCCCCCAGGGATTCGAACCCCGATAGCCTGCTCCAGAGGCAGGTGTCCTAGCCGTTGAACGAGGGGGCAACTCGGTTGTGACAGGCATCTTGATTGTAAGTGGTAGGCGAACCCTCGGTCAATTTGAAGGAGGTGAGCGAAGCGCTCAGGCCGGCCGCAGACTCGTGTCAGCATTCCCACTACGCAATGCGGAGGCAGATAGCTCTCTGCCGATTCTCTCAGCAATCTTCGCAGTTGGGCTTTGCCGCGTCCTTCGCAGATGTACAAAAGTCGGGGAGCGCCGCAACGCAGTTAAAAGCGCATCGCTCATTTCGGCGTTAGAATTCTCGAAGACTCCAACCTCTCCGAGAGATTTCTATGATCGTCGCTACCGAGATTGCCTCAAAGACTTCCGACTACGCCGAACTCGCGCGCCGCCCGCTCGAAGCCGAACGGTGTGCGCTGGTCGTCATCGACATTCAACAGAAGCTGCTGACGCCGATCTTTCAGAAAGAGCAACTCGTGCGCAACGCGCAGTTGCTCATCCGCGCGGCTGGTATTCTGAAAATTCCCACCCTGTTGAGCACCCAATATTCCAAGGGATTGGGCACCACGGTTCCCGAGATCTCTTCCCTGCTCACCGGCACCGAACCCGTCAACAAGACGCTGTTCTCCTGCTTCGGCAGCGACGCCTTCTGCGCGCTCCTCAAACGCGTTCCCGGGCAGCGCAACACGCTTCTCCTCTGCGGCATGGAAAGCCACATCTGCGTCACGCAGACCGCGCTCGGGGCACTGCGCGAAGGGTATCTGGTGCATGTGGCGTCTGATGCTGTCAGTTCGCGCACGGAATGGAATTGGAAAATCGGCTTGGACCGCATGCGTTCCGCCGGCGCCATCATCTCATCGACGGAGATGATGATTTACGAGCTGATGCGCTCCTCGTCATCAGCGGCCTTCAAAGAACTGCTACCGCATTTGAAGGGGTAAAAAGGCGTAAACCACAACGGACACGAAGGGCACGAAGGATTTCTGAAGTGGGTTCCTTCGTGTACCTTCGTGCCCTTCGTGGTTGATGCTTTTAAGCTTCGGCCTGTTCGGCCGGTTCAGCGTCTTTCTTCTTCACCCGGACCACTGTGATCTTGGCGAACCCTTCCTGGAATGCGGGCGGCTTCAGCTTGGCAGCCATGCGCCGCATCACATCCTCAGGGACAACCCGATCGCGCCGCTGATGCCGTTCGACACAGACCTCGAGCGGCACGTCGAAGAACACGGCATGCACTTCGTAGTTGTAGTCTTTGGCCAGCTTGATCCAGTGCTGACGCTCCTGCGGAGTCAGGTTGGTAGCGTCGACGTAATTCATCGGACGCTTGGCGATCAGCCGCGCCTTCAACATCGAGCGAAGATTGGAGAACACCAGATCCTGGAAGCGCTGCTCGCGGACGTCATCAAACAGCAGCGACCGCACCATATCACTCGAAAGCGGAACCACGTTGTGCCGCTTGAACCACGAACTCTTTCCCGATCCGGGCAGCCCAATCGCGAGCACGACAATTCCCTTGGGCGGTCGCGAGGGCGCGCTCGGCACAACGGCGGGAACCACCGGAGCCTGCGGAGCGGATGAGAGGGGTTGAGCTTCGGCTTCAGCGGCCTCAGCAGGTTCAGCCTCAGCCAGTTCGGGCTCTGCCGAGTCAGATTCCACGGCTGGCGCGCCAGGAATGCCCTTCGGAGTGAACGCGTCGGCGACGGCCTGCTCTCGTCCACGCCCTCCTCTTCCCCGGCCACCACGACGACGGCGACCGCGAGCGCGCTGCGCACCTCCTGCGGAGGATTTGGGTTTTGCCTGCTCACTCTCAACCGGCCCAGACTCGTCCGCGATCGGTGGCGCTTCGAATTCTTTCCCGGCGGCGCTTTCCACAGGTTCGGTGCGACTCTCCGGTTCAGTTCCCGACGGCTCTTCCGCGTCAAAATACGCAGGCTGCAGCGGCGGAGGCGCCGGCTGACTCACCTGCTCTTCGGATTTCTTCTTGCGGCGCTGTAAGCGCTCGCGCATCCATTTACGCATGTTCAGGCTTGTAACACAGATTACAGGATAAGAGCAATCCGCAGAGCCACTTGCGAACCAGCCACGCCAGCCGGAACGCCACCGCGATGACTGATTCCACGCACACATACTGGCCTCAGTCCCGCTACAATGTTCGTCATGGCTAGCCCAATCCCTTCCCCCATCGCAGGACAGAAGTATATTTCGCTGACCACGTTCCGCAAGACGGGTGCCGGTGTCGCCACGCCCGTATGGTTCGGAGAAGACGCCGACAAGCTTTACGTCATGACCCGCAGCGACATGGGAAAGACGAAGCGCATCCGCAACAATTCCCAGGTGAAAGTTGCACCCAGCACCATCCGAGGAAAGGTTACGGGAGCAGAGTTCGCAGCCACGGCCCGCATTCTGCCGCCCGCAGAACACCAGCACGCCCGCGCGACGATCAACCGAAAATATTGGATGGCAAGGATTCCCCTGATCTGGTCACGAACGGATACGTATTTCGAAATCAGCTTCAACTGAATCTCTTGTCATTCCGAGCGGCGAAGCCGTGAGGAATCTGCTCGCGCCTGCAGCACCCTACTGCCGGCAGACAGCAGATTCCTCCCTTCGGTCGGAACGACAAGAGTTGGGGGAATCACCACTCGCCAGTGGTCAGGTACTGATGAATCGAGTTCGCTGCGCGCCGTCCCGCGCCCATGGCCAGAATCACGGTCGCCGCGCCGGTCACGATGTCTCCACCGGCAAACACTCCTTTGCGCGTGGTGCGTTGCGTTTCTTCGGTGGCGTGAATGTATCCACGTTTGTTGGTGCCCAGCCCGGGCGTGGTGCTCTGCACTATCGGATTCGCAGTAGTACCGATCGCAATCACCGCCACAGATAGAGGCAGATCAAACTCTGATCCCTGCATCCGCACCGGACGCCTGCGGCCGGAAGCATCGGGTTCTCCCAGTTCCATGCGCACGCAGCGCGCCGCTGTGAGCCATCCCTTGCCGTCGGAAAGGAACTCGACGGGAGCGGTCAGCATTTGGAAATCGATTCCCTCCTGCCGCGCGTGATGCACTTCCTCCGCGCGCGCCGGCATCTCGGCGTCACTGCGGCGATAAATCACATATGCGTTGCGCGCCCCCAGACGCAATGCGGAGCGGATCGCGTCCAGCGCCGTATTGCCGCCGCCGATGACCGCCACGTCTTTGCCACGGAGATCGAGCATCGGCTCGTCATACACGGGGAATTTGTACGCCTTCATCAGGTTGATGCGAGTCAGAAATTCATTCGCCGAATAGACTCCGTTCAGATGCTCGCCGGGAATATTCATGAATTGCGGGAGTCCGGCCCCGGTGCCGATGTACACCGCGTCGCAACCTTCTTCTTCCAGCAGTTCGTCGATCGTCACCGTGCGGCCGACAACCACGTCGGTCTCGAACTCCACACCCATCTGGCGCATGTATTCGATCTGTTCCCGCACGATCTGCTTAGGCAAACGGAACTCGGGAATGCCATAGACCAGCACTCCTCCGATCTCGTGCAGAGCCTCAAACACGCGCACGTTGTGTCCCTTCTGGATCAGATCTCCTGCCACGGTCAATCCAGATGGCCCGCTTCCGACGATGGCGACTTTCTTTCCAGTCGGCTCGGCGTTCGGAACGATGTGTGTCCCCATGCGCTGCTCGTAATCGGCGACAAAGCGTTCCAGATAGCCGATCCCCAGGGGCTTCACCTTCTTCGACAGCAGGCACTTTCCTTCGCACTGATCTTCCTGCGGGCACACGCGCCCGGTAATGGCGGGCAGCACGTTGGCTTCGCGGATCTTCGCCGCCGCGCCGAGGAAGTCACCAATGACAATTCGCTGCACGAACTCTTTCACATCAATGCCCACCGGACAATTGTCGGTGCACGTCGGCTTGGCGCATTCCAGGCAGCGCAAAGCTTCCTGCTGCGCCAGTTCCGGGCTGTATCCCAGATTCACTTCTTCGAAATTGTGAGCGCGTACTTCTGCGGGTTGCTCCGGCATGAGTTGTCGCGGAACTTGGATGCGTTCTTTGGGAGAGAGCGGATTCTTCGATTTGCTTGCCGTCGGGCTCATCGTTGCTCTCCTTGCTGCGCGCTGGACGTGGCCGCACAGACCTCGTCCTGTTCTGCTTCCGCTTTTTGCAAGCGCTTGAATTCCTCCATCGATTGCTGCTCGGCCGTGCGATACATGGTGTTGCGCTGCACCAGCACCTCGAAGTTCACCTTGTGCCCATCGAACTCGGGGCCGTCAACGCAGGCGAACTCGCTCTTGCCGTCGATCAGCACGCGGCATCCGCCGCACATGCCCGTTCCATCGATCATGATCGGATTCAGGCTGACGACCGTGTGGATATTCTCTTTGCGCGTCAACTCCGAGACCGCTTTCATCATGACAATCGGACCGACAGCCACGACCAGGTCGATCCGCGTCCCGTTGTCGATTAACTGGCGCAACTTATCGGTGACGAATCCCTTGTCGGCATAGCTACCGTCGTCAGTGGTGATCAGCAGCGCATCGCTGACCTCGCGCATTTCTTTTTCGAGGATCACAAGTTCCCTGTTGCGCGCACCAACGATCGAGATCACGCGGTTGCCCGCTCGCTTCAGCGCCAGCGCCGTAGGGTAGGCCATCGCCGTGCCTACGCCTCCACCAACCACGACGACCGTGCCGTAGTTGCGGATGTCCGAAGGCTTCCCAAGCGGCCCAACCACGTCGAGGATAGAATCGCCGGTCTCGAGCCTATTCAGCAGGTTGGTGGTTTTTCCGGCCGACTGCACCACGATGTTGATGGTGCCCTTGGCCGGATCAGAGTTCTCGATGGTGACCGGAATCCGCTCGCCCTCCTCGTAAATCCGCAGGATGACGAACTGCCCCGGCTGCTGCTTGCGCGCGATGCGGGGCGCTTCGATGACAAAGCGTTTAATCCCCGGCGCAAGAAATTGTGCATGGACGATTTTGAACACGCGCGCTCCGTAAGACGGATGAATGCCGACTCTAGGATTGTGTTCGGAATCACACTGGAGAGGCTGTGATTTGGGTCACAACTCGGTGTGTTCGCCAACCGGGCATAAACATCCAGTCCTGTCACTATCTATGTATATGACACTGTTGTATAATTGTGTCATTCTGAGGATTAGATGCCATGAATGAAGAAGCAAGACTGAAGGTTAACGAAAATGGCCGGGTAGTGATCCCGTCAGCGATTCGCAAAGCGCTTGGTATCGATGTAGGAGACGAGTTGATTGCCCGAGTGGAAGACGACGAATTGCGGATCACGACGGTGAAGCGGCAGATTGAACAAGCTCAACGACTAGTCCGCAAGTACGTGAAGCCTGGACGATCCTTGGTCGACGAGCTCATTGCCGAACGTCGACGTGAGGCTCGAAATGAATAGGGTCGTACTCGACGCCTCAGCCTTGATTGCTGTGCTCAACCAAGAAACTGGTTCGGACAAATTGGGACCTGAGGTCCTTGGTCGAGCCGTTGGTAGCACCGTCAATTTAGCCGAGGTGCAAGGAAAATTAGTGGACGGCGGACTACCGGCAGACAAGGCCTGGCTGGCCACGCTGCGGTCTGTGCGAGAAGCGGTTCCTTTTACGGCCGAGCATGCTCGGATGGCGGGGAGCCTGATTGCACAGACCCGCCCATTGGGCCTTTCGTTGGGCGATCGTGCCTGTCTGGCATTGGCACTGGAGTTAAATGCTCCTGTGTACACGGCGGATCGCTCGTGGAAGAACCTGAAGCTCGGAATTAAAATTCACGTTATCCGATGATTCCGAAGCCTTAGTTCCCTTCCGGCTTCAAAATCAATCCCTGACTGGTCCGGCTATTCATCACAACCCGCAGCGGCTGCGCGAATTGGAGATGCCGCACACATCCCTGCTCTTCGACCGCGGGCTGTTCGGCGAGCCATTGCCAGTCGAGTGATCCTTCTCCGGCATCGGGATTGACCGTGAAGTAGCCGACTTGAAAGGCCGTCAGGTTCTGGAAAAAGTGGCTGCCTTGCGATGGCGTCACGCGGAAGTCGCGGAAGCCAGCCTCGACAATCACGCGCGCACCGGAGATTTCGTCCCACTCGACCGGAATGCCAAGCCAGGGATCGTTCGAACCCCAGCGCCCCACACCGATCAACAGGTACGGACGATTCTCCGCGCTCAGAACGGCATTAAAGTGCGCCACGGCTTCTGCGACCTCGCGGCTGCGACTGCGCTCGAAGCGTTGCAAATCGACGACCACTACGTCGCGCAGATTCTCGATGCGCCCGTTGCCGAGAACCTTGGTGCTGCGGCAGATCAGTTCCGCCGGATCGACGTCTCCGATGGTCAGTTCCTGATGATCGCGCGAGAGCGTAAGCGGACGGATCTGCAGGAATCCGAACTCGGCGGGTTCTTCGCCGCGCGGCAGGCGCACGGCAAATTCAATTTCCACGGGATTCCCCAGCGCGTCTTCACCGGCGTGCACCAGCACTTCCAGAATGTTCGCCAGCGGGAAAAGTCCATGCTTGAGCATGGGGGCGAACGTCACCACGCGCGCCCCCGGACGGCTCAGGCCGTCGTACACCGCATTGTTATCGGCGGAGTAGGTGGAAGCGACCGCGTGCAGCGTGCCATCGGCTTCGGCCACATCGAGGCCGAAGCGCACTTCGCGCAAGTGGCCCGGGCCTCCGCCATGGGGAACACCGTCGAGTTCCAGCGCGCAGAATTCTGTTTGCGTGTTGGCCAGGATGTCTTCCACCGAAGAGAACTGCAGCAGGTTTCGCGGATAACGCGGGCAGAAGCTCATGCACTTCCCACCATCCACTACCGTGCGGCCCAATCCTAGAGCGACGGCAGCGATGCCGTCCGAAAAAGTCATCGGCTCGATGGGATAGAAATTGTGCGACCGCACCACGCCGGAGAAATCCGGGTAGAACCTCGGCCCATATTGTGTCCCCACCACCTGCTGAAGGATGACCGCCATCTTTTCTTCTTCGAGCCGGTAGGGCGTGGCCCGTACGTAGGCCTTCGCGTGCTGGCTGAAGGTCGACGCATAGACCAGTTTGATCGCCTCGCACAGTTCGTTGAATCGCGCCTCAACATCAGCCTGCTGATTCCCCAGCATGAAGGTCTCGTATACGCCGGTGAAGGGTTGGTACTGCGAATCTTCAAGCAGGCTCGACGAGCGCACCGCCAGCGGATAGCGAACTTCTGCGAGGAACGCACGCAGGTTCTCCTGCAGCGGCCCCGGCAGCGGCGAATCCAGAAAACGCTGTTGAATCTCGCCGTCATCATCGCAGTGCAGGGCAAAATCGGTGAGGTTATTCTCAGCAAGAAACTGATCGAACACATCGGTCGCGATCACGACTGCGGGAGGCACCGAAATCTTTACACCGGCAAAACGTTTCACAATGCGCCGCGTGCGCAGCAGATGACGCACAAACGCCAGGCCGCGGGCCTTGCCTCCCAACGAACCCGCTCCGATTCGCAGAAAGCTTGATTGCGCCGGCTTGTAGGTATCGGCCTTGAAATCTCCGATCAGGACTTCGTTCTGTTCGCGCCGGTAATCATTGATCGACTCGATCAGGTCGCGGCGCAGATGCTCGGGACCGTTAAAGTCCGAGACCTTGCGCGGACGCAGCTTCGCCGCGAGCGCGAATTCCGTGCGCGCCATCAGCCAGTGCGAGAAATGATTGCGCTGCGCGTGGTACATCAGGCTGTCGGCGGGAATCGTTTGCAGCTGTTCCTCGAGTTCGTTCAGGTCCGTAGCACGGCCTACTTCGTGCTGATCGGGCATGCGGAAAACGAAATCGCCGAATCCGAACGAGTCGGTCAGAATGCGCCGCAGGTCTTTTAAAAGAGTTGGCGAACGCTTGCGCAGGAAGGAGTAACCTTCCGCGTGCGCCCGGGGACGAAATTCGGTGCGGCTGGTCTGCAGCACCACAGGCACATCCGGGGTAAGGCTCTTCACCATGCGCGCGAGTTCAAATCCCGCTTCCGGGCTCAGCTTGCCTTCCCAGGGGAACTCCACATCGGACACGATGCCAAAGATGTAGTCGCGGTATTTCTGCACCAGTTCGGCGGCGTCCTCGAAATTCGAAGCCAGCAAAATCTTTGGCCGGGCCTGCATGCGCACCAACTTGTGCGCCACGTTAATGCCTTCCTGAATCACACGACGCGACTGCTTGATCAGCTCTGTATAGATCACGGGTAGAAATGACGAGTAGTAGCGGATGTTGTCTTCAACGACCAGCAGTACGGGCACGCCCATGGCGCGAGAATCGTGCAACACGTTGTACTTGTCTTCGACGTATTTCACGATCGCGATCAGGATGCGTGCCGTTCCCTGCCAAAGAAATACGCGGTCAATGTCGGTAACAGGATTCTGGGCGACAAACTTTTTGATCTCACGGTAGTCGTAGCCCAGCACGACGACGGGCACATCAAGTCCTGCACGCCGCACGGCGCGGGCGAGAGCAGCGGCGTTGGTGTCGCCCACCGTCAAATTCGTCACGATCAGATTGAATTGCGGATTGGCTTTGGCCAGATCGAGCGCCTCGGCGCAGCTGGAAACGTGTGTGATCCCGGGAATCTGCCGCAGGTTCAGCTCGAGCGATTCGTCGATCAGCAGTTCGTTGAGCCGCCCGTCTTCGCGCAGGATGAATGAATCATAAAGACTTGAGACCAGGAGAATGTTCTGCACCCGAAACGGCATGAGATTCTCGAAACCTTCGAAGCGCTCTTCGGCGTCGAGAATCGGTTCGGCAATATGGGGAAGAGACATGGAATTTAACGGACAATGATACTCGTGCCGATGCGGCCTTAGAATTGAATCTCGCGGAATGGAAGTTTGAGTCGGCCCTTCGCCTCGGCGTCGACTCGCTCGGTTAAGTGATTGATTCCCGGGTGTCCGTAAACGCGATCCGGCCGACGTCTAGAATGCCCATTGCCGAGGCGCTAATACCTCTCGCCGGACGATTCAGTCGGCTCCCGACCCAGACTGCGTCGGCGCAGAGCGACGCCGGAGCGACAGGTTAAGTCGATTTAAGTTCTATATCTAACCTACAGATAATACACGCTTTACTGGACTCTATTTGTACACCCTCCTCACCCCCTGAACCCTCCAGAATCCCGCCCGTTGCAAGGCCCTGTACCGGTATTGGTGCAGCTCGTTTCCAATCGAGGTCTTGACAATTGTCCCGCAAAAGATTTCTTAAAAAAAGCTTGCATGTTATATAGTGTTGTAGTTAACTATAACAGTGCTGCTGGCCACAGCACGATGAACTCAAGGTCGACCTCAAGTGCAAGTTAGAAGTTCTATGAGGAGAATGACTATGAAATCGCTTCGTGTTTTGCTACCGCTGGCGTTGTTGTCGCTTGCCACCGCGGCTTTCGCACAAGCACCATCTGACGCACAAAAGTCCTTTGACAGTTTGAAAACCCTTGGCGGCGAGTGGGAAGGCCGCGTGACGGTCAATCCGCCCATGCCCGGGATGACTGGGGACAGCGCCAACCTGCACGTTTCGATGCGTGTAACTTCCCGCGGGCATGCGATTGTGCATGAGTTGCAAGAGGCTGGAACCCCACTCGATTCCCAGAAGTACGATCACCCCGTCACGATGCTCTACCTGAATGGCGATCAACTGAATCTGGTTCACTATTGCGACGCCGGAAATCGTCCGCACATGGTGGCGAGGAAATCAGAAGACGGCAAAACCGTGGAATTTGATCTCGTCGACATATCAGGCGGCACCGAATACGGACATATGCACCACGGAGTGTTTACGCTGGTCGACGCGGATCATCACATCGAGGACTGGACCTACATGATGCCCGGGGACAAACCGGTGCATGCCCACTTCGAGCTGCACCGTGCGAAGTAAGTTGTTAAGACTCTGGAGTGCTTGGGACAAACCGGATGGACCGTGAGTGGAACGACAATCAGCCGATTTACCGCCAGCTTCGCGATCGCGTGGTCGCGATGATTCTCGACGGCGTGCTCAAAGAGGGTGATTCCCTGCCCTCGGTGCGTACCGTCGCAGCGGAATACAGGGTCAACCCGCTCACGGTCCTCAAGGGATATCAACAGCTCGTGGATGAAGGACTGGTCGAAACCAAACGGGGACGCGGCATGTTCATCAATGAGGGCGCACGCAACTTGCTGATGAAAGGCGAGCGCCAGAAGTTTCTCGCGGAAGAATGGCCCAGGATCCAGGAGACCATCCAGCGGCTTGGGCTGAACACGCAAGAGTTGCTGGATTCGAGCTCGAACGGCAAGCCTTCCCAGACTTCGTCGAAGGGTGAGCCGCCGAATTCCCGAGATGAGGAGGAGCGCTAAACCATGCCCTGTATCGAAGCACGCGGTCTGCGTAAGGCGTTCGGCACAACGGTCGCACTCGACGGCATCGATTTGCGCGTCGAAGAGGGACGCATCCTCGGGCTCATCGGCCCGAACGGAGCCGGCAAGACCACGGCCCTCAATGCGATCCTCGGCCTGATTCCCTATGACGGTCAGCTGCGGGTGCTGGGCCGCGATCCGTGGGTCGAGCGTGAACGGCTGATGTGCGATGTGTCGTTCATTGCCGATGTCGCAGTGCTGCCGCGATGGATCCGCGTGTGTGAAGCCATCGACTACGTCGCTGGAGTACATCCCCGCTTCGATCGAAGCAAGGCAGAAGGCTTCCTCACCAAAACTCCGATCAAGCGCTCCAGCAAGGTCCGCGAGTTGTCGAAGGGCATGGTGGCGCAACTGCATCTCGCGCTGGTCATGGCCATTGACGCGCGTTTGCTGGTCCTCGATGAGCCTACGCTCGGTCTCGACATCCTGTATCGCAAGCAGTTTTACGATTCCCTGCTGAATGATTACTACGACCGCACGCGCACCATCATCGTGACTACGCATCAGGTGGAAGAAATTCAACACGTCATCACGGACCTGATGTTCATCGACCGCGGGCGCATCGTTTTCGTCTGCAACATGGAGGAGTTCGAATCGCGTTACGCGGAAGTCACGGTGAAGCCCGACCGGCTGGCCGAAGCCCGTGCGCTCAAACCAATGCACGAACAGCAGGTGTTAGGACGCAGCATTCTGCTGTTCGATCACGCCGATCGTCAGCAACTGGCCTCGCTCGGCGAGGTTCGCACACCGGGCATTGCCGACTTGTTTGTGGCGGTCATTGGCAACGCGAACGAAGCTCCCAAGCCCGGAAGTGTCCAGAGCCAATATGAAAGAGTGGCGCGATGACTGCCTCATCCCACACTGTAAACGAGACCTTCGAACAGCAAGCTGCACCGGGTGCTCCTCTCGCTCCCACACGACCCTTTTACTGGTCGGTTCGCCGAGAGCTGTTTGAATATCGTTCCATCTACCTGGCGCCGCTGGCGATCGCGGCAGTCATCCTGCTCGGCTTCGTGGTTGTACTGGTGCAGCTTCCGCGAACCATGCAAAGGGCCATGACCATGGAGCCCATGGCACAGCGTCACGCTCTCGCCCAGCCCTTCGACATTGCGGCCGCGTTGATCATGGCGGCGGCGTTTATCGTCAGCATCTTCTATTCTCTGGACTCCCTCTACGGCGAGCGACGCGACCGCAGCATCCTGTTCTGGAAGTCGCTGCCGGTTTCCGATCTCACGACCGTGCTGGCGAAAGCAAGCATCCCGCTGCTGGTGCTTCCGGTGATCGCGTTCGCCGCGACACTCGCAGTCGAGACGGTCATGCTGCTGCTGAGCAGCGCAGTGGTGGCAGGCAGCGGCTTTAGCGTCGCCGAGTTCTGGAATCGCCTGGAGCTCTACCCCACGATGTGGGGACTGGCGTATCACCTCGTGACCGTCCACATGCTGTGGTACGCACCGCTCTATTGCTGGCTCTTTCTGATCTCGGCCTGGTCGCGCCGCACACCGTTCCTCTGGGCGGTATTGCCGCCGTTCGCAGTCGTGATTTTCGAAAAGATTGCGTTTCATACCGCCTACTTCCTGAATTTCTTAAACTATCGCTTTAGCGGCGGCCAGGAAGCGATAAGCAATGCGAGCGGGAACATGCTCGATCCCGACATGAAGATGACGCCGGGTCCCTTCCTCATCACTCCCGGATTGTGGTTAGGGCTGGTGTTTGCGGCTGTGTTTCTTTTGGTGGCGGCAAGACTACGGCGGCAACGTTCTCCACTCTGACAGAACGCCCGTCACGTCGTCGCGTGGAAGGAGAAGACAAGATGAGCAGCACTCAAATCAGCAAACGGATTTCAGAAACGTCCCCACGCATAGGTTCGAAATTCATTGGCGCTTACTACCTCCTCACGATCTCAACCGGTACTTTTGTCCTGTTCTTTCACGGACGACTGGCCCTTGAAGTGGATCTGGTCGTGGGCGTTTTGTACCTCGTGGTCACGGTTCTGCTCTACGGTTTGTCCGGATCGGCCCACAAGAAAGGCCTGGCAAAGGAGTAAATTATGCGACTGCCATTGTTGTTTCTTCACATTGCTGGCGGGATGGTTGGATTGCTCTCCGGCTCAGTTGCCATGGTCTACCGCAAAGGCTCGCGCGGGCACCGTCTGTCTGGTGACGTCTTCGTGATCTCGATGATGATCATGGGCGTTTGCGGCTCGGTCCTCGCCCTGATGAAACACCAGCCGGACAACTTCTTTGGCGGCCTGGTGACGTTTTACATGGTGACGACAGCGTGGCTCACGGGCAGAAACAGACAACAGGAGACTGGACTGCTCGACTGGAGCGCCCTGGTTTTCGCACTCATGCTGGGCAGCAGTTTGCTCACCCTCAGCGTTCTCGTCGCCAGCGGCCAGGCTGCGAAGCAGCTTGGAGTCCCAATCGGCATGTATTTCTTTTTGGCGGCCATCACTCTGTTGGCCGCTGCAGGTGATGTTCGCGTGCTGGCACGTGGAGGCATTTCGGGTGCGCCGCGTCTCGCGCGCCACCTCTGGCGCATGTGCTTCGGGCTGTTCATCGCCAGCGGATCGTTCTTTCTCGGAAAGCAAGAATTCTTCCCTGCTGCGTTGCGCAAGCAGTACATCCTGGCACCGCTCGCGATTCTTCCCCTCGTGTTGCTGATCTACTGGCTGGCAAGGGTCTCGCTTGAGAAGCACCGAAGCAGAAGCTTTCTTCTGAGAAACGAAGAGGGCGCCAGCGCATGATGTTAAGAGAGAATATCTTCCTCTTGCCTGAAAGCAGGTACGCGAATGAAGGCGATCGTCTATCACAACCATGGTTCGCCCGGCGTTCTCCGGTACGAAGATATCGAAAAGCCGACAGTTGGTGACTCGCAAGTGCTAATCAAAGTTCGAGCCGCATCGGTCAATCCTTTAGAAGCCGGCGAAGTGAAAGGCGTGCCATTGCTCGCTCGAATCATCTTTGGGCTGCGGAAACCGGAGAATGGGCACCCAGGGCGACCCGGCGTTGATTTGGCCGGGGAAGTCGAGGCGGTTGGGAAGAACGTAACGCAATTTAGACCGGGCGACGAGGTATTCGGCGTTTGCATCAACGACCCGCTGGCGTCGGGAGCCAAAGTTTGGGTCCACGATCAGGGCGCCTTTGCGGAGTATGCCTGTGCGCCTGAGTCGACATTGGCCATCAGGCCGGAGAACGTCACGTTTGAACAGGCCGCGGCTGCAGGAGTGGCAGCCCTGACCGCACTGCAGGGCCTTCGCGATCACGGGCATATTCAAGCTGGCCACAAGGTGCTGGTGAATGGCGCAGCCGGCGGGGTGGGTACGTTCGCAGTGCAGATCGCCAAAGCGTTCGGCGCAGAGGTCACCGCGGTATGCAGCACGAGCAACGTGAACATGGTGCGGTCCATCGGAGCCGATCACATCGTCGACTATACGCAACAGGATTTCACCCGGCTTGGCCAACAATACGATTTGGTCCTCGACTGCATCTCGAATCACTCCTTGTCCGAATACCGCCAGGTTCTAAGCGCAAAGGGGAGACTGGTCATGGCAGGAGATCGAACGGGCCGGGGCATGCTAGGCATTGTCGGGCGTTTAGTCGGGGGTCTCATACTCTCGTCCCTGACCAGCCAGACCTTCCTTACGTTCCTGGCGAAACCTAAGAAAGACGACTTGGGAGTGATACGCGATCTCATGAAGGACGGAAAGGTCAAGCCTGCGATTGATAAGCGTTACAGCTTGAGCCAGGTTCCTGAGGCGATTTCGATATCTGGAGCAAAAACATGCTCACGGAAAGGTAGTCATCACTGTGGCATAGCCCTACGAATCAGCCACCTGCGCCTTGGGTCGAGCGATCCGCGTTTGGCCCCCTACTTCAGACCTGCCAGCGGCTGACTCCCTACAATATTCGCATCCCTGATTCGTCTACAGAAGTGGGATGAGCGAAGCGGCAAGCCCGAAGTACATGACAGTCGAGCGCATGGCACTCGAACAGGATCGGCGCATCTCCGAGGTGGTCAAGCGTGAACGGTCACGCCTGCTGAACTTCATTCGCCGGCGTGTGCCTGATCCGGGTGACGCGGAGGACATTTTGCAGGAGGTCTTCTACCGTCTGGTCGAAGCCAACCGGCTGCTGATGCCCATTGAGCACATCACCGGCTGGCTGTTTCGCGTGGCGCGCAATCGCATTACCGATCTCTTTCGCAAGAAGGAGCCGGAGAATTTCGGCGACATCGCCATCGCGGACGAGAACGGCGAAGACTTGCGGTTCGAGGATGCTCTGCCATCGCCCGATGCCGGACCGGAGGCGCTTTACGCGCGCCACGTGCTTCTGGAAGAACTGAACCAGGCGCTCGGCGAATTGCCGAAGGAACAGCGCGAGGTGTTCATCGCGCACGAGTTGGAAGCGCGCAGCTTCAAGGAGCTGGCTGCGGAGACTGGCGTCAGCGTGAACACGCTGCTATCGCGCAAACGGTATGCGGTGTTGCATCTGCGCGAGCGGTTGCAGCGCGTGTACGACGAATTTACGAAATGAGGATGATATGAGAAAGAGATGGTTTTGGATTGCACCGCTGGCGATTGTAGCGATTCCGCTATTTATCTTCGTAGGCGGCGAAATGGTGATGCATCTGTGGAACTGGCTGCTGCCGCCGCTGTTCGGATGGCGAACCCTCGGCTTCTGGCAGGCGCTGGGACTGCTTGTGCTGTGCCGAGTATTGTTCGGCGGACTGGGAGGCCACGGCCCAGGACCCAGGCGCCACTGGCAAGGCCGCTGCAAGAAGATGACGCCGGAAGAGCGGGAAAAATTCCGCCGAGCAATGGCCGAAGGTTACGGCTTCGGATCAGCCAGCGGCGAGAAGGCAACATCGTAGGCGGCTGGGTTATGTGGGGACAGCCGCTTTCGGCTGTTCACGGTGGTAAGGACCCAAAACTTCAACCACGAAGGACACGACGGTTCACGAAGGAAATCTCTTGCTTGTTGACTCTTCCTTCGTGTTCCTTCGTGCCCTCTGTGGGTCAAGCTTTTCGCGGCAGTTGGTCGTGCGAACGTCAAAATCCCACCCTGTCCCTGTATACATCGCAGGGAGAAGAGTGTGGGCACCTTTTTTTTGCTTTCTACCTTAGTTCTGGTTCCGCCGGGCTTCGCCCTGGCGGGACAGCCGAGGCGGCTGTCCCTACGTGGGCATTGCTGACTCCTACACGAGCCCCTGGTCCAACATCGCATTGGCTACTTTGAGGAAGCCGCCGATGTTGGCGCCGTTCACCAGGTTGCCGGGCGTGCCGTACTTCGCGGCCGTTTCGAAGCAGTTCCGGTGGATGGCGATCATGATCTTGTGCAGACGGTCGTCGACTTCCTCGCGGGTCCAGCTCAGCCGTGCGCTGTTCTGGGCCATTTCGAGGCCGCTGGTGGCCACGCCGCCAGCGTTGGCGGCCTTGGCCGGTCCGTACAGGATCTTCGCTTCCAGGAACATCTTGGTCGCTTCGAGCGTAGACGGCATGTTCGCGCCCTCGGCCACCAGCTTGATACCGTTCTTAATGAGATTCGCCGCATCCTTCGCGGTGATCTCGTTCTGCGTTGCACTCGGGAAGGCGCAATCGGCCTTCACGTTCCACAGCGGGTTGTGCTCGAGCTTGATGTCGGTGGGCATGAAGATCGCTTTCTTGAACTTGTCGGCGTAGTCGCGGATGCGTCCACGCTTCACGTTCTTCAGTTCCATGACATAAGCGAGTTTCTCGCGGTCGATGCCATCGGGATCGTAGATCACGCCGTTGGAATCGGACACGGTGACGGGCTTCGCACCCAAATCAAGCAGCTTCTCGACCGTGTACTGCGACACGTTGCCGCTACCGGAAACGAGACACAGTTTGCCTTCGAGCGTCTCCTTGCGGGTCTTCAGCATTTCCTGCGCGAAGTACACGCAGCCGTAGCCCGTGGCTTCTGGACGAATCAGCGATCCGCCCCAGCCCAGGCCCTTGCCCGTCAGGACGCCGGTGAATTCGTTGCGCAGCCGTTTGTACTGGCCGAACAGGAAGCCGATCTCACGGCCGCCTACGCCGATGTCGCCGGCTGGGACGTCAGTGTCCGGTCCGATGTGGCGCTGCAGTTCGGTCATAAAGCTCTGGCAGAAGCGCATCACTTCGTTGTCACTCTTGCCCTTGGGATCGAAATCCGATCCGCCCTTACCACCGCCCATGGGCAGCGTGGTGAGCGAATTCTTGAAGACTTGTTCAAACGCCAGGAACTTCAGGATGCCGAGATTGACGCTGGGGTGGAAGCGCAATCCGCCTTTGTAGGGGCCGATGGCGCTGTTCATCTCGATGCGGAATCCACGGTTCACTTGAATATTGCCCTGGTCATCGAACCATGGCACCCGGAACATAATGACGCGCTCGGGCTCGACAATTCTTTCGAGCAAACGCGCCGACTGATACTCGGGGTGTTTCGCAAGGACCAACCTAAGGGAATCGAACACTTCCTGCACCGCCTGGTGAAATTCGGGTTCGGCGGGATTCTTCGCTTTCACACTGATCATCACGGATTCAATGTAGTTCCCCGGAATCTTGATTCCCGGGGGTGTCATCACAGACATAGTCCTACCTCCGTAGGTACAACTTAAAAAGCACAATGCCGCTTCCCATTGTCGGCTTCTATTGGAGGCAGGCAGTGATAATTCTCACGCGCGGGCGTGATTACGCTCACTAAGCTGTAGACGCATTGGAATCAGCAAGATACGGGCGGCGCAGTGGGTGACTCTAATTGGTCGCGCCGTGCGTTTCCCTCCAGGTTCAGATCGGCAGTGCGCGATTTTGCAATCATTGATTGCACTGCTATCATTGATCGCATGGCAAGCATCACCATCAGGAATCTGGCAACGGAGACGAAACGCAAGCTCAAGATCCGGGCGGCGATGAACGGACGCTCCATGGAGCAGGAAGCCCGCGAAATCCTGAAGAGCGCGCTTGCCCAAACCTCGAAGAAAAAAGCCAACCTTGCCGAGCGCATTCGAGAGATCTTCGGTCCGCTGGGAGGAGTGGAACTGGAACGTCTTCCACGTGAGCCCATTCCTGATCCGGATTGGGTGGGAGAGCGGGAGTAGAGCTTCCCCGATTGCAGGTATGAAAGAGCGCGGCTTTGAGTCGCGCCGCAGATAGCCAAAAAGAAGGCGGGCTTCAGCCCTGAGGGACGCCCGCCATGGGCGAACGGATCTCGTGGGCCGTTATGATCATCCTCGATACCAATGTCGTTTGCGAACTCATACGGCCGGCGCCGGAGCGGATGGTTCTGCGCTGGTTCAGCGGTCAGGCCGCGGAAGACCTGCACGTCACCGCCGTCACCATGGCAGAGATTCTTTACGCCATTGAACTCATCTCCTCAGGCAGGCGTCGCGACGTAGTTCGCGCCGGCGCCGAGAAAATGTTCGGAGACGTGCTCGCGGATCGCATTCTGACCTTCGAGGACAGAGCCGCGCTGGCCTTCTCGCAAATTGCGTCGTCACGCCGCCGGCAAGGGAAATCGATGTCCGGGACCGATGCGCAGATCGCAGCGATCGCGCGGGTCCACGGAGCGACGCTGGCCACGCGCAATACGTATGTTTTCGAAGGATGCGGCGTAAAGCTGGTCAATCCGTGGGAGGGATGAACGTGCCAGGTTTGTCATCCTGAGCAAAGCGAGGGACCTGTGCAATTTGCCTGGGCCCGGCAAATTGCGCAGGTCCCTCGCGGCAAAGAACGCCGCTTAGGATGACATGGCGTTTTGCGCGCCAACCCTTAGCAGATCCTTGGAAGTTGCTCTCCGCTGAGCATGTCTACTACGCGGTTTCCCCCGATGCGGCTTTGCAGGACTACGGTGCGGCCGGGACTCTCTTCGACTCTGCCGACACGGACCGAACCCTGCGACACCTCAATCTTCTTTAGAATGTTAAGCGCAGCATCCGCTTGCGCTGACGGAACGAATACCGCGAATCTGCCTTCGTTCGCGACATAGAGAGGATCGAGCCCCAGGATTTCGCAGGCACTCTGCACGGTTTCTTCCACTGGAATCAGCGTTTCTTCCAATTTGATGCAGATGATCCGGTCCGAGGCAATCTCGTTCAGCGTAGTTGCCAGGCCGCCGCGAGTCAAATCACGCAGGCAGTGGATTTCGATACCGGCCTTCAGCAGGGCTTCGACTGCGGGCCAGACGTTTGCACAATCGGTCAGAATCGGCGATTCAAAATCCAGGCCTTCCCGGACGGAGAGAATCGCGATGCCGTGGCGGCCAAGATCGCCACTGACAATGACCACATCTCCGGGCTGAACGGAAGCCGGACTAATCGTCCCTTTGACGTTCGCTTCAATTACTCCGATGCCCGACGTGTTCACAAAAATTCCGTCACCCTTACCTTTGTCGACGACCTTCGTATCGCCGGTCACCAGCTTCACGTTGGCCTTTGCTGCCGCCCGCTGCATCGAGGCGACGACCGTGCGCAGCGTTTCCATCTCCAATCCTTCTTCGAGAATGAAGCCCGCGCTCAGGTAAAGAGGGCGCGCGCCGCACATGGCAAGATCGTTCACGGTACCGTTCACGGCAAGGTCGCCGATATTGCCGCCAGGAAAAATCAATGGGCGCACGACGAAGGAATCAGTGGTAAAGGCTAAACGCGATCCGTTCACCGCGACGACCGCGCCATCGTGACGCTCTTCCAGCGCGTCGTTGGCGAACGCGGGCATGAAGATTTTTTCGATGAGCTGGTGCGTCAGGCGCCCGCCGCCTCCGTGTGCCAGCACGATGCGGTCGTCAGCGACTCGCGGGACCGGACAGCTCAGATTGAATGAGGTGATTTTGGCGTCTGCCATAGTGATAGTAGGCCGCGCACGCGCCTTCCGACGATACCATGGGCGCACCCAGCGGATTTTCCGGCGTGCACTTCACGGCGAACGCCGGGCATTCGTGCGGCTTCTTGATGCCCTGCAGAATCAGTCCGCTGATGCACTCCGGCGACTCGCGCGCCGGCTCGCCGGAGAACGGAAAGCGGCGGTTGGCGTCGTACTTCTGAAAGCGCCCGCGAAGTTGGAAGCCGCTCGCCGGAATCTCGCCAAGCCCGCGCCATTGCCGGGGAACGATTTCGAATACTTCAGTGATCGTTTTCTGCGCCGGACGGTTTCCTTCCCGGCGAACCGCGCGCGCGTATTGATTCTCGACCTCGTGCCGGCCCTCTTCGAGTTGGCTCACCGTCATGAAAATGCCGTCGAGAATGTCGAGCGGCTCGAATCCTGTCACCACGATTGGCACTTCATACTTCGAGGCGATCGGAAAATATTCCTCAAAACCCATGATGGTGCAGACATGGCCTGCGGCGAGAAACCCCTGCACCACGCAGTTTTCGGAGGAGAGCAGCGCCTCCATGGCGGGAGGTACCAACACATGCGAAACGAGGAGAGAGAAGTTCTCCACGCCGTCGTGATCCGCTTGCCACGCAGCCATCGCATTGGCGGGGGCGGTGGTTTCGAATCCCACGGCGAAAAATACAACCTGCTTTTCGGGATTCTGTTTTGCGAGCTTCAGCGCGTCGAGGGGCGAGTAAACGATGCGCACGTCGGCACCCTCAGCCTTGGCGTCGAACAGACTCTTCGACGAACCGGGCACGCGCAGCATATCGCCGAACGAGCAGAAGATCGCGTCGGGACGCTTCGCGACGGCGACAGCCTTATCGATCAATTCAAT
>Ga0209580_10000487_pt1 | contig 21682 bp, 20 predicted proteins | sample Coa_R1_5_FD_187153 | JGI IMG/M metagenome (GOLD analysis project Ga0209580, IMG submission 187153) | Surface soil microbial communities from Centralia Pennsylvania, which are recovering from an underground coalmine fire - Coalmine... | ecosystem: Environmental > Terrestrial > Soil >... | reverse complement strand
CGAGTTCCCGCGAGATCTGCGCCGTGTTCTTTTTTGCGTTCTTGTATTGCATGGCTGATGTGCGGGCGATCACTCCTAGACGCTTCGGGTCGAGCTTCCCGAGTTGGGTAATAATCTCCTCCGTAATCCCATCGGCAAGGTAGTCCTGATGCACGTCGCCACTCAGATTTTGCAGAGGCAGAACCACCAGCATGATCCTGCGCGGCGACGCAGAGCGCCTCGCTGTTCGTAACCGATAGAAAACCCCGCTGCCTAGTAGTGCATATGCGACCGTTATCCAGATAATCCAGGGATACAATCGTCGATGGGACTCTCCCGCACTGTTGCGCGCAGATGAAACATTTTGCGCATCTTCCACATTCGCGACGAAGCGGTAGCCCTTACGTGAAACCGTCTGAATGAACTGCGGGTCTCCCGTGTCATCCCCCAGTGCCTGTCGAACCTTTCGGATGGCGGTATACAGAGATGATTCCGCCTCAATGAACACGCCCTTGCCCCAAACGTGCTCTACGGCTTCATCCCGGGTCACGAGCCTGCCAGGATTCTCCGCTAGAAAAAATAGGAGTTCCAGGGGCGTCCGGTCGAGCTTTACCGGCTGTCCCTCTCGACGCAGCTCAAAGTTCTGCCTGTCGAGCTCAAAGGGACCGAATCTGAGTATCTTGGACATCTTCCTGCGGGCGAGGTTCGTTTAGAACCTGCGATGGATCGGGCACAGGCGAGTGTACGACACGCAACACCCTTCGAAAAAGAAACAATTCAGAAATGATTCAGCTCCGTTTCAGGACTTTACGCGGCTGCTTTCTTAGCATGCGCCACCAGAGCTTCTAAATTTCGAGAAAATCAGGAGGTGGCTGCCATGAGTGAGTTTCACAAAGGTGGTCTAACAATATTAGCGCTTGCTTTCTTTCTTACGACTGCAGCTTCGGCGCAATCGGGAGATAACGACGGTTGCACTAACGCAACTCTAGCGGGAGATTACGCTTTCAAAGTCAGCGGGCAGATCCTACCGCCCGGGGCACCGGCGGTACAACGAGAAGGTGTGGCGATGACGCACTTCGACGGTGAAGGGAAACTGACACAAGTGGACTTTGTGATGTCGAACGGTAGTCCAACCGCAGGCCCAACCGATCCTTTGACAGGATTTCATACAGGAGAGAGTGGCTCGTACAAGGTGTTCCCAGATTGCACGGGTCAGGCGGAAATTCGATTTCCCATACCTCCCGGCCTGAGCTCGGGTGCGGTGATCGATCTCATGTTCGTGTTGAGCAATCACGGCAACACAATTCACACTATTGTTTCGCGGCTTCTTCCACCGGGATCCACAACGCCGGTGCCGGCTTCGATTCACAGTGATGCCGAGAAACTGGGAAGCATATCATCAGGAGACTGACTGTCAGCCGTCTGCGCGGGGCTGGATGATTTCGTTCAGCCTCGCAGGGCGCGCACCTGAACGATAGTTGCGAAAGGTTGGCTTTTGGCCCGAGCTTAAGAATGTTCCGTGATGACGAACACCAATCAGGCGAGCATCTCTAGTTACACGGCTTGCCCGGCGCAAAAGCCTGAGGCCCACGCCCATTGAAAGTTGAATCCGCCGAGGTGACCAGTTACGTCCACGACTTCGCCGATGAAATACAGGCCGGGTATTTTGCGGCTCTCCATGGTCTTGGCGGAAAGCTCGTTGGTGTCCACGCCTCCGGCGGTGACTTCGGCCTTGTCGTAGCCCTCAGTGCCTTCCGGGCTGACGATCCAGTTATGTAGTCGCCGTTCAACTTCAGCCAGTGCGTGGTTCGTCCAGGCTGTCGGAGGATGCAGATCAAGCCAGCGGTCGGCCAAACGTTGAGGCAAGACCGCGCGCAACGCCGCTTTGAGGGCGGAAACATCGCGGCGGGCAACATTACTATTGCGAATCGGTGCGGTGAAGTCGTGCCCTGGAGCAAGATCAATCGTCACCGGGGCGGGCGGTTTCCAGTAAGAAGAAATCTGCAGAACGGCTGGCCCACTGAGACCACGATGCGTAAACAGCATCTTTTCACGGAAGCGCTGCTTGCCAACTGCCGTGACTACCTCCGCCGAAACGCCGGTCAAATCGCAGTAGCGCTGGCGATCCTGAGCGTTCAACAGCAGCGGTACCAGCGCAGGCCGCGTCTCTATAATCGTCAACCCGAACTCGCGCGCCAGTTCGTAGCCGAATGCAGTGGCGCCCATTTTCGGGATCGACAAGCCTCCGGTTGCGACCACCAACGCCGCCGCGTTGAATTCATCGTGCCCTGCGCGAATTGCGAAACCATCCTTGTGCTCGACGCTTTCGACGGAGACGTTGGTAAGAATTCGAACTCTGGCTTGGCCGCACTCGGCTCCGAGCATGCTCACGATGTTCTGCGCCGAGCCATCACAGAAAAGCTGGCCTAGCGTTTTTTCGTGATATGGAATGCTGTGCTTCTCCACCAACGCAATGAAATCGGCCGGCGTATAAGCCGCCAGCGCCGATTTAGCGAAGTGCGGATTGGACGAAATAAAGTTTTCCGGCTGACAATGCAGGTTGGTGAAGTTGCAGCGGCCACCTCCGGAGATCAGGATTTTTTTGCCGATGCGTCCAGCGCGTTCCAGCACCGCCACGCGCCTTCCGCGCCTGCCCGCCTCGATCGCGCACATCAAGCCAGCCGCGCCGCCACCGAGAATAACCACGTCACAATCGTGTCTCATCGCTCAGCGACGGCCTCGGGTTGGCGGTGACAATGCCCGCAGAAGAGACTGAAAATCCGAAGGAAGCTCGCATTCCACGGCGGCGATTTCTCCCGAACGCGGATGAATGAACTGCAGGTAGGCCGCATGAAGCGCAACTCGGGCAATCCGACGTTCCGAGGCTTCGTCAGCACTGTACTTCCGGTCGCCGATGACGGGATGTCGGATGGCCGCAAGCTGCACCCGGATCTGATTCTGCAATCCTGTGAGCAGCGTCACCCGTACCAGCGAAGCTGCGCGCAAAGAGCGTTCGACGGAATATTTGAGTTCAGCCCGCGCCGCCTTCGGGTCCCTTTTCGTACTCAACTTCTGATGCATCCCTTCTCTTCGAAAGTAGTGAACCAGCATTCCTTCTTTCGCGGCAAGATGCCCGCGAACCACAGCCAAATACTGCCGAACAGGAGTGTGCGCGAGGAATTGTCGAACCAGCGCGTCCCGATCAGAGTTAGTCTTGGCGAACAGCAAAACTCCGGACGCGAAGCGATCGATGCGATGCACGACCAAAGCTCGCTGTCGGCGAGTCTTCAGGTTCGCCGCGAGAATAGATAACGCGGAGGGTGCGTCGGAACCTGGGGCAGGCACAGCGAGAAGTCCGGCAGGCTTATTGACCGCCACAACCGCATCATCTTCGTACAGGATGGCAAGCTCCCGCGAGAATCGATGGGAACGCTGCGCGCCTGAACCCGAGCTGCGTTTGCGAGAGGATTTCTTCACAGGTGCACGGTGTGACACTGAAACGGAACATACACGAAGGTTTACGAACTTAATGTACTAGGTTTTTTGCTTGTGCTTCAGTCTGTTTATGGTATTATGTTATGTAGGTACCAACGTACCACTCATTTTTTGGATGGAAACTATGATGATACGCATGTCTATTCTGGGTTTTGTCGTCCTGCTTAGCCGGCTCGGGTACGGCCAGGACCAAAAGCCCGCGAGTCTCGTTCACCGGCAGGTTGAATTTGTACTGAATCTCAGCGCTCCCTATGAGAACGTGTTTCCGCTATTCGGAGCTGACAAGGAGCGCGTCTGGGCTGAAGGTTGGGACCCGCAGTTTGTGCATCCTCAACCCGCCCACGATCAGGCCGGGGCAGTGTTCACCGTCGAAGGCGGGCATTCAAGCGTCTGGGTCAACACGGCCTTCGATGCCGAACGTGGACGCGTTCAATACGCCTGCTTTGCCGGCGAGAGCATGGTGACACTGGTCACTATTCACGTTCAGAAGATCACGCCCAGCCACACCAAGGCGACGGTGGTATATGAAAGAACAGCCTTGAAGCCGGAGGCCAATGACCAAGTCAACCGCTCGGCTGACGGTGACCAGACAAAAGGCCCCGAGTGGGAAGCGGCGCTTCGCACATATCTGGGCCGCATCAAGTAATCTGAGGCCTGTGTCGTGGGAGGTATTAAGTGCTTGAAATAGAGCGAGTACAAACCGGTGTCCGGATCGAGAAACGGCTTCTGAAGGTGCTGAAGGGGCTTGCCGAACTCAAGGATCTTTCCTTAGGTGATTTGTTGGAGGGGATCGTGCTGCATGCCTTCGAAGGCAAGGCACCGTTTTCCAAGGAGACGCTCGAGCAGATCGCAGAATTAAAAAAGATTTATAAGCTGACTCTGCGAGCTAGCGATAGCCATCGGCTCAGAGAGAAATCAGACTGAGCACTCCGCACTTTCGAAGTGCGTTAGGTGCGGTCAGAGCGCTACCCCAGGAAGAGTGGGTGTCGTTGCTTGGCTCCGGCGCCTTGCATCCACACATCTGCTGATGTCACTCGGTGCGCAGCGCTTGCATAACATCTACCCGGGCAGCGCGAATTGCCGGCAGCATAGAAGCCACAATAGCCACTGTCATAAGCACAATAGCAGAAACCGACACCGGCAACGCCCCCGGCATCTTCACGTCGAGGAGATACTTTCCTGCCAAACGCGCCAGGACGAACCCAAATGCAGCGCCTGCAAGAACGCCAGCAGCCGCCATGATGGCGCCTTCTGCGATCACGCCTCGCAGCAGATTCTTTGGCGGCGACCCGAGTGCCAACCGGATGCCGAACTCGCGCGTCCGTGCGCTGACCGAAAACACCAGCACGCCTGCCACGCCGATGACCGCAATCGCCAACGCGACCGCAGCGAACACGCCAAACACCACCGAATTCAAGCGCTCCGGCGTGAGCACTTCGGCGCGGACGTCTTCAAGAGTCGCAGCGTGTTCAACCGGCTGATCGGCTGACATCCCGCGGATGATTTTCGTGACCGGCGTGACTAGCGAATAAGGATTCACCCGCGTATGGATGAAGAGGCGGCCGCCAAACAACGGGCCTTCTTCAAACGGCGCGTAGATCGTGACTGCGGGCTCTGGAACCATATGTTCGTCGTCGATGTCGGCGGTGACACCGATAATGCGGTGCGGCGTGGTCGGGATTCCGGGGACGAACTTCAGCACGGGGTCCGTCCAATAAACATGGCGATTGATGGCATCGTCGTTGGGGAACATGCGGTGCGCGAGAGTCTCACTGACGATCACCACCGGATCATCAGGCTTGCCGTCGAGATCATTGAAATCACGTCCAGCGACAATCGGAGCACCGAGCGCGGCAAAGAATCCAGGAGAGATGACGCGCAGCTGCGCTCGGGGATCTTCGCCCGGAGCATGAACGTGACCATCAGCGGAAAACTCGAAACCGGGACCAAAACCGGTGTCGCGCCAAGGGACGAGCATGCCAAACGCAGTTTTGTTGACGCCCGGTAGCGCATCAATGCGGCGCATCGATTCCTTGTAAAAATCCACGACCTGTTGAGGCGTCTTGCCGTAAGACATGGCAGGCACGTTAATCGCGAGGACGTGGCGCGTATCCATACCTGTCTGCGTCCGTTGCAACTCCATCAACGTAGTGATCAGCATGCTCGCCCCGGCCAGCAATACAAAGGACGCGGCAATCTGGGTCACGGCAAAAATCCGCTGCCGCCGACTCGTGCTGCTGGTTATGCGGACGTTGCCGCTGGAGAGGTTCAGTCCACCCGAGGTCTGGGCCGATGGCAATCGCGGAACGAAAGCCAAAATCACGGATGCGATTATGGCCAGCGCTGCTCCCACCCAAAGAAAGCTCGAATCTACCTTGAGATCGAGCGCGCGGACGGAGAAGCGTGATGCATAGCGGGCAAGAACAGCCACTAACGGCTGTGCACTTATTACGCCGAGGGCGGCGCCCGCACCGCAGAGGACCAGGCTTTCAGCCAACAGCATTCGGCGGAGCGCGAGACTGCTTGCCCCAAGCGCGGCACGGACTGCCAGCTCTCCTTCGCGTCGAACTGTACGTGCGAGAACCAGGTTCGCGACATTTGAGCAAGCAATAATGAAGACCAGCGCGGATGCGACGAGGAGAACGAGAAGAACGGTGCGAGCACCGGAGGTGATCTCGTCACGAAACAGTTTTGCGTCGATTCGGTAATCGCCTTGTGCGGGATAGGCTTCGGGATGGTCTTTTTTCATCGCGGCATAGGCGGAGCGCAATTCGGCGCGCGCCTGATCGAGGGTGGCGCCGGGAGCAAGCCGGCCAAAGATTTCCGTCATGCGATGAACGCGCCCCGTGACCATGGTGGCCGAGAGATGATGCGGGCTGGTGACCACGTTGGCGATGATCTCCGTATCTTGCGGATAGGGGACGCAGGGCTCAAGCACGCCGATCACGGTAGCGGTGCGATCGCCGATGCTGCCCAGCCGAACGGTTTTGCCGATAACTGACCTATCTTTTTTAAAGGCGGTGGCCCAGAAGCGATAGGTGAGAACGACAGCGCCCGCAGCTTTGGGACCGTCGTCTAGAGGTCCGATAAGACGGCCGAGCACAGGATGGAGCCCCATCACGTCGAAGTACGAGCCGCTAACCACGCCGGCCTGAACTTCGCGAGGTTCGCCCAAACCCACCATGGTGAAGCCGACGGTGGAGAAGTCTCCAAATGCGCTCAGCGTTTTGACGCTGGCTTGCAGATCCTGAATCTCAGGTACAGAAAATGTGGTGTTGTCGCTGCGGAGGCCAGGCGCGCTTTGCCGGACGTAAATCAGCTTGTCTTCGTCCCGATTGACGAGGGGTTTGAGCAGAACGCCACGCACGAGTGTGAAGATGGCAGCGTTGGCGCCAATGCCGAGTGCCAGGGTCAGAATCACGGCGGCGGCAAGACCTGGAGTCCGACTTAGTGAGTGGAAAGCGATTTTCAATTCGCGCAGGAATGGCATGGTTGCACCTGGTGGCTGGCGAGACTTTCAGCATCACAACTGCCAAAAGTAATCGACACATTGTAAATGACTTACTTGGCAATCTGTCGGCCGCACTGTCCATTTCAGGACACCAGCTCGCAAATTCGGACACTGCAACTCAGCTCAATTCAAAGTGCCGGGTTGCCAGAGAACAGCTGCGCCGTGCAAGCTGTTAAGCATGCCCGAGCTTCCCGACATCGCCGCTTATATCACTGCTCTTGAGTCGCGCATCGTCGGTGAGCCTATCGAGGAGGTGCGGCTGGCAAGTCCCTTTCTCTTGCGCACGGTAGAACCGCCACTCGCGAGTGTAGAAGGGCGAAAAGTTCGCGAGCTGCGGCGCGTCGGCAAACGCATCGCAATCGGATTAGGAGATGACCTCTGGCTGGTTCTGCACCTAATGATCGCCGGCCGTCTGCATTGGAAGGCAGCAGGAGCCAAGCTGTCAGGCCGCAATCAGCTTGCGGCTTTTGATTTCCCCGGCGGCTCTCTTGTACTAACCGAAGCTGGCGCTAAACGCCGCGCTTCCCTGCACGTCTTCAGGGGTCAAGAAGGCTTGCGATCTGTCGATCCGGGTGGCATAGAAATCTTCGATAGCGATCTGCCTTCTTTTCGTGCTGCGCTCACCGCAGAGAATCGCACCCTGAAACGTGCGCTCACCGATCCCCGTATTCTGAGCGGCATCGGCAACGCTTATTCAGATGAAATCCTGTACGCCGCACAACTCTCGCCCATCATGCTGACGCACAAACTCAAAGCTGAACAGTGGGAGCGGCTGTACAGCGCAACGCGCGAAACCCTTCTGCGCTGGATTGACCACCTGCAAGCCGAAGCGAGAACAAAATTTCCTGAGAAGGTGACCGCGTTCCGTCCGGAAATGGCCGTGCATGGGCGTTATGGGCAGCCTTGTCCGCGGTGCGGCGATCCCGTTCAGCGCATTCGCTATGCTGACAATGAAACCAACTACTGCGCCCGCTGCCAAACCGGCGGCAAGGTGCTGGCCGACCGCAGCCTTTCGCGTCTGCTCGGAGCCGACTGGCCCCGCACGCTGGAGGAGCTGGAAGCACTGAAGCGACGTTAACAAATAAGCGCCACGCCTTTTCGCGAGATACACTCACTGTCATGAACTTGCACCAATTCCTTGAGTCTATGTCGAGCGACAGTTCGCCCGGAGAGCTAAATCATGCGCTTAGCGGCTTGTGGTGGGACGCGAAAGGCGATTGGACGAAAGCTCACGAATCGGCACAGCAGGACGAAGGCCCAGCAGGCGCTTGGGTCCATGCTTATCTGCATCGCAAAGAAGGTGATTCCGCAAATGCCGCGTACTGGTATCAGCGAGCAGGCAAGACTGCGGCGAAAGGTTCGTTCCAGGAGGAATGGGACCAAATTGCTGGCGCGCTGCTCGAATCCACGTGAGCTTTCTGCCGCGGAGAACAGCCTCTACGGAATCAGCACAATCTTTCCGAACATGGCGCTTTTTTCCAAGTACTCGTGAGCGGCGCGCGCTTCTTTGAGAGGAAAGGTGCGGTCCACAACAGGTTTTAATTTGCCGCTGAAAACATGTTTCAGGACTTCGTGCAGTTCGCCCATGGTGCCCATGTACGACCCGAGGATTGAGAGCTGTCTCGAGAATAAGAAACGCAGATCGAACCCAACCTGTGGCCCCGTGGTGGCACCACAGGTGACGAGTACTCCCCCCGGCTTCAACGAGCGCATGCTTTCGTCCCAGGTGGCGGGGCCGACGTGCTCCAGCACAATGTCCACGCCTTCTTTGTTTGTAATCGTGCGGACCTCTTCTGAGATTTTCTGCTGATAGTGGTTGATGACGTGGTCGGCGCCGAGCTCATGCGCCTTCGCCATCTTGCTATCGTCACCTGCAGTCGTGATAACAGTACATTGAAACATTTTCGCAAGCTGGATTCCCGCGATGCCAACGCCGGAATTCGCTCCGAGAACTAGCACCGTTTGCCCAGGACGCACTCCTGCGCGGCCCACGAGCATGTGCCATGCCGTGAGAAAAACCAAGGGCACGCTGGCGGCCTGGTTGAAATCGAGCGAGCCTGAAATCGGAATAACATTCACTGCAGGGACCGCAATCAGCTCGCAATTGCCACCCTCAACGCCGTTGCCGAGCACAGTAAATTCGCGGCACTGATTTTGAAGGCCGGCGGTACACTTTGCGCAACGACTGCAAAAGTGCATGGGCGCAAGCAGGACGCGCTGTCCAGCTCGCAAGTCCGATATGTACTCGCCAACTTCAACGATTTCCCCAGCGATATCGCTACCCAGGATATGCGGCAGCCTGACTCCGGGCAGGCCCTTGCGCACCCATAGATCGAGATGATTCATCGCGCAGGCCTTTACCCGCACCAGCACCTGATCTTTGCGCAGCTGCGGATCAGGAACATCCTCGTAGCGGAGCACTTCAGCCCCGCCGAATTCGTGAATCCTAATAGCCTTCATTGTTAAAACTCGCTGGCTGCGGGGACATTGTAACGCCACGACCCGACGATGGATGCGAAAACTAGAAACCCATTTACAATCGCAGGATGTGTTTCCTCCTCTACGCCGGTACTGTTAAGCCGCTCCCACGAGGAACATGGAGCAAGGACGCTCGTGAAGTCCATGTAGTCGACCTGAATCAGAAAGAGCTCGCCATCGCAAAGCATTTCAGTGCACCCGAGGTTCAATACATAGGTTCTACGTCAGGTTGTGGCTGCGACTTCCCGCACCTAATGTTTCAGAACGGCGGGTGGCCGTACTTCGAAGGCGGCGACACCGATCCGGAACGCGAGACGAGCGATCAGCTTAACTTGGAAAGGCTAACCGAGCTTCTCAAGTCAACGGGAGAAGGCGCAATTGAACTTTATGGCGTTTGGAGCGCCGACTTCTCGGAACCCAAGTCAAGAGAGGAGATCGACGTCTCGGATCTGCTGAAGTCCGGATTTCATTTTAAAGAGCAGGGCTTCTACACCGTCAAGCTTTGAGCTGCATCTGAACCTAAAGCTCACGTCTGCCTTCCATGGCTTTCAGCATTGTGATTTCGTCGGCATACTCGATGTCGCTGCCGGCGGGAATGCCTGTGGCGATGCGCGTGACTTTCAGGCCAGCTCGCCGCAGCTGTCCCGAAAGATACGTCGCCGTAGCTTCACCCTCGACGGTAGGATTAGTCGCAAGAATAATTTCGTCCGCCTGACCATCCTCGACGCGCTTCATCAGGTTGGAAATGCGCAGCTGCTCTGGCCCGACGCCATGAATCGGAGAAATCGACCCATGCAAAACGTGATAGACGCCATTGTAGTGGCGCGTTTTTTCGACAGCCGCAATGTTCGTCGGCTCTTCAACAACGCAGATCAAGCGCTGGTTGCGGGTTGCGCTTGAGCAATAGGTACAAGGGTCAACATCGGTGATGTTGTTGCAGACGGAGCACAAGCGCAAGCTGGCCTTGACTTCGTGGATCGCGCCGGCAAGGGCATCCGCGTCTTCTTCGCTTGAGCGCAAAATGTGAAAGGCCAGCCGCTGGGCAGACTTGCTGCCCACGCCGGGAAGTTTTTTTAGCTCGTCAATAAGACGAGCCATCGGTTCTGCGAAACGAGACATAAGAAATTGAGTAATTTGAAAATTTTGTAATTGGCTAATTTTTCGGACGAGATGGGTACCGCTGGTTCTGGTGTTAAATTACGCAATTACCAAATTTCCCAATTACCCAATCCCTGGAATTCCTCCCAACATGCCGCCCATGGCCGATTGCATGCTCTCGTCCACTTTTTTGGCCGCGCCGTTCACTGCGGCAGTGATCAAGTCCTGCAGCATTTCGATGTCTCCGGAGGTCAAGGCTTCGGGATCGATCTTCACGCTCAGGAGCTGCTTGCGACCATCCATCTTCACGGTCACCGTTCCTCCGCCAGCCGAGCCTTCGACAACAATCTCCTGCATCTTCTTCTGCAGGGCCTCATATTGCTTCTTTGCCTGCGACATCAGTTCCTGAATATTGAATCCGCTCATTCGAACTTGGACCTCGAAAGGAAAAGCTACTTCTTCCCCTTGTAGTCGATGACTGTCCTGATCTGCGCGCCAAACTTTTCTTTCAAACGTTGCACCACGGGCTCCTGTTCCGCCCGTGACCGGCTGCTTCCGTTGGAATACGAAGTTTGAGTTTTTGATGGAGTCGCCTGCGTCGCTGCTCCTGGAAGAACCTGCAGCTTCACCGCCCGGCCCAGCGCTCCGCTGGCAGAGGCAATAATCATCTTTCTCGCATTGGCGCTTACCGACATCTCTATCAGGGTAGCCGAAGCCGCAAGCCGAATGGTGAGCTCATTGCCGACGATACTCCATTCGCCAGCTTCCAGCATCGAGCACAGCATGGTTTGATCGGCTGACGCAAGCGCGTTCAGAACCGCTGAACGAACGTCGTCAATATTGGCGCTGGATTGAGAAACGATGCCGACCGGCGCCGGAGGTTCAGGTTCGCGAGCGGTTTGAGCCGCGACTGCCGGAGCTGCCGACCCCATCACCACGGGCGCGGAATTCATGGCGCTGGGAGCGACGCGGGGCGCTGCGCTCTCGGCCGAAATCTCTGACCGGGGTGTTCCCTTCCTCGCCGAATCCGCTGCAAACGGTGAGACGAACGGGCGAGGCTGGGCGATTTGTTCAGCCTTTTTGGGCTCGGGCGCAATCGTCAGCTTGCGATCTGTAGGCTGGTTTTGAATCTCAGCACCGCTTAGCAACTGTTCAATCGGCAATAGCCTTTGCGCATGCGCCATCTTCAGCAATCCCAATTCCAGGTGGAAGCGCTGTTCCTGCCGATATCCGAGCTCGGCATGCGTGCGCAGCATAATTTGCAAATGCCGCGCCAAATCCTCCTCGGAAAACAATTCCGCGATCCTCGAAACCCGGTCACGTTCGTCTGAAGAAATCTGGAGTAGCGACGAGCTCGCGCCCGCAACTTTCGCCACAATCGCATTGCGGAGAAAGCGTACCAACTGGCGCGCGAAGTGAACCGGATTCTGTCCTTCACTCAGCAGGCGGTCGGTGGTTTGCAAAATTTCCTGGCTGGCGCTGCGCGAAACCGCCTGCATGATTTCTTCGATCACGCCGGAGGGCGCTGCCCCGATCAGCTGTCGCACGGATTCTGCGCTGAGGCGGCCGTCACTCGATGCAATGGCCTGATCCAGCAGCGAGAGCGCGTCGCGCATGGAGCCGTCACCAGCTTCAGCCAAGAGTGCCAGCGCGTCTTCATCCGCAGAAAGGTTTTCCCGGCCGCAAAGGTCCCGAAGCTGGCCGACAATCTGCTCAAATTTCACCGCGCGAAAACTGAAATGCTGACAGCGCGAGCGGATAGTTTGTGGTATGTCCTCAGGCTGCGTGGTCGCCAGCATGAAAACGACGTGCCCAGGCGGTTCTTCGAGCGTCTTCAGCAGTGCGTTAAACGCTGCGTCGGTGATCTGATGGGCTTCGTCGAGAATGTAAATTTTGAAGCGGTCGCGCGCCGGTCGATAGCGTGCCGCCTCACGCAGCTCGCGAATCTCGTCAATGCCGCGATTCGTGGCGGCATCAATTTCAATCACGTCCACCGAATTGCCGGCACGAATCTCGATGCACGAGTCACAAACTCCACACGGCTCAGAAACCGGCTTTTCGGACGAGCGGCAGTTCAGGGCCATTGCCAGAATGCGCGCCACTGTCGTCTTCCCTATCCCGCGATGCCCGCTGAAGATGTAGCCATGCGCGGTGCGTCCCTGCTCAATGGCATTTTTGAGCGTGCGTGTGACGTGCTCCTGCCCGATGACGTCGGAGAACTTTTGGGGACGATATTTGCGGGCCAGGACCTGGTAGCTCATGGAAAGGTTAACGCGATTATACGTGATGGCCCACTTGCACTTCAGGGTTGATCGGAAGGGAATTGCGTTACCGCCCAAACATCCTGATTTGAGCTGATTCGCTTTTTTCGGAGTTCGCGATTCCACACGGATTGCTCAAAGAGACCCCAGACCGCCGCGAAAGTCGTAACTAGAACAACGACGAGCATCGTTCGTCCTGCGTAAAAATCGTGGTTCAAAAAGAAAATAATCGACAGGCTGACTGTCATCACAATCAACATGTACCGGCCAGTCTGACTGACCGTAAAAACGAGTCCAAGAGCTAAAGCCAATATGGGCAATACCCATATGCGTGCCGTGAGGGCCTGTATGGGGCTCAGAGCAAAACTGTGCTGTGATAGGAACACCAAGAAGAGAGCTAATCCAATGGCCATGAAGACGAAACGAATGACGAATAGAACCACCGAACAGGTTGGCCATTCACCCGTTCGCGATTTGAACGCTCGCCAATTAGCTATATGGACACGAACGTCGGGAATTACAACCGGCTTCCATCTCGGTGGATAGTAGCCAGGCACGTAGCCGGACATGCGAGCATTCTAACCTAGGTTTCAGCCTTGCCCCGCCCGGCTTTTGGGTTTACCCTTCTGCTGACATACTTTGGGGGGAAGGAGTTTGCCATGCAATTGAAATTGGGTGTGCGAACCCTTAATGACGGAATCGTGATTGTCGACTGCGCCGGCCGCTTGGTGTTCGGAGAAGAAACCTCGGCCCTCCGTGAAAACGTAAAGTCGCTCATCTCTCAAGACAGCCGCATTGTGCTGAACCTGGCCGACGTCACCTACATCGATAGCGGCGGGCTGGGAACGCTCGTGGCCCTCTACACCACCGCCCGGAATGCCGGCGGGTCGATCAAGCTAGCGCGCCTTACCAAGCGAGTCGGTGACCTGCTGCAAGTGACCAAGCTGCTCACAGTTTTCGAAGTCTTCAACAGTGAAGAAGAGGCGGTTCAGTCATTCCGTAAAGGCGCCGCGGCATAGGCCTTGATCTGGAAGCGTACGACCAAGCGGCGCAAGGCGGTCGATACTCGGCGGCGTACATCGCCCGAGGCCCGCATTCGCGCCGCGATCCAGCAAATTCCTCGTGGCAAAGTTTCCACTTACGGCGCGATCGCCCGTGCCGCGGGACTGCCTGGACACGCGAGGCAAGTCGCCCGAGTTCTGCATCGTTCGTTCGGCCTTCCCTGGCAACGCGTTCTCGGCGCGGGCGGCGAGATCAAGCTACGCGGCGACTCGGCAATCGAACAGCGGCTGCGGTTGGAAGCTGAAGGTGTGCGTTTCCGCGGTAGGCACGTGGACATGAAAGCGCACGAATTTAGGTTCCCTCGTGGGTGAGGAACATTGTTTGCAGATTTCAAATTTCAGATTGTAAATCTCGGTTTCCAGCTTTCGGACTGCAATTGAGACGCGCTACAAATCTTCACTCTAAAATCTTCATTCTGAAATCTTGAGCTATCTTTGGCTGGCTTCTCCCGCCAGCACTCTGCGATTGAACTCTGCCGATTTGTTCCGCGGAACTGACAGCGATTTCCACTCACTCGCCTTGAAATGCTTGGCCAGAAAAACAATCTGCCCGGAGTGATAGGCGTAGTGCACGAGCTGGCGATTAATTGCTTGCATTACCGAATGCGGTTCGCTGCGAATGGTAACGTTCCGTTCGAGGTCTGAGTCAGAGAGAGGTTCAAGAGCGTCGAACACGCGCTGCCAGCCCTCGTTCCAGAGCCGCATCAAAGCTGCGCGCGTTTTCGGCGGTTCGATGAATTCGTTATCGCGGTTGCGGTCGGGCTTCTCGCCATCGCTGGTCAGAAAATCTGTCCAGCGCGAGCGCATATTGCCGGCAATATGCTTGACAATGATCGCGATTGAATTCATCTCTTCATCGAGGGTGGCGAACAGCTGATCGTCAGTAACCTGTTCCATCGCGCCTTCCACGAGCTTCTTGTAAAAGCGAAACAGCGAAAGCGAATCTTGAATGTAGGAAGTGCTGAATTGGTGTGCCATGTTTATACCTTATATTTCTCGTCAATTTCGATCTGATATCCCGATGCCAGCCGGTTAGTTTCGTTCGCCATGCCGACGATCGCCATGAGCTCGCGAAACATGTCGTCCGTCATACCTTTGGCTCTGGCGGACGCTGTGTGGGAGGCAATGCAGTATCCGCATTGGTTGGTCACGCTCACCGCGACATAGATCAATTCTTTTGTTAGCGAATCCAGCGTGCCTGCCGCCATGATTTGTTTGATGTCCTCCCACGTGCGCTTCAGGGTCACAGGGTCGTTGGCCAGCGCCTTCCAGAAATTGTTAATGTAGTCGGTTTTGCGCGTGGCCATAATGTCGTCGTAAACCGCGCGCACTTCGGGGCTGGCATCTTTGTATTCCACGAGGCCGAGGGTTGCCATTTAAACTCCGAACTATTTTTCACCACGGAGACACGGAGTCACGGAGAAAACAGTTATGAAAATGTGTTCTCTGAACCTCTGTTGTGACTCCGTGGTGAATAGGTGTTTAAATTTCTTTCTGGTCCAACTGTTCGGCTCCTGCCTCATCGCCGACTTTGCGCGAATGAAACCAACTCATGTGTGGTAAGGGCCGCTCCACTCTTCGTCGCGCAGCAATTAATTCGGCAGTTATCGCAACTGCAATTTCTTCGGGCGTGATGGCACCAATATCAAGACCCACCGGCGCGTGAACGCGCTCGAATAGATGCTCTGAAATTCCTTCTTTCACCAACTCGCGGAAAATTGTGATCGTCTTGCGCTTTGAACCGATCATGCCAACATAGCGCGCCTGCGTCTGCACCGCCCAACGCAGCACGCGCATGTCGTCACGATGGCCGCGCGTGACGATCACAATGTACGAAGTTTCGCCGGGAGTGAGCCGCGCCATTGCTTTGTCAAAATCTTCCGCGATGACTTCTTTGGCCTCGGGAAAGCGCTCGCGGTTGGCGTAGTTCTCCCGATCATCGACTACACTAACGTCAAAACCCGCGCTCCTGGCGGTCCGATAAAGGCTTAATGCAACATGACCTGCACCGAAAACATAAAGTGATGCTGGAGGCAGCACTGGCTCGATAAAAATATCGAGCGTGCCACCGCAGACTAGGCCGGTATCATGCTTCGGATTCTGGTTGAGATTGAAGGTCAGCGTGCGCGGCTTCTCACTCTCTATGATTTCGCGCGCTGCCTGCCACACTTCCGCCTCGACGCACCCGCCACCGATGGTGCCAACAATCGAACCATCGTCGCGGACCAGCATCTTCGCCGTCTCGAAGGAGGGGATCGATCCGCGCACGTTCACGATGGTGGCCACAGCCCCGCGCCTGCCCTCCTGGCGCAAACGCACGATTTCTTCGTAGATGTCCATCAACTGGAATTATTCGGGGTCTGAAGGCGCAAGTCAAACGGGAGTGGCTTTCTTACGGTATTTTGAGTGTTATGCGGATGTTACGTCGACTATCAGCATAGTTCCGGTTGCTCGACTCGAATGGTCGAGTGCGCCGACTTTCTGGGTCGCGCCCCCAACTCTCCCCGCCCGCCTTCCAAAGGCACCCGGTAAGGTATGCTTTTTCGTGAGAAATTCTCCAGAGATGAGTGAAGCCCAGACGACGAGCGGGAGTTGGTGCAGAAACTCACTGCTAGATCGCATAGCCGAACTGCGGCAACGTGAGGGCCAGGTCTTTCTAGTTTTGGCGTTGTTAATCGGCGCATTGACTGGTCTGGCGGTCGTCGCTTTCATCTTGCTGACAGAACGAATGGGTATGCGGCTGTACCCGGTTGGGGGCGCCCCGTGGCGGCGTCTGCTGTTTCCGGTAGTGGGCTCGTTGAGCATCGGTTACCTGCTGTATCGCTATTTTCCTAATGCGCGAGGCAGTGGGGTGCCGCAGACGAAGGCCGCGTTGTTCGCGCGCGAAGGGCGTATAACGCTGCGCACCGTGTTTGGCAAGTTTCTATGCACTTCGGCAACTCTTGCCAGCGGAATACCGCTGGGGCGTGAAGGCCCTTCGGTTCAAGTTGGTGGGGGCATTGCTTCTGTGCTCGGACGGTTCCTCGGACTGCGCACCGAGCAAGTAAAGAACCTGATCCCGGTGGGAGCTGCGGCGGCTATTGCAGCGGCGTTCAATACGCCTCTGGCAGCGGTGCTATTTTCGCTTGAGGAGATTATGGGTGATCTCCACGCGCCAGTGATGGGCGCGGTAGTGCTGGCCTCGGCGACTTCGTGGATCGTTCTGCGCGTGCTTCTCGGCAATAACCCCCTCTTTAAGGTTCCACAATATCAACTGGTCCATCCGGTCGAGTTCGCTGTCTATGCTGTGCTCGGCGTGAGTGGCGGCCTGGTTTCGGTCGCCTTCACGAAGCTCTTGCTGGGCATGCGGGCGAAGTTCCTGAGGTTTCCGCAGAAGACCGCCTGGTTCCAACCAGTAGCAGGCGGGTTGCTGGTCGGACTGATGGGCTGGTTCGTCCCGCAGGTTCTCGGCGTAGGGTATGGGTTTGTCGGTGAGGCTTTGAACGGAAGGATGGCGTTCCAGTTGATGCTGCTGCTGGTGGTTCTGAAACTTCTCGCCGTTACCGCCAGTTATGCTTCGGGCAACGCGGGCGGTATCTTCGGGCCTGCTCTGTTCATCGGCGCCATGTTGGGAGGTTCGGTCGGAACCGTAGCGCATCATCTGTTACCGGCTTACACCGCGACGCCGGGTGCGTATGCGCTCGTCGGGATGGGCGCGGTCTTTGCGGGTATCGTGCGCGCTCCCATGACCTCGGTGTTGATGATCTTCGAGATGACGCAAGACTATGCGGTGATCGTCCCGCTGATGATTGCAAACTTAGTGAGCCTATTCATTGCTTCACGGTTGCAGCACGAGCCTATATACGAAGCACTGGCAGTGCAGGATGGCATACACCTGCCAACGTCGGAGTCGCGCAAACGATACGGCCTGCGGCAGATTGCCCGAGTAATGCAACCTGCTAGCCAGTTGTTGCCAGCGGAGATCACGGTTCGCGAGGCCCTGGAACGGGTTCAGTCGAGTGAGTTTCGGACATGGCTGGTGACGGATCGACGAGGTGTGATTGGAGTAATCAACCTTTCTCGGCTAGAGCGCGAGCTGGCTGAAGGCGCGGATAAGAAGGTCGGTAACTTGGTAGATGCTCCGGCTTTTCCGCATGTGCATCCCGACCAGGGGTTCGACTTGGCGCTGGAGCGCATGGGGGCGAACCAGATCGAAATCCTGCCAGTGGTGAACCGTGCGGATGTGCACAAGCTGGAAGGCATTGTGGCGGTTCAGGATGTGCTGGATGCATACGGCTTGCGCCGCACCTGAGCTTCGGGAGAAGGTGTTGTCAACAGGCGATTACACTCAGAACCACAGGGAGTTCGGGGCCAGGAGGCTACAGTCAGTCGCCATCGACTGCTTCCAGGAAGCAGTTCCCTTCCTCCTGCGCGGGCACAATACCTTCCGGCAAGGTTCCGCGATTGTATTCCGCCATGCGGTTTTTCCATTTTAGAAAATCGGTGATGGATTGTGGTTCAATCCGCACTTCCACGCGCCGCAGGCTCGCCAGCAAAAGATTCATCTCACGACGAAAGCCGCGCGCCGACCGGAGATCTTTGCTGGATGGCTCGACCATTTCGATCCGGCTACCACGAATTTCCAGCAAGCCCCAACCCGTCGGCAATTCGGAATCTCTCAGCAGCCCGCGCGCCGCCAGATAGAAGCGCTCGCATCCCATGGCGACTTTTGGATTCTGCCGGAAGGGCTTTTCTCGATCGGCGAGAAAATCCGCGCGTGAAATCTTGCACTCGACCACCACGGAATGGCAGGCGCGTTTCCAGCCGATGGCGTCGGGAGTTTCGCCGCTGGCGCAGCTTTGCTCGGAAAGCACCACTCCGCAACCGTACCTGCGCAGCCAAGCGACGGCGAGCGAAACCAGCTTCTCATGCGTCATGCAACTAGGGTGACGCGTTTGAGCACCCGCGAGAAGTGACATTCCAGTTCCCCGATGTTCGATTGTGAGCTGCGTCTCTTCGCAAGCTGCACTCGCACAGAAAAAACACCTGCTATTGAAACGAATCAATACGGCGTGATATGACTTTGGGGCTGAGTTGCGGCAGGTCAGCCGTGACGGTACGGTTCCCGGTACGCAAACTTTCCGCCTAGAAAAGGAAGTTAGATGACTACACATCGTGCAGCATTCCTCTTCTCACTCTCTTTGATATTCGCTTCGTTTAGCTTGGCTCAGACCAAGCCACGCATGCGCACTGCATCTTCTTCCGATGAGGCCCTTCCCCTGCGCGATGGCTGGTCGCTGCAATCGTCGTGCAAAGTGGAGAAGAGCGGCGAGGTCATTTCGACTCCAAAATTCGCTCCGACAGGCTGGTACACGGTCAGCGTGCCCACAACGGTGGTCGCGGCTCTGGTCAAGAACAAGGTTTACGCGGACCCCGATTACGGAATGAATTTGCGCAACTATCCGGGGATGAACTACCCCATCGGCGCGAATTTCTCCAATATTCCCATGCGCCAGGACAGCCCGTTTCTGATTCCCTGGTGGTACCGGAAAGCCTTCACCTTGCCGGAGAGTTACAAAGGCAAAACCATCTGGCTCGACTTCGGTGGCATCAACTACCGCGCCAACATTTACCTCAATGGCAAGCAGATCGGCGATTACGACCACATCGCCGGCGCCTGGCGCACCTACGAACTCAACATCACTGAAGCCGCCCTGCCCGGACAATCCAACGTTCTGGCCGTCGAAGTTTTCTCTCCGACGGAGCGCGATTTGGGTATCACGTTCGTAGATTGGAATCCATCGCCTCCGGATAAAAACATGGGCCTGTGGCGAGGCGTGGAAGTCCGCACCAGTGGGCCGGTTGCGGTGCGGTATCCGACGGTCGTATCAAAAGTTGATGCCGACGGCAAAGCACATCTCACCGTGAGTGCGTTGCTGAAAAACGGAACCAAGGAATCCGTGAAAGGTGTGCTGAAGGGACAGATCGAAAAGACAGAATTCTCGCAAGAAGTCGAACTCGGACCAAACGAGCAGAAAGATGTCACGTTCGATCCGTCGCAAGTTTCTCAGCTGAACGCTGACAATCCACGGCTCTGGTGGCCGGCGCAGATGGGCAAGCCGAACCTCTACAAGCTGAGCATGACTTTCGAAGCCGACGGCAAGACTTCCGACAAAGCCGAAACCAACTTTGGCATTCGCGAAATCACTTCCGAGCTGAACACCAACGGCAAGCGCGTGTTCTCCATCAACGGCAAACATATCTTGATTCGCGGTGGCGGCTGGTCTTCCGACATGATATTGCGGGAGAACTCGCAACGGCTGCGTGATCAATTCAGCTACGTGCAAGACATGGGGCTCAACACGATTCGTCTCGAAGGGAAACTAGAGACAAAAGAATTCTTTGATCTCGCCGATGAGCGCGGAATTCTGGTCATGGCCGGATGGTGCTGCTGCGATGCCTGGGAGAAATGGCCGACCTGGCGACCGGACGATTTCCAAATCGCCGAGCAGTCGCTGCGCGACCAAATCTATCGCATGCGCAGTCACCCCAGCCTGCTAGTTTGGTTAAACGGCAGCGACAACCCGCCGCCCCCGGACGTTGAGCAAACCTACCTGCGTGTCGAAAAAGAGTTGCTGTGGCCAAACCCGGTGATTTCATCGGCGACTGGCAAGCCTACAACGGTTACCGGCGACAGCGGCGTCAAGATGAGCGGGCCTTATGAGTATGTTGCGCCCGCGTACTGGAGCGAAGACGCGCTGGGCGCGAACCATCCGCAGTCCTGCAATCAGGGCGGGTGCGGCGGCGGCTATGGATTCAATACCGAAACCAGCCCCGGCCCGGCGGTGCCTCCGATTGAGACCATCAAGACCATGCTGCCAAAAGAGCATCAATGGCCGATCGACGATTGGTGGAATTTTCACGCGGGCGGCGGCGCATTCAAAGACATTCACGTTTTCACCGACGCGCTCAGCGCTCGATATGGAGCAGCCAACAATCTTGAAGACTACACGACCAAATCGCAGATGCAGGCCTACGAAGGCATTCGTGCGATGTACGAAGCCTACAGCCGGAACAAGTACACGTCGGGAGGTGTGATTCAGTGGATGCTGAACAATGCCTGGCCGTCAATGATCTGGCATTTGTATGACTTCTACTTGCGGCCGGGAGGCGGATATTTCGGCGCAAAGACGGCAATGCAGGCTCTCGATCCTGTCTACGGGTACGACGATCGCACGATTTATGTCGTGAACAGCCGGTATGAAGATGCGAAAGGCTTGCGTGTAACCACGAAAGTCTTCAACCTGGATATGAGCGGCAAGTTCGCGAACGAGAGCACGATCGATGTGCCGGCCGATGGCGTGATGAAAGTAATTACGTTGCCGGATATTTCAGATCTGAGTCCGACTTACTTTGTTTCGCTGCAGCTTCAGGACGCGAACGAAAAGCAGGCGGGATCGAATTTCTACTGGCTCTCGACCAAGCCGGAGACCATCGATTGGGCGAAGTCGAACTGGTACACGACGCCAACCCTGTCCTATGCCGACTTCACTGCCCTCGCGCAATTGCCAAAAGTGAAGCTGAACATTTCCGATCGCAGCGAGAGGGACGGCGATAACGAAGTCACGCACGTGACGCTGGAGAATCCTTCAAAGAATCTCGCATTTTTTGTTCGGCTGAAAGTTGACAAAGGCAAAGCCGGCGAAGAAATTCTCCCCGTGCTTTGGGAGGACAACTACGTTTCGCTTTTGCCAGGAGAGAAGCGCGAGATCACGGCAACGTATCGGGCCAGCGAGTTAGGAACGGCGAAGCCATACGTT
>Ga0209580_10000486_pt1 | contig 21683 bp, 45 predicted proteins | sample Coa_R1_5_FD_187153 | JGI IMG/M metagenome (GOLD analysis project Ga0209580, IMG submission 187153) | Surface soil microbial communities from Centralia Pennsylvania, which are recovering from an underground coalmine fire - Coalmine... | ecosystem: Environmental > Terrestrial > Soil >... | reverse complement strand
CGTCACGGGCCCGCCCTTTAGAGCTCGCGTTGTACCGTCGGTGCGACTCTAGGCGCCGCGTGCGGGCGTCCTCGAGCCCGGTCATCAGTAGGTCCCCAGCCAGAGCACCACGGAGACGGCCCCCTCGGGTATCGGGATGGCCTCGGCCTGGCTGCGCGGGTGTACGTCGTAGGCCATGCTTATACGCTGGCCGTCGGCGTCCTTAAACTCGAGATTGAGGATCATCACAGCCACCCGACGGGGCAGGGCTGGGCGGCCCGCTTGCGGGTCCAGGGCTGTTCGCATTTGAAGCATCCGGGCCCGCTAACCATGACCAGGGATTCACCGTCGAGCAGGACCGGGGCGCGGCCCGTGGCGTAGGTTTGCGGGTCGGACACGCGCCAGGCCGCGGTCATCACCCATAGGTGCTCGTGTTCGCGGTCGCTGGCCTCGAGGCGCCGGTAAAGCACGTCCCTAGCGGGCACGTGCGCTACGGGCCCGGCCGGGTTACCCATCATCGCGCGCGCATCCGTCGTGGTATCCGCATCGGGCGCAGGCCAGCCACGGGGGGCCGCACTGCTCACATGCCCGGTTCGGGGTTGCTTCCCCGCATTCCGGGCACCACTGGCGCAGTATCCCGGCCGCGGGCCGGGTTTGGGTCTGCTGAGGCACTTATCCCTCCCCTAGTTTGGGGCCTGTCCGCCGTACTGTGCGCCGGTCGGGGTCGGGCATGACCAGTTCAGCTATCCGCTGATAAACCCACTCGGGGTGCGGCACGTATTTGACCAGGTCCAATGCTCTTTCTGTGCCGATCGAGGCGAAGTCGAGCGTTGCATATCCTGCTGTGCGACCGAGCGCGGTTTGCCGGTATGCCACGTCCCGCAGCTTGGGTATGGGGAGCATGGTTACTTCCCGGCCGAGCAGGTGCCGGGCCTGCACGACCATGAGACGGTGCCCGGTGATGACAAACCAGGTTTGGCGCCATTCAAGCCACCGCCACGCCGACCAGGCAAGGCCGGCCAGCCACGCAAACCAGATCGGCCGCACCAGGGCCGGGGTTGCGTGGCCGGCCGAGTAGGCCCACCCGTTCAGCGCGGCCGCGAGGGCCAGGCCGCCGACGGCGGCCAGGGCGGGCGCGGCTAGCCGGATCGTATGCAACCGGAGGGCGATCACCCGGGACTCGTCGCCTTTGAGGTAGCGGGCGATCATCGGCGGCGTCTCGAAGTCCCATGACTCGTCGCCTGGCTCGAGGGGCGGCTGCGCGCCGGCGGGCACGCGGTCACGCAGGCTTACCCGGTTCGCTTCGTCGGCCTCGTCGGCCTCGGCGGCCACGGCCCGCTCGTCGGCGGCGTCGGTGTCCTCGAGGGCCCCGCGCATCGACACGCCCGCGGCGCCGTGCAGGTCATCGCTGGCGGGCACAGCTGGCCGCCTCCCCGTACCTGTCCCGCAGCGCGCTTATCGCGTTCCGCTGCGCTTGTATGAGCTCGAGGCTACCGACGCCGCGGCCGCTGGCGTAGGCCTCGAGGACGGCCGCGCGCAGCTTTGAGGGCACTCTGTACCAGTCGCCGCGGCACATCAGCAGGTGATCGGGAACGGTGGCCGCGGCGCCGGGCGCGTAACACTTGTGGGTCATGGCCGGGCCCCGTTCGGCTTGTGGCCGTTTGCTGGCCAGGTGCGGAGCATGGCTTTGCGGAGGACGTTGCCGAATACTGAGGGGGAGCGTAGCCACATCTCGCGGAGGACGGCCTCGGTCAGGTTGAGGGGTAGGTCTTGGGCGGGGCCGTCTCCGAACGGAACCCTAACCGTGGCCTGGCCCTCGGTTGGCTGTGTCATGGTGTCGCGTGTCTCCTTTACAGTTTCCACGTCCGGCCGTCGGCCGACGTGACGAGCTGGCCGGTCAGGTTGCCTGATATGTCGGTGACGAGCAGGCCTTTAGCCGGCGCGGCCGCGGGCGGCGGCGGGGCGGGGGTGCGCTTGGCAAACCACCCGCCGACGGTGACGTTCAGGTCGCAGTTGAGCTCGGCCAGGGTGCGTGTCGTGCCGGGCACGACCGTTGAGGGGTTGCTCGAGGGTGAGGCCCACTGGACATATGACACGTCGGCGCCGAGCTCGGCGCGGGCCCTGGCCAGGTTGTCGCCCCAATTAGCGATGCCGTATTCGACATGATGGCCCACATCGACCAGGCCCGCGCTTGCTACGGCGTCCACCAGGGCCGGATAGTCGGCCTGGTCGATGTAGGCCCACGAGAACCAGCCGCGGGCCGCGCGCTTGCGGGTCTGGTCGATGAATGACCCTATGGACCCGGCGCCGCGTTCTATGTCGGCGCCGTCGGCGGCGCCTGACCCGTACAGGGCCAGGCCGGGCGACTGATCGTACAGGAACACGCCGACATTGAGATTATGCAGGCGGGCCAGCTGCGCCGACGTTGCATCAATGTCGGGGGTTCCGGTTACGTAGGTTGCGATCACGTTGGGCAGGTTGGCGCCGAGGGCGGCGAGCAGGCCGTCTAGGCTGCCCCCGGTTACGTCGATCATCAGGCCGGTTCCGGGTATGGTCATCGTTCCTCGCTTTCAGCGTGTCGGGTTCGCGCGATCAGCTGCGCGGTGTCAAGCTGGGATTTCTCGATTAGGTGCCGGACGTAGAGCTCTAGGTCCTCCGGGGAAGTAGGGGGCCTCTCAGTCTCTACGTCCGGCACGTTTACGGCCGGGGCCGGGGCCGGGGCGGCCGGGGCGTAGCAGCGGGGCGCATAACACCATGTCGGGCTCAGGCATCGGTCGGGCGCGCACTGGGTCGGTATCTCGAGCTCGAAGGACCGGGCGGCCAGCTGGGGGGCGGGGCGCAGGGCCCGTACCTCGGCCACGTCGGCGGCCAGGGCCGGCGGCCAGGGCGGCGAGCTCGGCGGCCGCGGCCGCGCGGGGGCCTCGAGTATGGCGGTCGCGCGGATTGTGTGGCGGGCGGCCGCGCGGCGCTCGGCCCGGTCGAGGCGGGCCCGCTCGGCGTGGTCCTGCGCCTGCCACCGGCCGGCCAGGAACCCGATACCGAGCAGGGCCAGGCCCGCGGCGAGTGACGCTATCAGCCATGCGCTAGCCACGGGTGGCCCTCCTTGCGTTGCGGCCCGCGGCGTGGTCGGCCTCGGCCCGCTCGGTGGCCAGGTTAAGCAGGTAATCCAGCTGCGTCACGGCGTAGTGCTTGCCGATCGGATACCCGGATCGCTGCATGATCTGGACGGGCACGACGCGGCCCGCGTCCACGATCAGGAATCCTCGCCGGTCAGTCTCGGCGGGCCGGCCGACGTTGACCAGGGCAACGTCACATTGGGTCATGGCCTCGCTGATCCGGGTTCCGAACGGCACGCCTTTATGGATGGCCTTGCATCCGATCAGCCAGCCGTAGTCGAGGGTTCCGGTCAGGTCGAGGCGGTCTTTCGGGCCGCGCGGGGGCGCCTTGTCCCACGGGAACCCGTAAACGTCGTGGCAGTAGTCGGCCACACGCCGTTCGTAGTTTGCGCCAGCACGATCGGTTACGCCGCTCACGCTTCCTCCGTTCTATCTTCTGTCGTATCCGGGCCAGGCCGGCCGGGTCGGGGTTGACGGCCTCGGCGGCCGCGGCGAGCTCGGCCCGCACGCGGGCCTCGAGCTCGGGGTCTGGTCGCGGGCGCCGCCCCATCCGTTTACGCATGGGCAGTGATGGCAGCCGGCGTAGTAGTGGCAAGACGCCGCGTGCTCGCAACGCTCGAGGGTGATCATCATTCATGCACCCATCCGACATCGGGCGCGTACCCGTAGCCGTGTGAATAGGTGAGGGTGTCCTCGAGGGCGGGCAGGACGGGCGGGCAGGTGCAGGGGTGCAGCGCGGCCGGGTCGCAGGCGTAGCGGCCCCGCCTGACTCGGCGGGCGTACTGGCGCCGCCGATATTCGAGCTCGAGCTCGAGCACCCACCGGGGGGCCGGGCTGTGCAGCTGGCGCAGGGATTCATAGCGGGCGTGTCCCCATCGCAGCACCACGGCCGCGGTCAGGCCGCGGGCCTCGTACGATCGCATGCCGGCGCCGGTTTTACGCGCCATCGCCCGGCCCTCTTTCACGGTTATTCACAGGTCCTCCACATGTGGAAAGCGGGCCCGCCTCGAGTCCGGGGCGGGCCCGCTAGGGGGCAGGGTCAGGGGGCGGGGGCGATCGTGACGGGGGCGGCGCCGTCGGTGGCGCCGATCATGGCGTAAATGCCGGCGGCGTGCTCGAGCAGGGCCTCGGCGTGGTCTTGCCCGACGTTGCGGATCGGCGCCGAGTAGTGGCCGAGCTCCCACGCGGCGACCGTGCCGGCCAGGTCACGGATACCCGTGCGGCTGTGCGCCTGACCGAGGACGTACAGCACGGCCGCGAGCCGTGTCTCGGCGTCCTCGGCCAGGTCACGGGCGGCCAGGCTGATAGCCTGCTCGATCGCCGCGGCGGCGGCGTCGGCGCCGACGGCGCGGGCCACGTCGGCGGGCCCGTCGCTGGCCATGTAGCGGCCGCGGACGAAACCCTCAGCGGCCATAGCCAGGGCCGTGCTGATGCAGATACCCGCGCGGTCCTCGTATCCGTCGCGCTCGTACGCGTCATACATGCGGACCTGGATCATCACGCGGGCCGCCCGGTAGAGCTCTACGAGCTCGGCGGGGGTCACTTCGGGATACGGCCAGCGGGCGTCGTAGAGGGCGGGCAGCCGCTCGGCCTCGGCCTCGGCCTCGGGGGCCTGGCCTGATGCTGCCCACGGGCAGGGCGGGCGGTGGGCGCCGCGGACAGGGATGCACGTGCAGCCCTCGAGCCGCATGGGCTCGGGGTGTTCGGTGGTCTGGTTGCCCGGGGTCTGGTGCTCGGCGCCTGGTATGTGGTTATGGCTGGTCATCGGTGGTTCCTTCCCTCGGTTCCGATACTCCCCATGATACCTCACGTAGACGTGACTATCCAGCGTCTACATGATTAGGTGCGAGGTTTACGGAATTAGGGACGGACCCGTGATACTTAGGCTGTGAGCTCTGGAAACATCGACCTGGCCCCGCTGATCTGGTGGGGGTTTGTACTATTCCTAATTTTCGTAGCGGGCGCGGCCGCGGTTGTGCGCCTGATCTTCTGGCGGCGGGGCGGCCGCGAGCGGCGCTTACGGCGGGTCAGTATGGTTACGGACCTTCACCGGTCTGATGTTGCGGTGAGGGTGGTTAACCAACGGGTTTCGGGCCGTATGGGGCCCCGGTCTTGGGCCCCGTACGGGGCGGGGGTCCGGGGGCAGGGCCCCCGGAGTGGGGGTCACAGGGGGGCTCTGCCCCCCTATGTAGGGCAGGGCCCGAACCGGACACGCCGGGAGTTTAGTTATGGGTTTGGCGTAGTTCACCCACCGGGGGACTTATTACCTCGTAAATGTCCCTCGAGCCGGCTAAACTGGGGACCGCGCTGGTCGAGGCCGACGATAGCCGGCTGAGCACCAATACGGAACCCCCGACGCGCCGGCGGGCCGATTCCCTCGGTTCCCTCAGCCGCTCGCCGGGGGTTCCGTGTGCCGGGGCTCGGGCGGCTCTTGCGTCTCCCCGTTCGGCAGCGACTGATCTATGGGCACGTCAACACCGGCCGCGCGCAGGCTCCGTATGAGGGCGTTCTGATAGTTCACGGCGTCGGTGTGGGCCTGGTTGACAAGGTGATGTGTGGCCCTGGCTATCCGCAGGCTGGGGAGCAGCACGGCCAGGGCGACGACCAGGCCGCCGATAGCGGTAATGACGGTCGCGGTGGCCGTGGCGATAGCGGCCCATGACGGCACGGTGGCATTCACGGGCCGATATTAGCGGGACGCGAGGGGGTCCTGCGTTACCAGTCGCGGCGGGAGGGCTGGGCGGCGGCGGGCCCGTTGCCGGTGTAGGCGGCGGGGGCGGCGGCGGCGGCGTTGCGGGCCGGGCGGCCGCCCGGGTGCAGGATGACGCCGACCATGCGGCCCGCGGGGATCACGCCGAGCGCGGGACGGTGCGCGCCGACGGTGACTTGCAGGGCGCCGGCCCGCCGCTCGGTCGCGGCCTTAGCGGTGCGCCAGCCGCGGCCGCCTGGCCGGGAATACCAGAGATGCTGATAGTAGAGGGCCCGGACGAACCCGCGGGCCCACCGGGTATGCGCCTCGAGGCCGCGGCCGCCGCGGCGGGGCGCGTTGTCGGGGCCGTCCACGTCGATGCCGAGCGCGGCGAAGTGGGCGCGGTGTTCGGGGGAGGGGTCGGCCAGGCGGGTGTAAACCCACCGGCCCGGGGCGGCGTAGGCCCGGCCGAGCAGGGCACGGGCCCCGGAGGTCAGGAGCTCAGAAACGGGGTCGCGCGTAAACGCCGACGCGCTAGGGGTAGGCCTGGACATGCGGCTATGATACCGAAGCAAGCGACCCTGCCCAAGGCCTGGACTCCTGTGCAGGGTCGCTTGCTTTGCACGCCGGGGGAGTCCTGACACCGGGCAGGGCCGGCCAGCCGCCCCGCGGAGGTCGAGATTATGAACCGTCGGTCCTTTGAGATGGTCGTTCTCATCGTCATCTTGATGCAGCCCGCTTTGGGCGTGGTGCGGCTGTGGGCACATAAGAAGCTGGTCACGTCCGCGCCGGGCTCGCTGATGGCCACGGTGGCCGAGGACGTTACCCTGACCGTGCAAAGGTAGGGCACCCTATGACGACGCCGAGCGCAACCGCGGTCGTCGGGACGAGCGCGGGCAGGCCGCAGCCGCAGACCACCGCCGAACCGCAGGGCGGCCCGTTCATCCGGCACGCGCCGAAGGGCCGCCGCCCGGTCTACGACACGAACGCGACATATGGGCAATACTTCGGGCCCCCGATCGTCGCGGCCCCCGGCTGGTACACCGGCTACAAGTTGCAGATTGTCGGCGCGGCGGGCACGTCGGGCGGGGTGATCCAGTCCACGCAGGCCGGCGACGACGCGCCAGAATCGGCCGTGTCGTTGTTGCAGGTGAAGGACGCGTGGGGCACCAACTTGCTGTCGGGCCCGGGGATGGAAATGCTGCGCCTGGTGCAGCTGCTCTCGGGCCAGTTCGGCATCAACGCGGCGGGCGGCGGGGTCCGTGACCCGTGGAACCTTCCCGCCCGGACGCAGATCACGGCCGCCACGGCCGCCTACACCATCGACACGTACCTGCCGTTCGAGTTCACGACCAGCTATGGAGTGATCGCGGCGGCCAACGCGGCCCTCCTGCCATCGGTGCAATTCACCATGAATACCGTTGCAGCGCTATTCGGTGCGATGACAGGCCCCCCGACAACCGCGGAAATGGTATTGGACGCCGATTTCTATTGGCTTCCCGATGTGCCCGCCGACCCGCCCGGAATAGGCACAACCTGTCAGTGGATTTTTCAGCCCTGCAATCCGCCGATTCCGTCGGTGGCCAGCCAGCGGGTGCAGCTGCCGCGGCTCGGCGGGTACCTCACGGTCCTCGGCCTTGACTTGCGGGACGCCACGAACCGGCGCGGCGACTTCTGGGCGTCCCGGCCGGGGGTGTTCATTGACGGCGTGGAGCAGATCAACACGCGGCTGACCACCTGGCAGGACGACCTAGCCGTAGCGATGGGCCTCGGCGCGCTGATCAACGCCGGGCAGACCGCGGCGGGCACGGCCATCTCGCCGCGGCCTACCGGCATCCTGGCGATCAACCGGAAAACGTCGCTCGCACAAGCCGATTTCGGCCTGCTGGACACGGGTGAGAAGTTCTTGAGCACGAACCCGGGTACGCAGGTCGAGATCAACGGGGCGCCGTGGGCGACGATCGCTAACAGCCCGGCCACGCTGAATGCGATCATCGGGCAGATCGTCCCATCGGGCCCGCTGGTGCAGGGCCTCCCCGAGCTCTGAAAGGAGGGCCCGCCGTGTCTGGCCTGAATCTGCAAACCGGTCTTACCGGGTCGGTGGTCGGCAGCTTGTACCCGGGCGGGTCCGCGGCCGCGCCGACCCGTACGGCCGTCCCCGAGGGGCCGACGACGATCGCTCAGGCCGCCTACGGGCCCGGCGCCGGCGGCGGCGGCAGCAGCAACGCGGGGGTTCATTCGTGCATCATCGGCGGCCTGGCAATCGCCGTGCTGATCTTCATGTGGTGGTCACTGCCGCGGTAACCGGAGAGGGTGTGAGGCTATGCAGCCCGGGTTTCTTTGGGGCGTGCTCGTCGGCGTGGCCGGCGTGTGGGCCTGGCACAAGTTCGTCAGCCCGCTACCGGGCGGTAAGAAGGGCTGACGTTTCATGTCGATTGACTGGGGCACGGCGCGGGCCGTGGCGGCCGGGGTGATCTTGGCGGGGCTCGTCCTCGGCGTGGTCGGCCTGCTCGTCGGCGCCGGGCGCCGGGCCAGATAGGAGGGCGGCCTGATGCTGCGCGTTACCGGGCTGTGGGCGGCCGTCGGCGCTGTGATCGCCGGCCTGATGCTGGCCGACCTGCTCACCCACCCAGCGGGCACCAACGCGCTCGCCGGGGGTATCAACACGCTGGAACGGCAGACCGGTAATCAGCTGCTCGGCGTCACGGCATAGGCCGGGGCCATGCCGACGCCGCGGGCGATCTTGACCGGGCTGCCCCCGCAGAACGGCCCGACGGCGTTTATGCCGATCCGGGCCATGACTCCCTCAGTCATGGACGTGAGCCGCGCGCAGGGCACTCCCGAGGAAATCGTGGGCCAGCCAGGCACGCAGGGGATACCGGCGCCGTACCCGGCCCCCGGGCAGCTCGGCGTCAACGGCGGGGTTGATTTCCTGCCGTCGGGCCTGTCCGCGTCCCAGTACATGCCCGCCCGCTGGTATCCGTCGCTGTACTACCGGGCGCAGCATCTCTGGCGGTCGATCGGCGGCGTGTCGGTCTACTCCGATAACCTGATGCCCGTTCCCGCGGTGGACCCGCGGGGCCTCCCGGTCAACCGGGGGTCGATCGGCCCGCAGGCGTTCGCCGCGATGGCCGGGCTCACTCCCACGTCACCGGCGCGGCCTAACAAGTGGGTCAAGGGCCTCGGCCGCCGTCAAGTCCTGTGGCCGCAGCGGGCCCCGGAATGGCCGCCGACGTGGCCGCTCGGCGGGGGTGGCTCCCAGTGAGCGAGACGGCCCCCGAGGGCGGCGGCGGCCCTCCCGAGGGCGGCAAGAAGATCCTCGGCCTGGACCGGCGCGTGGTGATCTTCGGCGGTATCGCGCTGCTCGCCGGAATCGTCTGGTTTTACTTCAAGTCCCGCCAGGCGTCGAGCTCGGCGGCCGCGGGGCAGGCCGGGAGCTCGGGCGGGTCAATCATCGGATACGACGGGCAGGGAAACCCGATCTATTCGGGGGGCGCCGGGCTGCCCGCCGACTTTGCCGGGGAAATTTCCACGCTCCAATCCGAGTTCGGCAACCTGGCCAGCGAAGTGTCCGCGCAGCAGGGCACGACCAGCACGCCGGGCACGCCGGGCCCCGCGGGCCCTGCCGGGCCCGCCGGCGCCGCCGGCCCTGCCGGGCCCGCGGGGCCCGCGGCCAAACCGCCACCGCCAGCGCCGGCGCCTAAGCCGGTCAACGGCCTAGACGCGCATCAGCTGCACGTGCTGCACATGGAACATCTCGCCCACCTGGCCCACCTGGCCGCACTCAAGAAATAGAAGGGGGCGCGATGCTGACCCGAGGGGGCCTGACCCACCAATACGGGTACGCCGGCTACTACGCCGAGCCGTATCACGTGCTGATGCTGGCCGACGCGTACCCGCCCGAGGACCTGAACCCCCGCCCGGACATGGCGCGTTATGCTCAGATCGCGCTTAATCCGGCCGTGACGGCCGCGGGCGGCGCCGGGTTCCGGCCGTACGTCGGAATGGACCCGTCCGACCCGGGCACGTGGTCACGGCCCTACGTGCCGCGGCGCGGCATGTTCGGCCGGCTGCACGACGGCCAGGAGCAGGCCGCCAGCCAGGCCGGCAAGAGCAAGCGGAACAGGGGATCACGGTGAGCGAACCGGCGCGTAACGAGGACGGCCGCAGCCCGGCCGACGTGGCCCGCGAGGCCGCCCTGCAATCGCTGGTGTCGAATGCTGTTTACCTGGCGATCATGGTCGGGTTTACCCTGGCCCTGGCGAACCGGGATTGGATCGGCCGCCAGCTGCTCCGGGTCCGGTCGTGGGGCGTGGCCCGGCAGGCCGCCGAGGACGCCGCGGTGGCCGAGCTCCGCGCCGACGTGTCCCGCATCGAGCATTACCAGGGCGGCGACCCGCTGTGACACCGCATATGGCCAGGATCGCCCGCCAGCCTGGCGCTCAGGCCGCCGTAGACCGCCAGGCCCACCCGTGGGGCACCCCCGATACGCCGATGGTCATGCCGATGACGCTCGTGCAGGTCGGGTCAACGGGCCTGGCGTATCAGGAGCTCACGCCGCTTTACATGCCCGACGGGCGGGCGATACCGGCGACGGCGCCTCACACGTGGTTCCAGCTGTACGCGGCCGGGCGGCCGTAACGCGACAAGGGAGGACAGCTATGAGCGAGCAGGACCCGGGCCAGCTGACATCGGACGAGCAGGCCGCCGAGATTGAGCGGCTGCGCGCGGCCCTGGCCGCGGCCGGGACAGTGCCCTACGGTGAGGCGGCCCTCACCGCGGCCGAGGGGGTGCAGCAGGAGGAACAGGCCGCCGCGGCCGACACCGGGGCGTCCCTGGCGCAGATGAGCCAGGACCGCGCCGAACCGCTCCCGCATGAGGCCGAGATGGATCGGCTGATGGCGGAGTTTAAGGCCATGAGCGAGCGGGTCGCGGCGATGGAATCCGAGCTCGGGCAGACCCGGGCCGACTACGCGGCCGCGGCCGCGGCCCTCGGCCCCCCGGCCGTCGCGGTCTACGCCAAGGCCATCCACGACAAGCTCGTGAGCTTGCGGAACGCTCACCCGGACGCGCCAGCGGGTCACTTCGATGACGTAATCGCGGCGGCCGCGGGGCCCGCCGACGCGGCCCGCCAGGTGATCGCCGGGCAGGGACACGTCAGCGACGTGACCGGCAGCCTCGAGCCTGCTCTCGCCGCGGTCGATCACTTCGTCACCCGCACCCACCGGCGCCGCTGGGGTAAGCCGATCGACATGTCAGCTCTCGAGTCCGACATTGAGGATGCGCGGGACGCCGCCGCGGCCGCGGCCGCCAGGGGCCCCCGCACGGCCGCGGCCTGACCGGTGCCGATCCTCACCAGCGCGCCGGGCGGCGCGGGTGACGCCGCGGGCGCGACCCTGTTTCTCGTCTCGTACGGGCAGATATGGGAAATCATCAGCGGCATGTTGTCCTCGCCGTGGACCGCTGAGAGTTTCGGCGCTGATGAGGGCAAGAAACAGTCGTTTAACCGGTATCTGGCCCACGCCACGGTCAACGGGGCGGCTATCTCGCTGATCGCCGCCTCGGTGGCGAAGCGGTGGTGGCCGCTGGTCGGGTCGAGCCTCGGCCTCGGGTATGCGTGGTGGCTGTATCAGCGGGCCCTCGCCAGGGCCGGCCAGTCCGGGTCGGCCGGGTGGGGGTCCGGTCAGGACATGGGCCTGAAAGGCCTCAAATGGTGAGGCGGAACTAAATTGGGGCGTACGGCGATCGTGACGGCGTGGCTGTTCGGCATGGGCCTGATCACCTACCGGTTTATCTCCCGGCAGCATCAGCCGCCTATTCCCGGGTCGCTGCTCGCCGCGTCGGGCACGTTCGCGTTGCTGGCCCTGCTGGCCGAGTATGAGCCGGCGGGTGCTCCCGCGGCCCTGGCCGCGTGGGGGTTCGACCTGGCCGCCCTGCTGAACCTGCTACCGGGCAGCCTGGCCGGGCCCGCGGCCCCCGCCGCGGCCGCGCCGAGGGCCGCCACGGGCCCGCAGAACCGCGGGGCCGCGCCGACACAGACAGGAGCGTGACCGTGCTGGCCGTCGGCATGCTGGTCGTGTGGAGCGGGTATTCGGTCGGCTTGTGGGGCTGGTGCCTGCTCCGCGGGTACAACGTCACCTTGGGCCAGCTGATGTCGCCGGTCCACCCGTACGGGTCAGCGAAGGGCCAGGCGTGGCCGCCGCCGCTGATCAGCTCCGGGTCAATCTTCCCGTCCTCGAGCTCGGCGGCGGGTGCGGCCCCGCCGAGCTCGAGCTCGCCGCCGCCGGCGGCCGCGGCGCCGGCGCCGGGCACAGCGAACCCGTACTATCCCCCGGCCCTGTGATGTGTAACAACATCGGGCAGGTGCCGGGCACGCTGATCGACTGGGCCGCGGGCGTCGTCGGTATCCCGTGCGCGGTGGTGTCCGCGCAGATCACCCAGGAGTCAGGCGGGCAGCTGGGCGTTACGAGCTCGGCGGGCGCGCAGGGCCCCGCGCAATTCGAGCCGTCCACGTGGGCCAGCCTCGGGTGTGCCGGATCACCGTTCACCGCTAACGACGCGATGAAGTGTTACGCCAAATACATGTACCAGCTGGTGCAGCAGTTCCACGGCAACGTGAGAGACGCGCTGGCCGCCTACAACGCCGGGCCCGGCAACCTGCAAGCCGGCTACGGGTACGCCGACACGATCCTGAATGCGGCCGGTCAGGGGTCCGGGTTGCAGGCGGGCGCGGGTGATCCTAACTCGGCGCTGACCCCCGCGCAGACGCAGGCCGCCACGGCCGGCGCTGATTGCGCGTTCAGCCTCGGCGGGCAGCATATCGGCATCTTGTTTGGTCACGGCCCGTCGCTGCCGAGCGTGTGCCTGATCCAGAAATCGGAGGTCCGCGCGTTTCTCGGCGGCCTGATCCTGGTCGGCGGGGCCCTGGTCCTGCTGCCCGGCATCATCATCGTGATTGCGTTCGGGTTCAAGGCCAGCGGCGCGGCCGCCGCCGTCGGCCAGGCCGCCAGCGTCGTCCCCGGGCCCTACGGCAAGGCCGTTAGCATGGTGACGGGCGGCGGCCGCGGCCGTACCCCCGCCGCGGCCGCGGCCAGGGCCCGCAGCGCCGGGGTCGGCGCTCCCGCCACTCAGCAGCAGGCCCGGCAGGCCAACCGGAACCGGCGCACGTTGCAGCAGGCCCGCGGCCAGGCCCCGACGGGCCCGTAGGCCGCGGCTCTCAGATCGTTTCTAAGCGGCCGCCGCGGCGGCGTACCCGTTCATGCGCGGCCGCGGCGGCGGCCGCCGCGGCGTAGCGCACGGCCGCGGCCGCGGGCAGAATCGGCGGTATGGCAACAGCGGTGTACGCGAACCCGGTCGGCGCCGGGTTGCGGCCCGAGCGGATAGATCAGGGCGTTGACTACGGCGGGCCCGGGGCCCTCTACGCGCTCGGGGCGGGCACGATCGCCAGCGTGTATAACTCCGGGTGGCCGGGCGGGACGTTCATCGCGCTGCGCCTCGAGGCGGGCCCGTACGCTGGCCAGTACGTTTACTACGCCGAGGATATTGCCCCCGCCGTGGCCGTCGGGGATCATGTCACCGCGGGGCAGCTGATCGGCCATGCCACGGGCGGCCCGTCGGGCATTGAGCTCGGCTGGGCGGCCGCCCCCGGCAGCGGTAACTCGCTGGCCTCACAGGCCGGGCAGATCGCGGCCGGTTTGCAGCACGGGGACGCGGGCGCCTACTCCACCGCGTACGGGGTCGCGTTCAACGACCTGATCAAGAGCCTCGGCGCCCCGTCAGGCATCCTCGTCGGCCCGGTACAGGGCACGGTGCCGCCGCAGTTCGGCACGGTGGCCGCGGCCGCGGCCGCGCAGGCCACCGCCTCACCCTCCGACCTGCTCGCCGCGGCCCTGGTCGGCGCCGGGATACCCGCGGTCATGGTCCTAGTGCTGTTCGGCGTGGTCCTCCTGGCCGGGGCCGTGGTCGCGGCCGCCGCGGTCGGCGCGGCCGCCGCCGCCCGCCGCTAGTTGATCGGCCGCGCGGTGGTGAGGATCATCGGGCCGCCGTTCTTGCCGCGGGGGATCACCAGGACGTAAAACGGGTCGAGCTCGTCAACGGCCTCGGCCAGGACTTGCCAGTCGCGGCCCATGCTCGAGGCCACGTTCTTAATCATGTCCCGGTCGCCGGTCGCGTACATGATGGCGAACCGTGCTTGGCGGGTCGCGTGCTTGCTGACCCACGCGGCGGCCTGGTAGCTGGTCACAACCGACGTTTTCGCGCGGCGGGCGCTGATCAGCATTCGCTCAACGGGAGGGCCCAGCCCGAACATGCGTTGTGAGCTCATCAGCTCGAACTCGTCAACGTACAGCGTCCAGCCCTTTGAGTAGCGGGCAAACGAGATTGACCGGTGCATGAGGTCGATCAGGCGGGTGTCGGCGTCCTCGGAATCGGCGGGCCCGCCGACGATCACCCGGGCCGGGCGGCCCTCGGCTATGTCCTGCCAGATACGCCGCCACTTGCGGGCGTCATCCGACCAGTACGGCATGTGCTCGCCCGGTATCCGGCCCACCCGCGTCCACCCGGATGCCTCCAAAGTGTCGTCCTCGCCTTTCGGGTCGAGGGCCAGGACGTAATCACGCTGGCCGAGCAGCCCGACGTTGACGGTCGTCTTGCCCTCGCCGGTCGGCCCGATATTGGCCACGTGCATCCCCGGCTCCCAGCTGTCGGCCATGTACGCGAGAAACGTCTCCCACTCGGCGGCCACCACGTCAAGATCGGCCAGGCCGCGGGAGCGGGGGAGCTCGAGCAGGGTCGTCATGGGCCCTATTGTCGCGGCGCGGCTGCCACTTCGACCAGCTGCCAGGTCAGCGGAACCTCGCGGCCCGCCGCCTGGCAGTACCGGCAGCCCACCTGCCCGGGCACCGGGTCATGGGCCGCGCACACGGACCTGATGAACTCGTGGCCATACAGGCAGGCGTACCGGTAGGCGGTCACGGCCGGGGCCTTGCACGGCTGCCAGTGGCCGATTACCAGGACGAACGCCTCACACCAGGGGATCACCGGGCGGCCCGCTCGGTAACCCGCGTGTCCCTGCCGCGGAAGTAGGCCGCGGTCGGTCGGGGATTCACGGCAAAATACTCCTTAGCCTCATCGCTTGCGTAACGGCCGAATACGGCCTCGCGGCCGGTCAGGATCTCGTCGGGGTCGATGCCGAGCCGCCGCCCCCGGGCGTTGACCATGTACCCCTTAGTGGCGCCCTCGGCGGCGACCCGTATCCGCTCCCGCTCCACTTCCATCTCGGTACGCCTGACCGAGCGGTTAGCGGCGATAGCCTCACGGCGCCGTTGCGTCTCCTGCTGACGTTCACGCCGTTTGAGGTCGCGGCGGTCCCCGCCGCTCAAACTCGGCTATCAGCTGGAGCTCGGCGCCGCGGGCCTGCGGGTCATCCTCGATACCGGACACCTTGACGTAATGGGCGGCCAGCTGGTCATCCGTGGCGGTGCGGTACACCCACCGGGCCGGGATGACAGGCCAGTTAGACGGGTGGGCCCGGTATCCGCGGCAGCACGCATGATGACACGGCCGGTAAACCGGCTGTTGCTTGCGGACCCAATGGCCGATCTGGTCGCGCCGGTTATACCGGGGCATGGCGCCTTAGTCGCCGCCGAACATCTGTTGTGCGCGGCGTACGGCCTCGTCCTCGGCGGCCGCGGCGCCGAGCTCGGCGGCCGCGGCGCCGTCGTCGGCCTGGCCGTCGCCGGGGTCGGGCATGCCGAGTATCCATCCCATGAAGCGGTCAGCTTGCGCGCCCCGGTCGGCGTTCGCCTCGGCGCGGGCCTGGTATTCCTCGAGGCGGGCCGCGCCAGCCTCAGACCAGAGCATCAGTGACCACCGCAGCGAGATAAGGGCGCCTTTATGCTGCGCCGACGGTTCCGGCCAGACCAGCGCCGGGCCCTGCTCGGTCTGCACTTCGGACGGCTGCGGCGCCGTGGCCAGGACAAGCATGAGGGCCATCGGGGGCATGAGCAGCCCGCCGACGGCCTTTGCCTTGTCCTCGGCCCGCGCGGCCGGCTGCAACACGCGGTCAACGAACGTGCCCGCGAGGGCATCCTCGAGCGCGATACCCGCATACGGGGCCTGCGCCTGCAAGAGCTTCTGCATCGGGGGCAGCTGCGCCGACGCGAACGCCATTTGTCCCCACGCGTCCTCTATCAGGCCGGCGATCGACACGCGCGCCGGCTTGCGGCCGGGTGGCTTGCTCCTGCCCGGAGCGCGGGCCCCGCCGCCCTTAAACCATCCCTGGAATGCCCGCCAGCTACCCGGGCCGGGCTTAGGCGGCCGCGCCGGGCGCCGTTCAACGGTGCGCGGCGTCTCGGGTTCGGGGCCGGGCCCGGGGGGCGGCGGCGCGGCCGCGGCCACGCTCCCGCCGTCCTCGGGCTGATCCGGCTCGAGGTCGAGCCCGGCGCCGGCGTGCTCGGCGTCATACCGGGCCATCACAGCCTCGGGCAGGGGCCCTTTAGGGCCCACCGTGAGGCCATGCTCGAGGGCCCATTTGCGAATGTCGGTTGTCGTGGCCATCAGGACACCTCGGTTAGGGTCAGCTGGCATCGGTGCGCGATGCCGCGGGTAACGAGCTCGGTCATGGCCTGGCCGAGGTCGTCGGCCCGGCTGGCGGCCGCCCGGACGGCCTCGTAATTGGCGCCGGCCTGCATCAGCGCGGCGACCCTGGCTTGTGCGGCCGTGATCCGCTCGTGGAGGTCGAGCGCTTCGGGGGGCATGACGCAGGGCGGGCAGATACGCGACATGCGCCGGCTGATCATGGCGACGTGCGGGTAGCACAGGTGCATTTCCTGGCCGACGTGGCCGCACTCGCAGCGCATCCGATACCGGCCGTCGGCCCGGTTCGGGCAAAACCATTTCTTGTCGCCCTCGTAGGCGGGGGAGTACAGGCCGCCCGCTAGGTGCCGCGGGCCCCGATCGCCGCCGCGGCCGGTCGAATGGCCGAACGGGTTGCACCGGTCCACGATCATGCCGGGCGCCCCGCTTACCAGCGGCAGCGGCGCCCCGAGGGCCCCATATGGCCTAAGGCCGGGCATGTCAGCGGCCGGGCTGGTCGATGCCGAACCCGCGGCGCTGGATGGCCGCCCGGAACCGGCCGACGGGGGTTGCGGCCGTCTCGGCGGGGGTCCGTTCCTCGAGGGCCTTGAGCCGCGCGGCGTGATCCTCGCGGGCCTGCTTGGCGGCGTCGGCGTCGGCCTTTGCCGCCTTCTCGGCCTCGAGCTGTTCGATGCCCTCGCGGACCTGCTCGGCTACGCTCTTGCCGCCCGCCGCGGCCTGGCCGCCGCCCTGGCCGCCGCGGCCGGGTTCGGGCAGGCGGCCGAGTATCTGCTCGAGCATCCCGCCTTGCCGTTTCTGCTCGGCCTCGAGCGCGTCGAGGCGCTGCTCAGTCGGCGGGGCCTGGCCCTGGCCAGGCGGGGCCGAGCTCGGAGCGGGCGGCGGTGGTGGCTGTGTTGGTGCTTGCGGTGGCATCGCGGCCCTTCCTGATCGCTCGGCGCAAACCCGCGGCCTGCACGTAGGACGGGCCGCCGTTCAGCCGCAGCGTCCGCGCGACAGCTATCAGCGGCTCGAGCTCGGTGACGAGCTCACGCAAGTAACGCAGGGCCTCGGCTGTTTCCTCGAGTAGTTCCCGGTTACTAAGCGTGTTGACGGGTTTGCCGGGGTTCATGGGTCCGTATCCTATGACGGGCCCGCGGCGTATCGTAGGCGCATGAGTGACCAGGACCCGGGCCCGGCCGATCCCCCCCCGGCCGGGCCCGGGGACGACATGCAGGCGGCGGGCGCGCGGGTCGCGCTGATCGCGGTCGGGTTCGCGGCGTTCGCCGCGTACGTGGCCGCCGACTTCGCCACGGGCGGCCGCCTCACCGCATGGGTAATCGGCCTGTTTGCCGCTCTCGGCCGGGCCGGGCCCGGGGACGGAGAGACGTTATGAGCGTTGACGCGGGCCTGGCCGAGCTCACCCGCCGCATGTACGCCGCGCAGGACCCGGCCGGCGGGCCCGGGGTCGAGGCACACGCGGGCGTGTCCCTCGAGATTCAGATAGGCCGGCTGGTGAGCCTGCTCGAGCAGGACCGCCAGCGGCGCCAGCTGATGAATCAGCTGGTCAACGTGATTGACATTCCCCCGATCGACTACACCGTGACGGGCAGCCAGCCGCATTTCAAGACCTACCGGGCGAGCTCGTCCGATGCCAGCCCGCAGGAGGGCCTTTACTGGTTTGTGCAGCGGCTCAGCCTGGCCGGCCTGACCGTCGGGGACGTGGTGAACCTGCACCGGACCATCTCGAGCTCGCTCACCGCCAACATGACGGGCCTGCACACGTTCACGTGCCCGCCCGGGGTCGCGGCCGGGCTCGGTATCGCTGACTGGGAGCCGTCCGGTAACGGCCTGGTGCTGCGCCCCGATGATTCCCTGTTCCTCATCTCGGCGGGCACCCTCACCGCCACCGAGCTCATCTTGTCCGGGCAGGCCGTGCAGGTAGACCTGCGCGTCCTCGCTGAATACCTGATATAGGCGCATGCCCCCGTACGTGCCCGCCCCCCGCGGCCGCCGAGCGGCGGGCAGCTGGCCGCCCGGCTGGGTCGTCCCGGCCGGGTCGCATGTGCGGCGGCCGGTCCTCCCGCCCTCACCCGGGCCCCGCCACTACACCACGCCGGCGCGGGTGCCGATCGGCCCCTACGGGTTCGCTCAGGGCACCGTCGGCGCCGGGGGAGCGGTCATCTTGCATGTGGGCCCGGCCGGGTTCAACACGTCATGGTCGCTCGCGCAGGCCGCCCTGACCACCACCACCGGGCCCGCCGATACGGCCACGTGCGCGCTGTACGCGCAGCCGTACGGGCCGCCTAGCCAGCCGTGGCAGGTCGGCCAGTCCTACCAGGCCGGCGGCGATCAGGTCGGCCTCGCCGGGATCAAGCTGGTAACCGGCGAGTTTCTTTTCGCCGTATGGTCCGGGGGACACCCGGGGGATATTGCCACCCTCATACTGTCCGGGGTAATGACCGTCCTGTCATAAACCGGTTATACTGAAAGGTGAGGGGGTGAGCGCGGAATGGGTAATACGCCGGGGGCCGGGGGAACACCCGCCCCGCCTACCGGATACCAGCCCCCCGACATTCCCGGTATTGCCGCGGGCCCGTCGCCGCGGCGGGCCGCCCCTACCCTCTCAGCCCTCGGCGGTATCCGCGTATTCGTGCAGGCCGCCCAGCCCACCCAGCCCCCGGCTATCCCCGTTAATTCCCTGTGGGTCAACAATTCCAACATCAACAATATCAGCCTGAATATCTGGAACGGCACCACTTGGGTCCTGCAAGCGTTCGCCGGTAACCAGCTGCTCACCGCGGGCACCATCGTAACAAACCTGCTCGTCGCTAATTTCTTTCTCGGCTACGAGATAGACGGCGCCATATTCCGGGCCATCAACGGTTTCGGCGCAACCATTATGACGATCAACAAGACCGCGGCCACGTGGGTCTTGTACGCCGACACGGGCTCGGCCACACAGGGCCCTATGGTCGCGTCGGGCTCAAACAGGCAGGTCAATGACGAGTTCGGGAACACTGTCCTATCCGGGGTCAATGGGTATTTCGGGAGCTCGGGAGCGTGGGCGGCGGTCGGCCTCAACTTCTCCGGGTCGAGCGGCGCGGCGCTGGCCTGGTTCTTTTCCAGCAACGCGGCGCAGACCGGATGGGCCGTGCAAGCGTCCCTGCAAAACTCGGTCAGCAGCCCGCTCCTGATCGGTAACGGCGGTTTCGGTGTCAACATCGGGCCGCTGGATCAGCTGGGCGTCCCGCTCGGCGGCGGCCCGTTCGAGATTAACGAGACTGGCTGGCATGCCGTGAGCCTGCCAGGCAGCGGCGGTTTCTCCGGTACTATCCGGGTCAAGCACTTGCCGTGGAATGCCGTATGGCTTGACGTGCAAGTGCGGTGGACCGGGCTGACAGCCACGACGTACACGTGCGGGTCACTGCCCAGCGCGGCATATTATCCGACTACCGGCACGCCGCGAATGTTTAACATTTCTTACGGTGATACGCCAACCGCTGACTCGCTCGGTAATATCGTGGTGCCAGCCTCGGGCGCGCTTAGTATTTTCACCACGTCGTCCTCATCCGGTAGCGGTACGGCCGCCTGGTATGGCTGCTCTGTTATCTATCCGACCAATTAAGGGGCCCGGCATGCCGATAGTCAACGCGGAGAATACGAGCGCACAGCTTATCTTTCAGCAGGTTATCGCCGTGCTGAAACAGCACCGGCTAGCGCTCGAGGCCTGCGAAGGTGAGTACAAGTGGTCGAGCGGCATCACCGCGGCCGACCTGATGGCCGCCCCGATCAGCATGCCCGCGGCCGGCGCGCAAGCCATCATCAACGCCCTGGCCGACGCGCACGCCGAGTACGTCAATCACTCTCTCGGCCTGCCCGCCGTGCTGCCCGCCACCGGCTACCGGTACGGAGACAGCCAGGCAACCGTCATCGGGCCGCTATGACCCGGCATCCTCAAAGGAGGGCCCCGTAAGATGCTCAAGAAGATCGCGCGATGGGTCGCGCCGCTACTGCTAGCCGCCGTGCTCGTCGGCGGAACCGAATATGTGAGCGCGATTCAGTCCACCGCAGACCAGCTGCTTAACATCTGCACGAACAACGCCGGTTCTTACACATGTCAAAACAACTGGGGCGGTATCACAGCTCAAGGCAACCCGATCAATTTCTACCCGTATAACAGCGGCACCATCACAAATAACAAATGGGCCGTTAACTGGGTCGGGTACGTCAACGGAAGCAACTGCACTAATAATTGCTGGCCATTCACTAGCGGCTCGGGAATGAACAGCCGATATAACGGCCGGCCAGTCTACATCATGGAATGGGGACCGAGCCCGTCATGGTGCGAAGATCAGGGGAACTACGGGCCGGAATCCGAAGCGGGAGCGCTCGTACTGGGACAATGCACCTATGATCAATTCGACTGGTTTGTCTACTCGGCGGCAAATTACCTCGTCGGCGTGTACGCAACCAATGCGCAATTCGCCTGGGACGGAAACGGTAACCATATCCCGATCTTTGCCGGTAATAGCGGCACTCTCGCAAACGGAACCCCGGTCTATATGAATAACATCTGGTACAACACGTGGGCGTTGCTCCCGGCCAGCTGATGGATGCCCGCTATGCGGCGATCAGCTGCGCGGACGGCGCCGCGGTCCTCGTGTGGGTATGGCAAGGCCAGGTTAAGGTCCGCTATGTTGCCGACGCCGCCGAGGCCGGCCTCGAGGACCAGGACGACGTAGCCTGGTTGCATGACGTGGCCGACGCATGGCCGCCAGACGTGCAGGCCGCAGCCGCCCTCTATGCCGCAGGCGTGATGCTGGCCGACCTGATAGCTCACGGGCCCCGATGACTGACCCGTGGCTATACCGGGGCGCCTGGCCGCCCGACGCGGAGTTTGAGCTCGGCCCCCGCCTCGAGGCCGAACGGGCCATCGAGGACGCCGCGCGGGCCGCTCTGCGCCGCGGCGACTATGCCCGCGCCCTGGTGCTGCTCGATCCGGCCACGCTGGTAATGATCGCCACGGCCACGGGCGACCAGCTGGCCCAGCTGCGCGCCGAGGCGGCCGCGTACGCCGCGCCCCGCGGGGTACGAGAGAGAGTGAGGGCGGCCCTTCACTGGGCGGGCCGCCCTCGCCAGTAAGACCCGAGCCGAGGCCTTTCCCCTCCACGATCCAAGGGCCCTCCGCTCGAGGGCCGGGCCCCCCGCGACTGGTCAGCCACCGAGCCACGGGGGGCCCTGGCATGTCTAGACCACTGGCCACACCCCCGGGGGGTGTCCGGCCACGCCCCCGAGGGGGTGTCGTCTACGTGAGCCACTTGACA
>Ga0209580_10000484_pt1 | contig 21766 bp, 22 predicted proteins | sample Coa_R1_5_FD_187153 | JGI IMG/M metagenome (GOLD analysis project Ga0209580, IMG submission 187153) | Surface soil microbial communities from Centralia Pennsylvania, which are recovering from an underground coalmine fire - Coalmine... | ecosystem: Environmental > Terrestrial > Soil >... | reverse complement strand
ATGGTCGTCGAAGTCCAGCAGGCAGAGAAGCGTGCTACCCGCCGTTTCGCATTGCGGCTCCCGGTTTCGGTGAACTACAACGGCAATTCTGGTCCGGCTCTAGCTGCACAGACTCGCGACGTAAGTGCGCGCGGAATCTGCTTCTTCCTGGAAGCCCCTTTGGGCGTTGGCTCGGAGCTCGACTTTACGCTGACCCTCCCCCCTGAAATTACGCTGACTGAAAGCATTCGGGTCCGCTGTAAGGGCAAAGTTGTCCGGGTGGACAGCAACATCGCCGACGCCAAAGTACCCGTTGCTGCGGTGATTGACGAGTACGAGTTTTTGTCGGAATCGTAAACACACGAAGAGCTCATCCTTCTTTCGTTTCCCTTGCCTGCTTACCTTCAAGCAACAAGGGCTCAAGTAGGTCTTTATTGATTAGTAAAGTAGTGCTACTCTCCTTTTTAAGCTCTCAATCCAGTCAATGAGGATGTGCCCGCTTGTTTTGCGCCCGGGCCCAATATCGCGTTGCGTTGTTGGCAGTTCTGGCCGTGGTTTCCACAAGCCCGTCCCTGGCCGTCGGCCAGCGCAAGGCGGTCGAAGTGCGATCAATCAGTATTGTTCCCGGCGACAACGGCCCGGTGCTTGAGATTGTTTCCACGCGCCCTCTGACTCCGCAGTTGCAAACGGTTGAGGGCCCTCTGCGGCTGGTTATCGATCTCCCCAATTCAACTCTAAATACGACGCGCAGGAAAATTCCCTTTCGCAATCAGCAGATTAGAGGTATTCGCGCAGACCAATATCAGAGCGATCCTGCCGTCACGCGCGTGGTCGTCGATCTTGCTGCGCCCGTCAAGTACACATGGGACGCGATGGGCAACTGTCTTCGCATCCGCATGAGCGGCGATGAAGCGGCCACAGCCAAGCCCCCGTCAGTCCCGGCATTCACTGCAGGCGTGCAGCCCGCAGCCATTCCGGTTGCTATCGGCACGTCAGGGTCGTTGGTTGAAACCGGCAGCCGCGTCGCAGCCGGGTCCTCCATCACCGCTGGCGAGGAAACTGCCATTCTTCGCCTCACTCGCGGCGGCGAGGTTCGCGTCTGCCCCGGAACAACGGTCTCCGTTTCCACCTCGCCCAATGGTGAAGACTTAATGCTCGGTATGAGTCAGGGAGCGATGGAGACGCACTATGGCCTTAAAGAATCCGTTGATTCCGTCCTGACTCCCGACTTTCGCGTCGTGCTCCCGGGGCCGGGAGAGTTCAACCTCGCCATCAGCACTGACGCTCACGGCAACACCTGCGTGGGGTCATTGCCGGGAAGTACTTCTTCGGCGGTAATTGCTGAGTTGTTAGGAAATGGCACTTACGAGATTAAGCCGGACCAGCAGGTTGTGTTTCGGAAGGGGCGCTTGGATTTGGTTGAACCCGCCATCGCGTCCTGCGGCTGCCCTCCGCCGCAAGAGCCGGTGCTGCGCGCTTCGGCAGATCCGGCAGCGGTGATCCCAGAAGACAAAGCGGGGCAGAAACTTCAACTGGCAAATTCAGAGGGATCGGTGATCAGGCCAGATACTCCCAGCACATCTCCTCTGCCGGACACTGGCGCAAGCAAACCCAAACAAGTTCCCAATCCGGCGAAGGTGCAGCTTGAGGCCACTCTGGTATTTCGCGGCCGCGACGCCCAATCGCCGCCAGTCGCGCCTGCAGCTCTGGCTGGAGCCGCTGCGCTGTCATTAACGGCAAAGCCATCAGATCCACTTCCAGCGGTGGTGGTTCTGCCACCTGCGAGCCGGAGCAAGCCCGCGCACAAAGGCTTCTTCGGGAAAGTTAAAGGCTTCTTCGGCGGAATCTTTCATTAAGCGGATGGCGCGTGACTCCGGACTAAGTTGCTGGTAACGAAGTTTCCTCCAGAGCAGCGAACGGGTGCCGTCAGTAAGATGGCAATCAGCACCAATATTGCCCAAGTCGCCTGTGGTCCCAGAAAAAAGTTGATTAAAAAACTGTGGTCCCATGCGGAATCGGAGATCCAACGCCGTTCGTGAAGTGTCTGGAGCAATGCCGAGCCAGGCACTAAGAAGATTGCGGAGGCGAGAAGGACCGCCTTCCCTCGCCACTCGCGAAGGTGCGCCACTCCCCATCCAATCGCCAGCACAACCAGACCGGCATTGTAGATTCGCTGGTAAAACGGCAGTAGCCCGATCAGCACCAAAGCCGAAATATCGGCGTGCCTCCGCCACCAAACTACCAGGAACGCCGCCCCTATCGCCCACGCGATCACATTGGCCAGCCCGTAACTCTGAAACAGAAAATAGACTATGACTTGCAGATTCAGCAGGTCGAAGCGGATCGGGTTAGCCGCAGTGAAATCGTTGACCCCTCCAGCTGCCTGGAAATACTGAAGATTTTCCCGATAGGAATGAATCCACTGCGGCGGAAGCCGCAAGAGCGCAATAACTAAAATTAAGACGAGCCCCAAGATCGCCCAGCCGGCCCGCTTCCATCGTTTGGAAAACACCTGCTCCAGTAAGAACAACAAACCGATCTGCGGTTTCCAGCACAGTGAGAGACCCGTCGCAATCCCACCCGCTTCATCCTTGGCCAGCGCGGCACCGATGATGCCGAATTCGATGGCGATCGCGCTGGGGCTCATAACTGCCAGCGCAGTGTGCCACGGCGCTAGAGCCAGCGCATAAGCCGTGAGCGCAAGCCCCGCGGAGCTGTTCCACTTGATCTCGTAGAGCCGCGATACGCTCCAGATCGTCACCGGAAACAGCAGGCATGCAAACAATGTGAACGCCCATTTTGCCGCCGTCCAAGGCAGCACCGCGAATGGCGTCAGCACTGGCAGCGCAGGCGGAGGGTATGCGGGACGAGTGTTGGTAGGGCTGCTGCGGTCAGCAAAGGCCTGCCCTCCCGCCGTCACCCATGTCGGCATGAATTTCGTGGAGTCATAAGCGTTCTCTCCCTTGAGCCAGAGCCGCGCCGCAACATAGGAGGTGCTGAAATCGTTAGGCTCGCACGTGCGAAGCCCGCGCAGGGGGCCGCGGTACACGAATTCGCCGGAGGCGATAAGCAGGCACGCGATAATTGCCCAGCGGGCATGACGAGAATGATCGCTGATATTGGGTGACTCCCTCAGTCGCTCTGCGCGAAGACTGGAACGACCTCTTGCAACTCAGACTGGTCCGCACAAACGGAGTCCTCTGGCACGCCGACTGAAGACTGCAGATGCTCTCTACCCATGGCTCGCTGGAATGCCATCTTCGCCAGCACATACAGAAGAACTCCGTTGAACGTTACGAGCAGCCATACGAAATAGCGAGCAACGAACAGTTTCCACCACCAGGCGTTCGCAACGTGAGGAGGAAGATGCGGAGCGATACGTATCAGCAGCGAATGTCCCGGCAGCAACATCACGCAGAATATGAAACACGTGGTGCGCTTGGGCCGTTGCCACCGGTCTCCTCTTGTCTCCTTTTGAAGCGCCCAGCACAAAACGAGAGCGAGAATGGTCGCATCGGAGACGCTGTGATACATCGAAACAAAACTGAGGCCAAGCAACGATGAGAGCGCCAGTGGGACTGGAGCACGAAATTTCAGCCTGACCAGAGCGACGCCCCAAATTGCCAACCCTGCAGCGAAGATGGTGTGCGCCAGAACTTTGACCGCGATCACGTTGTGCCAGAGTTGAAACAGAACGATCTGAACGTAGTTCACGTTAAAGGGAAACGCACCCTCGGTGAACCCGAACGGCCGGCCGACGCCAAACCAGTGTTGGAAGTTTTGCCGGTAGCTCGCAAACAGAATTCCTGCTGGAACCGGATAGTGGTACAACACTAGTCCAAATGGAAGGGCGGTGAGCGCGGCGCTTGCCACCAGCTTCTTTCGTTGCTGGATCAAGTAATAACCGAGGAACCAGATACCGAGTTGCGGCTTCAAGATGGTGGCGAGCGCAAGCACGGCGCCAGCGCAAACATCCTGCCTTCGCTCCCCCAGAAGTATTCCGGCCAAACATAGTGGCACCACGATCGGCGCAATGTTGGCTAAATGAAACGCCTGATGAAGCGGGCTGAATGCGATGACCAGCGTGATGAGCAGCCGCGCTTGCGCGTCATGAATGTCGAAATTTCCGAGGCGCAGCAAGAGCCAGATCGTCACTCCAACACCAACGAGCGACAATACCAACCAAAGCCAGTGCGCCCATCCCCACGAGAGGAATGTAAACAGAGAGGTCGCACCCACGGTGGTCGGCGGATAGACCGGAGCGATCCCTTCCCTGCAACCGGTGAGTCGTGTCGCGGTACTTGTGACCAGCGCAGAATCATAAAAATTCTGGCCGTGACGCCACAGCCAAGCGCTGGTGTAAAGCTCGGTGAAATCCGTCTTGTCGGGCAGGAATGCAATAGCTAGCCCCCGGAAGACAAAATCCGCTAGCATGGCGAGAACAATCGTCGCCTGCAGCAATAGTTTCCAATTCCAGTTAACGCCTTGGCGCCGTGAAGCCGCAGCCTCAGCAGTTACAAGAATGGATGGCATCTTTCTTCCGGAGCCCTCGATGACAGATTTATTTCGGATGTTACATCGCCGGAACGATGCCACTTGTTAACCGACTAGAGGCCGTTGGGGGATTTCTGAGGGAACACATAAAGAGGGCGCAGAACTGGTGTCTGCGCCATCTTGGATTTTCTTGCGCCTTATTAGCAGGAAAAGCGTCAGCCTCGGCGAATGCCGCGTGCCAGTGGCCGGACCCGTTCTTTCAAATCGTCGGCCAGGTCTGAGCCGCGCTCCATCGCATCTTCGGCGAAGTCGCGTGCTGTCTCTTTCCAGTCGTCAAACGTCTCACGCGCATTGTCGTATCCGCGGCGCAAGTCCTTGCGCATCTGGCGGCCGGTCTTGGGAGCGAATAGCATGCCAACCACTGCGCCGGCTCCTAGTCCGATCAGCAGAAAAGTGATCGCAGTTCCAACGTTGCCGCTCGACTCGTATCTGCCTTCTCGCATGAAGCACCTCACTCTATGAATGTAGCTTTGGATTCCTAACTGAGCATTCTAGCTGTCTGCGAAGGGTGTGGGAAATTCCACAGTCACTCTGGATTCCCAAATCGGGGCAAGTCGTATAAAATACGTACTTTAGGCCCACAGCGGCGACGTTTGTCCCTTTCGGCCCTTTGGCTCGCTCCGGGCAAGCCGGTTCGGCTTCGCTCAAAGTAGGCCGCAAATCAGCAAGGAGAGCAACTCCAGCCATGTCGATTCCAGCGACCCAGCTACGTCCGGGCATGATCATCAAACACAACAACGACCTGCACTCGGTCTTCAGCGTCGAACACCGCACACCGGGAAATTTGCGCGCCTTTATTCAGGCGAAGCTTCGCAACCTGCGCACCGGGGCCATGTTTGAGCACCGATTTCGCTCGCCCGATCCCATTGAAAAAATCAATGTGGATGAAGAGCAGATGGAATTCCTTTACGCCGATGGCGGCGATTACTACTTCATGAACACCACGAATTATGAGCAGCTCCACCTGAACCGGGACATTCTCGGCGATGCCGTGGATTACCTGACCGCCAACTTGCAAATTAAGATTGAGTTTTTCGACGGCAAACCGGTGGGAGTTGAGTTGCCGCAGACCGTGGACTTGAAGGTCATCGAGACCGAACCTGGCCTGAAGAGCGCGACCGCCTCCAGCGTGACCAAGCCCGCAAAAACTGAAACTGGCCTGGTGGTGCAGGTCCCGCCGTTCATCAACGAAGGCGAAAAAATTCGTGTGGACACGGCCGAGGGAACGTATTTGTCACGGGCATAAGAGCAGGTTTCAAGGTTTCAGAGTTTCAAGATTTCGAGAAAGTCCCATCCCGATCCCGGTCACTTGCGTGAAACTTTGAAACGTTGAAACTTTGAAACCAATGACATCGGCCCAAAAGGCAATGGAAGCGCGTCGCTTTATCGTTCGCGGGCGTGTGCAGGGTGTCGGCTTCCGATGGTTTGTGGAACGTGAGGCACACATGCTCGGAATCTCGGGTTGGGTGCGCAATAATCCCGACGGAAGCGTCGAAGTGCTGGCCATGGGCACGCGCGATCAGCTGTCAGGATTGCGTTCTCGGCTCCGCGAAGGACCAAGAGCAGCGCGAGTGGACGAGGTTCAAGAGTTGGAATCCAGCCCGATCGCGGGCCTGAGAACATTTCGCATCGAAGGAGCGTGGTAATGCCAAATCCGGCCCACCCGTCAGTCCGACCAGCGGTCAAAATGGACATCAACTGCGAGCACTTGAAGCAGCTCATTCGCGAGGTCCCGGATTTCCCCAAGCCCGGCATTCTCTTTTATGACATCACCACTCTGCTGAAAGACAGGGTCGGATTCGCAACCCTGATCGATGCTTTGTCCGAGCACTATCTCGCGAAAGATGTCGACCTCGTCCTCGGCATGGAAGCGCGCGGATTTATCTTCGGACCGGCAGTCGCTTATCGCCTGAACGCTGGGTTCGTTCCGGTACGCAAACCGGGCAAACTTCCCGCCAAAACCACAAAGTATGACTACGCTCTCGAATACGGCACGAATACGCTAGAAATCCATCAGGACGCGATTCAAAAAGGCCAGCGCGTGATCATTGTGGACGATCTGCTCGCCACCGGCGGCACCGCCGAGGCCACGGCCAAGCTGGCCGCATCGCTAGGTGCGGAAATCGCAGGCCTGGGTTTCGTAGTCGAACTCGATTTTCTGAATCCCCGTGAAAAACTTAAAGGATACGACGTCTTCTCACTGCTGCACTACGATCACTGATACCTGGTCCTGAGTTCTCCTCGCTTCTTGCCCACCTCTGCGTTTTGAGGCTATTGACGCAGAAGCCGAGCGCGGACTGCGCGCGCGGAAGCCGATGGATTGGTTTCGGGCGTAATGAACGCTTCCCCAGCATAATCGGCCAAGGCCGAATCAAACCCGGCATCGCCAAAACATTGTTTTACCGGCAAGGGGTCGCGAGACGCGATGTGACGGGAAAAGAAATTGCTGAGGTCAGTTCCTGTAACCTCGTTGACGTCGCGAATCAACTCATCAGTGCTCCATGGATTTCCAGTAAGGCCATTGCGATCCATCATCAGCTGGAGCAGGCTCTCCAGGCTTTTCCGACCGTCGGTCTGCTTCTGGATTATTGTGTCCAAACAAAAAGCAGCCACCACGCCACCGCTATAAACTGCCGGCCGGTTGAAGTCTTTGTTGGCTCCCGCAGTCTCCAGCGTGGTCTTCTGAAACGGCGGCGCCCACAGCCAGTAGTCGTACATACCGACATGGATCTCTAATTTTTTCAGGAAAAGATCCTGACCAATAAGAGCCGTACGACTGATGGTCCGATTGGCTATATATTCGGTCACGCCTTCGGAAAACCACGAGGTTTTGTCGTCATCGCGAGGCACAAGCAGGCCACCGTTCCAATGATGAAAGATCTCGTGAGCCAGCAAGTTGGTCCACAGAATGCGGTCTTTGGCCGTTATGGGATCGACCATGGTAAGGGTGGTGGAATTCAGATATCCCTCGCCGTTCTCTTCCGCCCCATGAAAGAAGGCAAAGAAAAGATGGGTTGCCGGAGTCTGCGGAAATATTCGCAAGTATTCGTGCAAGACAGGCCGGAATATCGGCTGCAAAAGTGCTTGCTCAGCGCGGTCCACACCGGGAAAGACGAACGTCACCTGAAAATTTCCCTGCTTGAAATCAACCGTTGGGAAGTGTCCGAGGATCGTCCAGTTCTCGGCGAGGGCGCGATTATCGGCGGCGCTGAAGCGACGTTCTCCAATTCGCTGCCAAGATGTGGCGATTTCGAACGACAGCGGGGTTTCAAATTCCACACTTTTGGCCCCAGGTGCGTTGCTCATCACGAACAGCGCGCGATTGACTAGATATAGCGAGTCGCCGAAAAACAATCCACCCCGAAGATCTCCTAGTCTCACCTTCTCCGTGAATGATAGATCGACGTCGTAGGTCAGCCGTGCGCGGCCGGTCGCATTGTTCGGGAGTTTCCACTGCCCGTCCCCCGCGGCTACCAGCGAGACTGCGCTGCCATCCTCGCCCAGCTGGCGAAGGTTCCTAATGTAGTCCCACCATGCGTAGCCGCCGGCGTGTCTGGCGGTGAAGACCGAGCCGTCTTGTGCGTCCAAGTCAGCTTCAACCGTGGCGTGTAGAGGACGAGTGAAATCGAGATGTACTTTATAGAAAGCAGATTGTGAAGATGCGGATGTTGTGATGCAACACAGTGTTATAGCCAGCCCAACTGCAATCCTGATTGACAGGACACAAACATGGCGGAGCATGCGCATCCCAAATAGACGGGCGGCGATCAAAGCTGTTAGCAGGCGCGGCGCGGTCAGCAATCCGCAAGGGCAGATGCTTTTCCCTGAAATTTCTTCCCCATTCTTCCGATATACCCTCAGTAAGTGCGTATTTTATAGTGGTTCTATGAATCCCGTGTTCACACCGCGCGCGATTGGTTATGTGCGTAGTCCGTACCAAAACACCTCTGAAATTCCAAAAGGTCTTGGCGCAAAGCACGATGCCGAAGGCACGCTCGAACTTCTTCCGGAATTCGCCGCCGGACTTGCCGACATCGAAGGCTTCTCACATCTTTACGTCCTCTGGTGTTTTGATCGCTCTACGGATTTCGATCTGATCGCAACACCCCCGTGCGACGACCGCGGTCCACACGGAGTATTTGCCACTCGATCGCCGCGACGGCCGAATCCAATCGGCCTGACCGTTGTAGAGCTGCTGGGGCGGGATGGCGAGAACTTGCGCGTGCGCGGCGTCGATATGCTCGACGGAACGCCCATTCTCGACATCAAGCCCTATTTGTCTAGCGTCCCGGAGCACGCGTTGCGGCGCGGCTGGCTCGCCGAAGCCGAAGCAAGAAAGAAGAGCTGAGCGTCCAATCGATTGCGCGAGCGAAATGCAGCCCTCAGACGGGCGACGCCAGAGCTTAGCCCAGGGCTTTAGCCTGCGTTGCTGACAAATGGGCGGAACCTACCCGATCTTCCGTTCCAACCTGAGCAGAAGGTGAGCATCCTCCCACATCGCGCTCACATCCGAAGTACGGGCCAGAAATTGTGAGTTGCACATTTCATCGGAGGTTTACATGCGAATTCTCGCTAGCATCACCGCTGTGTTGTTGTTTCTGTTCCTCCTGACGTCAGCGCCCGCATTTTCGCAGGAGGGCACCGACAGACCCGATCACCCGCAAGACGAAAAAGCGAAAGACAAAGATAAAGACAAAGACCGAACTCAGCCCCGGCAAAACGACGAGACTAAACGCCAAGATGAGAACCGGCGCGACGAATCGCGTCCCGAAGCTCGCCCGCAAGAGCAGACGCGGCCAGAAGAGCGGCGTGACGAGCACGCCGGCCGCCCGCAAGAGCAGACTCGCCCCGAAGGACAGGCACGACAGGAAAACCGTGGCGAGCAGGGACAGCGCGTGGCAGGTGAACAAGGGCGTAGCCAGCATCGCGGGCAGCGCATTCCCGACAACAGATTCCGCTCCAACTTCGGACGGGAACATCACTTCCACGTCGAGCGCGCACGAATTATCAACCAGGCGCAGCCCGAATTCGTGTACAGCGGTTATACCTTCCAACTAGCCGACCCCTGGCCCGCCGAGTGGTCTTACGATGACGATTGCTACATCGATTACGTGGACGACGATTACTACCTTTACGACGCGTATCACCCGGGAATCAGAATTCTGGTTTTCGTGATTGGATAGATGAAGGCCTCACTCAATCCCACTTCTCCAAAAGCGGGGAGAAGTGGGCACCCTCAGATTTGGAGATATGGCCGCCAAATACTCGCTGCTGCTGGGCATAAGGTTATTGCTGTGCCACGACCGAAGGCGCGATCAAAGAATTCACGATCACGAACTGCACAATTAGGAACTTCTCAATCGCGAAGTTCCCAATCGAAGCAGCAACGAACGCAAGCAAAGAAACGATGGGTCGCGGGAGTCACGACCGACTCGACGCATCCTCCGCAAGGTCTGTTTACCAAAGACGCGACGACCATCGCACGCAGTCTGGCTTCGAAGAAGGTCTCACCCAAAGGACCCGGCTCCGGCATGCGCATGCTGACGTATTTCATCAACCGCGCCGGCCATAACCTGCCGGCAACTCGCCGTCGCGAATTGGAGAGAGCGAAAAATCTCCTCTCGCAACGCATCCAGAAAGAGAAGAGCAGAAGAGCGGCGTAGGTTGGAACAATCCAGCGGAACGTGAGCCCTTCAAACCGAGTGCCCTACTCCAAACTCACTCCGCTCAAGCAAGTGCCACGCTTCTCGCGTATACTCTTTTTCGCGAAGGCACGGACCTCACCGAGCCAGAAAGCACGAACAGTGCAGGTCAATTCGCGTACGCTAGTTTTCCAGCAAGCGTAGTCGCGCCACAGTAAAACTGAGAACGCGGGGAGGGTCCAGGGATGAATGTTCATCTTATTAACCCCAGTACCGTGTCGTTTGGAACGGCCGTGATCACCCCCCGCTGGCAGTACGTGCTTGCCGGAGCCACGCCTAAAATTTTTGGCGATCCAAACCTCGTAGATGAAACTTTGTTTCAGACGGATCCTCAGCGAATTCAGCTAGGGGATGCTGTAGGTATCGGCATCCATACGGCCAACGCACTGCGGGGTTATGAAATCGGCAGGATCGCCCGCGAGCGTGGAGCGTTTGTAATTTTCGGCGGAATTCATGCCACTCTTTACCCCGAAGAAGCCCGAGAACTCGGCGGCGCCCACAGCGTGGTCAAGGGCGACGGTGATGTCGTCTGGGCAAAGGCGTTGTTGGATTGCCGCGACGGTGCTCCCAAACCCATCTACGTCGGCGGACAGATCGAGGCCAGCGATTTTGTTCAGGCGCGCTGGGACCTGATCCCGCGTGATCGCTACATGTGGGCGTCGGTGCAGACCGTGCGCGGTTGCCCCAAGCATTGCTCGTTTTGCTCAGTCTGGCGGACCGATGGCCAGCGGCCTCGACAGCGTAGGTCCGATGTTGTGATTGAAGAGGTGGTGCAATTGCGCCGGCTCGGATTTCGTTTCGTCGCCCTGGCCGACGACAATTTTTATCCGGTCACCCTTACCGATCTCAAGCTTGCGGCCCAGCAGAAGAACACAGCCAGGCTGAACGAACTGAGAAATCTCCGCGCCGAGCGCTTCGAACTGATGTCGCGCCTGGCGCAGCTTCCTGATGACATGGTGTTCTTCACGCAAATCACCATGGAGGCTGCCGAGGATGTCGAATTTCTAAACGCGATGAGGGCTGCGCACATCAAAGGCGCACTCGTCGGAGTTGAGTCTGTCACTCCTGCTGGACTCAAAGATGTCTATAAAGATTTCAATCTGGCGGGCGAAAGCCTGATTGAGCGCCTAAGGACTTTTCGCCGTCACGGCGTGCATGTGCTGGGCTCGTTCATCTTCGGCCTGCCCAGCGACCGTCCGCAAACCTTCGATGCGACTGCCGCTGCCGCCAAAAGCGCCGAGGTCACATTCGCCCAGTTCGTTATGTTGAGCCCTTATCCCGGCACCGTGGACTTTGCCCGCTGGGAAAAAGGCTTGGGGGAGAACCCGCCTACAGTCGCTGGAGTTCCCCTGACCCGGCGCTGGCTCATTCCACAAGAGCATCGTCCCAAGCTGTATTGGGAGCATCCGGTGATGTCGGCCGAGGAAATCCGGTCACGCACTCAGGCGGTGTGGGACAACTTTTATAGTCTCGGTTCCATCTGGAAACGTTCCCGCTTTATCAAGTCAAGCCGCGGGCGCCTCGCGTTTCTTCTCATCTCGAAAATCTATCGCCAGATGTACGCCGATACCGGTATCGCCACCGACAGCGCTCGCGTCTCGCGTTCCGCGAAATGGGTACGTTTCCTGGCAAGACCCTGCCGGCACCTTTTTGCCGGCCGCCCCATGCCGGATCTCGAAGTTCCTGAAGTAAGCCCAAGAGGTGAAGCGGGTGAATTTGAATTTCCATCTTCTTCAGGACAAGCAGCAGCTTCAGCGTGATCAAACGGGGGCCCGCTCTCGCTGGGTGCGCCACTTCCCGCATTTGCGTGAGAATTCGGCAACAAGGATGAGGGGCCGCCGCGAACTCAGCCCGGAGGGGCGCTAGAGTGGAGCCTTCGCTGGGCACACGGGTGGCGAAGAACATTGTCGGCTGCGAGTTTTCGTCCCAGGGTGGGACGCAAATTCAGCTGCCTGCGACGGCTGCGGCCGCCGTGCCGGCAGAGTTGTCGGCAGCGGTTTTGGAATCGGCGACAGTTGGCCGCATCAGTTTCCAGGCTTCGCGGTATTGTTCGAACCGAGACCTTTTGGATCCGGGCATAACACACAAAGCTGTTCGATTTTCAATCACGGTCGCTGGAAAAACGTACCAGACGTCTTCCTGGAAAATGTAAGCAACCAAGAAATCAATTTCGCTCGCAGAATACGACGTGTGCCCGCGCTGGCCGCTTCCTCCTGAGGTTTTCACGCGATAGTAAGGCCGTGAAGGTGACTTGGCCAGCACGGACTTGACCTGAACGCGCCAAAAGACGTTGTCGACGCAGACGACAATGTCGTAGCGCTCGCCCTCTCCATAAGGCTTGGCTACGGCGAAACCGAGGCTTGCCGCCTTGCGCATGAAGGCGAGTTCGGCGAGTTGTCCGCGATGGCGGTTGTCGAGTTTGACTGGATAAATGAGTTCGCTAATAGTTGGTTCGGACATTAGGCCCCGAAAACAAAGAGCGCGGCTGCAAGGCCGCGCTCTTCTTAATTACCTTCTAATTCTATTGTGACAGATTGGATAGGGGAATTGTGCCATGGTTTGGACCTTTATTTTGTAAGTGGAATGAGGAGGTTAGAGAAAAAAGGGTGGTTTAGGGGGCTTGACAAGAATCATCCACAGATAAAATCCCAGATGGTTTGTGAGGTCGCTCGGCTTCGCTCGGGATTTCGCCAGCGGGCTCAAGCCTGCAAGATGATTCGCGAATTGTCCTGCGGAACTGGCTCAGGACAAGGTGTATAATCGCAGCCGCTTTTCTGCTCACAAGAGCCGAGCTTGATTGCTCGGATTGCCAGCCGTGGAGGTTTGTCATGCGTTGCACTCGTGTTCTTGCCCTTCTACTCATGCTCGCGGGAACAACCATCGCAGCTTCGGCCCAAGGCGCATCCGGACCACGTTACCTTGCGCTCGGCGATAGCGTCAGTTTCGGGTTCATCACTCAGGCCGGTTTCGAATACGTAAATGCGAACAATTTTATTGGCTTCCCCACTTACGCCGGGCAGGGCGCAAAGCTGAACCTCGTTAACGCCGCTTGTCCGGGAGAAACTACCGGCAGCTTTCTTTCTTCCACTGCGCCCGACGACGGCTGCCGGGAATTCCGGGCGGCAAGCGCGGCCTTGCATTTCTCGTACACTTCCACACAACTCGACTTCGCTCTCGCGTTTCTGAAATCGAATCCGCAGACCCGCCTGATAACCGTGGGCCTCGGAGCTAACGACGTTCTCTTACTCAGGGCTGCGTGCTCCGACAATCCATTGTGCATTGAGACCGGACTTCCCGCGGTGCTTGCGGCCGTAACCGCGAATATGGAAACCATTCTCGCTGATCTGCGCGCGAGCGGATTTACCGGAACCATCATCGTGGTCAACTACTATTCGGTTGATTATTCGGACCCGACTGAAACCGGGCTTACGATCGCACTCAACGATGCGCTGACGGCGGCCGTGGCGCAGGCGGGCGGCGTCGTTGCCGACGTATTCAGCGCGTTTCAGACTGCGACCATCCCCGCTGGGGGTAAGACTTGTAACGCGGGCTTGCTGAATGCATCCCCGGCAAACCAGTTGACCTGCGACGTTCATCCCAGCCAGTCTGGCCAGATGCTCATCGGCAAGATTGTTGCCCAGAAATTTGCCGCCGTGAAGGGCGGACAGTAAACAAAAGGTCGCCGCAGCGCCAAAGGCGCACAAGAATACAGCCCACGGCGCAAGCTGTGGGTAGGAGCTGTCCCACTCAAGGCGAACAGGCTTGAATGGGCCACCTGCCGTCACGCCCGTAGGTCTACAATAAAGACCTAGCAAGCGGGAGGCCGTATGCGCTCTTGCCTGGTGAATCCCCGCAAACCTTTTCCCTGGCTCCGCATCGCTTTCGTGCTGGTCTTGCCCTTGGTCTTATGTGGCGGCACCTGCACGACTTTTTTGGGATTCCAAAGCTGTCTTGGCATTCGGCCGGCGCCTCAGCTCACATCACTGTCTCCGAACGCCATCTCTGCTAACACGCAATCGGTTCTCCTCGTTGTGACTGGAAACGACTTTGTGTCTCAGTCGCAAATTCTCTGGAACGGAAATGCGCTGCCGACCGTGTTCGTTGATTCACAGCACATTCAGGCCACCATTACGCAACAGACAATCGAACAGTTTGGTGGTTCGCCTGGAAGCAACGTGCTGATTTCTGTGAATTCCGTTGTGACTTCGGCAGTTGTGGGATGCCCGATTGGCGGAAGCTCCGCCACCCTGGTGTTGATTATCAATTAGGAGTTGTCGTGTTGCTTGTTGTCAGTCGACGCGAGGCCGTCAGGCCGAGCCGGGTGGAGCAGGCCTTCAAGCCTGCAGGACAGGACTTCTTTCTCTGACGGGCTTTAGCCCCTGAGGTACCTCAGCGGCTAAAGCCGATCATTTTTCAGCTGCTCAAATGCAGGGCTGGAAGCCCTGCTCCACCCAACTCGCGTGTCCATCAAACAAGCGCGGCTTCGAGCCGTGGCTCATTAGCCCTAAGAACAGATTTGTCATTCCGGGAGCGTGGTTCCCACCCTTTGAAAACCGCAAAGGCTGGGGCAGCCTCGCGGAGAACGCTGAGGCACCGGGCCCTGAGTGTGTCTTTTTGCGCCGAGTCGCGAAAGTTTCCGATTGCGGATGCCGATGTGGAAAGGTAGAAATGGAATGGCCCAGAACTATGCTGATCGAATACATCATCACCGACGCGCCGCCCGGTCTGGCCATGCGCTTTCGCAACTACTACGAATGCACCCACGACCAAACCAGATGGCACGACGAATGGAGCTGCATCTGTAACGATCGCTGCCCAATCTGCGACACGGAAACTGAGCCGCACTTCAGCGAAGACATTGAGACGACCGCCTAGCCCGCATGGACCTTCAGTGCAGAGTCGCTCTCTCGGCCAACTACAAAGCAGGGTCGCAGATCGCACGCGTGCTGAGCGAGGACTGGTGCGCGCGTGAACTCTATTGTCCCGCGTGCGACTCCAACCGCCTAACCGGATCAAAGCCCAACAACCCGGCGGTAGATTTCGAGTGCGGGAAATGTGATCAGCCCTTCCAACTCAAGAGCCTTCGCCATTGGAATCCTCGGAAAGTCGTTGACGCGGGCTACGAGGCGATGCTGCGCGCCATTCGTGCCGACAGAACGCCCAACCTACTTCTTCTCCAGTACTCCAATACGTGGGCGGTTCAGAATCTATTGCTCGTTCCACGAATGTTCTTTACTGAGAGCGTCGTTGAAAAGCGTAAGCCGCTCGCGACAACTGCCCGGCGCGCCGGATGGGTCGGCTGCAACATCCTGCTCGGCGACATACCGCCTGATGGCAAAATCTCGATGATTTCCTCTGGGGTGCCAGCTCGAAAGGAACGCGTGCGCGAAGAGTTTTCGCGCGTAAGGCAACTCGCGCAGCTCCCGCCGTCGCTACGTGGATGGACACTCGACGTGCTCCGAGTCGTGCGAGAACTCGGCAAGCCCGAATTTTCTTTGCAAGAACTATACGCGTTTGAGCCGACGCTGAAGGCGCTGCATCCGAAGAATCAGAACGTGCGCCCCAAAATCCGCCAGCAGCTTCAGGTGCTCCGGGACCTTGGCTTACTCCGTTTTGGTGCGAAGGGGAATTACAACGTCGTGTGAATTCGCGGCACGTTCGTCACGACATACGTGGGGGTTGATACAAATCATGCTTCAGGCAGTAGTTCAGAGCCTGCATGGACGGAAAACTGTCGCCCGCTTCGATGTTATCGAAGTCGACGATCTCAACTTCGAATCCTTCGGGGACCGTGTCGTGCATCACATACGCACATCCTCCAGAAACCGTCACAAGTATCTTCTTCTTCATCATCCCTCCGTCGATCGCGTGCTGCCACGCACGGCGAGCCTACGGGCCGATTCGCTTAATGTTGGGGCGGGCAAGGGTGCCCGCCCGACACAAACGAACACACAAACCTCGCCGGACAGGAATGTCCGGCGTACACAATCTCTGCCGAGCGTTGCTCCACGAAAGCCCTGGCGGGCGAGGGCGCCCGCCCCACACGGTTATTGCTAGCTACAGCCTGACGTCGAGCCGCAGCTCATGCACTTGTAGCAGCTGCCGTTTCGCACCATGATTGAGCCGCAGACGTGGCAGCTGGGTGCGTCTCCCATGTCGATGAGGCCGGCAAGCGCGTCGGCGGCATGAACCGAGGCGCCAGGCCTCAGGCTTCGGGCGTCAGGAATACGAGAGCCCGAATCGGCGGGCGAGGGCGCCCGCCCCACATCAGCCCGACCCACTTCGCTGCCATCCCCGCCGCCGTTCATCTCGCCCGATTCGAGTGCTGGCCACGACTTGGGCCGCAGGTTGTCGAACAACAACTGCTGCTGTCCGGTGAGGAAGCGCAACTGCAGCCAGCGGAAGATGTAATCCATGATCGACTTGGCAAAGCCGATGTCCGGATTGCCGGTCCAGCCGTTGGGCTCGAAGCGGGTGTGGGCAAACTTTTCGCAAAGCAGCTTGAGCGGCACGCCGTGTTGCAATCCGATCGACACCGCGCAAGAGAAGCTGTCCATCAGGCCGGAGACGGTCGAGCCCTCCTTCGCCATAGTGATGAAGATTTCGCCGGGGCTGCCATCGCGGTAGAGGCCGACGGTGAGATAGCCTTCGTGATCTCCTACCTTGAATTTGTGCGTGATTGACATGCGCTCGTCGTCGAGCTTGTGGCGCACGGCGCGCGGCGGCGCATGTAAGTCTTCTTCAACCGCAGAGAACGCAGAGATCGCAGAGGACTTACCGGAGGCCTCTGCGGTTTTCGTGCCCGCGGCGGACAGCGGCTGCGCCTTCTTGCATCCATCGCGATAGACCGCGACTGCCTTCAGGCCAAGCTTCCAGGCCTGAATGTAGGCGTCCATGATTTCTTCGACCGACGCTGCCTCGGGCAGGTTGACGGTCTTCGAGATCGCGCCGGAGATGAATGGCTGCGCCGCCGCCATCATCTTCAGGTGTCCCATGTAGGCGATGGAGCGCGTGCCCTTGGCCGGCTTGAACGAGCAATCGAAGACGGGCAGGTGCTCATCCTTGACGAGCGGTGCGCCTTCGATGGTGCCGGTCGCGTCGATGTAGCTGACGATCGCGTCGGTCTGATCGTGGGTGTAGCCGAGCTTGAACAGCGCGGTGGGCACGGTGTTGTTCACGATCTTGATCATGCCGCCGCCGACCAACTTCTTGTATTTCACCAGAGCCAGGTCGGGCTCGATGCCGGTGGTATCGCAATCCATGAAGAAGCCGATCGTGCCTGTCGGAGCGAGGACGGTGACTTGCGAGTTGCGATAGCCGTGTTTTTCGCCGTGGGCGAGAGCTTCGTCCCAGCAAGCTTTGGAGCCTTCGTGGAGTGCGGTGGGCACGTTGGTCTTGTTGATGTTGTTGACGGACGCGCGGTGCATGCGGATCACGTCGAGGAACGGCTCACGGTTGATGTAGAAGCCGGGGCAAGCGCCGCCGGGCATGACGTTGGATCCGAGATTGGTGTCGCCTAAGCCTTTTTTCGTTGGCTCGGTTGCGGGCGTGAGCGGCGGACAGGTTTCGGCGATGCGGCTCGACTGCAGATACGCTTCGCCACACATGATCGCAGTCACGCAGGCGGCGTAGTCGCGGCCGCCGTCGGAGTCGTAAGGCAGGCCGCAAGCCATCAGCAGCGCGCCCAGGTTCGCGTAACCGAGGCCGAGCGGACGATAATCATGCGAATTCTTCATGATCATCTCAGTCGGATAGCCGGCGTTGTCCACGATGATTTCCTGCGCTGTGATCAGAACGTCCACGGCATGACGATAGGCTTCAACGTCAAACGTGCCGTTGGGCGCGAACTTCAGCAGGTTGAGACTCGCCAGATTGCAGGCGGAGTCGTCGAGGAACATGTATTCGCTGCAAGGATTCGAAGCGTTGATGCGCGCCGTGTTCTTCGAAGTGTGCCAGCGATTAACCGTGGTGTCGTATTGCATGCCGGGATCGCCGCAGTGCCAGGTCGCTTCGGAAAGTTTGTACATCAGGTCTTTGGCTTTGTAAGTGTTGACCGGACGGCCGTCTTTTACCGCGCGAGTTGAAAAATCGGTGTCGCGCAGGACGGCGTACATGAAGTCGTCAGTCACGCGGACGGAGTTGTTGGCGTTCTGGAAGAAGATGGAACTGTAGGCTTCGGCGTCGGGAGAAGAGCCGTCGTAGCCCATGGCAACCAGCGCATGCGCCTTGGCTTCTTCTTTCTGCTTGCAGAGGATGAAGTCTTCGATGTCGGGATGGTCAATATTAAGGATGACCATCTTGGCCGCACGGCGAGTTTTGCCGCCGGACTTGATCACGCCGGCGAAGGCGTCGAATCCGCGCATGAAGCTGAGCGGACCGCTGGCGGTGCCGCCACCACTGAGCGTTTCATTCGATGACCGCAGCGGTGAGAGATTGGTGCCGGTGCCTGATCCCCACTTGAAGAGCATGCCTTCGGTCTTGGCAAGAGTGAGAATCGAGTCGAGCGAATCATGCACCGAGTTGATGAAGCAGGCCGAGCACTGCGGCTTCTTGTATCCGGTGACGCCGAATTCGACGCGGCCCAGAGTCGCGTTCCAATGCCAGTTCTGGCCGTCGGAGTTGGGCTCGATGCGATCGCAGCCCACGTTGAACCACACCGGCGAGTTGAACGCCGCATATTGCCTAATAAGAAGATGCACGAGCTCGTCGTGGAAAGTGGCGCCGTCCTCGGGAGTGCGGAAGTAGCCCTGGGCCAAGCCCCAGTCGCGAATAGTTTCGGCGACGCGGCCGACGAGCTGGCGCACTCCGGTCTCGCGCTCGGGCGTCCCGACCTGGCCGTGAAGATATTTTGACGCGACAATGTTGGTCGCGGTCATTGACCAATCTTTCGGAACCTCGACATCTTTTTGCTCGAAGATGATTCCTCCCTTCGAGTCGGTGATTGCGGCGGTACGCTTTTCCCATTCGACCTCGTCGTAGGGAGAGACTCCTGCCTTGGTGAAGAATCGGCGGAAGGTCAGGCCGGAAATTTTGTTCGTCTTCGGCGTGGAGGCGACGGTGGTGGTGGCGGTTGTTTGAGTTTGTGTTTCGGGCATCTGTCTCTCCTGGTGACCGGATCTGCGTCCGGTTTTTGTCTTTCTCCCTAATACAGCCTTGTCATCCTTAGGCGGCTTCAGCCACCGAAGGATCTATGCATTTGCTAAATCGCATGTCGAGCTTCGCTCGACCGGACGGGCGTGAACGCCCGTCCCTACACGTGCCACTTAACTATTCTGCCGTCAAAAGCCAGATGGCAGCGGCGTCGGACGGCGAACTGCTTCTTTTGCTTCCCGATTCTGTACTTCCATAAATCCAACGCCCCACGCGGAGGAATTAGAAGGCTGAGAGTCGAACCTTTCTTGAACGACAGCTGGATTCCCGGAAACACCTCCGCGGGCGAGGGCGCCCATTCGACTCTCTCCCTGCGGTCGCTCGCTCAGGGCGGGCTCCGCGCCACACGAGTTAATCCCAGACGCGGTTTCGGCCGAGTCCTGCATCCAGCGCTGAAAAGTTGAGTACGCCGCCGAGCGCTGGGCCGCATCTTCGATCACGGCATAGCGTGCGAAGCAGCGGCGGGAGTTCAACTTCATGAGCAACGGACTTCCCGGCAAAAACATACGGCCGAGAACCATGCCCAGGTCGTCAGCTTCAGAGATGTGGAACAGAGCCAGCATGCGCTTGCCCTCTACAGGCGAGGACGCCCGTAGCTCCAAGTCTCCAGCCGGAACCATCTCCTCCCCAAGGGCGAAGATTCCGGGCTTGGCAGGCACGAGCAAAACGCTGAAGCTGGACTCGCAACGAAACCACCGCGACCACTCGATGCGGAGGTGGTCAAGACTGGGTTCCATTCCATGCCGGGCCAGCGAGTCGCTGACCAATTGGGAAATGCTTTCCATCTTGACCACTCCTGCATTCAAAAGATTTGGTTTTCGCAAGACGCAATGCCTTGCAACTGATCACCGCAGGTTGATGTTTGGGGCGGCGCCCGGTCACCTCCGGCCAGGGGCGCCGTCCCCGCATTCTTGCTTAGAACCGCTTCCTGCTGCTCATGCCTTCGGAGCGCTTTAAGCGGCTGTTTTACTGCCTCTGGGATAGCAACAGTACTGCTGTATGTTGTGCCTGTCAATAACTAATCACAACCTATTGTATCCCATTGAATTAACACCGGATTCATCTTGCGACGTGGAATAAGGCCTTTGTTTTCCACAAACTACTAGGCAGAAAGGCTTTCGGCGCGGAGGTGCGACGGCAAATTCCCGGCCGGAATCGTTTGCAAGGCAAGCTCAGGCCGCATTGGCACATACACATCCTCGAAAATTTCGCGAGGTGCAATGCGCAACAGGCCTTCAGAGGATTGGACCACATAGTCTCCCGGTGCGCCGCGATGTTCGCGGCCCAGCGCATCGATGAAGACGAGAGTTTCGGTGAGTTGTTTTGCGCGGACCAGAAAACGAGTGCGGTAGACGCTCCACTCGGCAGACGTAATACTGTGGCACGAAGCATCGGCGGACATAAAACTTTGCTCCAGACTATAGGCTTTCGGCGGTGTGCGCCTCGAGCTGCAGAGTTTCAGTTCCCACGGAGAACCGCGAACCGACCGGCTGGAATTCCCTCGAAGTGATGTGACTGTACGCGCAGCGGTCGGGATGGTCAATTGTGAAATGATGATTGAGAGAGAAATATTGTGGAAGAAAATCCCGAGCGCGAGAGCAGTTGAGCACAGCGTGGAAACCGCGCCTGGCAAGGGCTTGCGATGAGTCAATGCGTGGCGCTACAGAACTGAATCCGACGATTCGACTACGGCGGCCTGGTTATTCACATGTCAAGCACAGGAAATGCAGAGATTAGCTATCAAAGATCAGCTGCGAGTAGGCAGATCGGTCTGGTCGTGCGTCGTCCGTCGTCCGTCGTCCGCTAAACGCGAGACGCAGGACGCGGCATGGATTCCGCTCACCCTTCTCGATTTTCAATTTGCAACTGCGTGAAGTTGAAGTCTTTCGCTAGAGTTCTGATGCGTTTCAAACCAGCTAACAACTCTGCGCTCGAATTCGGCGGGAGCGACCGAGATGGCGCTGCAATGATCTGCCGCTGGCACCTCCCACAGCTCGATTCGCGAATTTCGCGCCTTGATTAAACGTGAGTGACGAACAGGAATATTCCCGTCCACCTGACCGTGGATCAATAAAACCGGCACGCGTGTGCTGGCGACAATGTCGGCCGGAGAGGCTTGTGTCAAATCAATGTGGTCGCTAAATCGGACCATCAGCAATGCGATTTCGACCACCGGGCGCAGAATAGTTCGTCCCACCCACGGCCCGGCATTGAAGTGCTGGCCCATGCGATCGTAGGCGATCTCGCGAAAAGTCGAGAATGAAGATTCGGCAACGACGGCGCAAAAATTCGGCTCGACAGCAAGTGACTGCAACAATTGCGCGGCTCCCATGGATTCGCCGAGTCCAAAGATGCAGTGCGGATGAACTTTGTTTTGCAGC
>Ga0209580_10000483_pt1 | contig 21793 bp, 56 predicted proteins | sample Coa_R1_5_FD_187153 | JGI IMG/M metagenome (GOLD analysis project Ga0209580, IMG submission 187153) | Surface soil microbial communities from Centralia Pennsylvania, which are recovering from an underground coalmine fire - Coalmine... | ecosystem: Environmental > Terrestrial > Soil >... | reverse complement strand
AATCCGAACAGATGGGAATTGAGCGAGTTTGATCGAGAATTTTTAGCGGAACAGCACGTTTCTCAAAGGTGATTGACCATGGTAGCGCCACACAGTATCGTGAAATGGGCACTTGGACCTGTAGGAACGGCTGTGCTCGGCTTTATTTGGTGGGGGATAAAAGCGATGTTTACCAAGCTGAAAAATGAATGGACTGCCGTCACATCCCGCCTCGAACGTATTGAAAGTGTGCAGGGTGTCCAGGCCGAGAATCATCTCAAAACTATCGAAGTAAATACTGGCCACACGAACGAAATTTTGGAAAAGATGGAATTGAGCCAAGCGGAACTCACGGGCTACCTCAAGGGGATTTTGAATAAGCAACTCTAAGACCCGAGCACTCCCCAAAACATTCGTGGCGATCCTGCAATCGTTGGAACTTTCCTGACGCTGGTTATATCCGCGCGCACAAGGAAGCACCGTCCTGTTGGAAAATTCACCTGGACAATCATCCCGTTCTTATCTTCTTTTGTCACAATCCCACAGTATCTCGCGGCGTCCCCGGTCAAAATTTCCACGAAGCTTCCTACATGAATCCCCGCTTTTGCTGGGGGCGTATGCTTTGCCATCATTGCCGCGACATCAGCATGAGGGACGGTTACGGCATGCATAAAATTGCCGTCGCCGTCGCAGACTGTTGCCATTTCGCCGATGCCGCGAATTTTGGTCAGACTGCGCACTGTAGCAGGTGTCACGCTACGGGCAAAGATATAGCCGAACGCTAGCTCACCCTCGGCGTTGAGCGGGGCGAAAATTTGACCGGGCTTCTTACCAAATAATCGTTTACCTTGCGGGCGGAGTATCGGCTTGATTTGAGCCATCCTGTGCTCGGATGAAATTTCCAGCATGCACCACGGGGTGTCGCCTAGCGAATAGACATGACCAAACGACAGCAGTGGAGAATCTTCTGATGGTGGTGCACTGAAGCGAAGTATCTTGACGCGGCGGTTGCGCGCCTTGCAGCGGCGACTGAGACCAGCACCCGTTAGCGAGGCTTGATGGGTCAGACTGCGGAGATATGCGCCCACAGCCACTGCTTTGACTTCTTTATTTGCTAAGAGTGTAGTGATCGCAGGACGGAAGATTTTGCGTATGGTAGGCACGGGCGCGCGCACCTCTTTGGCGACTTGCGCATAGCTCTGAGTGTTCGCATACGAGAGAATCATGTCTGTGAGGGAGCCATAAATTGTGGTTTCGAGTCCGGCTTTGCGGAGAATCGGGCGGATAATCTTTGCATCAGGATTTGTTCCGAGGAGAATCAGCGAGCCGATCGACTGCTCGATGATGCGTAAGTTTTGCCATACCCGAGTCTGAATGAATCCGTGCACCTTCCCGATGAAACTCTGGGACTTCCCGAGCAGCCAATATTCTGCAAACAGTTCTTGGAATTCGGGCCGCAGGCGTTCGAGCAGAGGCAGGAGTTTTTCGGGGTAATCATGTGCGAAGGCTTTGAAGTCAATCATGCTGCTGCTTTCGGGCAGCGTCTCGGCGCTCAATAGTGGGTCGACTTCTTGACGGTTAAACGCTTCGAAGCTGGCCGCGGCGGCGACGTGGTCCATATAACTTTCTGTGCCTGCCATGCTTTCGTCTTTGGCGTGACGTTTTCGCCAGCATCCAAAGCTGCGACGACCCAAACTCAATCCGGTGCGCCATCCACATGAGTGGCTCTTCATACAGTCCCCAGTCCTTTGATCTGTTTGCGCGCGAATCTCCAGTACGATTCCACAATCGCATAGAATGCTTTGCAGTGCGGCAAGTTTGGTTCGGCGATATGCAGCATTTCGTGTACGAGGGTTTTGCCTCGATGTACGTCTTCGCTGTTCAGGAAGATCAGCGGGACCCGAAAGTCGGGTTCAATCTCGTCATCCGCGGTAAAGCCGTGATTCGCGGGCATTACAGAGTTATCGACCAGAATGATTTTGGCCTTCGGAAGTCGATTACGCCAGAGGAGTTTGTTTAGGCGACGATAGGTTTGTTGGAGCGTCATAGGACTCGATAATACAGGAGTCCTAAATCGATGTCAACTATTTTTTATCCGCGGATTTTTTCGGCGCTCCCGTATGATGCGAGCACCAAAGCCAACGTATGCGCCCGGTTTGTCGGTCATGAAAGGCAGGGGAGCGGATAAGAACGCCTCCGCGGGGTGGGCTCGATGCCGCCGCGCGTCGTACCGCAGAACCATTTCTAGTTCTTCGGGAGCGAGTTGGAGCGGCGACGGAGCGAACCACGCTAGAATACGTTTAAGCATTGAGCGCCACCAGTACGTCTTTAATACTTAGTGCGCCTTTTTCAAGCAGCGTGATTCCTTCGGGCGGTTTGTTCCAGGGATCACCTGACATCATCACAACTTTGACGTTCGGGTTTACGCGGAGAATTTCTCGGACCATTTCGGGTCCAGTCATCCTGGGCATGTTCCAATCGGATATGACGGCGTCGAACGGTCCCATGCGCCCAATTTCGCAGCACATGAACGCTTGAACGCCTTCGACACCATCATGGGCCAGGACAACCGTGTGACCTGCATGCCCGAGATTGAGTGCAAGAGCGTCGGCCAGCGGGCGGTAGTCATCGACGAGTAGGATTTTCATTTTGTTTTCCTTTCAGGATCGTGATAGCCCTGCTGATTTTCGGGTGACCACATTGCTTGGGATTCGTCAAAAAGCCCTCGGGTGATGCCTTGATCGTAAAGCATCTTGTGCCGAGCGGGGCAACAGTCGATTTCTTTTCGCATGCGACTGGTGCAATCGTTGTCGTGAATGCGGCCATCACAAACGCAGCATTGTGGCCAGTTGTTCTGTCCGTAGCGGCTCGCCCCAAACTTTCCGCCGTGGCATCTGTGTTGTTTCTTCATGCCCACATAATAGCAAGATACCCCTTGACAGGTCAATGGTACTTTGGTACTATCAGGGTGTCGAACCTATTCGCAGAGAGGCCGCCGCCGAGTCCCACCTCCCAGTTGTTCTCGGCAAACGGCAAGTCGACACCGTTTGAAGGCCCCTCTCCGTATAGGTTCGGTAAGCATGGATACTGATAACCCTTACGTCTTCCACGAAAAGCCCGCAGCGAAGTCCAGCACTAGCATTTTTGTGTGCAAGCCGGGTAATGTTGCTTGCCCGACCTGCGGCTGCCGGGACCCTCATGCGCCGGGGTTTGTGACGATCGTGGAAATGAAACCTGGGTGCAAATGCATTTGTCATGGAGGAGATTTATGAGTGCTCATAGGTTCGATGGATTCACAAAAATTAGCAGCGGCCACTTGGACGGTGTCAAGTATTCTTCGATGGATCGCGTCATGCATGTCCGGTTTCAAAACGGATACGTTTATGCCGTACATGGCGTGTCTCCCGAGGACCACCAAGCGTTCCTCAATGCACCAAGTCAAGGGGAGCACTACCACAAGTTCATCAAAGACCAATTCCACATCGAACGCATCCGCTAGTCATTTTCCGGTCGGGCCAGTTCACCATAGAGGGCGCAGGGCGAGCAACCAGAATGGTCACCCTCGCGTATGAGTTCGCCTGCTCCGACGATATGCGTGCTGTATTTTGCAAGCGTGGGCTCGTAGTTCTCCAAGTGCAGAGTCAGGTTGAAAAACACAACTTGGTCTCCAGGAATTTTCGAGAGAACCTGAGCAAGCCGCTTTCGCATCTCACTCGCGGTGGTTTCAACCCCATGGGTTCCGACATTTATTGTAATGCGTTTCATATTGTCTCCTCTAGTTTCCGAATCCGTCGATGCCTGTGTCCAGAGTGGCCGATAGTTTATCTGCTTCCTTGAGATTCTTCGGTGCCACCGCGAGACGAGCTTCGTAGCGAACGATATCTTCCTTCGCTCGGCGAATCTGGCTGCGCCAGTATGCCACGTTAGACGCCCAGGTCTTGTGCTGTTTTTCTTTGTACTTGAGCCGCTTGGTTTCTTCGACCTGATGTTTTTCGGCGAGAGTGGCGGCACGAATGATGGCTGCGTCTCGGGTAATGAACAAATTCTTTTCGTCTTCGACGTAGCAGCCTGAGAATTTATAGGTTGTGAGCACACCACTCTCGTTCGTGTGGGATTCAATTCCCGTGATGGTTACCTCTTCGGTGCGAGCCACGAAAGCGTAGGTCTGGATTCGCCCCGGCGAGCCCTCGTAGCCTCGCTCGCAGCAGACGCAGGCGATGGAGACCTGAGACTCGTCCCCGAGGATGACCCGCAGCCGTCCGCTGCCACAACACTCGGGACAGGTAATCCAAATCTGTTCTTGTCCTGCCCGAGCCACATACGCCGTATCGCCGATGTTGAACTTGGTCATCACATCCACTCCTCAACGAGATAGCGAATCAGAAAGCGGGCAAGAACAGCCCCGCCGTTTTTCTCTTGGTGCGGGAAGGCGGTCCCGTTTGCCAATCCGCGCAACAGCCGAGCCATTCTCTCAAATCTGTCCGCCATCATGGCGGTGCCTTCGCGCGCGTTTCTCTTTCGTTCAGGGTCATTGCTGCATAGGTCGCACATTAGAGTGAAAACTCCCCGAGAACTTCCTCGGCTAAATCTTTCGCTTGCTGCAGAAGGTCGTCGCTGCCGTCTGGGTTTTCCAGATCGGCATCGGTCAGGTCGGATTCCAGACTGCTTACTTCGGACGCTTTATCATTCAGGGATGAAGCGTATGCGTCGAGGCCGTCAATCTTTTCCTGAATTTCGCTGCCCATGTCACCGTTCTGGAAATTCTCGGGCAGATTGTCGAAGCTTTCCTGGTACTCGTCCCGGACCTGTTCGATTTCGCCAGCGGCGGATTCTAGCGTCGAAGCGATGTCGCTGATGGTCACGTTGGGGTTGTTCAATTCGTCCTCAATGCCTTCATTCGCCGCGTACGCTCCGGACATTTTCGAGCCACAGAGTTCGCTCGGTCTCGGGTGATGGAGTTTGCAGCGGTACTGCTTGCTGCCTCGGAAGCCGACCGAGAAAAAGAAGTACTGTTCGCCCGGCAGAATCTTCGTCTGACAGCGTCCGCATTTGATTGCTTTGCCCGCCTTGGACTTCTTTGCTGAGAAACTGCGTGCCATAAATCACCTCGTTGTGTAATTTTGAGCGAGTCGTTCGAGACTGCCCAGGACATTTTCAATCTGGCCGATGCCCAGCTTTGTATCGTAGGCAATGAGAATGGTGACGGCCCGCTTGTTCATGCCTGATTTGAGCAGGCGCGTAAAACTGTTGGAGATATTGACGATGGCCCGAGCAAGAACTTCGCGCTCGACCGGGGCGGTTTCGTCTTGAACAACTTTCACTGTTCTGCTCATTGGAATACTCCTCGTGCGTTAGAGTCTCAGGTCGCAGGGCGGCTGTCAAGCTATTTCTTTTTACCGAAGTGCATCATCAGGCCAACAAACAAGACGTACGCCAGAGCGTTCGAGCATCCACCGATTGTTGACATCGGCTGGTGTAGGTGCAGATAGAAGTACCCGCGCCAGAGACTTCGGGCCGCAAAGAATCCCATCACGCAGACGCTGATCCCCGCATAGCCTCGATCGCGGTAGAGCGTAACGACGTTCGCCCAGGCGGCGAGGCTGCCTGCGAATTCGACAGCCCCGTTGATTAGATCGGGAGTGCTCATGCTGCCGCTTTGTCCTGTTCTATCTTTTCGACATTCTCAATGTCGGCGGGATAGAGGTGGCGTGTGACGATTGAACCATCCTTCAATTTTACGATGGCTTCGACCATCCCGGCCTTACCGGGATGCTTCTTGCCGTTCCACTCACTGATTACCTTGACGAGTTTCATGGCACACTCCTATGAGTTTTCGATTTGAATCAAACAACTTGTTGTCGCACTTCGGGCCGATGTACTCTTGGTGACAGTGGGGGCACCGTTTGATAAGATTCCACGTCTTCACGCCAGCACCAGACTGTCCATCGCTTCTTGGGCAAGCGAGGAGTCGTTTTCGCGCAAATAAACGAACGCGCTCGACGGCGATTTGTGCGCTAAAAACTCACTCACGGCTCCGATGCGTTGCGTGACATCAAAGATGATAACTGCCGCACTGTGTCGGAAGACGTGCGAATGAGCGTAGGTGCTGTGAATTCCCGCTGCTGCCGCATACTCTTTCAGACGCAAATTAAAATACTGCCTTGAAAGACCGCCGAAGATGCGCGACTGGCCCTTGGTGCGCGCCAGTTCGATTAATGGCGTCATATCGAAAGCGGGGTCGGCGTCGACATGCAACCCATGTGTGACTTGGTTGCCGCGCTTCGCCGCGCGAATCATGATGACGTACTTGCCTTCGCGCTCGAATATGTCCTCGCCGCGGACGTTCAGAACCTGGGAGATTCGCGCGCCAGTGAAGAAACCGACCAGCATCGCTAGATGGTGTGTCGTGTTGGCTTCGTGCGCTGCTCGAAAGAGTTTGGCTAGGTCCTGTTTCGCTAGGTAGTTCATCTCGGTGCCTCCTCTAACACGACAAGGATACCAAACGCCCTTGGGCAGCGCAATGGTACGAAAGTACCGATTTTAGCTGGTACTAGCCGTTGATTGCCTCGAAGTAATCGTCATCAGACAGATGTTCTACGGCAGTCTCATCAATCAGATACGCAATTTTTTTGTGGACATGAATCTCCGCTCGCCCGGAGAGATACGCTCGCGGTTGCGAGCCATCAGGCTTGAAGATGGTCTCTAGGGGGACATGGCACTTGACCTGTTCGACTTGATAGCAGGTGTCGGAAGTATGAATCGTCCAGACAGTGCTCTTGCCGCGCTGCATGTTGATGCGGTTGAAATGCAGTTTGAATTTTCGAGTTTTCATAGCCAATATACCACCTTTGAGAAGGATGAACCCGTTTGGAGCACGCCGACCGCTGTTGATCGGTTGCAGGCGTTAATCCAAACCAACGCGACTTGTTCAGAGATATCTTTTTCTCCATTCATCACATGTGCAGGAAAAGGTAAAATTTCTTCGCAGGCGATATCCCCTCGTGTTACAAGTTTGCGGAAATGGGTGTAGCGCATGAAGCCTCCTGTTTTGCCTTGACGAATTCTTGTGCGCGTTCGAGTTCTTCCTTTGCTTTGGCTGCGTGGTATTTAACTTCCCAATTTGATAGCTTTTTCTTAGATGCGCTAAGTTGGCGCATATGGTAGTTCATGAAGGAACCATGCACTAGCAAGCAGCCACTCGGGGTTCCCGTTTCGATCAGAGCGTCAAGTGCTTCGTCGGTTGATTTCCACGCGTCTCGCAGCGCAAGGTACAATTTGAAGGCTCGGCGCTCGTTACTGAGTCGGTTACGCTGTTGTCGGGGCTGTATCCAGCAGCAGTTTGTGCATTGCCACACGGCCTGCCACTTATTGTCGATGCGGTCATATTCGGCGACGAACAATGTATTGCCGCAGGCTGGATTTTTGCAGGGGTTCGTTGGTCGGTTGATTGCGCTCATGTGGTGATTCTCTCAAATCTGCCCAGCAATCGCAATGGTACTTTGGTACTGTTTTCGCTGGTACTACTGGTGGTCGTGCGGAGTGAACAGCATGACCATCAGCACCAGTGTAATCAGGATAGCGAGCCCGTAGATGGCGTGCAGGACGTTCACTGCCGCCTCCCCGCGAGCGCCAGAATCTTCGATGTGTAACCAGCATCGAAGTCGGCGGACGCCGTGCCCATTCCATTATAATGGCGAAGCCCTCCCTCAATCCCGTACTGGGTAATCAGACTGGCCTCGATCTGCGCGCCGACATGGAGATTATCGTCGACGTTCAGTAGGTTGTACCGGCCCGCGAAGTCATACTTGGACGACCATACGCGGGCGACGACTTGCGTTAGACCAATTGCTCCTCGTGTCGAGGTCGCGTAGGGGCTGCAGGATGACTCCACGCCTATGGTGGCAGCAAAAATGCGTGGGTCCAGACCAGCTTCGATGGCGGCTTTGGCTGTAGCTTGAATCAGTTCTGGGTCCGCATCGGCGCAGCCTGGGGTTCGCCCGAACACCTTGGCGACTTCGAGTGGCGCAGTTCGGAAGATGGAGTAGCGAAACGCCAGTGCAGGCGCTACCGGTCTCTGGCGCGCGAACGTCATTTGCATCTGAGTGTCCATGTTGGCGTACAGGCTGCCGAACATCGGCATGTTGAAGGCGAGCACGCAAAGAACTCCAACTATCATTTCCAAGTAGATGATTTTCTTCATGGCGTTTCCTCCGTAAGCAGGGTCTCTTACTTCAGTCGGTTTGTCAAGCACGTATTTCACTCGACGTGCTTGATGAATTCGACATTTGACGTTTGAATGTACTCTGGCCGAGCCTCGCTTTGCACGCTGTGGCGCAGGTTGTGATGTTTCAATTGCGTCAGCAGCGCGCCGAAAAATCGGGCGAAGACGTTGATTTCCATTTCCTTGTCGATTTGCTGTTTGTCCATTAGTTCACCCCCAGTGCTAGATTTGCTTCCTCGTCGGTCAGGATGATATCACTCCCAAGGTCGAGGTATGCGTGCTTTCCGGTCGTCGGCTGCCAAACATACAGCAGCCGCTTTCCCGTGCGAGTTGTAAAGGGCTTCTCGGTGCCATCGCAGGCAGGGAACCAGTTGCCTTGCTCTGCTTTCTTCTGGGCTTCGAGGAGTCGACCTTGTACGCTGAATTGGTTGTTCATTTCGCCTCAATGCTGAATCCATTACGACGGGCAAAGCCTTCCAGTTCTGCCCAAACAGGATTCGGCTGCCAGCCATGAATTTGAACGAAGATACGGGAGCCACGCCCTAAGTCCGAAAAACCGACGGTGCGTGCACTGAGTTTAGTGAAAGGCAAGTCTCGCAATTGAAGTTCTGCGAGAATGATTCACTTGGCCTGTGCTGGCGTGATGTTCATTTGGTTGTTCTCCATGTCCACCATTATGAGGTTTGAGCCCAATTTGGTCAATGGTACGAAAGTACTGTTTTTTCGCTTGACAGGTAGTACTGATTTGCAGTACCATCCAAAGCGTGAAAGAAATCCCCCAGTTCGAGCCCGGCGACCTGAATACCATCATGGCGTGGTATCTCACGGGCAAAGTAACCATGCGGCAGTTGTGTGATGAATTGAACGCCAAGCTGCGAGACAAGGCCGAGGCATCGAGGGAACGAGAAGAGCAGTCTCGTCCAGTTTACCGACCGAATTGTTTCTAACAGGAGCAAGCAATGAAAATTTCAGCGAAGTTTTATTATCACAAAAGCAAAGTCCCAGGAGACCGCATTGCAATCAAAGGGGCAAAAAATGTTTTGAGCAGCCTCCAGGGATTAGCGGTTTTGATTCAAGGGACAAGTCTGGAACGGGCCACTCGCCTTGAACTAACAGTGACTGTGCCCGCACGTCGATCGAGTTAGCTGGAGAATATCATGAATGAGCAATGTAATACCTGCGGCAGCTTTGCCGACATCGTCAAATGTTCCTACTGCCCGACTATGGTGTGCGTGCGATGCAAGCCAAACCATGAGCGAGTGTGCGAAGAAATGCAGAAGCGGAAAGCGCGCGGCGAAGGGCCGACTGTCCGCAATCCTGGGATGACGCGGGTCGAGCCCGCCGATTTGGGGCTCGCAGGCGTCAAAGATTTGTTGGCCGAATAAGACTTTTTCAACATAAGTATGGACACTCGAACATGTCCGCATTGTCGTGGACCGCTCGTGACCGAGCACGAGTTATATATCAATTGCTGTTTGTTGTGCCGTCGCTTCGCGCTGTTGCGCGGCACGTGGCCGAAGATGAATACCGAGGAGAAGAACATGATCGCTGAGCTAACCGATACCCAGATCGCACGACTGTTGGAACTGTGCGGAAAGATTGCCAAGATACAACAGGGACTGCCGGTCGCTCCCCAGGGATATGACGTGTCCCTGGAAGTGGCCAAGCACCTCCGGGCTAGCCTTGAGTCGGAGAATGAGTCTCTGGTCGAACTTGGGGCTCTTTTACGGTAACATCTGCGAGCCACTCTTTGCCGGTTGCGATGCGCCACGCTTGGTTGCGAAAATAGGCGGCCAGCACCGGCTCGTTTCTGATGTCTGCGCGGTCAGCGGCATCACGCCACGTCTGCGCAGCATTGTCCGCGCGTTCGAGTATTTTGCGTTCGGGCGTCGATCGTTGAGATTTCATCAGCGTGCCTCCTCTGTTGGTTTGCAATCGCAGAATGCTTCGGGGCGCTGTAGCTGCGCCGTGAGTTTGCCCAGGACGTGGATGGCAGCGCAGTACTCGATAAATTGGCCTCGGGCGAAGCGGGCGATGACTCGCCCCTTGTTTCGAATGATGTAGGTCTCGGCATCGTTAATACCGCATTGCTCGGTCGTGATGTTCATGGCCGCACCCGCGGGGCGCGAAACGCTCCGAACATCGCGCCGAGCAGCAAGCTGCCGACCACTGCCGCAACTCCCCAGATGATTACTGCTTTAAAAAGTAACCGTATCATTGTGCCTCCTAGAGTTTGTCGACGAGCGCCAGCAATCCCCAGAGCAGGATGCCAGTTAGCAGCAAGAAACTGAGCGGGAACCAAATCATCGGCCATGCCTGCGCCAAAATGGGCACCACGCCCCTTTTGCTTCCTTGAGCGCGCCGCATTTTTTGCAGCAGACTCGTCCAGGTTTCCAGACACGCAGGATTTTGGTCATAGGTTCTCCAGTTTAGCGGCGATAAACCACAGCCCATAGAAGTGACCAGGACCCACGCGGTATTCGAGCATGACGCGGTCGCCTTGTTGAAGAACGACTGCATGATGACCCAAGGCGGTCCCTGCGCGCCCGTCCATGGATTTTGCGTCGGGGTTGGCGTCCCACTGCACGCGGTATTCTGGTCCAAAGACTGTGCGCGCTATTGGTTTGCTTTCGAGAACGGTTCCCCAGACTATCATCGTGCCTCCAATCGGTTGAGACGTTCCCAGAGTTCATTAACCTGGGGTTGGGTAATTTTCGGTGCAGCCTGCACTGGTCGGACTTCGAAGATTTGAACCACCTGGGCCCTCGGGCGCAGCCCCATGTCGTAGATGACGCCATCGATTAAAGCTGTCGCGTGACTGCGCGTGCTGATAATGTAGCGTCCCGTGCGATAGCGCCGAGCGATATCGGTGACCGTTGGATACTTTATCTTCGTGATGAAGCCGTAGAGCCGATTATACCGCTGAATATTCTGAGCGCCGACAGGCACCTCAACGAATTCAACAAGGCCAGCCTTCTGGGCCTCGGTCAAAATTTTCGCGGGCCACCAGCCCTTGTTGTTTTTGCGTCCCGATCGGCGCGCCACATCGTGGGCGACATCGTACGGCACATTGGCAGCGAGGGCAAAAGACCGAACGGTGCAATCCTTGTTCTCGCAGGTGTATCCGCTGCTTTGTCTTCCGCCATCGGTTTTGACTAAGGTAGCCATTAGCGTGCCTCTGTTCGGCAGGCTCGGAGATAGATGCCCATTAGTTCATTGTAGGCGGCAGCCTCAACGCTGTTGCTGAAAACCACAAACTGCGCTAGGGGGTCGATGCCGTCAACTTCGCAGGCTTGGAGCCATGCGGCTTTTACTTCGCGTCGAAGTCGCTCTCGGTTCGTCATGGTGCCTCCTTGTATGCATCCATCATAGCAAATTAGGCCAGGGATGCAATAGTACTAAAGTCCCGATTTCCGACAGTACCTGCGAACAGGTACTTTTCTCTTGACAGCGAAACTCGATTTGTGGTATCGTCTGTGCATGCGATGCGAGAGGATACTTAAGAAAGGACTCATGACGGAGCCTCGTCGGTGTATGCGCTCGCGAGGACACCGAGGAGGCCACACTCCTAATTTACTCGGAATGCAGTTTACGAATCTCTCTCCTGTGAGTTTAGGAAAACCATATCTTCACCATACATGGAAGAGTGTGACGTGGAACTGTATTGACAACAAAGGGCGAATGCATGCTAATGTTGGGGCCGCACATTTGATTGCTGGAGCATCTCGCGGGATTCACGGCCCGTTTGGTGATGGGGGTTTAGACTCTTATGGCTATCGCAGAATCCAGCGTAATGGTCGCACCATAAAGGTCCATCGTGAGGTTATGGCTAAAATCATTGGGCGACCGCTTCGCCCTGACGAAGATGTGCACCACGGGCTCAAAGGCCGCGCATGTAATGATCCTGATAATTTAAGCATTCGCTTGAAAGGGAAGCACCCAACCGGCCATAGCATAGAAGAAATGGCGGATTGGTTGCGGAGTCTCGGATGTCGAGTATCTGTGCCAAAGAGATTGCGAGCGAGCTAGTGAGCAAACCAACAGAAGAGCCGGGCGAAGTACACGGCCCATTCTTCTCTTGTCCGACATGCAAGCGTATGCTGATGACAAACGATCCTCCGGGACGCGTGGGATTCTGCCAGCGCTGCAAGAAGACTGTGGCTTTAGAAGGATGCAAAAAGATCGAGGTTCGGTAATGGCGCGCGATCGAAATCGCTATTTGGCTTATCAACGCCGGTGCAGTGTACAGCGTAGTGAATTGAATCGGGAGCGCCGCGCAGCAGAGCCAATGTCGTTTGAAGAGATAGGGCGGCAACTCGGGTTAACGGGCGCGTATGTTGGCCGACTGTACTATAGTGCGATGCGCAAAATGAAAGCGGCGGTGCAAAATGAGCATGCACAAAACCATTAGCTTTGTCAAGAGTGCAATTCGCTTGGTGGGCTGCGGGTTCGGGATGGGTTACTTCTGGCACCATTGGCTTCCTCTACACGCCTTCGCCTTCCTGTTCCTCGCCGAAATCCTCGGCGTCGTCGAAGAGGAGTTCGAAAAGTGACCGCGCGAACACCTGAAAGCCGCATGCGCGGGGTTGCATGGGATTTTGACGGGTGTGAAATTGAATTCGGTCACGAGCGCGAGCAGTTCTTCAGCAAGATAAGTCACGAACATTTGCCGCCTGCACATCAATGTGGGATGGCTGCCGCGGCTGCTGCGATGAAGAGGAACAAGTCATGAATGATGACAAGGGCTACGCCACCTATGTGTACGGGTCTGAAGCCATCATGCAGTGGAAAATGAATACAGACCTGAGTGAGTTTTCGAAGCCGCGAATTTGGTTGTGGTATCGGTCGAACTGGCGCATCCTGCATATTGATGGATTCGAGCCGGGATACGGCAGCCATAAGATTCATTTTGACTTTAAAATGGGTGTAGCTCCTGTCCGAAATATGTCAGGTTTTTCGGACAAAAAACTCGACGTAGTTTAAGACTTTTTGTTCCATAAGTAGAGGGTAATCATCAGAATAGGCAGGTTTTAGGTGATGAAGTGGACAAGGGCAGAACAGAAAGCTTATGGTTCGGCGCGTCGTCAGAGACAGTGGCGTAAGGCCCATCCAGAAGCCCAAGCGGCTGCACATGCCTGTGCTAAAACTTGGCGCAAAGAGAATCCTGAACGCGCAAAGAAGTCGGGCGTTGCTTGGAGAAAGGCCCACCCCCAAGAATGTAGAGCGATGTGGCTTTGGTCGAGATACAGAATTGAGGCTATCGAACAACAGCGTATGATGACGGACCAGAATCAGCGCTGCAAGCTGTGTCGGGCACCATTTACGACGTTCAAAAGCAACCGAGCGTCATCGCCCTGTATCGAGCATGGTCACCAATGTTCAAATCGGACTAATCACGGAGTCAAGGGACCAAATGGTGGATGTGCAAAATGCATTCGTGGGATCGTTTGTCAGCGGTGCAATAGCGTTGTGGTGCGTTTTCTTGAGTTGTACCCTGATCGGCAGACGGTCGCAGAGCGAGAATATATGGCAGACCGCCCAATTTTGAGATATCGTGTGGAGGCAGGGTTATGAGCGCAGCTAACAAAATGCCCGAGGAAGCGACTCTGCTGATTGACGAATTCTTACGCGATATAACAGCGCTCGGGGTCAGCGTCTTCGGGCTCGCCTATCGCTTGGAACCAGAGCCTGCGATGGCCATCATGCGCAACACCGCAGGCGACCCTGCTGCGCAGGCAGAGTCTATTGCGCGCATTATCAAGAGCGCAGTTCAAGATCGCCGAATCGCCGAACATAATGTCACACCGCTGAATTGAGGGAAGCATGAACTGGCTGTTTCATCTATCCGACCTGCAGCGATTAATCGTGGCGATGGTGTGCTTGGTTGCGCTGATCGCTACTGCCATCGCACTGATCGACGAGACGCTATGAATGGGCCAATGGTCGAGATTTGGGAACGCGTTTTATTCCGCGGTCAGGAGCCGGTGACCTGGGAGCGGTCGTTCGATAACGGGAAGACTTGGCAAATGGTGGCGTGGCCGTTCTGGAGATTACCGTTTGTTCAAGTGCACCCGAGTTGGGTCCATGAGTTCGAGACGATCACAATTACGCAGCGAAACCCAGAAGAAGTTAAGCTGCTGACGGAGGGACTACAGCAATGAGCAGCAAACTCGCAGAAGGTGTGAATTTGACGGTGGACGGTGTAGTTTTGTTTAGCGTGAACGGCATCAGCGGCTTTATGCATCCGCCAGCTTTTCGTGATTTGAATGGGGAGGAAGCATACCAAGAATTGTTGGCCCGACCACGAGTGCCGAGCCCATATCCAGAACTAGCAGGCGAATCCTACGACGACACACCAAATAACCCAGGAGCCGACATCGAATGAGCGCCACCGAATTCGCCACAATTCAATTGACATGTGACCGCAAAGACTGCGATACTCTGGTAACAGTTACTCGGGCGCTGCGGGACGAATGCAATCAGGCGCTATTTGACCTGGGCTGGCGGGTGTGCCGGGGAAAGACACTCTGTCCGCAATGTGTTGAACGTCGAGCAAAACGGAGACGCAAATGAGCAAACCACTAGGCACCAAGCAAGCCACCAAAGAGCACCGCAGTCGTAAGAATCCGCAGGCTGCTGATGCATTCGCCGAGAAGCGCCACGCCAAGAACGCCGAGCGACCGAAACAGGTGTGGACATGGCTCGGCGAAGAGCTATGGGGTTGGATGCGAATATGAGCTTCGAACAACACATGAACGCAATGCGACGAGAGTCGCCTATTCTGTTTTGGTTTGGGATCATGCTGCCGATAAACATATCCATCATATGCGCTGGGCTGATAGGTATCGGCTGGGCAGTCCAGAATGGTTGGTTGAGATGACAAGCCAAAACAAAGCTTATCGCGAACACGTTGTGACCGACCAAGGCAACGGCGGCGCATTTTGTTCTAAGTGCGGAGCTAATTTGAGTGTGCCATTCGGCGAAAAGCCGCCCTATCCTTGCCCTGGATGCGGCTCAGAATATGAAGAGGGCGGCGCGTATGTGCAGGGTGGCGGATCGGATTTTTAAGGGGTTGCGCAGGCATCGCGGCAGGTTGACAACCCGGGTGGATATACTGCTCGTTGCGTGCATGGTCATGCATTGAGCGGCGAATGTAAATCGTGCGGGAGGATGTGAGAAATGGCCGAGAAAACGCAGACATTTGAGGAATGGTGGGAACGATGGAAGCATCTGTTGAAATGTAACATGGCTACAGGCTGTGTCATGTTCGATGCTGCCTGTAATGTTAAAGTCGCAGCCTTAGAGGAGCGGATTCGGGTGCTGGAAGAATACTTGAGAGCAGCGACTGTTGCAGTAGATAAGTTCGTTGAGGATGACGGAACGGAATCTGCGAAGTTGCAGGCCCGCATCGACCGGGTGAAGGGGTTGGCGCAGACAGTGGCGACATCGGAATGTCGAAGCGTTGATGAAGTGGAATTTGCTAGGAAGATACTGGCCGCGCTCGATGGAGAGCCGAAGGAGCGGGAACAAAAAGTTTGAGGCTGCTGGTGTCGGTCAAACAGAGCCGGGAAGCCTATTACGGACCTCTCGGAGCATCTGGATGCATGCTAGGTGCAGGTAGCCTTTGGCCGGATCGAAGGGTAAGCCGTGTAGACGGCGATCCGGCACCAATTTGGTGAGCCGAAGAAGGGAGGAGTCGAATGAGCAATCCAGTTTTACTTGAGGTTCGATATGCAAAGCCATGCCCGTTTTGCGGACACTCTCCGACTATTGAGCCGTGGCATGGCGGCGGTCCTCGAAAGAGAATGGTCGCTTGTTCGAGCGATGATTGCCATGTTTCTCCAACGGTGACAGGCCCATCTAGAAAAACCGCCCTAGCCAGATGGAACACTAGAATCGTATTAACTGACTGGCCGAAGAAGGGAGGAGTCGATGGCTAGACTTTCAAAAGAACGGATTGCAGAAAGCCGTGAGACACAAAGGCGGGTAGTGTTTCCAGACTCACATATCGTCAATCTTCTCGACACCATCGCCGCCCTCGAATCCGAACTCAAACTTGAGCATGCGGCGGCGCTGAGGGAGGCGGCTGCGGCCTGCGAAGAATCCGATGCCCCAGGAGCAAAATTTCTAGCTGCCAAAGTACGCGCTCTCATCCCCTCCGCCGCCGCATCGGCGCTAAACGCAAGAGAAGAAGCTGCATGGCAACTTGGACAACGATTCGGAAGTGGCGAAAGAACCTTGGAAACCGCCAATGCATGTGACGCGCTCGACAAGCTGCTGGCGGAGGCGAGGAAGCCACTGATAAAGGCATTGACGCAGATTATAGAGGTGCGCGGAGAGCGAGACAAAGTTTTAATGGTGGCTGAATCGGCCATACTCGCCGCCCTTCGCACCGCGCCCCGAGACTCAGGCGAAGCGGCATTACAGACTAATAGAAATAGTGATGAATATCACGATACTAAACACGATGAATTAGGTTAAAGCCGCCCGCGCCCGGAACAGGAGAAAGGTGAACGATGATCGGTAAGCTGAAGTTGAAACACGCTAGTACATGTCCAATTTGTGACCGTATTCGACGCGAGATTAGCTCGCGTCCCCGAAAGAGGAAATCGAATGGCTAAGAAGGCGGAGTTTAGAGTGGGGCAGGTAGTTCACACAATTGATGGAAGTTACGGGAAACTTGTATCCCCCCATCAAGCAATGCCGCTCCAATGTGCTAGTGGACAGCCTCTTTTCAATGCTGATGGTCATGCCTTTTTAACTGGAGCGAAAGAGAGATGGTATCACATAAGCGAGTTACGTTCGCTCACCGCTGGCGAGATCGGCCCGCGCCATCGGCGGGGGAAGAGATGACGATTCAATCAATCCGAGTGATTATCCTAATCGTGGCTGTGGCTATCTTGCTGTGGCGACGGCTGGCCGGGAGGCTGTGATGGCAACGAATCGAACGAAGATTGACTGGGCATATAAGCAGGCAGTTCGCATTCACGATATGGGTGTGACTGAATTGGCGAGATGGGCTTCGGTTCGAAAGATTGCCGCTATCCTGCGCCGGGCTGAGAAGCGCGGAGCCAAGCCGCCTGCCAAGTCTCTCTGTCCGTATGGAGTGGAAGATTGTTTGTACCACCCGCACGCACACGCTCTGCCGCTAACTGCCGGGACGATTCGAGAATGCAAGAAGCAACTGGAAGCAGTTGCCGTTCCTATGAATGACGTGGTGCAGTGTACCCACTTCATGATTGAAGAGCGAGCCTATCAGGCGTATGAGAATTACGCGAAGCTACATCGAGCAACCCTCGCCGATCCGCTGCGCACGTTCTCGGGCTGGCTGCAACACATGAATATCAAGATTATCGAGGAACAAAGCAAATGAGCCACGAACCCGAATAGGAGGCTGCAATGAGCAAGCCACGCTTTGAGTGCGACATCTGCGGGGCGGACAGAGAGACGGTCACCTGTAATGGTGAGGGCTGCAACGCTAAGGTCTGTTTGGATTGCCTCGACCGACATGAGACTGAGTGTATTGAGCGGTGCGGCGATCGGGCAGCGTGCGATTCACAGGCGAACCAAAGACAGAACTTTCGGAGGATGTGATGAACCAAGAACAATTCATTGAGCAGTTTACAACGCAGTTTCTGGCGACCTGGGCGGCGAACCAATTCGCCGCGCGCGGTTCGCACTCCGGATGGGCAGCGGGTTATTCTCGTTGCCTCTCATTCCAAAGAAACAGCGCCCGCCTTGGGCTGGTAAGTTCAAGAGTAGAAGGGCGGAAAGGTCAAGGGAGATGTCTGAGAGAGGTAAATGTCTGCATACGGTCGCGCGAGTGCCTAATTGGTCTGGGGTGCTGATTTGTCCTGATTGCCGAAAGGATTGGCGGGCTCGTTGGCGTCGAAAGCACTATGTCAAAGCATTGATAACGCAGACGCGGCTGCGCGCCAAGCGATTAGGTCTGCCGTTTGACTTGACTGAAGCGGATATTGTGATTCCTGCGGTTTGTCCGGTGCTGGGTATTCCGCTGGCGGCAGGGACTTGGGGTGATACAGATGCCTCGCCGTCGCTTGATAGGTTTACTCCCGGCTTAGGGTACGTACGAGGGAACGTCGCGGTGATATCCAATCGGGCGAATCGGATGAAGGCGGATGGCAGTCTTGCAGAGCATGAGGCGCTAGTGCGTTGGATGCGGGCCACGCGGGCGGTAAAAAATACATAGCAGAGAGATAACAGTGGTGCCGATATTTGGGCAGGACAAATCATCGCTGCCGATATTTCGGCATATGAAAAATGGAATAGTGTACGGTTTTTCATATTTGTGGCAGATTGACCACGATTTAAGTCGTCGCCCGGCGACATTCTGAGGTGTCGGCGATTGGCGACAGGGCATGTTTGTCACGTCTGATAATAATCGAGGGCTAAGTGGTTGCAGTATGTGCGGAACCACCACAATCAGTATTTTGGAATAGTCAGGAGGCTGGAATGTACGTGAGCCGGAAGATGCAGATTCGACCGATAGGTGTCCTGTTTGTAATAGCTTGGCTCGGGCTGGGCGTCGCGCTGGCGTGGCTGACATGCGTGCACTGAAAAGTCGCTCTCTCAAACGCCCCACATCGTCAATCGAATCAGCGAGTTGCGAATTAGTTTCCAGTATGGCACGCGACGTGTCGTGTAGCGGGGCGCGCCCGGCGCAGCACGTAGGGGTCCCTTTGGAAATCTATTTTGGGATTTAAAAACCCCAAGGCATGGCTGGCTCGGCTAGGCTTGATAACACCCCCTCGACATGTCTTCTTAAAACATGTTACGGCATTCGCACTTTTCTCTTGACAAGTTTCCAGGGTCCTGGTAATCTGCACAAGTCGGAGGCAATCACAATGGTGAGAGTTGAACTGGATTACTTTGGGGGGTGCGAATTGCCCTCGTACCGGCTGGTCTTGGTGGATACGCGGGTTATTGCTCGCAAGCTAACAAAGGCCGATGCTGAAAAGATCGCCCGTCTTTTGAACCAGGAAGCACAATCTAAAACCCCGACGCCCGTCCAAGCAAAGCAGCAAGCCGAGATCAATCGTAAGCTGGACAAAGTTACCACCGAGGCATTCGGCATGCCGTTTGGAATTTGGTGTACCTGTCCGTTTTGTCTAGACTTCGTTCGGCGAGCCGAGGAGAAGAAATGAGCGAGCAAGGCCGCCATGTTGATATCGCCTCGGACTGCGCGCCGCTACAGACGGGCCGACGATTTGAGGGCGTCCATTACGATGATCTGGTGGCCGAGCAGGCGACCCCTCCGGACCCCGAAGTAGTAGAGTTGTATAACACTTTAGTTCGTGAGCAGGCTGTGGCGCATCCGAAGCCCGCGCCACTTTGGACAGCGAACGAACGCGGACATCTGTTCTACTGTGGCCGGGTCGTTGCCGATATGCGCTACGCCAACGCTCGTGGTCGAGTCCCTTTCATTCTGGCGGCACTGAACACCGCCGAGGAGAAACTATGAAAGCGATTGACCGAAGAACATTCCTGGTCGCCTCAATGGCTGCTACCATCTTCGCTGGGGCAGATAGTCCTTCCGAGACGGTGGGCTATTCATATACCGCCGCCGTTATTTACGCTCGTCGATTGCTGGCGGAAGCCGAAGACCAGCTTGCTGCCGAGGAGAAGCAATGAGCAACCAAGCCTGTACTGAGCATGGCGAGACCGTTGTCGTCTACGTTGGAGACTATCACACCAAATGTCCGCTCTGCGCCGCCGAGAAGGAAGTTTCGGACCTGCAAGACCACGTCTCGAATTTGGTGGAAGAGCGCGACGGGTTGAAGAGTGACATCGACGAGCGAGAGAGCACCATTTCCGATTTAGAGTCGCAGGTCACCGATTTGGAAGACCGGATTGTGGAGTTGGGGGAACAAGAATGAACAACTACACCGTTCTCGAAGCAGGCGAAGGCAAGCACATCAAAGCGTGGATGACCGGCGTCGACTTCGGCGCGAACACCATTCAGCAGTTGTTGAAGGCGGCTCGGCTGTCTTGCGTGCCGTCGTACGTTGCCGCAATGCCTGATGCTCATCTTGGGTACGGGTCGACGGTCGGCTCTGTCATTCCGACTCGGGACGCTGTGATCCCCGCGGCGGTCGGCGTAGACATCGGCTGCGGCATGATCTATCAGCCGCTCGATATTCATCGTGAAGACCTCCCGACCGACCTCGGCGAATTACGGGCGGCGCTAGAGAAGGCAATTCCAAACGGCGGGCCGGGCGTAGCTGGATCGTGGGGTCTGTACACCCCGACTCGGGTGCGGACGGTATGGATGCGGAAGTTTGATGCGGAGTACGCGGACATCGTTAAGAAATATCCCGGAGCCTATTCTCAATTTGCTATGGTTCAACTCGGGACACTTGGCACAGGGAATCACTTTGTTGAGTTGACGACCAACGCCCAGGACGAGGTTGGTATTTTGATCCACTCAGGTTCTCGGGGTTTGGGTAATCGCATTGGATCGTTCTTTATTCGGGCGGCTCGCCAGTACTGTGACGAACTTAATATCACCTTGCCATCCCATGACCTCGCCTTTTTAGAGCGGGGTACCGAACTGTTTGACGACTATATCAAGGCCGTCGACTTCGCTCAGCGATATGCATGGGAGAATCGGATGCTGATGGTGCAGGCGGCATACGAAACCCTGTTTAACTTCGTGGACCCGGTGTTGGGGATCGGGCGAGGCTGTTTGATTCACTGCCATCACAATTATCTAGCCGAGGAAGTTCACCACGGCGAAAAGCTGTTCATTACTCGGAAGGGCGCAGTCAAGGTGGATGTTGGCGACCGAGGAATCATTCCCGGCTCGATGGGCGCTCGGACGTATATTGTCGAAGGGCTCGGGTCCGAGGATTCGTTTTGCTCGTGCTCGCATGGGGCTGGCCGGAAAATGAGCCGGACAGAAGCCAAGAAAAACTTCACCGTCGCAGACCACGCAGCCGCGACACGGGGCGTCGAGTGCGACAAGACTGAGGGGACACTCGACGAAACCCCAGGTGCTTACAAAGACATCGAGGCTGTGATGGCGGCGCAGAGCGACTTGGTCACGCCGTTGTACTCTGTCAAGCAGTTCCTTTGCGTCAAGGGCAAGAGCGAGGGGCACCGATGGGACAAGAAGAAAATCGAGGAGGCTGTATGAAGCGAACGGTTGGATTATTGTGCGGTGCGATGACTGCAGCGATGTTGGCGGCAGTGGCTGGCCCCCTTCCCGAAATAGGAGGGGTGTTCAATCCATTTCCTGAACCAACCGACGCTGAGAAACAGAAGATGGTTGAGCGGGCTGCGCAAGACTTGGCGTACGAGGCTGCGGCCAACGCACGAACGAAAACCAAAGCTGCCGAGCGTAAGGCACGTCGGACTCGCAAGCGGCTCGCAGCGGCAGTCGCTGGCGGGATTGTCTGGTTCGTTCCTCGGCGCTATCCATCGGTTGAAGAGCCTGTAATTGCCAACACTCGGGCTGCACGTCGTCGGGAACAATTTGGGAGGCTGTGATGTGTGAAGGGCGATATTGGATTGTTGTAACGGATATGCAGGGAGAATTGTTGTTTCGGGTTACGGACGAGGGGATTTTTGAAT